>Ga0081540_1000933_pt1 | contig 26285 bp, 22 predicted proteins | sample TabmetS2T1R1_FD_71024 | JGI IMG/M metagenome (GOLD analysis project Ga0081540, IMG submission 71024) | Tabebuia heterophylla rhizosphere microbial communities from the University of Puerto Rico - S2T1R1 | ecosystem: Host-associated > Plants > Roots > Rhizosphere ...
GCCCGATGAGCAGAAGCGGCGCGTGACCGGTACGTCGAACAGCCAGCGCGCCAACCGCGCCGGGCCGCGGCGGACGCAAGCCGCGCGGCGGCCGCAAACCGAGCCGGCGGCGCCGGTCCCGTCCGCGCAGTCGTACGATGTGCGTACCGGCACCGTCGGCGTCTATACCAACAGCACGTCGGTGGCGACCAAGACCAACACGCCGCTGCTCAACATCCCGCAGTCGGTCAACGTGGTGACCAGGGAGTTCATCCAAGACCAGAGCTTTCAGAGCATCACCGACGTCACCCGCTATGTCCCCGGCGTTGCGATCCATCAGGGCGAAGGCAACCGCGACGAGCTCGTGATCCGCGGCGTCGACTCCAGCGCCAATTTCTTCGTCAACGGCTTCCGCGACGACGTTCAGTATTTCCGCGACCTCTATAACGCGCAGAGCGTCGAGGTTCTCAAGGGGCCGAGCGCGCTGATCTTCGGCCGCGGCGCCGGCGGCGGTCTCGTCAACCGCACGCTGAAGGAAGCGGACGGCACACGCATCTATGAGGCCACGGGGCAGGTCGGCTCATGGAACGACAAGCGGGTAACGCTGGATGCGGGGCAGGCGGTCAACGAAAACGTCGCGGTGCGCTTCAACGCGATGTACGAGAACAGCGACACCTTCCGGCAATACGGTCACCTCGAGCGCTACGGCATCAACCCGACCGTCACCCTGAAGCCGGACGACGACACCAAGGTCAAGCTCAGCTACGAATTCTATCACGACTTCCGCCTTGCGGACCGCGGTAACCCCTCACAGGGCTTGCCCGGCGTCGGCACGAACGCCGGCAGTGGCGCCACGCGATTCAACCCGACGACACCGTTCGCGCCGAACGGCAACCTCTCGACCTTCTTCGGCAGCCCGATCTACAACTATGCCAAGGTCGAGGTGCAGACCGGCATGGCGATCATCGAGCATGATTTCGGCAACGGCCTGACCCTGAGGAACGGCACGATCTACGCCGACTACAACCGCGGCTACCGTAATGTCTATCCCGGCGCCACCGGCTCTGGGGCTTTCGGTGGTGGTGCGGTGACGCCGGACCAGACGCAGGTCGCGCTCAACGCCTATCAGAACTACACGCCGCGCGAGAACGTCTTCAACCAGAATGACTGGGTCTGGAAGACGAATACCGGCCCCGTTCTGCATACACTTGCCTTCGGCACCGAAATCGGCCGTCAGACCGGCCTGTCGCGTCGTGATTCAGGACAGTTCCCGGGCCAGTTCCCCCAATTCACCGCGAACTCTCCCTTTGTCGTCGTCAACCCGTTCAATCCGACCTATTTCGGCCCGGTCACCTTCAACCACATCGCAACCGACGCCAACAGCAAGTACCAGCTCAATGTCGAGTCTGCTTATGTGCAGGATCAGATCGAGGTCACACGCTGGCTGCAATTCGTGCTCGGAGCACGCTACGACATTTTTGACTTCAACGCGCGCGACCTGAACACCAACATCGAACGTCAGCGCGCTGACTACAAATGGTCGCCCAAAGCCGCCGTCATCCTGAAGCCGATTGACACCGTCTCGCTCTACACCGCCTGGAGCATCAACTATCTGCCGGCCTCCGGCGATCAGTTCAGCGCGCTCAGCCCGGGCACGCTGATCCTGCAGCCGCAGAAGTTCGAGCAGACCGAGGTCGGTGCCAAGTGGAACATCAATCCGAGATTGTTGGCCACCGCGGCCGTCTACGAGCTGATCCGCACCAACGTGCCGATCGCCGATCCCAGCGGCAACGGACTATTCTTTCCTTCCGGTGCCCACAAGATCCGCGGTTTCGAGACGGCGCTCACCGGCTACGTCACGCCGGAATGGCAGAGCGTGCTCGGCTATGCCTATACGGACGCGAAGATCACCAGCGCCACCTCGCCGACGGTCCTGCCGGGCAACCGCGTCCAGCTCGTGCCCTACAACCAGTTCTCCTTGTGGAACAAGTACCAGTTCAACCCGACCTGGGCGGCCGCAGTTGGCGTGATCTACTTCTCTGACTCGTTCGCATCCTCCGACGACACAGTGCGGCTGCCGGGCTTCGTCCGCGTCGATGCCGCCGTCTATGCCCAGATCGACCAGATGTGGCGCGTGCAGCTCAACGTGGAGAACATCTTCAACCAGGGCTATTGGGCGACGGCCGATGGCAACAACAACATCTCGCCGGGCCAGCCGCGCACGGTGCGCCTGACCGCGATCGCCAGGTTCTGAAGCCGGGAGTATGGCCATCCGGTAAGGGGGATTTATCCATCCGGCGAGAGGGATTTTATCCCTCTCGTTCGCGATGCCGTGACCTGCACGCATTGCATCTTTTGTCGCGAGCCCGGGCATGTTACGGCAGCCCGCGGGTTCGCGCTTTTGTCATTGCTCGATGGCACAGTTTGCAGCGGTTCTAGGTTCTGCTGCAGCAAAATCGCCGGATTTTGCCGTTGAACGGGGATAAAATCGGCGTCGACCTCCAAGGAATGAATGCGCCCTATGTTTAGAACGGTTCTTAAGTTGGCGGCTGCCGCGGCCATCATGCTGGCTTCGCCAACGCTTGCGCAGCAGCGTCCCGCCGAGCCCGCAGCTCCGGCGGCGCCCGCGGCTGCCCAGTCTTCGCCCCCCGCAGCCGTTCAGCCCGCGCCGGCCCCGACCGCCGCCGCGCCGTCGACTCCTGCTGCTCCTGCGGCGGCCGCGGAAAGCGCCTCGACTAAGCTGACCATCAGTGTGCCCAAGGAATTGTCGCCGTGGTCGATGTTCATGTCGGCCGACGTGGTGGTGAAGGCCGTGATGATCGGCCTTGCCTTCGCCTCGCTGATCACCTGGACCATCTTCCTTGCCAAGATGATCGAGCTGTCGGTCGTGCAGCAGAAGGTCCGCTCGGCGCTGAAGAAAATTTCGGATGCACGCTCGCTGGCCGAGGCGCAATTTGCGCTCGGCTCGAAAGAGGGCGTGTTGCCTTCGCTGCTGGCGGCCTGCATGCGCGAGGCGAGGCTATCGGCCGGCATCTCGAGCGATGCAGGCATCAAGGAGCGCGCGGCCTCGAGCTGCGCCGAGATCGTCCGCGCGGAAGCCCGCCGCGTCCGCCTCGGCATGGGCCTGCTCGCCACCATCGGCGCGACCTCACCCTTTGTCGGCCTGTTCGGCACGGTGTGGGGCATCATGAATTCCTTCATAGGCATCTCGAAGGCGCAGACCACCAATCTCGCCGTGGTGGCGCCCGGCATCGCCGAGGCGCTGCTCGCCACCGCCATCGGCCTCGTCGCCGCGATCCCCGCGGTCATCATCTACAATCACTTCGCGCGGGTGACGAAGGGTTACCTCGAGCTCGTCAACCGCGCCTCGGGTGCGTCGGCGCGGCTGTTGTCGCGCGATCTCGACCGCACGCATGGCGGCGCGATGTCGCGTTCGGCGGCGGAGTAGGGCGATGGCGGTCTCGATCGCAGGCAGCGAGTTCGACGACGAGGGCGATTTCGCCGAAACCCACGAGATCAACGTCACGCCGTTCATCGACGTGATGCTGGTGCTGCTGATCATCTTCATGGTGGCGGCGCCGCTCGCCACCGTGGATTTACCGATCGACCTGCCGACCTCGTCCGCGGTGCCGCAGAAGAAGCCGGACAAGCCGACCTATGTCAGCATCAAGCCGGACCTGACGGTCGCCATCGGCGAGACCGCGGTCAAGCGGGCCGAACTGGTGTCTGCGCTCGATGCCGCCCCTGACAACAGCAAGGAGCGCTTCATCTTCCTGCGCGCCGACAAGGCCGTTCCGTATGGCGACCTGATGGATGTGCTCGAAATCCTGCGCGCCGGCGGCTATACCAAGCTCAAGCTGGTCGCGCTCGAAGGCGCACCGGCGCAGTCGTCTCAACCTGCAAAGCCCTGAAGGGGCTGACTGCGATGCACGACCTCGACACCGAGCCAAGGCCATCGACGCGGCTGTGGGTGGGCGCCGCCATCGGCGCGCTCGCGCTGCATCTTGGCGGCGTGGCGCTGGCGGTCGCGCATCTGCAGACCGACGGGCTCGACGACTCCCTCGGCGCCAACGCCATCGAGATTGGTATCTTCGCATCGCCGCGTGTCGAACAGAACGACCTGCCGCCCGGGCCTGACACCGATCCGTCCGCAGCTTCGCCGCAGCTCAACGAGCAGAAGGCCGAGGTGAAGCAGACCGACCTGCCGAAGGAGATACCGCAGGAAGCGGAAGATCCCGACCGGATCGTGACGCAAAACGAGTCCAATAAACCGAAAGAAGACGACCCGAAGATCGCCGCGGTCCAGACCCAGGCTTCGACGGAGTCGGTCGCGCAGGAAGCGACCGCGCGCCAGACCCTGGACGAGACTGCGCCGGAAGCGGAAAAGGCGAGGGCGCCGAATCTCGGCATCGGCAAGGACAAGGGCAGGCTCGCCGCCGACTGGGGCAGGCAGATCAGCGCCTATTTCGAGCTGCACAAGCGCTATCCCAAGGTGAAGAAGAACAAGACAGCGACGGTCAAGGTCCACCTGGTGCTCAATCGCCTTGGCAATGTCGTGCAGGTCGGCGTCCTTGAGTCGTCGGGCGATGCTGCTTTCGACGACGCCGCGATCGACATGATCCGCCGCTCCGATCCCGTGCCGCGCCCGCCAGCCGCGCTCACTGACGATACGTTCAGCTACAGCCTCAACGTGAACTTCAACGAGAAGAAATGACGCGCCGCCTGACGGTTCGTCAGGTCAGGGTTCCCCCAACTGAATGTGGGGCGGATTAGCGACAGCGTAATCCGCCGTGTGGCCGCGAAAAGATTGGCGGATTACGCTACGCTAATCCGCCCTGCGAATCGGCGTCGGTCACACAAAATGCGCCCAGCCATCATGCTCGAAACACCCCCGGCCATCGCCACCGAAGCGTTCACGGATGCCGCCGCCGCGGTCGACCGCCTCGAGGAGATCTACGAGCGCAACACGAAATTCCTGCGGGACCGCTTCGAGGCCTACGCCCAGGGCGGCGCGCTGACGGCGCGGGTGCGGGCGTGCTATCCCTTTGTGCGGCTCACCACCTCGAGCTATGCGCGGCTTGATTCACGTCTCGCTTACGGGTTCGTCGCTCGGCCCGGCGTGCATGAGACCAGCGTAACGCGCCCGGACCTGTTCCGCAATTATCTTACCGAGCAGATCCGCCTTCTGACCCAGAACCACAGCGTCGCCGTGGAGATCGGCGAGTCGAACGAGCCGATCCCGATTCATTTCGCCTATCGCCGCGACATCAACATTGAAGCGCCGCTCGCCACCAACGACGAATCCGTCGTCACGCGGCTGCTGCGCGATGTCTTTGACACGCCCGATCTGTCTGCCATGGACGACGCCATCGCCGACGGCACGCTGGAGCTGCCGCCGGGCGCGCCCGAGCCGCTGGCGCTGTTCCGCGCCGCCCGCGTCGATTACTCGCTGCGCCGGCTCTATCACTACACCGGCACAGATCCCGAGCATTTCCAGAACTTCGTGATCTTCACCAACTATCAGTTCTATGTCGATGCCTTCGCGCAGATGTGCCGGCAACGCCTGGCGACGGGCGAGACCGGCCCGGAATCCTTCGTCGGCCCTGGCAATGTGATCGTCCGCAATGCGCGCCTTGGCGGCGGCACGGCCGGGACCGCGCCCGACCGCATGCCGCAGATGCCGGCTTTTCATCTGGTCGAACCCCGCGACCGCGGCATCACCCTGATCAACATCGGCACCGGTCCCTCGAACGCGCGCAACATCACCGACCATGTCGCCGTGCTGCGCCCGCACGCCTGGCTGATGCTCGGGCACTGCGCGGGCCTGCGCAACACGCAGCGGCTCGGCGACTACGTCCTGGCGCACGGCTATGTCCGTGAGGACCATGTGCTCGACCGCGAGCTGCCGCTGTTTGTGCCGATCCCTGCGCTCGCCGAGATGCAGGTCGCGCTGGAGCAGGCGGTTGGCGAAGTCACCGGGCTTTCCGGCTTCGAGCTGAAGCGGTTGATGCGCACGGGCACCGTCGCCAGCGTCGACAACCGCAATTGGGAAATCAGCGGTCCCCAGGTGATCCGGCGCCTGTCGCAATCGCGGGCGGTCGCGCTCGACATGGAGTCGGCGGCGATTGCGGCCAACGGCTATCGCTTCCGCGTTCCCTACGGCACGCTCTTATGCGTCTCCGACAAGCCGCTGCACGGCGAGATCAAGCTCGCCGGCATGGCCAGCGAATTCTACCGCCGCCGCGTCGGCCAGCATCTGGAGATCGGGCTGAAGGCGCTGGAACGGCTCAAGCTGCAGGAATCGGAGCGCCTGCATTCGCGCAAACTGCGCAGCTTTGCCGAGGTTGCGTTTCAGTAGCCCATCGCGCCGGGCAAAAGCAAATGGCCGGGCTTGAGCCCGGCCATTCCTTAAATAGTGCGTGAAGAGAACGCCTCAGCTCTTCTTCACCAGCGGGCAGACGCTCTTTTCCAGCGGCAGGAAGGCTTCTTCCGCCGGGATCGTCGCTACCAGCTTGTAGAAGTCGAACGGATATTTCGACTCCGACGGCTTCTTCACCTCGAACAGATAGGCCGGGTGGATCTTGCGGCCGTCGGCGCGGATCGAGCCCTTGCCGAACAGCGGATCGTCGGTCGGCATTTCCTTCATCTTGGCGACAATGGCGCGGCCGTCATGCGGATTGCCGCCGAGCGCTTCCAGCGCCTTGAAGTAATGGCGCAGCGAGGAATAGACGCCGGCATGAACCATGGTCGGCGGGCTCTTCTTGTAGCGTTCCATGAAGCGCTTGGTGAAGGCGCGTGTCCCGTCATTCATGTCCCAGTAGAACGTCTCGGTGAAGTTCAGGCCTTCCGAGACCTTAAGGCCGAGGGCCTGCACGTCGGTCAGGAACATCAGCATGCCCGCGAGCTTCTGCCCGCCGGCGACGATGCCGAATTCTGCCGCCTGCTTGATCGAGTTGGTGGTGTCGCCGCCGGCATTGGCAAGCCCGATGATCTTCGCCTTCGACGACTGCGCCTGCAGCAGGAAGGAGGAGAAGTCGGCATTGTTGAGCGGATGCCTGACGCCGCCGAGCACCTTGCCGCCATTGGCGGTGACGACGGCTGCGGTGTCGCGCTCCAGCGCCTGGCCGAAGGCGTAGTCCGCGGTCAGGAAGAACCAGGTGTCGCCGCCAGATTTCACCAGTGCTTTGCCGGTGCCGTTGGCGAGCATGTAGGTGTCGTAGACCCAGTGCACGGTGTTGGGCGAGCACTGCGATCCCGTCAGGTCCGATGAAGCCGAGCCCGAGTTCAGGTTGACGACGTTCTTCTCCTTGGCGAGGTTGGCGATCGCTAGCCCAACGCCGGAGCTCGCGAGATCGACGAACACGTCGACCTTCTCGACATCGATCCACTGCTTGCCGATGTTGGTGCCGACGTCGGGCTTGTTCTGGTGGTCAGCCGAGATCAGTTCGAGCTTCCAGCCTTTCTCCTTGAGGCCGGAATCCTCGATCGCCATTTGCGCGGCTATGGTCGAGCCCGGGCCACCGATATCGGCATAAAGGCCGGACTGATCGCCAAGGCTGCCGACCTTGACGTTCTTGTCCATGGTCTGCGCGAAGGCGCTGCCGGCAAAGACCAGGCTCGTGGTCATTGCGAGAGCCGCGAGGGATCGTTTCATTGTTCCTCCAAAAATGGCTTTTCGATTATGGGTCTTTTTCTCCCGGCCCATTATGGCCTGCGGCAGCCTTGCCGCCTAGCGGCTGCAACGCCGCCGGCCTGCCCGAAATTTCACCGTGCGGATAATTTAGGCGGAAGAGTTAATGCCAGAAATAGCGGATGCCGACGTAAACCACGACGAGGCAGATGAAGATCAGCGCCACCGGCAGCTTTGGTTTGGGGCCGGAAGCCGCGGGATAGACGGCGGCGGTCTTCGGCTTGGGCGCCGGACGGCGGAACGCGGTGACGTTGTCGGCCGCCGGCTCGCTCTGGCGCGCGGGAAGTTCCGGCGGGGCGCCGCCGCCGCCCATTTCCGAATAGTAGCTGCGATACATCAGCGCGATCGTCGCCTCGCTCGCATCCGCATCTGTCATCTGCTTGAGGAACTTCTGGTAGGAAAGCAGGAAATCCTGCGCGTGCTGCGGCAGCGCCGAGGCCCCGTTGAGCTTCGCCATCATCTTCCAGGTGGCAAAATCGGCGCGGGCCCGGGTATCGGCCCGTCTGGCAATCAGCATGTCGGCGGCTTTGGCCACTTGTTTCCTCAACCCGGTTCCCCGCGAGTCTTATGTGTTGCCTGTCAGGAACAGAACGGCACTCAGCACGTAGCCGGTCAGCGTCCGCAGTATCGTCGAGATAACATCAAGATTTAGACCGAGTTGAGCGCCGAGCAATGGCAGAAGGATCAATGCCCCGATCAAAATCAGCATGCCATAGGGCTCGAGCCGGGCGAGCGGAAAGGCGAGGAACCGCGGCAACAGCCCGACCGCGACCCGCCCGCCGTCCAGCGGCGGTATCGGCATCATGTTAAAGACCGCCAGCACGGCATTGATGATAAGCGAGTTTTTCAGGTTGTCCGCGACCCATTTGGCATAGTCCGCCGGCACGAAGGGCAGGGCGTGCAAGCAGACCGCGGCCGCGAGTGCCAGCAGGATGTTGGTGACGGGCCCGGCCAGCGCCACCCAGACCATGTCAAGGCGGGGATGGTTGAGGTTGCGGAAATTCACCGGCACCGGCTTGGCATAGCCGAACAGGAACGGCGAGTGTGCCATCAGCAGCACCGCCGGCAGGATCACGGTACCGAAGGGATCGATATGCTTCAGCGGATTGAAGCTGACGCGGCCGAGCTTCAAGGCGGTGTCGTCGCCCAGCCGCCAGGCAACGAAGCCGTGCGCGGCCTCGTGAAAGGTGATGGCAATGAGGAGGGGGATCACCCACACCGAGACGTCGTATAGCGAGAAATTCAAATGGGATGCCCCGGACTTCGCTTGTTGCTTGGTCAGGCTAGCATGGAATCAGGTTACCGCGCCGCTATTGCGGAACCGACTCCTGATACTGCTTCAGCCCGTCATCGATCCGCACCCAGTCCATCTTCTCGGACAGCCAGATGTGCTCGGTCGGCTGAAACGCGTTGCGGTCGTCGAAGGCGGCGAGCGCCACGCCTGCGGCAGAACCATCGGTGCGCCAGGAAAACAACCGCGCACCGCATTTCGTGCAAAATACGCGCTCCAGCCGCGGTGAGGTCGCATAGCGCGACGTTGCTCCCGCGACTGTCAGGGCCGTCTGCGGAAACAGCGCGCGGGCAAAGAAGGGCGAGCCCATCGCCTTCTGGCAATTGCGGCAGTGGCAGATGCGCACATTGATCGGCTCGCCCTCGGCCTTGAAGCGAACCGCACCGCAGAGGCAGCCACCTTCGTGGATCATCGTCGACTCCAGTTTCGTAGGATGTGTAGAGCGAAGCGAAACCCATCGACTTCCTTACCCGGCAGAATGATGGGTTTCGCTTGCGCTCTACCCATCCTACAGGCGCTAATACGTCGCGCGCCCGCCCGAAATATCGAACACCGCGCCGGTCGAGAACGCGCAATCTTCCGACGCCAGCCACGCCACCATCGAGGCCAGCTCCTCGACCAGCACGAAGCGGTTTTTCGGGATCTTCGACAGCATGAAATCGATGTGCTGCTGCGTCATCTGGTCGAAGATCGCGGTCTTCGCCGCGGCCGGCGTCACCGCATTGACCAGGATGTCGTGCGCCGCAAGCTCCTTGCCGAGCGATTTGGTCAGCGCGATCACGCCGGCCTTGGAGGCGGAGTAGTGCGCCGCGTTCGGGTTACCTTCCTTGCCGGCGATCGAGGCGATGTTGACGATGCGGCCGTACTTCTGTTTCAGCATCGCCGGCACGATCGCCTTGCAGCAGATGAAGGGGCCGTCGAGATTGATGCGCAGCACCTTGCGCCATTCCTCGAGGTCAGTCTCCCACACCGTCTTGTTGACGCCGGCAATGCCGGCATTGTTGACGAGGATGTCGATCTTGCCGAAGGCCTTCAGCGTTTCATCGCGGGCTTTCTCGACCGCGGCGCTGTCGGTCACGTCGACGGGAAACGCAGACACCGCGTTGCCGATCGCCTGCGCGGTCTTGTCGGCCAGCGCCCTGTCGTGATCCCAGATCGCGACCTTGGCGCCGGACGCCACAAAACGTTCGGTGATGGCCTTGCCAAAACCTTGCGCGCCGCCGGTGACGACGGCCGTGCGGCCGTTGAGATCGATCTTGTTCATGCCAAAAAACCTCGGGTCGGATGAATGTCAGAGCATGTAGCCGCCGTCGACGACGAGGTCGACGCCGGTGGTGAACGCAGCTTCGTCGCTGGCGAGGTACACCGCCATCGAAGCAATTTCCTCGGCAGTACCGAGCCGGCCCATCTTCTGGCGGGAGATGAACATCTCCTTGCCCTGCGGCCCTTGCGCGGCGGCGCGGTCGAGCATCGAGGGCGTCTCGACGGTGCCGGGGCAAATGCTGTTGCAGCGGATGCCCTTGGTGATGAAGTCGAGTGCGACCGCGCGCGTCAGCAGCGAGACCGCGGCCTTGGAGGCGCTGTAGACATAGCGGTTGGCCGGCGGGCGCAGCGCCGCGCAGGACGAGATGTTGACGATGCTGCCGCCGCCGCCCGCCAGCATGGCGGGGAGGAACGCCTTGATGGTCCGGTGCATCGACTTGACGTTGAGGTCGAACGAAAAATCCCAGTCCTGCTCCGAGCAGTCCAGGATGGTGCCGTGGTGCACGAAGCCGGCCGCGTTGAGCAGCACGTCGATCTTGCCGACACGCTTGGCGAAGACGTCTACCTCGGGCGTAGAGCGAACGTCGAGCCGCGCCGTCTCGGCGATGCCTTCCTTGGCCAGCGTAGCAATGCCTTTTTCATCGATATCGGTGGCGATCACGGTGGCGCCCTCGCGCGCGAATGCGATCGCGCAGGCCCGTCCGATCCCCGCAGCCGCAGCAGTGACGACGGCGCGTTTGCCCTTCAGGCGGTCTGACATTCGGGTCTCCTATCTCTCGTCATTCCGGGGCGCGACGCAGTCGCGAGCCCGGAATCCATACTCGCGGTCGTGGTTATGGATTCCGGGCTCGCGCCAAGAGGCGCGCCCCGGAATGACGGTTGGTGTCAGTGATTATCCCTGGCCACGCCGACCTTGCCGGCGATGTCGTGATATCGCGTGGCGAGCTCCATGCAGGCGCCGGTGGCCTGCTGGCCGACGGTGTTGCGATAGATCTCCTGCCAGGGCGTCTGGTTCGGCGGGAAGCGGAAGCCGCCTTGCGCCTTCAGGTCGGCGTGGCGCTTCTTCACCTCGTCGTCCGAAATCAGAATGTTGGCGCTGCCCTTGTTGAGGTCGATGCGGACTTTGTCGCCGGTGCGCAGGATTGCCAGGCCACCATTGGCGGCGGCTTCCGGCGAAGCGTTAAGGATCGAGGGCGAGCCCGACGTGCCCGACTGCCGGCCGTCGCCGATGCAGGGCAGCGCCAGGATGCCGCGTTTGATCAGCGCCGCCGGCGGCTGCATGTTCACGACCTCGGCGCCGCCGGGATAGCCGATCGGACCGGCGCCGCGGATGAACAGCATGCAGTGCTCGTCGATGTTGAGCGAGGCATCGTCGATGCGCTCGTGGTAATCCTCCGGCCCCTCGAACACGATGGCGCGGCCTTCCCACGCATTCGGCTCCTTGGGGTTGGACAGATAACGGTCGCGGAATTCCTTCGAGATCACGCTCGTCTTCATGATCGCGGAATCGAACAGATTGCCGCGCAGCACGATGAAGCCGGCATCCTTCACCAGCGGCTTGTCATAGCTCCAGATCACGTCGTTATCCGGCGTTGCCGCCTCGCGGCAGTTCTCGCCCATGGTGTGGCCGTTGACGGTACGCGCGTCCTCATGGATGCGCTTGTGCTTCATCAGCTCGCGCACCACGGCCGGCACGCCACCGGCGCGATGATATTCCTCGCCCAGGTAAAAGCCGGCCGGCTGCATGTTCACCAGCAGTGGCACGTCATGGCCATGCTTCTGCCAGTCGTCGATGTTAAGCTCCACGCCGATATGGCGGGCCAGCGCGTTGATATGGATCGGCGCATTGGTCGATCCGCCAATCGCGGAATTGATGACAATGCAGTTCTCGAACGCCTTGCGGGTGAGGATGTCGGAGGGCTTCAAGTCTTCCCAGACCATCTCGACGATGCGCTTGCCCGTCTCATAGGCGATCTGGCCGCGCTCGCGGTAGGGCGCGGGGATCGCGGCGCAGCCGGGCAGGGACATGCCGAGCGCCTCCGCAAGCGAGTTCATGGTCGAGGCCGTGCCCATGGTGTTGCAGTGGCCGACCGAAGGCGCCGAGGAGGCGACAATGTCCATGAACTCGTCGTAGTTGATCTTGCCGCCCGCAAGTTCCTCACGCGCCTTCCACACCACGGTGCCGGAGCCGGTGCGCTCACCCTTGTGCCAGCCATTGAGCATCGGCCCGCCCGACAGCACGATCGCCGGCAGGTTTACCGTCGCCGCCGCCATCAGGCAGGCGGGCGTGGTCTTGTCGCATCCGGTGGTCAGCACCACGCCGTCGAGCGGATAGCCGAACAGGATTTCGACGAGGCCAAGGTAGGCGAGGTTGCGGTCGAGCGCGGCGGTCGGACGTTTTCCCGTCTCCTGGATCGGATGGGTGGGGAATTCCATGGCGATGCCGCCGGCGGCGCGAATGCCCTCGCGTACGCGCTTGGCAAGATCAAGATGGTGCCGGTTGCAGGGGGAGAGGTCGTTGCCGGTCTGCGCGATGCCGATGATCGGCTTGCCGGACTGCAATTCTTCCCGCGTCAGGCCGTAATTGAGGTAGCGCTCGAGGTAGAGCGCGGTCATTCCGGGGTTGTGGGGATTGTTGAACCACTCGAGGGAGCGGAGCTTGCGGCCCTTGCCATTGGCCGATTTGTCGTGACCGTTGCCGTGGTTCTTGTTCATTTGTTTCTCTCCCGCAATGCAAACCCGCTTTAAGCTTTTCTTGGACCGCAACCTTTTCCAAGCGCAAAATATTTCGCCTGACAAACGCCGCGGCCGGCCGCTCTTCACGCATTCTTGGTATTGGACCTTAGTCCAAGCCATTTGATTGCGCTATCAAACTGTCTTATTCGGCCGCGCTTTGCCGCTCCGCGCCGGCGCGGCCTCCCTGGCTCGAACGGACTGAACTCTGCCGCACCATCACGTTGAATCCGAGGTCGACGACCTTCTGCTCGGGGCGCCGTCCCTCGATCGCCTCGATCACCATCGCGGCAGCGTTCCTGCCCATTTCGTAACGATTGGTGCGCACGCTGGTCAGGGTCGGCACTGAAGACGCCATGAACTCGAGATCGTTGAACCCGGAGATCAGCATCTGCTCGGGGATCGCGATGTGCCGCCGCCGGCATTCAAAGAGGACGCCGAGCGCGAGGTCGTCATTGGCGCAGAACACCGCATCGGTATCTGGTGCCTTTGCCAGGAGGTCGGCGAACAGCGTGCCGCCGAGCGTGACCGAGGTCGGCAGCGGCGTCGTCACGACGAGGCGGGGGTCGGTGAGGCCGGCGTCCTTCATGGCCTGCTGGTAACCGAGGAAGCGCCGCTGCACCCGCGGGTCCATGCGCGCGCCGAGGAAGCCGACGCGGCGGCAACCCTGGTCGAGCAGGTGCGAAATAGCTGCGTGGCAGGCATCTGCGTGGGAAAATCCGATCATCATGTCGACCGGATTGTCGCCGATTTCCATCAGCTGCACGATCGGACAGTCGGTTGCTTCCATCAGCGAGCGCGATTCCGGCGTCTGGTCGATGCCGGTCACGATCAGCCCGGCCGGCTTTTGCGCCAGGAACACGCGCAGCAGCTTTTCTTCCTGCAGGATGGAGTAGCGGGTGTTGGCGAGCTGGATGCTGTAGCGGCTGCCGTCGACCGCATCATAGATGCCGCGCAGCACGTCGGAGAACACGTTGTTGGTCAGTGACGGGATCAGGACACCGATCACTTCGGTCCGCTGCGAGGCCAGCGCGCGTGCCGCCAGATTGGGCACGTAGCCGAGTTCCTTGGCCGCGCTTTCGACCCGCACGCGCTTGTTGATGGAGAGCGCTTCGGGCGTGCGGAAAAAACGCGAGGCGGTGATCGGGCTGACACCGGCGAGCTTTGCCACTTCGGTGAGGCGGACCTTGCCGGGCTTGGTGCGTTTCCTTGCCATATCGCGCTGATATCATAAGCGATCCCCAAGACAAAGGACTATTGACAGCGCTACCAAGCCGCGGCTAAGCAACCGATTGCCAAAACCGCGCAAACTGCGGACAATGTCTGCGAGCCAACAGGCTTTGCGGACCCGCGGAGCCATAAAAAGAAACGAAGCGGTCCCGGCGTTCTCGGATACAGCCGGGCATATGAGGGAGGGAATTGGATGTCGTCGGTCCAAATTCGCGACGTGCGCAAGTCATTCGGCACTTTCGAGGTGCTGCACGGCGTGTCGATCCCGATCGAAGACGGCGAGTTCGTCGTCCTGGTCGGCCCCTCCGGCTGCGGCAAGTCGACGTTGCTGCGCATGCTCGCCGGGCTCGAGAACATCACCTCCGGAACCATTTCGATCGGCGACCGCGTCGTCAACAATGTCCAGCCCAAAGAGCGCGACATTGCGATGGTGTTCCAGAACTACGCGCTCTATCCGCACATGACGGTCGCCGACAACATGGGCTTCTCGCTCAAGCTGCGCAGCGCCAAGCAGGAAGAGATTACCACCCGCGTCAAGCGCGCCGCCGAAATCCTCGCGCTGACCCCACTGCTCGAGCGCTATCCGCGCCAGTTGTCGGGCGGCCAGCGCCAGCGCGTCGCCATGGGCCGCGCCATCGTTCGCGACCCGCAGGTGTTCCTGTTCGACGAACCGCTGTCCAACCTCGACGCCAAGCTGCGCGTGGCCATGCGCACCGAGATCAAGGAACTACACCAGCGGCTAAAGACCACGACTGTCTACGTCACCCACGACCAGATCGAGGCCATGACCATGGCCGACAAGATCGTGGTGATGCATGACGGCATCGTCGAGCAGATGGGCACGCCGCTGGAGCTTTACGACAAGCCGGAAAACCAGTTCGTCGCCGGCTTCATCGGGTCACCCGCGATGAACTTCCTCAAGGGCAAGCTGAAGGTGAATGGAGCTGCGACCTTCGAAGGGCCGAACGGCGTCAAGTTGCCGCTGAAGACGGCGCCGGGCAATTCCGACGGCAAGCCGGTGGTCTATGGCGTCCGTCCCGAGCATTTCACCATCGCCGACGACGGTGCGGAGGCCGAGATTGTCGTGGTCGAGCCGACCGGCTCGGAAACCCAGGTGTTCGCCAAGCTCGGCGGCGAGCAGGTCGTCGCCGTGTTCCGCGAGCGCCACCAGTTCGCCCCGGGCGACAAGGTCAGGCTCAAGCCGGACCCGACGCTCGTGCATCTGTTCGACGAGACGACCGGTAAGCGGCTGAACAGCTGAGCCGAATTGCTGAACCCGGGAAACAACCGGGAATAAAGAAGACGACGGAGAGCAAACTCAACGGTTGAAAATTACAAAAAATATCGGGAGGAAGGACATGCACGACTTTACCCGCCGCTCGCTTCTTCAGGGCGGCACGGCACTGGCGGCGGCCGGTGCTCTTACTGGCCCCGCGCTGCTGGAATTCGCCAAAGCCTGGGCGCAGGCCTCGCCATGGAAGGCGGAGCCGGGCGCCAAGCTGACCGTGATGCGCTGGAAGCGCTTCGTGCCGGCGGAAGACGAAGCCTTCAACGCCATGGTCGCCGCGTTCCAGAGCGCGACCGGCACACAGATGAACGTGTTTAGCGAGTCCTTCGAGGACGTGCAGCCGAAGGCGTCCGTCGCCGCCAATACCGGTTCGGGCCTCGACATGGCTTGGGGCTTGCACACGCTGCCGCAGCTGTTCCCGACCAAGGTCCTCAAGATGAACGACGTTGCCGACTACCTCGGCAAGAAATACGGCGGCTGGACCGATGCCGCGCAGAAGACCTGCATGCTCGGCAATGACTGGCTCGGAATCCCCGTCGCCACCATCGGCGGCTACATGACCTACCGCAAGTCGGCGACCGACAAGGCGGGCTTCAAGGAGTTCCCGAAGGACTTCCCGGGCTTCCTCGAAATGTGCAAAGCGCTGAAGGCGAACAATACGCCGGCGGGCTTTGCGCTCGGCCACGCCACGGGCGACGCGAACGGCTGGCTGCACTGGATGCTCTGGGGCCACAACGCCTGGACCGTCGACAAGGACGACAAGGTCATCATCAACTCGCCGGAGACGGCGAAGGCGCTGGAATATGTCAAGGCGCTTTCCGATACCTTCATTCCCGGCACCGCGTCGTGGAACGATGGCTCCAACAACAAGGCGTTCCTGGCGGGCGAACTGTACTGCACCGCCAACGGCATCTCGATCTATGTTGCCGCCAAGGATGATCCGAAGATGAAGGATCTGACCGAGGACACCTACCACGCGCTGTGGCCGGTGGGTCCGATCGGCAAGCCGACGGAACTGCAGCTCGCGGTGCCGATCCTGGCCTTCAACTTCACCAAGTTCCCGAACGCCGCAAAGGCCTTCACCGCCTTCATGCTGGAGAAGGAGCAGTACGACAAGTGGCTGACGGGCGCGCGGGGCTATCTCACGCAGACGCTGAATGCCTACGACTCCTCGCCGGTGTGGACTGCGGATCCGAAGAACACCGTGTTCCGCGAGGCTTCCAAGCGCGCGCTTCCGGCTTCCGGCATCGGCAAGGTCGGCGAGAAAGCGGCGACCGCGATCGCCGACTTCATCGTGGTCGACATGTTCGCCAACTACTGCACCGGTTCCAAGGACGCCAAGTCGGCAATGGCGGAAGCCGAGCGGCAGCTGAAGCGCATCTATCGCTGAGATGTGAAGGCGGGCGGCGGTTCATCCGCCGCCCGTTTAACTCAAGCTGGCAGGGACATCGCCAAGTAATTGGCGCGGGGAATTGGCCAAGGAAACCGGCTCATGGCTGACATTGCAATCACGCCGACCAAAGCCAAGACGCAAATCCGCGAGGCGACATCGTGGGACCAGCTCAAGCACAACAGGAACTGGCTCGGCTTATGGTTCATGCTGCCGGCGATGGCGTTTCTGGTGTTGTTCCTGGCCTATCCGCTGGGGCTGGGCATCTGGCTGTCGGTCACCGACACCAAGATCGGCCGCGTCGGACAGTTCATCGGCATTGAGAACTACGAGTGGTTGTGGGACGACGCCATCTTCTGGCTTTCGGTGTTCAACACGCTGCTCTACACCTTCATCGCCAGCGCCATCAAATTCGCCATCGGCCTTTATCTCGCACTGCTCTTGAACGAGAACATGCCGTTCAAGGCGATGCTGCGTGCGATGGTGCTGATCCCCTTCATCGTGCCGACCGTGCTGTCGGCGCTGGCGTTCTGGTGGATCTTCGATGCCCAATTCTCGATCATCTCCTGGTCGCTGAAGCATCTCGGGCTCATTGACCACAACATCAACTTCCTCGGCGACACCATGTGGGCACGGATTTGCGTGATCTTCGCCAATATCTGGCGCGGCGTGCCGTTCGTCGCCATCACACTGCTCGCTGGCCTGCAAACGGTTTCGCCTTCGCTCTATGAGGCCGCGACGCTCGACGGCGCCACGCGCTGGCAGATGTTCCGCCACATCACCTATCCCTTGCTGACCCCGATCATCGCCGTGGTGATGACCTTCTCGGTGCTGTTCACCTTCACCGACTTCCAGCTGATCTGGGCGATGACCCGCGGTGGCCCGGTCAATGCCACGCATCTGATGGCGACCTTGTCGTACCAGCGCGCGATCATCGCGGGGCAGTTGGGCGAGGGCGCCGCGATCTCCAGCGCCATGATTCCGTTCCTGCTCGCGGCCATCATGGTCTCCTGGTTCGGTTTGCAGCGTCGGAAGTGGCAGCAGGGAGAGAGCAATGACTGATCTTCCCGCAGCCAAGCAGGTCGACCTCAAGAGCATTTTGTCGACCCCCGCCCGCGTCGATAACAGCGAGGGGATGAGCTATCTGCAATCGGTGCCGCGCCGGATCGTGACGCTCTACCTGCCGCTCGGCATCATCGTCTTCATCCTGTTGTTTCCGTTCTACTGGATGGCGCTGACCTCGATCAAACCGGACGAGCAGCTGATCGATCTTGAAACCTACAGCCCGTTCTGGACCTGGAATCCAACCTTCAAGCATTTCTACAAGCTCTTGTTCGAGAGCCACTATCCGATGTGGCTGTGGAACACGATGTATGTTGCGGTCTGCGCCACGGTGCTGTCGATCATCGCCAGCGTGCTCGCGGCCTACGCCATCGTCCGCCTGCGCTACAGGGGCGCCAACCTCGTCGGCGGCCTGATTTTCCTGGCGTACCTCGTGCCGCCCTCGATCCTGTTCATCCCGCTCGCCACCGTCGTGTTCCAGTACGGCCTGTTCGACTCGCCGCTCGCGCTGATCCTGACCTATCCCACCATCCTGATCCCGTTCTCGACCTGGCTCTTGATGGGCTACTTCAAGACCATCCCGTTCGAGCTGGAGGAATGCGCGCTGATCGACGGCGCCAGCCGCTGGCAGATCCTGATCAGGATCGTGCTGCCGCTCGCCGTGCCCGGCCTGATCTCGGCCTTCATCTTCTGCTTCACCCTGTGCTGGAACGAGTTCATCTACGCGCTCACTTTCCTGCAATCGACCCAGAACAAGACCGTGCCGGTCGCCATCGTCAACGAGTTTGTCGACGGCGACATCTATCGCTGGGGCTCGCTGATGGCGGGCGCGCTGGCCGGCTCGCTGCCGCTGGTCATCCTTTACGCCTTCTTCGTCGAGCATTATGTATCGGCGATGACCGGCGCCGTGAAAGAGTGACAAGGCTTCGCGTCGAAACCGAAACAATAATCAAGAACAAGGAGTGACGTCTTGCACGTTCTGATCCTCGGAGCGGCCGGCATGGTCGGCCGCAAGCTCAGCGAACGCCTGTTGAAGGACGGCCGGCTGGGCAATCGCGAAATCTCAGGGATGACGCTGCAGGACGTCGTCGCGCCCGAGAAGCCCGCCAACGCGCCGATGCCGGTGAAGGTCGTGGCCTCCGATTTTGCCGACGCGGGCGCGGCCGCGGGCCTGATCGCCGACCGGCCGGAAGTGATCTTCCATCTCGCCGCCATCGTCTCGGGCGAGGCGGAGGCCGAGTTCGACAAGGGCTATCGCATCAATCTCGACGGCACGCGCTATTTGATCGAGGCGATCCGCCACGCCGGCGGCGGCTACAAGCCGCGCCTCGTCTTCACGTCATCGATCGCGGTGTTCGGCGCGCCGTTCCCGGAAAAGATCGGCGACGAGTTCTTCCACACGCCGCTGACCAGCTACGGCACGCAAAAGCTGATCTGCGAACTCCTGATCAACGATTACACCCGCAAGGGCATGCTGGAGGGCATCAGCATCCGCCTGCCGACGATCTGCGTGCGCCCCGGCAAGCCCAACAAGGCGGCTTCCGGTTTCTTCTCCAACATCATCCGCGAGCCGCTCGCCGGCCATGAGGCCGTGCTGCCGGTCTCCGAGGACGTCCGCCACTGGCACGCCACGCCGAAATCGGCGGTCGGCTTCCTCGTCCACGCCGGCACCATGGACCTCGGCACGGTCGGCGCGCGCCGCAATCTCTCGATGCCGGGCCTTTCCGCCACCGTGGGCGAGCAGATCGCAGCGCTGGAGCGCGTTGCCGGCAAGAACGTCGTCGCGCGCATCAAGCGCGTGCCCGATCCCGCCATCATCAGCATCGTCAACGGCTGGCCGCGCAATTTCTCCACGGAGCGCGCGGCCAAGCTCGGCTTCACCACCGCCGAGAAGACGTTCGACGACATCATCCGCATCCACATCGAGGATGAACTGGGCGGCAAGTTCGCCGCGTAAATCCTATGACAAAAGTCGCCTGCATCGGCGAATGCATGATCGAGCTCAGGCAGGCGCCGGGCGCGCTCTATTCGCGCGGCTTCGGCGGCGACACGCTGAACACTGCCGTTTATCTCGCGCGTCTCGGCATCGCCGTCGACTACGTCACCGCGCTCGGCGATGACGCGCTGAGCGACGAGATGGTCGCTGGCTGGCAGGCAGAGGGCATCAACACCGCCCGGGTGGCGCGTGTACCCGGCAAGTTGCCGGGCCTCTACATGATCGAGACCGACACCAGGGGCGAGCGGCGCTTCTTCCACTGGCGCGACAGCGCGGCCGCACGCCTCCTGATGGATTTGCCGGAGACGGGCGCCACCCTGAATTCGCTCGCCGCCTACCACGCAGTCTATTTCTCGGCGATCACGCTGTCGATCTACAGCGAGGAGGGGCGCGCACGGCTGTTTGGTGCGCTCCGTCGCGCGCGACAGGAGCGAACCCGTATCGTCTTCGACACCAATTTCCGCGCCCGTGGCTGGCCCGACCTCGATGCGGCGCGCCGCGCCTTCGGCCAGGCCTTCGAGACCGCCGACATCGCACTGGCCTCGACCGAGGACTTGCTGCCGCTCTGGCCCGGTGAAGCCAGCGAGGCTTTGCTGGCGCGCATCGCAAGCCCCGAAGCCGTGCTCAAGCTCGCGGAGCTCGGGAGCGTCGTTCGCTTCAATGGCGCCGCGCAAGAGGTGAGGGCCGAACCGCCGACAAAGCCCGTTGTCGACACAACGGCCGCAGGCGACAGTTTTGCTGCCGCCTACCTGGCCGCACGGCTACGGGGTGCCGATCCGGTCGAAGCTGCTCTCGCCGGGCACCATCTCGCCGGGGTCGTGGTCTGCTATCCCGGTGCAATCATTCCGCGCGATGCGATGCCCGCTCCAGCAAAGGCTGCCCAATGACTGCGTTACCAAAACAGCAACAGCTTGCTGCCCTGTTCAAGCAGGCGGTCGTCATCCCCGTCCTGACCATCGAGAAGGTCGAGCACGCGGTGCCGCTGGCGAAAGCGCTGGTCGCAGGCGGCGTGCGCACGCTGGAGGTGACGCTGCGGACTGACGCTGCGGTCGCCGCGGCGAAGGCCATCATCGCCGAGGTGCCCGACGCCATCGTCGGCATCGGCACCATTCTCAACGCGGACGATCTCGCGCGCGCCAAGGCTCTCGGCGCCAAATTCGGCATCAGCCCCGGTCTGACGGGCGACCTGCTCAAGGCCGCCGCCGCAAGTGATCTGCCCTTTGCGCCGGGCATCGCCACCGCCTCCGAGCTGATGCAGGCGCTCGCCGCGGGCTTCGATACCGTCAAATTCTTCCCGGCCGAGCAGGCCGGCGGTATCAAGGCACTGCGGGCGCTGGCCGGCCCGTTCCCGCATGTCCGCTTCTGCCCGACCGGCGGCATTGGCGATGCCAACGCCGCCGCCTGGCTCGCCGAACCCAACGTGCTCTGCGTCGGCGGTTCCTGGGTCTGTCCGCCGGCCGAAATCCGCGCCGGCAACTGGGCGGGCATAACCGCCATGTGCGATTCCGCCATGAAATCGCTGAAACGCCCGTGAAGTCCGTCCCTTGATAGGCTACATATCCGCCGAACAATTCGGGAGAACGCCATGACTGCCAGCATCGTTGGATGGGCGCACACGCCCTTCGGGAAGTTCGACGCCGAGACCGTCGAAAGCCTCGTCGTGAAGGTCGCCAACGAGGCGTTGGCAGACGCCGGCATTGCCGCCGCCGATGTCGACGAGATCGTGCTCGGCCATTTCAACGCCGGCTTCTCGCCGCAGGATTTCACCGCCTCACTGGTGCTGCAGGCCGATCCCGCGCTGCGCTTCAAGCCGACCACCCGCGTCGAGAACGCCTGCGCCACGGGATCTGCCGCCGTGCACCAGGGCATCCGCGCCATCGAGGCCGGCGCTGCGAAGATCGTGCTGGTGGTGGGCGTCGAGCAGATGACGCGCACGCCCTCGGCCGAGATCGGCAAGAACCTCCTGAAAGCGTCGTATCTGCCGGAGGACGGCGACACCGTCGGCGGCTTTGCCGGCGTGTTCGGCAAGATCGCGCAAAGCTATTTCCAGAAATACGGCGACCAGTCCGATGCGCTCGCCATGATCGCCGCCAAGAACCACAAGAACGGCGTCGCCAATCCCTTTGCCCAGATGCGCAAGGATTTCGGCTTCGAGTTCTGCCGCGCCGAGAGCGAGAAGAACCCCTATGTCGCAGGTCCCTTGAAGCGCACCGACTGCTCGCTGGTCTCAGACGGCGCCGCTGCGCTGGTGCTGACCGACAGCGCGACCGCAAAGACCATGGGCAAGGCGGTCAACGTCCTTGCCACCGCGCATGCGCAGGACTTCCTGCCGATGTCCAAGCGCGACATCCTGCAGTTCGAGGGTTGCACGGTGGCCTGGCAGCGCGCGCTGCAGAAGGCCGGCGTCACGCTTTCCGATCTCTCCTTTGTCGAGACCCATGACTGCTTCACCGTCGCCGAACTGATCGAGTATGAAGCGATGGGCCTGACGCCGAAGGGGCAGGGCGCCCGCGCCATCAAGGAAGGCTGGACGCTCAAGGACGGCAAGCTGCCGGTCAATCCGTCCGGCGGCCTGAAGGCCAAGGGCCATCCGATCGGCGCCACTGGCGTCTCCATGCATGTGATGACCGCCATGCAGCTCGCCGGGCAAGCTCCCGAGGGCATGCAGCTTCCCAACGCCAAGCTTGGCGGCATCTTCAACATGGGCGGCGCGGCGGTGGCGAACTACGTCTCGGTGCTGGAGCCCGCGAAGTAATCGCCGTCCCGAAACGATTTCGTCATGCCCGGGCTAAAGCGCGAAGCGCGTCTTCGCGCTAGATGTCCCGGGCATCCACGTCTTTGCGGGAGCGCAAGGGAAGCGTGGATGGCTGCAATGTCCACACGCCCTGTCATCGCCCGGCTTTGACCGGGCGATGCGGTATCCCAGAAACGCGCGAGATCACTAGAGACGCTTCGCGTAGTCATTCTTAACCTCGCGACGCTGCACGCGGCAGCCAACCCGGACATCACGGGCTCGTGAACTGAAGCAGCAGCATCTGGAAAGTTCGTCACGCTGCCGAGCTGCGTACCTGACGATTTCAATCCGCGTATGCTTTGCGCTAGGCCGGATATGTATTGATCTAGATCAAAAGCCGATTGATCAAACGCTACTCAACTTGAGCGGTAGTGAACTGCCAGCCTGCGCACGAAGCCGTGTGCACGCTGTTCTATGCCGGCACGCAACACATTGCTGCATTTTGTCCCGAAATTAGGATCCGCGTGTCCGGCCTCCCCAGTCGATAGCCAAGCAATCCTGAATTAAATCCGGCTCAACGGAAAACGATTTGGAATCGCGCGCCACACGGGCGATCCGAAATCAATCGGAGATAAAAACGATGAGTATCCGTAACCTGCTCTGGACCAGCGCAGTCGCAGTATCAACCACTCTGGCGCTCGCAACCTTGCCCGCGACTGCTCAACAGCAACAGCGGCCACCGAACATACTTGTCATCATGGGCGACGATGTCGGCTGGTTCAACATCGGCGCGTACCATCGCGGCATCATGTCGGGAAAGACGCCGAACCTCGACAAGCTGGCTTCGGAAGGTATGGTTTTTACGGATTACTACGCCGAGGCAAGCTGCACGGCGGGCCGGGCGAATTTCATAACCGGCGAGTTGCCGATCCGCACCGGGCTGACGACCGTCGGCCAGGCCGGGGCGGATGTCGGCATGCCGGCACAGGCGGCCACGCTCGCCACCGCTCTGAAGACGCAGGGCTATGCGACCGGTCAATTCGGCAAGAACCATCTTGGCGATCTGAACAAGTACCTCCCGACCCTGCACGGCTTCGACGAGTTCTTCGGATATCTGTACCACCTCGATGCGATGTCCGACCCGTACTGGTACTCGTTTCCTGTCAATCAGGACTATTACAACAAGAACGGCCCGCGTAGCCTGATTCACAGCTTCGCGACCGAGACCGATGATCCGACCGAGATGCCGCGCTGGGGTAAAATCGGCAAGCAGAGGATCATCGATGAAGGTCCACTGCCGCCGTTCCCCGACATGTCGAACGTGCCGAACATGCACGACTTGCCGTTCCTGAAGGCGAAGTACGACATGACGACCTTCGACGAGGTGTTGGTCAAGGCGTCCGGCGACTTCATGGACAAGGCCAAGCGGGAGGGCAAGCCGTTCTTCGTCTGGCACAATACCACCCGCATGCACGTCTGGACCTTCCTCTCCAAGAAGTACAGCGCCATGCAGAACAGCGAGACCAATTACGGTCTCGAGGAAGCCGGCATGGCGCAGCTCGATGACAGCATCGGCGCCCTGCTCAAGAAACTCGATGACATCGGCGAGGCCAACAACACCATCGTGATCTTCACCACGGACAACGGCGCGGAGGTGTTCACCTGGCCGGATGGCGGCATGACGCCGTTCAGGAATACCAAGGGCACGGTCGGCGAGGGTGGCTTCCGCGTACCGTGCATCATTCGTTGGCCGGGCCGGATCAGGCCGGGGACCGTCGAAAACGGAATCATCTCCGGGCTGGATTGGTTCCCAACCCTGATGGCGGCGGCGGGCAATCCCAACATCACCGAGCAGCTGCTTAGGGGCGTGAAGCTCGGCGATCGGACCTACAAGAACCATCTGGATGGCTACAATCAGATGGATCTGCTCACCGGAAAAGGCCCGTCCAAGCGCGAAGAAATCTTCTACTTCGGCGGAGCACAGCTCGGCGCGGTCCGCATCGGCAACTTCAAGTTCCAGTTCTATGTGCAGCCCTGGGGCTGGCCGGGCGAGAAAACCACCACAGACATGCCTTCGATGGTCAACATCCGCCAGGACCCGTTCGAGCGTACGCCGTTCATTCGCGGCGAATCGGCCAACGCGGGCGCGTTCGGCTACGGCAACGACTTCTTCGCCCGTGAGTTCTGGCGTTTCGTCCTGGTTCAGCAGTATGTCGGAAAGCTGGCCCTGACGGCAATCGACTATCCGCCGATGCAGGACCCGGCTTCCTTCAATCTCGAATCAGTGAAGAAGAAGGTCGAAGAGGCAATCAAGAATCGCCCGGGTCAGTAGATCCCTCACGACGGAAATGGAGACAAGCAAGGCACAGCAAACGGCTTCTGTGCCTTGCCTGAAGGGGGAGCTGCACGATGCCGGCAGCTTGCCCCTGGCGGAAATGGCATCGACATAGCAGTCGTTCAATCAAAAGTATGGAGACGCGCAATGAGTAAGCTCGTTTCGGTAGGACTGATCGCCACGACCATGTTCGCTAGTCCGGCCATGGCGGCGTGGTATGACAAGAACGGCGCAGCCGTCCATCCTTCCCGCGTCGTTCACTGCATCCGGGCTCCGGACGCTGGCCAGTTTGCCGGGGGCCCGTACAATAATCCTCCCTGCGAACCGGCAACGCGCACCAGGGCGTCGTGGCGCGACAGCAACGGTGCCGCCATCGCTCCCTCCCGCGTCGTTCACTGCATCCGGGCTCCAGACGCTGGCCAGTTTGCCGGAGGCCCGTTCAATAATCCTCCGTGCGAACCGGCAACCTGGCGCTAAGGCGCCAGGTAACACTAAAAAGCACGACGGCCTGTCCGGCGCCGCCTTGTGGGCCTTGGCTCCCTCGCGAGTGAAGTCGAGGCCCGATAGGTAAGAACGGGCAGAAAGGGAGCGCACGCGACCAGTGCGCTCCCGCTTCCCGCGACTGTTGTCGAACGAACAATGGATGGAGCGCAGAATGGACAGGCACCAGGTCTCCGAGAGCGTGAAACCGGCTCGCCAAAAGGGCGGCTTGAACAGGAGGGAGCTGCTCTCGGGCCTTGCTTTGCTTCCAATGGTATCCTCGCTCGTCGCGGGCAAGAAGGCGGCGGCGCAACAGACAAGTGCCGGCTTCTCTTTTGCGGTCTGCGGCGACTCGCGGCCCATGATGTACCTTCCTGTCAAGGAAGGGCGTACTGATCTCGTCGCGCTCTTCGTCGAGATGTTCGGCCTGGTCATGCCGGAAAAGGTCGCGGAAGCCGTCGTGAAACGCGACGTGAAAATGATCTTCGACCCCGTCACCAAGGAGCTTAGGCAAGTCGTCATGCCCTTCATGTCGCGGAGCGAGGTGATGACGTTGACGGTCGACCAGGGTTGGGTGACCCGTGCAACCGTCGAGGACGTAAAGCTGCTTCCCGGCGTGCACCGGGATATTTTTAAACTCGAAGGCGGCGATTGGGTCTCCCGCGAAATCGTCCAGCACGTGCAAGCCGGCCGGGCCAAGTTTGTGATCAACAGTGGCGATGTCGTCTGGTGGGGCAATCAAGGTCTCACGGTCAGCGACAGTCCGTACTGGAAGCGCGTCAACGACACCATGCTCAAGCAGTTGCCTGCGTCA
>Ga0081540_1000934_pt1 | contig 26264 bp, 16 predicted proteins | sample TabmetS2T1R1_FD_71024 | JGI IMG/M metagenome (GOLD analysis project Ga0081540, IMG submission 71024) | Tabebuia heterophylla rhizosphere microbial communities from the University of Puerto Rico - S2T1R1 | ecosystem: Host-associated > Plants > Roots > Rhizosphere ...
GGCGTCGACGGCTTCGAGCTGCTGCGCGCGGTGCCGGCGGCGCAGATGCCGATCACCGTGTTCGTGACGGCGTACGACCAGTACGCGCTGAAGGCGTTCGAAGCGAACGCGCTCGACTATCTCTTGAAGCCGGTCGAGGATGCGCGCCTCGACGTCGCGCTCGAGCGCGTGCGGCACGAGCTTGCGACGCGCGACGCCGACGAGCATCGCGCGCGCCTGCTGCGGCTGCTCGGCACGCTGTCCGGCAAGCCCGACCTCACGCTCGACGAGGCGCTCGCCGACGCCGACCGCAACGGCGGCCGCCCGGCCGACGAGCGTCTGGCGATCAAGGACGCCGGCCGCATCCTGCGCGTGCCGCTCGACGAGATCCTGTGGATCGACGCCGCCGGCGACTACATGTGCGTGCACACGGGCGCGGACACGCACGTCCTGCGCGCGACGATGCGCGAGCTCGAGGACAAGCTCGACCCGCGCCGCTTCCAGCGCATCCACCGCTCGACGATCGTCAACGTCGCGCGCGTGCGCGAGCTGCGCTCGCATCTCAACGGCGAGTATTTCCTGATCCTCGATTCTGGGCAGCAGTTGAAGTTGTCGCGGAGTTACAAGGACAAGGTGCGCCTGCTGCACTGAAGCCGGCTTTTCCCCCTCTCCCGCTTGCGGGAGAGGGTTGGGGTGAGGGGCGTCGGAGTGAAGCGCTTCAAAAGCTGCTCCTGGGAGCCCGAGCCAAGATTGCCCTCACCCTAGCCCTCTCCCGCAAGCGGGAGAGGGGAAACAGCGGCAAGCGTTAGTGGTGATCCATCGCAATCGTCGACGTTCAAACATCGTCAGCGTTCAAACATCGTCAGCGTTCAAACATCGTCAACGTTCAAACATCGCGCTGATTTCCGCGTAGCCGATCGCGTCCTTCGCATACCCGAACGTGCCCTGCCCGCGCAGCTCACGCGCAGCGCGAATGAACTCCCCGAACGCCGCGCGACACAGCGAGCTCCCCACGCTGACGCGCTTCACGCCCAGCGCAGCAAGCCCCGCAAGATCGAACGGCGAGCTCGCAAGCCCCATCACCACATTGACCGGCCGATCGACCGAGCGGACAACGCTAGCGATGTCGTCCGCATCCGTCAGCCCCGGTGCGAACAGCACGTCCGCCCCGGCTTCCTGGTACGCCTGAAGCCGCGCGATAACGTCCTTGATGTCTTTCCGCCCGGCCAGGAAACACTCCGCGCGCGCGGTCAGCATGAAAGGAAACGGCAACGCGTGCACCGCTGCCGCGGCGGCGCGGACGCGATCCGCCGCATGCGCGATTTCGAGCAGCGGTTCCTCTGGATCGTGCGTCGCATCCTCGATCGACGCGCCGACGGCACCGGCCGACGCGACGAGCCGGTAGGTCTCGGCAACGCCGTCGAGATCCTTCGCGTAGCCGTCTTCGAGATCGGCGCTCACCGGAAGCTCGGTCGCGCTCGCAATCGCGGCGACGTGTGTGAGCATCGCCTCTCGCCCGATCGTGAAGTCCTTCTGCCCGGCGGAAAACGCGTAACCTGCGCTCGTCGTCGCAAGGGCCTCGAAGCCGAGGTTCGCAAGGATCCGCGCCGAGCCTGCGTCCCACGGATTCGGAATGATGAACGCACCGTCGCGCGCATGCAGTGCGCGAAACGCTTCGGCTTTTTCAGCCTGGGTCGTCATCCGGTCGCGTGCAGGGTCGAAGGTTTGCCGAAGGTCGAGTCGACGATCTCGACGAAGTTGCGCTCCTCGCGCAGGATGAACCGCTTCGTCGTCGCGGCCTGGAGATTCTCGCGCGCTTCGGCGTCGTTGCGAAGACGGGCCTTGTATTCCTCGTACGCGGCGAGACTGTCGAACGCGATGAGGCCCCAGCCGACGTCGTTGGTGCCCTCGTGCGGCAGGAAGTAGCCGACCAGATGGCCGCCGCAGCGCGGGATGATGCGCCCCCAGTTCTCGGCGTATTGCCGGAACGCATCGCGCTGGTACGGATCGATCTGATAGCGGATGACGCAGGTGATCCTCATGCGGTTTTTCCCTCCGGATGCGCCGGCCGCGCCGCTGCCGAGCCCGAGCGCGACGGTGAGCGCGGCCATGCTCTCGATGAATTCGCGTCGGGTCGTGTGCACGGAGCGTCTCGCTGGCGAAGCGCCGATTGTCGTCTGGCGCGCATAGACGATGCTTCGTCGCTCGTCGAAGCATCGAGGTGCCGCAAGCCGCTACGCTCGCCGCATGGCAGCGTCCGCGCATCGCAGGATCCGTTCGTCACGCAGACCCGTGTTCTGGCGCGCGCTGATCGACGCCGCGGTCCGCGTGGCGGGCTTCGGCGCCGCCGCGGCCTGCGCGGCCGGCGAAGGCCTGATGAAGGACGTGCGCTTCTCGGACACCTCGGCCGCCGCGACGAGCGCCGAGCTCTCGCGCCGCCTGTTCACGCCGCTCGCGTCGCAGCGCGTGCGCGCAGCGCTCGGCGACGCGCGCGCGCAGCCGCTCGATCCCGCGCAGGAACGGTTCGCGGTGTACGTGCCGGCCGGTCCCGCGCCGGAACGCGGTTACGGACTTCTCGTGTTCATTCCGCCGTGGTCCGAAGCCTCGCTGCCGCGCGACTGGCCGCGCGTTCTCGATCGCCACGGCGTCATCTTCGTCAGCGCGGCGAACTCCGGCAACGACGCCAGCACGCTCGACCGACGCATCCCGCTCGCGTTGCTCGGCTACGAGAACATCCGCAAGCGTTATCCGCTCGATGCGGACCGCCTCTATGTCGGCGGCCTGTCCGGCGGATCGCGCGTCGCATTGCGCGTCGCGCTTGCCTACCCCGACCTCTTCCGCGGCGCGCTGCTCAATGCCGGCAGCGATCCGATCGGCGGCGGCGACGTCGCGCTGCCGCCGGCCGATCTGTTCCGCCGCTTCCAGCAATCGACGCGGCTCGTGTTCCTGACCGGCGCGCACGACGAGATGAATGTGCACAACGACCTCGTCAGCGAAAAGTCGCTGCGGAGCTGGTGCGTGTTCGATCTGCACTCGGTGACGATGCAGCGGCGCGGGCACGAGATCGCCGACGCGGCGGGTCTCGAGCAGGCGCTGAAGGCGCTCGCAAAGCCGCGCACGTCCGACGCCGGGAAGCTAGCGTCATGCCGCTCCGACGTCGAGACGAGCCTCGCGGCCACGAAGGCCGAAGCCGAAACCGCGTTCGAGCACGGCGATCGTGCACGCGCCGAGTCCGTGCTGAAGTCCATCGACGAGCGCTACGGCGGCCTCGCCGCCGATACGATTGCGGAGCTCGAGGCTCGTCTCGGTCGCACCGACTGAGCTTCGATCGCGGTTCGTTCGCATGAACGAGACCGCGATCGGGCCGAATCCGGCAGCACGCTGCCTCCGATCCGTCGCATCGCGAGCACAGACTCGGGACGTTGCACGGCCTGGCGCCGGGTCCACTCGCTCCGCCGCAGCGCGCGGAACGCTCATGACCCCTGCCACATCCGATCTGGATGACGCACGGCTATCGTGCGGCTGCCAAAAGGCTCTTAAGGGAGGGCCGCCATGCGCCTGATCGCCGCATCGATCAAGAATCCGATCGCAGTCGCCGTCACCGTCGCCTTGATCTGCCTCTTCGGCGCCCTGAGTCTCGGCAAGCTGCCGCTGCAGCTCTTCCCCGACATCGACCGTCCGAACATCACGATCTTCACCGGCTGGCGCGCGGCCTCGCCGGAGGAAGCCGAGGCGCAGCTCCTCGAGCCGCAGGAGCAGGTGCTGCAGGGCCTGCCCGGTGTCGAGGAGATCGAAGGCAACGCGAACTCGGGCGGGAGCTTCATCAATCTCACGTTCTCGATCGGCACGGACATGAAAGCCGCGCTGGTCGACGTCATCGGCCGCATGAACCGCATCCGGCCGCTGCCGCAGGACGCGGACCGCCCGGTCATCCAGATCGGCGGCGGCGGCAACGACTCGAACGATTCGCTGTCGTGGTTCTTCGTGCAGCTCCTGCCGGGCACGAAGGGACCGGTCGAAGACTATCGGCGCTTCATCGAGGACGTCATCAAGCCGCGCATCGAGTCGGTGCCCGGCGTCGCGTCGGTCAACGTCAACGCGGGACCGCCGGACGACGTGCGCATCACGGTCGATCTCGCCAAGGCGGCCGCGATGGGCATCGGCATTCCCGAGATCGCGAACCGCGCGATCGATCCGATCGACGTGTCGGGCGGACAGGTCGAGATCGGCCGGCGCCAGTACGCGCTCCGCTTCACCGGGCGCTACAAGCCGCAGGAGCTCGGCGAGCTCGTGCTCGCGTGGCGCGACGGCCGGCCGGTCAAGCTCGGCGACGTTGCGACCGTGGAGCTGAAGCCGCCCGATCAGCAGTTTTTCGTCTACCAGAACGGCAATCCGGCGATCGGCCTGCAGGTGCTGCGTGCGCCGGGCGCGAACGTGCTCGGTACGCTGGAGCAGGTCAAGAAAGTCGTCGACGAGCTGCGGCAAGGTCCGCTGAAGGCACGCGGGCTCGGCATCGAGCAAAGCTTCGACTCGGCGCTATTCATCCACCGCGCGGTGAATCTTTTGACCGAGAACCTCGTCGTCGGCGCGTTGCTGGCGCTGATCTGCGTGTTCTGGTTCATGCGCGACTGGCGCGCGACGCTCCTGATCGCGAGCGCGATTCCGGTATGCCTGCTCGCGACGTTCGGCGCGCTCGATCTCACGGGCCGCAGCCTCAACGTGATCTCGCTCGCCGGCCTCGCGTTCGCGGTCGGCATGGTCGTCGAAGGCGCGATCGTCGTGTCAGGCAACATCATCCGCCTCAAGGAAGCCGGCATGACGCCGCTCGAAGCGGCGAAGACCGGCACCGAGCAGGTCGTCCCCGCGCTGATCGCGTCGACGATCACGACGATCGCGGTATTCCTGCCGGTGCTGTTCCTGCGCGACGTCGAAGGCCAGATCTTCGCGGACCTCGCGCTGACGATCTCGATCGCGGTCGCGCTCTCGATCGTCGTCGCGATCACCGTGCTGCCCGCGGCGGCGGGCGGCTGGCTCAAGGCGAAGAAGCTCAAGTCCGGCTACGGCGACGGCTGGCCGGCGCTGACCGAGCGCATCCTGCGCTGGACCGACACGCGGCCCAAGCAGATCGGCTGGGTGCTGGGCCTCCTCGTGCTGCCGCTGATCCTGTCGTGGTACTTCCTGCCCAAGCTCGATTACCTGCCGCCGGTGAAACGCGCGGCGATCGACGCGTTCTTCAGCTTCCCGCCCGGCATGAGCCCCGAGAAGGTCAACAACGAAATCGGCAACACGCTGATCGAGCGCCTCTCGCCTTACATGAAGGGCGAGAAGCAGCCCGCGCTCAAGAACTACTACATCTGGCTCTGGCCCGGCGGCGGCACGATCGGCGCGCGCGTCATCGACGAGAAGCGCATCGGCGATCTCGAACGCATCATGCGCGACGAGATCACGGTCGGCTTCCCGGACACGCGCGCGTTCGCGACCGAGGGCGAGCTCTTCGGCGGCGTCGGCGGCTCGGCGCGCTCGGTCGCGATCCACCTGCAGAGCGACGATGCGGACACGCTGAACCGCGTCGCCGAGGACGGCCGCAAGCTGCTCGAGCAGAAATTCCCGGGCGCGAACGTGCAGGCGAATCCGAACACGGACCAGACGACGCTCGAACTGCACGCGATCCCGAACGATCGCCGCATGGCCGAGGCCGGCTGGGACCGCAACTCGCTCGGCACGATCGTGCGCGCGCTCGGCGACGGCGCGTGGCTCGGCGAATACTTCGACGGCCAGCGGCGCCTGCCGATCATCCTGCGCGCCGACCGGCGCGAGACGCCGGAAGAGCTCGCCGAGGCGCCGCTGGTGACGCCGAGCGGTCAGATCATCCCGCTCGGCGACGTGATCTCGCTCGAAACCGCGCTCGGTCCCAACCAGATCCGCCGCCTCGACCATCGCCGCACGGTGACGCTGACGATGGATCCGCCGCAGACGCTTTCGCTCGAAGACGCGCTGAAGACGATCCAGAACGAGATCGTGCCCGCGCTGAAGGCGAAGCTGCCGCCCGACGCGAACATCCGCCTCGCCGGCAGCGCCGATCGCCTGCAGGCGACGGTCGCGACGATGGGCAAGAACTTCGTGCTCGCCCTCCTCGTCCTGTTCATGCTGATGGCGGCGATGTTCCGCTCGCTGCGCGATGCGCTGGTCGTCGTGCTGACGGTGCCGGTCGCGCTGGTCGGCGGCGTGCTCGGCCTTCGCGTGCTCGGCGCGGTCGCGTTCCAGCCGCTCGATCTCCTGACGATGATCGGGTTCATCATGATGGTCGGCGTGATCGTCAATCACTCGATCCTGCTGGTCGACCGCACGCGCGATGCGCAGAATCACGGCTGCTCGCTCGAGGAATCGATCCGCGTCGCGCTGAACCAGCGCCTGCGCGCGATCCTGGCCTCGACGCTGACCGGCGCGCTCGGCGCGTTGCCGATGGCAGTAAACCCCGGGCCCGGAAGCGTCATCTATCGAGGGCTGGCCGCGGTCAACGTCGGCGGCGTCGTGGTTGCGATGGTGTTCTCGCTCCTGCTGCTGCCGAGCCTGATGCGGCTCACGACGCGCGAGCGCAAGGACACGAAGGCGATCGCGCAGGAAACGGCCGACGCGGCCGTCGCACGCGCCGCCTGAAAAGCACGAGAAGAACGGAGTCGCCATGCTGAGGAAATTCGCACTTCATTCGATCCCGATCGCGATGGTCGCAGCGCTCGTCGTCGCGACAGCGACGACGCGGCCGACGCAAGCGCAGCAGGCGAAACCGCCCGAGCCGCCGCCGACCGTCGTCGAGGTCGCCAAGGCCGACATCGCACGCATCGCGCCGCGGCACTGGGCGCCGGGCAGCGTCGTCAGCCGCGACGACGCCAAGCTCGCGACGAGCGCAGCCGGACGGCTCGAATACGTCGCCGAGGTCGGCACGCGGCTCAAGGCCGGCGATCGCGTCGCCAAGCTCGAAGACGAGACGATCCGCCTGCGCCTCGAGGACGCCAGGACCGAAGTCGCGCGCATCACGGCCCAGCGCGAGCTCGCCGATCGCACGCGCGAGCGTCTGGAAACACTCGCCTCGACGAACAGCGTCGCGGCGAACCAGCTCGACGAGGCGCGCGCCCAGGTGAGGCAGTACATCGCGCAGCTTCAGCAGGCCGAGGTGCGCGTGCGCTCGGCGCAGCACGATCTCGAGCAGACCGAGCTCCGCTCGCCGTTCCCCGGCGTCGTCAGCGAGCGCCTCGTCCAGCGCGGAGAATATGTCGCGACTGGTGCTGCGATCGCGCACGTCGTCGACACCACCCATCTCGAAGCGCGCGTGCAGGCGCCGCTCGCGCTCGCGAGCCTCGTCAAGCCCGAAATGAAACTGCCGGTGCGGCTCGGCGAGCGGGTGTTCAAGGCGAGCGTGCGCGCAGTCGTGCCGGTCGGCGAGGAGAAGTCGCGCCAGTTCGAGCTGCGGCTTGCGCTCGTCGAAGACGATCTGCTGGTCGGCAGCGCGATCGAAGTCGCATTGCCCGAGCGCGAAGTCGCGCAGACGCTCGCGGTGCCGCGCGACGCGCTCGTCGTGCGCGGCGACGGCAACTACGTCATGCGCATCAAGTCGGACAACACGGCCGAGCGCGTCGAGGTCAAGGCCGGCGCGAGCGACGGCGAGCTCACGGCGGTCACCGGCGAGCTCTCTGCGGGCGACACCGTCGTCGTGCGCGGCGCCGAGCGCCTCAGCGCCGGCCAGAAGGTGCGCATCGCCGAGCGCGCCGCGGTCGCCGAATCGAGCGCGACGTCGGCGCATGCCGGCTAGATCCGCGCGGCGTCAGCTCGCGCGGATGCGATAGCACGGCACATAGCGGCTGCCCGGCAGCTTCATGCGCTGCTGTGCGACGAAGCTTGCCAGCAGTGCGTCGAGCGCCTGCATGATGTCGCGATCGCCGTCGATCACGAACGGGCCATGCCGCTCGATCGCGCGCATGCCGTCGTCCTTGACGTTGCCGGCGACGATGCCCGAAAACGCGCGGCGCAGGGCCGCGGCGAGGCGATGCGGTTCCTGGCCGCGGTGCAGGTTCAGCGCGGCCATCGATTCGTGCGTCGGCAGGAACGGCACCTGGAATTCCTGCTCGACGTGCAGCGCCCAGTTGAAGAAGAACGCGTCCTTGTTGTCGAGCCGGTGCGCGCGCACGCGCTCGATGCCCTTGCGAACCTGGTGCGCGACCTCGCGCGGATCGCCGACGACGACGCGGTAGCGCTGCGAGATCTCCTCGCCGAGCGAGAGCTTCAGGAAACGGTCGATCTGCTCGAAATACGCCGAAGATTCCGCGGGCCCGGTAAAGATCAGCGGGAACGGCAGTCCGGCGTTGGCCGGATGCAGCAGGATGCCGAGCAGGTAGAGGATCTCCTCGGCCGTGCCGACGCCGCCCGGAAACACGACGATCGCGTGCGCGATGCGCGCGAACGCCTCGAGGCGCTTCTCGATGTCCGGCATGATCACGAGGTTGTTGACGATCGGATTCGGCGACTCCGCGGCGATGATGCCGGGCTCGGTGATGCCGATGTAGCGGTTCTTCGTGCGGCGCTGCTTCGCGTGCGCGATCGTCGCGCCCTTCATCGGACCCTTCATCGCGCCCGGGCCGCAGCCCGTGCAGATGTCGAACGCGCGCAGGCCGAGCTCGTAGCCGACCTTCTTCGTGTAGTCGTATTCCTCGCGCGAGATCGAATGGCCGCCCCAGCACACGGCGAGATTCGGATCGACGTTAGCGCGCAGCACGCGCGCGTTGCGCAGGATCTCGAACACCGCGTGCGTGACGCCGGGCGAGCTCGAAAGATCGAAGCGCCCGGCTTCGATCTGCGTCGCGACGTAGACGATGTCGCGCACGACCGCGAAGAGCAGCTCGTTGACGCCGCGGATGATGCGTCCGTCGACGAACGCCTCGGCCGGCGCATTGCTGAGCTCGAGCTTGACGCCGCGGTCCTGCTGCAGGATCTGGATGTCGAAGTCCGGATAGCGCTCGAGGATCGCGCGCGCGTCGTCGGTCTGGGTGCCCTGCGTCAGCACGGCGAGCGCGCAGCGGCGCAGCAGCTCGTGGAGTCCGCCGCCGCCGGCGTCGCGAAGGCGCGCGACCTCGTGGCGCGACAGGACGTCGAGACCTGCAGCCGGGGCGATCCGCGCGCTCGCGGTGGGGCATTTGATCGGTGTGTCCATGCGTTCGGTCGGTGCTTCCGGCCGGTAATGGTACGACGTTAGGGTGGCGCGCGGTGTTCATGCGCGCGCTGATTTCCTCTTGTGCGCGGGCGCTGCTTTGCGCTGTTTTTCTTTCCCCTCTCCCGCTTGCGGGAGAGGGGAAAAGAATTAGAGCGCAGCGGAACAGAAAACAAACGGCCGGCACAAAGCCGGCCGCTCGCACCACCAGAAAACAAAAATCAGAACGTATAACGCAATGTCACGAGTATCGACCACCGCGACTGCGCCACCGCATCTTCCTTGACGAACTGCGGCGGATTGTAGTTGCCGTTGCGCGTCGGCAGCGCATAGATGTACTGCCCGGTGGTCGGATCGACGCCGCGGAAATTCGCGATCGGACGCGTGAAGCCGCCGGCGGAGGCGAACGGCACGTCGTAGATCTGGCCCCAGTCCTTGTTGAGCAGGTTGCCGAAGTTCAGGATGTCGAAGCGCACTTCGCCCTTGTTGCCTTCGAAGATGCCGGGGATCTCCTGACGGAACGAGAGATTGATCTGGTTGATCCACGGCGAGGTCGCGCCGTTCTGTCCGACCGGACCGCCCTGGTGGTTCTTCAGGTACTCGTTGTCGTGGATGAACTTGAAGAACTGGTCGATGACCGCCTGCGGCGTACCGTCGACGAACTTCACCTGGCCCGGGTTCGGCACGAAGAAGAGATCGTTGTTCGACACGCCGTCGCCGTTCGCGTCGTTGCCGAACACGAAGCTGTACGGCTGGCCCGAGTGGCCGTCGTAGAACGCGGACACGCTGGTCGCGTAATCGCCGAAGAAGTGATGCTGCCAGGTCAACGTGCCGAGGAGACGGCCCTTCACGTCGTAGTTCGAGCGGTACGCGACGTCGTCGTTCGGATTGAACGCGGCGCGGCCGGAGAAGTTCGAGAACGCCTGGCTCGACGTGCCCGGATTGACTTCGGTCGCGCGCCCGATCGTCATCCCCGCGCTCCCGGAGAAGCCTTCGTCCGCGAACGGCGTCTGCAGCGACAGCGTCAGGAAGTTCGCCTCGCCCTTGCCGGTGTTGGTCAGGAACGTCGACTGCCCGCCGAACGCGGGATTCGAGCCGAAGCGCTGCAGCGTCGTGTAGCCCTGCGGCTGGTTCGGGTTCGAGCCGCTCCACAGGCCCGGATCGGTCGAGCCCCAGTAGCTGATGCGGCCGTCGGGCAGCGTGCCGTTGCCGGGACCGAGGTTGATCGCCTGATACCAGATGCCGTCGATCGTATCGAGGTGCGCGTACTCGGCGCTGGCGATGAGGCCCCACCACGGCAGCTCGTGGTCGTAGCCGATCGTCAGCTTCAGCACCGTCGGCAACTGGAAGTTCTTGTCGACCGTATCGACGGTCTGCTGCGGGTTCGGCGCGGTGTTCGGCGGCTCCTGCGTGAACGGATTCGGGTTGAAGCAGCAGCCCGAGCCCGCCGAGAACGTCTGCACGAGGAGGCCGTTGTTCGAGTACGGATTCGACAGCCACACGCCGGGCGTCACGCCTTCGCTGACGCCGGCGCCGCCGCGCAACTGGCTCTTCAACTCCGAGTCGAACGTGTAGTTGAACGACATGCGCGGCTCGAACACGACGTTGCCGTCGATGGTGCCCTGGTTCGAATAGCCGAACGCCTGCTGGAACGCGGGGTTGAAGCCCGGCCGGTCGGGCGTCGCCGGGATGTCCCAGCGCACGCCGTACTGGACCGAGAGCTGCGGGGTCATCTGCCAGGTGTCCTGGATGAACGCGCCCCACTGGTCGAGACGCCAGTTCGCCGCGATCGAATTGATGTCGCCGTTGGTCGGACGGAACAGCGAATAGCTCGAGTAGTTGCCGCTCTCGAAGTCGTCGATGCTGGCGAACTGGTACGCGCCGAACTCGGTGCGGCCGAACAGGTTGAAGTACATGTCGCGCTGGAAGTCGGCGCCGGCCTTGATCGTGTGATCGCCGAGGAACCAGCTGCCGGCGAAGAAGCCGTTGTAGGTCTTCACGCCGAGCACGTTGTAGTGGCGGAACTGGTCGGTGCCGAGGAACAGCGACGGATTCGTCGAGCTGCAGCCGGCCGGGTCCGTGCAGACCTGGATCTGCGGCTGGTCGGCGACCGTGTGCGAGACCGCGTCGTACTTCGCGTACGAGAACGAGCTTTCGGTCGAGAACGTGTCGGTCCAGTCGTCGTAGAGGTTCAGCACGTAGCTCTTGAGGTCGCGCTGCTGCACGTACGAAAAGCTCGACAGCGAGAGCGTCGTCGCGTTAAACGTCTGGATGATCGGCTGGTCGCTCTTCGTCTCGTTGTAACGGAACGACGCGCGGTGGCCGTCGGTGATGTTCCAGTCGAGCTTGGCGAGATAGAGCTTGTTGTCCTGATTCGCGTCGGACGCGCCGATCGAGCCCGGCGTCAGGCCGTAGCCGTTGGCGATGCCGATGATGCGGTTGATGTCGTCCTGGCTGATGTTGACCGTGTTCGACGCGCTCGCGCCGATCGGTCCGAAGGCGGGTCCCGGCGCCAGCGTCTTCGATTCCTCGTAGCTCAGGAAGAAGAACAGCGTGTCCTTGATGATCGGGCCGCCGATCGTCGCGCCGTAGGTCTTCTTGGCGTCGTAGCCGGTGAAGTCGCTCGGCTCGTCGCTGGTGAGGTCCTTCGCGTTCGTGTACGCGTAGTAGACGTCGCCATGGAAATCGTTCGTGCCGGACTTGGTCACGATGTTGACGTTCGCGCCGACCGACTTCTTGTTGGTCACGTCGAAGTTCGCCGTCGAGATGTTGTATTCCTCGATCGCGTCGAACGACAGCGGCTGGTTCAGCGCCGGCAGGCCGTTCGCCTCGAGGCCGAACGCATCGTTGGTCGGCACGGCGTCGATCGTGATGTTGTTGTAGCGGCTGTTCTGGCCGAGCGCGGAGATCTCGCCGCGGCCGACGTTGGTCAGCGTGATGTGCGGATCGGTGCGCGCGATGTCCTGGATCGAGCGGTTCGGATTCGGAATGACCTTGAGCTCGCGCTGCGAGACGTTCGACGAGAGGCCCTTGTTGTCGGCCTGGAACGTCGCGCCCGGCGCGGCCGCCGTGACGGTGACGCCGGCGAGCTCGGTCGCGGCGCCGCCGGCGACCGTGAGGTTCAGCGTCGTTTCCTCGGCGAGCTGCAGGTAGACGTCGGCCTGCTCGGCCGCGGCGCCGTTGTCGCCGGATGCCTTCACGTCGAACGGTCCGCCGACGCGCAGACCCTGCGCGGTGTAGCGGCCTTCGGCGTCGGTGAGGACGGTGCGCTGCGTGCCGGACGGCACGTGCAGGATCGTCACGCTGGCGCCGGCGACCGGTTTGCCCGCCGCATCGACGATGCGGCCGCTCAATGACGAAGACGTGTTCTGCGCAAACGCGGTCGACACCGCAAACAAGGACCCGATCACCCACGGCAGCAGCCGCACCCGCAATTGTCTGTTCATGCCCCGACCTCTTCGTCCGATGAAATATGCAAAACGCAAAAGGCGCCGCCCGCGCGTTTCCCGCGCTATGCGAAACGCTGCTTTTCGACGCTCGAAAGGGCGCCGCGACACGACGCCCGACCCGCCACGCTCGAGCCACCCCGCCCGAGACTTCTTAACTTCAGGTTAACAGCGACCGATGACGAATTTGTAACACGAAGCGCCGCCTACGATCCTGCGACGATGTCCCAGGTCCGGGCCGCAGCGCCTTTCATGTACCGCGACCGCTTCGCCGCGCGCAGGTAGCGGATGTCGAGCCGCACGAGTCCGTCGACGCAGCCGCCGAACGACGGATCGACGCCGAAATCGAGGAACCGCACGCCCTCGGGCTCGCAGAGGTCGACGTACTGGCGATACAGGATCGGCAACTGCGCGTCGAGCGTCGTCAGCCGCTCGCGCAGGAGCACGAGGCTCTCCGCCGGCGAGCGTCCGGCCCACTCGGCCTCGGCCGCCTTCTCGACCTCGCGCGAGATGACAAATGGATTACGCGCGCGCGCCAGGCGATCGCCGTCGCCGTAGTAGTGGCGGTGGTAATGCGCGATCCATTCGCGGGCCGGACCCGGCAGCGCAGCCGTGAGGCTCACGGGGCCGAAGAGGTAGCGCATGTCGGGCCGCGCGCAGAGATAGGCGCCGATGCCCTGCCAGAGATAGTCGAGGCTGCGCGAGCCCCAGTAGGCCGGCTGCACGAAGCTGCGCCCGAGCTCGACGGCTTCGCGCAGGAACTCCGGCGCGGGATCGGCGTATTCGAACAGCGTCGAGGAATAGAGCCCGGCGGGTCCGTGCCGATCGAGGATCGTGCCGCCCCCGCGGAGCCGATACGCGCCGACGATCGCGAGCGCGTTCTCGTCCCAGAGGACGAGGTGACGATAATGGGTGTCGACCCTGTCGAGATCGCGCCGCGCGCCGGTGCCCTCCCCGACGCGGCGGAACGCGAGCTCGCGCAGGCGTCCGATCTCGCGCATCGCCGGGCAGTCCTGGGCCGCGTCGAGCAGCAGGATCGCCTTGCCGTCCTGCGTCTCGCCGAGCCGCTCGGCACGGCGCAGCGCCTTGCGCACCGCGAGCGGCGATTCCGGATGCGCGACCGCCGCGGACGTCGGAAACACCGTCGGCCGGCGCCGCGCGAGCCGATACACGTGGCGGCGCATGTGCGCGGCGACCTGCGTCGGCGTGAGCCCGCCCGCCGCCAGCGCCTTGCAGGGTACGAGCTCGCCGACGTTGAAGCCGATCCGCGCGCGCGACGTGCTGAACATCTCGCGCGGTAGCAACAGCGAAGCGAGCGGCTTCGCCAGCATCGAGACGCCGTAGAAGACCGGCGAGTTCTGCGCTGCGATGTGCACCGGCAGGACCGGCGCACCGGTCTTCTGCGAGAGCCGCGCGAAGCCCGCCGACCAGGCCTGGTCGCGCACGCCGAGCGGATGGATGCGCGAGACCTCGCCGGCCGGGAACACGATCAGCGCTTCGTCGCGCTCGAGCGCACGGTACGCCTCGCGCGCGCCGCCGAGCGCCGAGCCCGCGCCGAACACCGGCAGCGGCAGCAGCAGCGAAGTGAGCGGGTCGAGCTGCATCAGGATGTCGTTGGCGAGGATCCTGACGTCGCGGCGCACCGACCCGACGAGATCGATCAGCGCCAGCGCGTCCATCGCGCCGAGCGGATGATTCGCGACGATGACCACGCGACCGTCGACCGGGATGTTCTCGCGGTCGGTGTTGGCCAGCGAGTAGCTGATGTGGAAATGCTCGAGCGCGCGCTCGACGAAATCGAAGCCGGTCAGCGGCGCCAGCGCGGCGAGCGTCGAATTGATGCGCTCCTCGCACGCGACGCGGCGCAGGAACTCGACGACCGGCTGGGCGAAGGTCCGGGCGCGCCCCGCGGCCAACTGCGGGAATTTCTCGTAGAAGCTTCGCTCGACGCTGATCACGGGCGGACCTCGGCGTATTACGCGGTGACGCTAGCGTTGGTGTGTTACAGCGTTATGAGTAAACAGGCAAGCCCGCAGGCGAGCAGTCCGCTGTCAGGCGGCGATTTTCACATAGGCCATGACGCCGTCGAGGAACATCTGGACCGACAGCGCAACCAGCAGCATGCCCATCAGGCGCTCGACCGCGACGAGGACGCTGGTGCCTAGGCACCGGAAGATATAGGTCGACGAGAGCAGGATCACGGCCGTCGCCAGCCACGCCAGCGACAGCGCGACGCTCCAGTCGACCGTGCGGCCCGGATAGCTGTTCGCCAGCAGCATGACCGCGGCGACCGCCGAGGGCCCGGCGATGCCGGGAATCGCCATCGGCACGATGAACGGCTCGCGCTCGGCATCGCCGCCGAAGATGCCTTCCTTCGGCGGAAACACCATGCGCACGCCGATCAGGAACAGCACGATGCCGCCGGCGATGCTGACCGACTCCTGCTTGAGCTGCAGAAGGCGCAGCAGGTACGTGCCGCCGAACAGGAACACGAACAGCACGACCAGCGCGATCAGGAGCTCGCGCACCAGCACGAGCTGCCGCCGCTTGGGATCAACGTGGCGCAGGAGGCTCAGGAACAGCGGCACGTTGCCGAGCGGATCCATGATCAGGAACAGCAGGACGCCGGCAGACAGGGTGCTCATCGAGGTTTCCATGGCAGCATTCTGGCATCCCGGGCGCGTGACGGGCGGATCGCGCGATACTGCGCGCCATGGATCCCGCCGAACTCACGATCCGCACGGCGCGCGCCGCCGACGCGGCGTTCATCCTGGGGCTCGTCCCGCGCTTCGTCGCCTTCGAGCTCCCGCCCTGGCGCGACCGCGACGAGAGCGCCGAGGGCGTGCGCCGCGACATCGAGCGGCACCTGCGCGAGCGGCCCGAGAGCTCCTATCTGTTCGTTGCCGAAGCCGCGGACGGCGCGCCGTGCGCGTTCCTGCACCTGCAATCGACGATCGACTTCTTCACCGGCGAGCGGAATTGCCACATCTCCGATCTCGCCGTCGCCCCGGATTTCGACGGCCACGGCCTCGGCGGGCGCCTCCTCGCGTTCACCGAGGACTGGGCGAAGAAGCACCGCTGCCGCTACATCACGCTCGGCGTCTTCCCGGGCAACACGCGGGCGCGCGCGCTGTACGAGCGTCACGGCTACGGCGTCGAGCTGCTGCGCATGGCCAAACCCGTGCCCTGACACGGGTTTTCCAACCGTAAAGCTTTTGGTCTATGCTCCGCGGCGCCCGCGGCCGGATGCCGATTTCGTCCGAGCGAGCCGGTTCGGCCGGCATGGGGATCGGCCCGCAAGGCTCGTGGACGGAAGCCACCACGGAGGTCACATGCTTGCGGAGGTACGAACTTTCGGCGACATCCATAGCACCCGCGTCCTGTCCCTGGACTCCACCGGGCGCATCCTCGACTGGATGAGCTGGCAGGACGCGGTCTGTCTGTACGTTCGCGGCGCGGTGGCCTGGACACTCGGCGACCCGTGCCTGACGATCCATGGCGGCATGAGCCGGCTGACCGGCGAGCAGAGCCTCCTTCGCCTCCACCCGATCGTCGCCAGCACGGGCCACGCGCGTCCCGCGGCGATGGATCCCGCGCCGGCGCTGACCAACGTCGCCCTGTTCGCGCGCGACCGCATGCTGTGCCTCTATTGCGGCGACCACTTCCACCGCGGCGAGCTGACGCGCGACCACGTGCTGCCGGTCTCGAAGGGCGGCCGCGACGAGTGGGAGAACGTCGTCACGGCGTGCTGGTCGTGCAACGTCAGGAAGGGCGGCCGCACGCCGCAGCAGGCGAACATGCCGCTACTCGCGGTTCCGTACCGGCCGAGCTGGGTCGAGCACCTCATTCTTTCGAACCGCAACATCCTCGCCGACCAGATGGAATTCCTGGTCAATCACCTGCCGAAGAGCCGGCGCCCGCACTGAGCCACCGTCTTCGAACACCGGCGCCCGCGCGGCTTCGAGACGACCCCGCTTAATCCTCGCCTTCTTCGCGCCCCGCAAGGATCGCCGCACGCCGCCGCGCCGCGGCGCGCTCGTTGTGCATCGTGATCTCCATGTTCTTGTTCTTCTCCCAGATCAGAAACTGGATCCACTCGGCGCCGAACAGCCGCTCGCCGGTGCGGGCGAATTCCGCCGTGTGCGCATGCGCGAGCAGCGTCGCCTTGCCGAAGAAGTAGAAACCGGCATACAGAAGGGCGGCCGCGCGCGCGGCATCTGAGTTCGGATACGGCACCCAGGCGGCGTTTCCGGTCTCGCGCACGATCAGCAGGACTCCGTAGAGCAGCAACAGCACGACCGGAAGCTGGAACGCCCCGAGCTGGACCCAGTCGCGCGCATCGTCGGCGACGGCCTGCAACCGCGCGGAAAGGCGCTGCGGATCGCCGCGGAAGAAATAGATGCCGATGACGCCGTCGACGGCGATCAGCGCCAGGGCGAACGCGATCGCGCGATACGTCTCGGGGCGGCTGATCCACTCCCACCAGTCGCGCTTCAGGATGAACACGCTCAGCACGGCCGCGATCACGACCAGGATCGCGAACGAAAGCAGGAACGAGCGCACGGCCTGCATCGGCGACTTGTACTCGCGATACGTTTCGCTCTGGATCATCACGACGAACGCGCGGAAGTATTCGAGCGGAACCAGCGCGAGAAGGCCGCGCGCCCAGTCGTCGATATCGTCCGGCGTGACGAGTCCGGTGTAGACGAAGCCCGCGGCGACCGTGAGCGGGATCAGCGTCCACGTGAAGATCGCCTGCCAGTCGGTGCCCTGCCCCGACGGACGCGCGATGACGCTCGCCGCTTCCTCCTCGCTCACTGGACCGCCCCCGTGCCGATCCGCCGCTGCCGGAAAAGTATAGGCGGGCGACAGCCGTTGCGGACGGTCATTCAAAAAGCCTTTGCAAGGCATTGAATGGACTCGCTTCCGGACGCCGCTTCCTTGCCGTGCCTGCGCCGGCGTTGGACAATACGCACTCGCAAGCCTGCTTCCTCCGATGATCGACTCCAACCGCTACCCGCACCTCGCGCGCATCGAAACGCCCGCGGACCTCCGCCGGATCCACGAAACGGAGCTTGAGGACGTCGCCCGCGAGCTGCGCGCGTACCTGATCGAGTCGGTCGCGACCTCTGGCGGGCACTTCGGCGCCGGACTCGGCGTCGTCGAGCTCACGGTCGCGCTGCACTGGCTGTTCGACACGCCGCGCGACCGGCTCGTCTGGGACGTCGGCCACCAGTGCTATCCGCACAAGATCCTGACCGGCCGGCGCGATCGCATCACGACGATCAAGAAGAAGGACGGCCTCGCGCCGTTCCCGAAGCGCGAGGAAAGCGAGTACGACACGTTCGGCGTCGGCCACTCGTCGACGTCGGTCTCGGCCGCGCTCGGCATGGCGATCGCCGCGCAGCGCAACGGCGACAACCGCAAGATCGTCGCCGTGATCGGCGACGGCGCGATGGGCGCCGGCATGGCGTTCGAAGCGCTGAACCACGGCGGCGACGTCGAGCCCGACATGCTCGTGATCCTCAACGACAACGGCATGTCGATCTCCGAGAACGTCGGCGCGATGACGAAGATGCTGGCGCGCCTGATGGCGAGCCGCACGCTGAACCGCATCCGCGAGCACGGCAAGAAGATGATGAAGCGCGGCGGCTTCCTGTGGCGCTTCGTCAAGCGCTGGGAAGAGCACGCCAAGGGCATGTTCGTGCCCTCCACGCTGTTCGAGGAGTTCGGCTTCCACTACACCGGGCCGATCGACGGCCATGACGTGCCGCTGCTCGTCTCGACGATCCGCATGCTGAAGGAGCTCAAGGGCCCGCAGCTCCTGCACGTCATCACGACCAAGGGCAAGGGCTATCCGCCGGCCGAGCGCGAGCAGATCGAGTATCACGCGGTCGGTCCGTTCGATCCGGAAGCCGGCGTCGTCAAGAAGGGCGGCGCCTCGAAGCCGACGTACACCGAGATTTTCGGCGACTGGCTGTGCGATCAGGTCGCAGCCGACGCGCGCCTGCTCGCGATCACGCCGGCGATGCGCGAAGGCTCCGGGCTCGTACGCTTCTCGCGCGAGTTTGCCGAGCGCTACTTCGACGTCGGCATCGCCGAGCAGCACGCGGTCACGCTCGCCGCCGGCATGGCCTGCGAAGGCGCAAAGCCCGTGGTCGCGATCTACTCGACGTTCCTGCAGCGCGCGTACGATCAGCTCATCCACGACGTCGCGCTGCAGAATCTCGACGTCACTTTCGCGATCGATCGCGGCGGGCTCGTCGGTCCCGACGGCCCGACGCACGCCGGCAGCTTCGATTTCTCGTACCTGCGCTGCATCCCGAACATGGTCGTGATGGCGCCGGCCGACGAGGACGAGTGCCGCAAGATGCTCTCGACCGCATTCCGCCACGAAGGCCCGGCTGCGGTGCGCTATCCGCGCGGCGCCGGCACCGGCGTCGCGGTGCAGAAGGACCTCTCGACGCTGCCGATCGGCAAGGCCGAGCTGCGCCGTCGCGGACGCGGCATCGCCTTGCTCGCGTTCGGCGCGATGGTCGCGCCGTGCACGCGCGTCGCGGACGCCATCGACGCGACGCTCGTCAACATGCGCTTCGTGAAGCCGCTCGACGAGTCGCTGCTGCTCGATCTCGCGGCGTCGCATGCGGCGCTCGTCACCGTCGAAGACAACGCGACCGCGGGCGGCGCCGGCAGCGGCGTCGCGGAGCTCCTCGCTGCGCACGGTCTTGCGGTTCCGGTTCTTCAGCTCGGGCTTCCCGACGGCTTCCTCGATCACGGCAGCCGCGAGGAATTGCTCGCGCAGGCGGGACTCGACGCGCCGTCGATCGAAAACGCGGTCCGCGCGCGCTTCGCGGCGTTCATTCCGCCGTCGAGCCTGCGCAGCGTCGTCTAGAAAAGAAAAAGCCCCCGGCGGTGGATTGCCGGGGGCTGCTCCTCCCCACATCAGACCGCCGTCCTGGCGGGCCCTCTCGGTTCCCTCCCCGCTGCCTCCCTGCAGCGGCCAGTGCCAGCTTCTCATCTGGCACGCGGCGCTCACGCGCGGCTTTATCGGGGCTTGCTTCCACCGATCCGGGGCGCCATGCGCGCTCCCTGACCGTGGTGACAGCATCCGCCTTTGCCGCCCGCGCATCCGTGCCGCGCTTGCCGGAGGCCGCGCGCAACGGGTCACGCGGCGACTGCGAACTGCTTCACAAGGAGACCGCGAAGTCCGCGACGCAAGCGCGCCGCGAGGCGCTCAGCGCAGCGAGGTCGACGTCGAGCGAACAGACGACGACGTCGTCGAGATAGCCGCAACGGTCGAAGTCGATGCCGTTGCGGTGCAGGAGCTCGCCGATCTCGTCGGTGCTGCGATAGAGGCGCAGCACGCCGTGCTCGCCGGAATCGCGCAGCGCGTCGATGCGCTCGCGATCGCAGTCCTTCGTGAACCGGGCGAGATACGCGCTGTTCGTAGGCTTGTTGCGCTCGGCCGCGATCCAGTCGATCTCCTGCTCCCGGAACTTCGTGCCCGGCACGTCGCGGCCGAAGATGCCGCCACATTCGAACGACGGGAACTGGAAGATGCGCTCGTGCGCGTCGATGAGGCGCGTCCACGCCGCACGGTCGATCGTCGACGGCGCCGCGCTCGCCGACGCGCCGCGCACGCCGGACTGCATCGGCCAGACGTCGGCGATCTCGAGCACGGCGGCGGCGATCAGGAGCCAGCGCGCGTGCTTCGAGTAGCGTCCGGCGACCGCCACGACGAGCGCGGCGATCAGCGCATACACCGCGACCCAGACGAAGCGTCCCGAGCCGCGGAACTGCGAAGCCATGTGCAGCAGCGCGTCGGGCAACGGCACGTCGAACACTTCGTAGGGGCCGATGCCGACACGATGCGACACCGCGAACACGAGCACCGCGACGAGCACCGCGAACAGCACGGCGTGGCGCGCGAGATTCGCCCGCCAGTTCGCCAGCGCCGGCAGCGCGAGAACGCAGAGCACGAGCACGCCGGCACCGAGATATGCGCCGCCTTCCCACTGGTTCGTGCCCGGGATGATCGGCAGCGTCGTGCCGAGCCAGCGACCGGCGAGCGTCTCCGGAAACGGCACCCACGGCGACAGCAGGTTCAGGGAGTAAAGCCCGTAATCGCCGAAGTCGCTTTGCGCCGCGCTGAAGAAGCCGCCGACGAACATCAGGACGAGCGCGATTGCGGCGATGCTCGCGAAGCGGACCGCGACGCCGCGAAGATCGAGGCGCCGCTCACGCCATTGATCGAGAATCGTCGTCGCGACCAGCGCGCCGCACATGAGCGCGAGATAGGGATGCACGAGCAGCACGAGCGGCGGCAGCGCGCATTGCGCGACCCATTCCGTTCGCGAGAGCCCGTCCCGCTTCGCGCGCACGTAGCCTTCCAGCGCGAACAGGATCAGGAACTGTGCCATCAGCGCGGCCTGGCCGAATCGCAGCATCACGATCGGCAGGTAGCAGAAAATCGCGATGCCGGCGACGTGCGAGGCGACATCGTCGATGCGCAGCGCACGCAGGAGCCGCGACGCGAACACGGCCTGCAGCACGAGACATAGCGCAACCCAGAGTCCGGTGTAGATCGGCGGACGCTCGGACGGCGCGTACGCGAGCTTGTAGACGACTTTCGCCGGCAGCGCGAACAGCGGCAGGCTGTCCGACAGCATGACGTTGCCGTGCTCGGGGTAGTGATACGTCTCGATGTCGAACAGCGGGAACCGCCACGCGTCGCGCGCGTAGTAGAACCAGCCGATCTCGCCCTTGGCCGCATCGCCGAGCTGCGCCTGCCAGTAGGCGCCGCGGCCCGTGACATAGCTCGCATCGAGCGAGAGCGCGGCGAAAGCGACGCCGAAGACCCAGGCGATCCAGGTTCTCGCGACATGCGTGCGCAACACGGCCGCCGCGCGGGCGACGGTCGACGACACTCCGATCACGGCTCTCCCCCTTCGAGCTCGCGACGCGCCAGTATAGACGCGCTTCGGTTAGCCGCGCCTCCGTCCCGACGTCACGCGTTCGTGTCCGCCGGCGTCGCGCACGGTTTCGACGTCGGCGAATCCCTGCGCCTCGATGAGGGCCCGCACGCGCACGCCCTGGTCGAAGCCATGCTCGATCAGGAGCAAGCCCTCGTGGACGAGGTGCTTCGATGCGTCGACGACGATGCGCCGAATGGCATCGAGCCCGTCGGCGCCGGCGACCAGCGCGGCGCGTGGCTCGAAGCGCACGTCGCCCGCCGCGAGGGGGGCATCGCCGGATTCGATATAGGGCGGATTCGTTACGATCACATCGAAGCGCTCGCCCGGAACGGCATCGAGCCAGTCGCCGCGCGCGAACGTCACGTTCCCGATGCCGAGCCGCTCTGCGTTGCCGCGCGCGACGTCCAGCGCGGCATCGCTGGCGTCGGTCGCGACGATCTTCGCGTGCGGACGCTCGCTCGCAATCGCAAGCGCGAGCGCACCGGACCCCGTGCCGAGATCGGCGACACGCGCCTCGCGCCTGGGCGGAATGCGCGCGAGCGCGAGCTCGACGAGCAGCTCCGTTTCGTGACGCGGAATCAGCACGTCGCTCGTCACGACGAGATCGAGCGACCAGAACTCCCGACGGCCGATCAGATAGGCGATCGGCTCGCCGCGCTCGCGTGCCGTCACGAGGCGCTCGAACGCATCGCGTTGCGCCACATCGGGCACCTGCTCCGGCCACGCGTAGAGCCACGTGCGCGGACGGTCCAGAGCGTGGGCGAGCAGAAGCTCCGCATCGAGGCGCGCATCGGCGCCGCCGAGACGCGCCGCGGCGCCAGCGAGAAGATCGCGTACGTTCACGCGCGTCCGGTCGGCGGCGCCGTTGCCGCGGGCACGTCGACGACCGGCTTCTTCGGCAACGCGCGCCAGTGACCACCGCGCGTCCAGGCCGCGAAACCGAAACGCAGCCAGCCGACGACCGCGTTCGCGAGCCAGATCGCCCACGCCAGCATCGCGAGCTTGTAAACCCACAACGGCACGCTGATCGCGCTCGCATGCGGCAATGCATCGACGCTGCGGTCGGTGAACCAGCGCAGGAACGAGGCCGTCGAGCCGCGTCCGGCGACGTGCATGTCCGGCGAGCCGAGCAGACCCTGCGGAATCGCGGCGACGAGGCTGACGAGCGCGACGAGCGTCAGCAGCGCAAGCCCGACCTGCGCGAGATTGAACCGCGCGGGCGACGCGGGCGGCGTCGCGCGCTCGCGCCAGTCGAGCGCGAAGAGCCACGCGACGACGATGAGCAGCGCGAGCCACGAGAACGTCGAGAAGCCGAGCCCGAGCAGAATCCATTGCCGGAGTCCGAGCGGCGTGCGCCGCGTGCGCGCAAGCGCCCAGGCGACGAGCAGCATGACCACGAGCTCGCTCCAGTACAGCACCGCGGGGCCCTCGCCGGGGCCGCCCGTCGCGAGCAGCCAGCGGTCCGTGGGGAGGTCGATCGCGAGCGTGACATTCGACGCCGGCAGTCCGAGCGCAACAGCCGGCGTGCGCTTCACGAACGACACCGGTTGCGCTTCGCGGAAGCGGATCTGGAACTGCTGCGCGCCGGGCACGAGCGGCAGGCTGAGCTTGCCGTCCACGGCGCGAAGGTTTAGCACGTCGCCGTTGCGCGTGACGTTCATGACTTCGGCGCCGGCGGGCAGCGTGATCGCCTGCTCGCCGCCCTGGCTCGCGCGCATCGAGAGATCGAGCACGGTGTCGCTCGCGCGCTGCCCCGCGGTCGCGAAGACGCTGACGCTGTCGATCGCGCGCGTCGAGCCCTCGGCCGCTTCCGGGCGCGTGACGCGCAGCGTCAGCGTCTCGCCGGGCAGCGGATCGAACTCGAAGCGCTTGTAGTCGTGCGGATCCGCATTCGCGTCGACACTGACCGGCACGCCGCTCGCTTCGACGTGCCACATCGGGTTCGCGGTAATCGCCCAGACTTCGGCGTGATCGCCGAGAGCCGGCGCGGTCAGCGTCAAGGTCTCGCTCTTGTCGAGCGTGCTGCTCCAGCCGCCACCGTATTCGAGGTCGGCGATCGGGGCGGTGATGCGGCCGTTCTCGACCTTCATGCCGGTGGTCGAGACGTGCTCGCCGGCGAGCAGCGGCAGCGAAACCGTGAAGCCGCCGTCCTTCGGCGCGAGCCGCGAGACGTTGGTCGAGATCGACCAGTCGAGGCCGAGCATGATTTCGCGCGTGACGCGCACGAACGGCGCGAACTGCTGGCCGCCGGCGACCGTTGTGCCGGCGCTCTCGCGCGTGCGCGTGAGCGTGAGCGTCTCGGTCAGCAGGCGATCGTCGGCGAGACCGTTCGACTGCCAGCCGTCGGCGGCGAGCGCGACGCGCTTGGGCTGCAACGGGAATTTCAACGCGACCTTGTCGGCAGCGGCCGCGTAAACGAGCTCGACCCGATGCACGCCGCGCGCGACGCCGACCTGCAGGATACCGAGGCTCCGCGCGAGGCCATCTTGCGCGACGCCGTCGACCGTGACGCCGCGAAGCGCGAGCACGTCGCTGTCGCCGGGTACCGGCAACGCGACGCGCGATGCGGCGTGCGCCTCGAGCGCGACGCGGATCTCGTCGCCGCGCGCCGTGACGTCGGCCTTGGCGAGCCGGCGCATCTTCAGCGGGAAGGCGACGTTCTCGCCGACCGTCATGTGCGGGAACAGCGCGTAATTCTGGAAGACGACGCCAATATCGCGGCGATGCGGCGGCACACTGTCGATGCGCTTGCCGCCGAGCGTGATGGTGCCCTCGGTCGGCGTCTCGAAGCCGGCCAGCATCATCAGCGTCGTGGTCTTGCCGGAGCCGGAGGGCCCGAGCAGCGTCAGGAACTCGCCGCGCGCCACGTCGAGGTCGAGGCCGCGCACGACATAGGCCGCACCGTCATAGGATTTGCGCACGCCTTGAAAGGCGATGAAGGGCTCGCTCATGGCCCGTTTCCTCCACACACCGGCCGGCATTCCGCGCGTTTGTCTCGGTGTCAGCACATATTGTCTCGGTCACTATTCGTTTGTCAAGCCATACAAAAACTTTGTGTGGTGGACGACGCGACCCCTCGAAATGCGCAACGCGAAGTGGTATCAGCGGCCGTTCGGACCCTCGCGACCCGAAGCGGGAAGTCGTGCCCGAAGGGTCCCTGCAGGATTTGTATGGCTGATATTGCATTCGACGATCAGACAAAATCGGCCCGCTTGCCGGCCTATCTCGCGCTCGCGGCAGAGCTCGAGGCCAAGATCCGTGCCGGCGAGCTGAAGCCCGGCAGCCAGCTGCCGCCGCAGCGCGACCTCGCCCGCGAGCGGTCGCTCAACGTCTCGACCGTGACGCGCGCCTACCGCGAGCTGCAGAACCTCAACCTCGTCATCGGCAGCACGCGGCGCGGCACCATCGTCACCAGCGAAGGCGCGATGCCGCGCGTCGACCGCGCGACGACGCCCGCCGGCCTGATCGACCTCACGGTGAACCGGCCGGCGGTCGACGATTTCCGCGAGCGGCTGGCCGAGACTTTGCCTGGGCTTGCTACCGACAAACGGTTCCGCGAGATGCAGGAATACCAGCCGCCCGAAGGGGCCGCCTGGGCGCGCGCGGCCGGAAAGCGTTGGATCGCCCTCAACGGTTTCGAGCCCGATCTCGCCGACATCGTGGTCACCTCGGGCGCGCAACATGCGTTGCTTGCCGTCATCAGCGGGCTCATCGAGCCGGGCGACACGATCGTCTCCGACCGCCTCACCTACTATGGGCTCAAGGCACTGGCGCAGATGTTCCGCTTCCGCATCGTCGGCATCGATGCCGATGCCGAAGGCATGTCGGCGGCGGAGCTCGATGCGGCGTGCCGGCGCGAACGGGTGAAGGCCGTCTTCACCGTGCCGTCGATGCACAATCCGAGCGTCGTCACCATGAGCGAGCAGCGACGGCGCGAGATCGCCGACATCGCCCAGCGTCACGATCTCATCATTGTCGAGGACGACGTCTACGGGCCGATGCTGGGCACGCGGGCGCCGGCGATCCTGACGCTGGCGCCGGAGCGCACCTGGCACATCTCGGCGCTCTCCAAGGCGCTGGCGCCGGGCTTGAGGGTCGGCTGGCTCGCCTGCCCGCCCGGCAAGGCGCTGGTCGCGGCCGAGGCGAAGCGGCTGGCGGCCGGGGCGAGGCGGCCGGTGCTGCTGGCCGACACCCAGGACAATCCCGGCGGCGGCGCCGAATCCGACGGGGTGGTGCTGCTGGAAGCGCTGATCCGTGGCGGCGCCCAGGGCGCGGTGCTGGGCCTCCTGGCCGATGCGGCGGCGGCCGATGCGGCGCATGCGGCGGGTGTGGGCGCGGTGCTGGATCGGGGCATCGGCGCCGGCAGCGCCTATCGCGGGCAGCAGCCGCTCAAGGCGGCATGGACGGTGGAGGCTTTGGGCGACGGCCGCTTCACCGGCACCGGCCCGTTCTACGGCGGCAACCGCATGCAGCTCGGCCCGATGGCGCTGCTGCGCCACCCGGGCGGCGTCCGCGTGGCGGTGTGCAGCCGCAAGCAGCAGGCGGCCGACCAGGCGATGTTCCGCCATCTCGGGGTCGAGCCGGCGGAGCAGGCGATCCTGGCGCTGAAGAGCTCGGTGCATTTCCGCGCCGATTTCGAGCCGATCGCCGAGGCGGTGCTGGTGG
>Ga0081540_1000935_pt1 | contig 26250 bp, 25 predicted proteins | sample TabmetS2T1R1_FD_71024 | JGI IMG/M metagenome (GOLD analysis project Ga0081540, IMG submission 71024) | Tabebuia heterophylla rhizosphere microbial communities from the University of Puerto Rico - S2T1R1 | ecosystem: Host-associated > Plants > Roots > Rhizosphere ...
GGCGTTGGTCCCCAGGCCGATGCTGTACGCGGTCCCGTGCACGATGGACCCGCCGATGGGCTGGAGCTGCACCTTGGCGAAGCAGAAGTAGGTCGTCCCGTCCGGCATCATCGAGTACTGCCGGGTGAGCTGCGACGGGTTGAGGAAGGCGAGGTGCACCGCCCACTTCCCGCACGAGCCGCCGGAGGCGAACTTGAGCCCGTCGCCGCTGTAGCGCTTGCTGATGTTCCCGGCGAGGTCCGCCCGGAGGAAGTGGAACGGAACGCCGAGCTGCTTCGGGTCGCTCAGGTTGCAGAGGCGGTGGGCCACCGTCTCGTAGGTCGTTCCGAAGATCTGGCTCAGCAGCTCGACGTCGTAGCGGGTCCGCTGCACCTCGCGGAAGAAGTCCCCGTAGCTCAGCAGAAGCGCGCCGGCGAAGTAGTTGGCGAGGTTGACCTTGATCAGCTTCGGCGTCTCGGCGTGCCGGGTCCGGGTCCCGCCGAGGATGGAGTCAAGGAGCCGGTCCCGGTCCATCACCAGGAGGCCGATGGACGTCGCGAGCTGAAACTTCAGGGGCTGCTCGGTCAGGCTGGGCGAGAGGGTGAGAGTCTGCGTCTCCGGGTCGAGCCGGCGAACCACCGAGCTGCCCGACGGTCCGTTCGCGAACTCGACCCGGTAGCCGAAGCGGTCCGCGAGGAGCTTCACCAGCTGGTGGGAGGTCACCTGCGGGTCGAGGGCGAAGTCGCGCCGGAGTCGCTCGGCCTGCTCCTCGAGCTCCGGGAACCAGTTGCGCTTGGCCTGGAGGAAGTCCGAGACCTCGTCGAAGGGCGAGTAGTCCAGCGGAACGTCCGCGCCCTGCATTCCTCCCGTGCCGGTCGCGGCTCCTCGCTGCGCGGCGACCTTCTCCAGCTGGGTGCGGGTGTTCTTGTAGAGGTTGAACAGCGCCGCCACGGTGCCAGCGAGCTTCGGCTCGGCGGAGAGGTGCTGGAGGTCCTCGGGGTCGATCTCCAGCGACTTGAGCAGCGGCTCGTCGAGGAGCTTGGCCAGAGTCTCGTCGACCGGTCCCTGCCCGAGCGAACCCATGAACTGCTCGGGGTCCTGGTCGAAGTAGCGGAGCGCCTTCCACAGGAGCGGGAAGGGCATCACCCGCTTCCCCTTCTCGATCAGGTTCAGGTACGCCGGCGACACGCCCAGGTCCCGGGCCGCGTCCGCCTGCTTCACGTGCCGCTGCAGGCGGAGGGTCCGGAGCTTGAGGCCGACGCTGGCGTTGAGGCTGCTCTCGTTCATCCGAGGTGGGCCCCGAGGGGGGGGAGGGGCGACGCCTCCGGCTGTAGCAGCCGCGCGGCGAATTTACAAACGAATGGTCAGAGACGGCGCATGGTTACGCCGCGCCGAGTCGAAAATTTACAAACCCCAGGGGTTTCCGGGATGCCCGCCGTCACGGACTGCGCGGAAGCCGGCACACCGGCCCCGGCAAGGCCCAGCGAGTCACCCAGGCCTCGATCGCCCCGTCCAGCCGAACCCGATCGGCCGGGCCGCGCACGAGGCACTCCTCCAGTCCCCAGCCGGGCGGCGTGTTCCCCGAGTACCCGTTGAGGGTGGGAACGCGGGCGGTGTCGGCCACCCAGAGCGCGTCGATCTGCGCGTGCCACGGCGGCCAGCCGTCGGGCGGCGGGGTGTAGACGAAGGCTGCACAGCCCGCGGGCATTTCCCGGGCGATCCGGTTCACCCGCTCGCGGTCGAGCGCGGGCACGAACGACCTGTCCGCGACCCCCTGCTCGACGAGGCAGAGCAGGGCCAGGGTCGCCGCGGCGAGCGGGCGGGACCGAGCCACGACGTCCACCGCGAGGGCCAGCCCCGCGGCCCAGGCGACGAGCAAGACCAGCCCGACCCGGGGCACGGCGCGGATTCCCCCGGCGCCCGGGACGACGGCGTACACCAGGTTCCAGGGCGAGGCAGCAGGCCACGGTCCGAGCTGCGTCGCCAGGAGCACGAGGAGCACCGCGGTGAGGCCGAGCACCACCACTCCACCCCGGTGGCGGGCCCGCCAGAACCCGAATGCCACGGCGACGCTGGTCAGCAGCCCGATGCCGTACTGCTGCTCGGGGGTCTGGTACCGCATGCCCGGGCTGGCTCGCACCAGGGCGCCCCACCACCAGCTGTCCGGGCCGATGTTGAACCAGGACTGTCCCTTGGCGAGGAAAACGTCGTGCGCGTCGCGGAGCCCCACCGCCTGTGCTGCGTTCCACCAGGCTCGCAGCAGCGGAAGGACGAGCAGGAGGGAGAGCGCCGCGGCCAGAGCCATGGCCGGCCAGTCCTGCCGCAGCGCCTCGAGGACCCCGGGGCGGGTGCTCCGCAAGGCGAATCCGAGGAGCAGAGCGATCGCCGCGCCGAAGACAAGGAACCACCAGAGGTAGTAGCTCGACCACGCCTGTGCAGCGGCGGCCACCCCGGCCAGAACCCATGCGGCCCGCGCCTGGCGGGTCCCGGGCCTGCGGAGCGCCAGCACGCTGAGCCCGACTGCCGCGAGGAGCCAGTAGGTGCTGATGAGCTGCGGATGATTGATGAGGTGGACGCGAGGTGCGCCGGCTGCGACGAGGACGCCTCCGGTCGCCGCCGCGAGCCAGCGCACACCGAGTGCGCCGCGGAGTACCCAGGTCGCCGTGGCGGCGTTCAGCGCGGTGGAGAACAGGAGCCATCCGACGTACGCGCCCTCCGGGCTCGCCCCGAGCGCGCGAAAGAGCCAGTAGGGCGGCGCGACGCCCAGGAGCACGTCGCTGTAGGCCCCGGTGTTCGGGGCGGGGAAGAAGAACGGAAGGTTCCAGAAGCGGCGGTGGAGCGGATGGCCGGAGAGCCACGCCCAGGTGTGCTCGATGCAGTAGTGCACGAAGCGCACGTCACCGGGGTCGCCGGGCACGCGCTGCAGGCCGCTCGCGAGCAACGCATGGTGCGCCAGGAGCAGCGACGCGGCCGCCGCAAGCGCCGGCGCGACGAGTGCCGGGACGTCTCGCGGGCTCGGCCGGTGTAGAAGCGGGGCTGGATCCACTGTGCGCGCGCGCTTTTCGCCGAGTTCAGAGCGGACGACAATGGCTCTTCTGCTCGGGGCGACGCTGGGCCTCGTGCTCTGGCGCGCGCTGCCCGACCTCGGACCGGTCCCTCCGGGAGGGCTCTACAACTCCGACAGCGCCATTCCGGTGCTCATGTCCAACCAGGCCACCGGCGCTCCGGTGGACTGGCTGTTCTGGGGTCAGGACCGCTTCGGGAGCTGGCCGTTCCTGCTGGCTCGGGCGGCGGGCGCGCTCACGAACCGTGCCTGGACGCCGCATGGGATGCACGTGCTCCGGACGCTCTGGATGGTCGCCGCGCTCGTCCCCTGGCTCGGGCTCGCCGGGCGTGCCGGACCGGCCGCGGCTGCGGGGCTCCTCTTGCTCCCCGGGCTCAACCCGCTCCTCGACCGCGTGCTGGTGGACCTGGGGACGGTGGATGGCTGGCAGGTCCCGACGCTCCTCTGGGCCTGGTGGGGCCTCCGCCGGACCGCAGGAGCGGCGCGCTGGGGCGGCTGGCTCACCCTCGCGGTGGTGGCCGGGGCGCTCGCTACCTGGACGTCGCTGGTGAGCGCGCCGCTGCTGGTGGTCCTGGCCCTTGTGGAGGGCCGTGCACCGGCGCTCCCGGCGCGCCGGCAGGCGCTGCTGCTCCTCCCCGCGCTGGCCGGTCTGGCGGTGGAGGCGCTCGTCCGGACATCGTGGCACCGCGCGGTGCGCGCTCGGGGATGGCCAGACGTCCGGACCCCGGCCTCGCTCGACGTGGGGCACCTCCTCGAGAACGCCGGCCAGGTCGCGGCCACCGCCTGGCGGGTGGGAGCCGTCCCCTGGCTCGTCCTCGCCGTGGTGGCCGCGGCAGGCGCGCTGTCGGTCCGTCGCTGGCGCGCGATGCCGGAAGGCAGGACGGTGGCCGGTGCCGGGGCGGCAGCGCTGACCTCGCTGCTGGTCGTGGTGGCGGTCCGTCACGTGCGGGACAACGCCTACAACCCGCGCTACCTCTGCCTCGGGCTCTCGCTGGCGGTGCTCGGGACATCGGTGCTGGTCGGCCTCGCGGTGTGGGCCGCGGTCGCGCGACTCCGACCGCGGGCCGCGCCGGTCGTCCTCGGGGTGCTCGGCCTCGGCGCGGTGGTTCTCCTCGCCCCGACCGCGATGCCCGACCCGCGCGAGGTGGTGCTCCGGCCCGCGGCCGCGGAGATCGCTCTCCGGTATCCGGGGACCGTGCTCGTGCTCAGCTACTGGCGGACCTACGCCCTCGCCGGGCTCCTTCCGCCCGGGGCGGTGATTCCGGTGACGCCCGAGGGAGAGTGGAACCGCCGGCCCGACTGGGCCGCCGCGCTCCGGAGCGGACGCCCGGTGCTGGTGGGGAGGCCGGATCGTCCAGGCGAGGCGCCTCCGCCGGCGCTGGTCCAGCACGGGGCAGCCTTGCTCCTGGTCCACCCGGACGTGCTCACCCTTCCGCCGTTCCCAGGAGAGTCGCTGGGCGAACGGGTGTCCCTGTACCGCCACTCGCCTGGCGGATAGAAGCGCGTCCACCGCCGATGCCGCTCCTCGCTCCCTTTCGCGCCCTCCGCCCGCCGCCGAACCTGGCCCCGGCCATCGCCTCGCCCCCCTACGACGTCGTGAGCTCCTCCGAGGCACGGGCGATGGCATCGGGCAACCCGATGAGCTTCTTCCGGATCAGCCGCCCGGAGGTCGACCTGCCGCCGGAGGTCGACGAGCACTCCGACCCGGTGCACCGGAAGGGCCGGCAGGCACTGGACGAGTTTCGCCGGAACGGCTGGCTGGTGCTGGACGACGTCCCCCGCTTCTCGCTGTACCGCCAGCGCATGGGGGCGCACGTGCAGACCGGCCTCGTGGCCTGCGCGAGCCTCGACGCGTACACGCGGGGAGACATCAAGCGCCACGAGCTGACCCGCCCGGACAAGGAGGACGACCGGACCCGTCACATCGATGCGCTCGGGGCGAACGACGAGCCAGTCTTTCTCGCCTACCGGGCTCGTCCCTCGGTCGATGCGGTGATTCGCCGCGGCGCGGAGCGCTCGTCGGACCTGAGCTTCACCAGCGACGACGGCGTGGAGCACACCGTGTGGCTCCTGCCACCCTCGGAGAACGCGGCCATCGAGGCGGCGCTGTCCGAGCTCGACACGCTGTACATCGCCGACGGTCACCACCGGAGCGCCGCCGCGGCGCGGGTCCAGGCGCTGCGCCGGGAGCATGGGCGGGGTGGGGGAGAGGCGGACTGGTTCCTGACCGTCGTCTTCTCCCACGAGGCGCTGCAGATCCTTCCCTACAATCGCCTGGTGAAGGACCTCGGCCCGGGTGGGAGCGGCGCTCTGCTCGAGGGACTTCGGGCGAGATTCGATGTCTCGCCGGCATCGCGGCCGGAGCCGGAGGGCCCGCATCGGTTCGGGCTCTACCTCGACGGCCGGTGGTGGAGGCTGGCCACGCGGCCGGAGACGATCCCCGCCGATCCGCACGGAGCCCTCGATGTGTCCATCCTCCACGATGCGGTCCTCGGTCCGCTGCTCGGCATCCACGACGTCCGCCGCGACCCGAGGATCGAGTTCGTCGGCGGCATCCGTGGAACTGCCGAGCTGCAGGTGCGGGTGAATCGAGGGGAGGCGCGCGCCGCCTTCGCCCTGTGGCCGACGTCGATGCGGGAGCTCCTGGAGATCAGCGACGCCGGACAGATCATGCCCCCCAAGTCGACCTGGTTCGAGCCGAAGCTCCGTTCCGGACTCTTCCTGCACCCGTTCTAGTCGGGCCGGCTTGCCGGTCCTGGTATCGAGGCTCTGGGCACGACATGAGCTCGATCACCCAAGCGGGAGCAGCAACTAGAGTCGGTAGCGGAGCTGGACCATCCCGGAGGGAAAGGTGCGCGCCGACTCGAGGCTGAGCTGGTGCCGCCCCGGGCTCGTCGCGAAGAGGCGGACGCCCGAACCGAGCACCACGGGAACGACCGTCACCACCAGCGCGTCGAGGCAACCGGCGGCGAGGAACCCGGTCACCACCTCACCGCCATCCGCGTAGACGTGACGGGCGCCCTGCGCGGCGAGCGTTGCGAGTACCTCCGCCGGTTCTCCCCGGACGAAGCGCTCGTTGAAACGGGGGGCCCGGGGAGTCCGGCTCAGGACCGCGACCCGCCTGTCTGCGAACGGCCACTCCCCGAAGCCGAGCACCGTCTCGTAGGTCTTGCGGCCCATGAGCAGGGTGTCCACCGACGCATAGAACTCGGCGTACCCGTGCTCCTCCCGCTCGAAGGGCTTCAGGAAGCCGAAGCTTCCGTCCTCCTCGGCGATGAAGCCGTCGAGGCTCGCCCCGAGGAATGCGGACACCCGTGGCCGCTGCATGGCGGACTGTGCTTCTACCCCTCCCTCGGCGGGGTGTAGAAGGCCCGACATGCGAGCCATCAACTTCAACGCCGGCCCGGCGGGACTCCCCCTCCCGGCCCTCGAGCGCGCCCGGGACGAGCTCCTCGACTTCCAGGGGTCCGGGATGTCGATCATGGAGCACAGCCACCGCGGCAAGGAGTACGAGGCGGTCCACGACGAGGCGATCGCGCTCCTCACCCGGCTCCTCGGCATCCCCGACAGTCATCAAGTCTTGTTCCTCCAGGGCGGTGCGTCGCAGCAGTTCGCGATGGTGCCGATGAACTTCCTCCCGAAGGACGGCTCGGCGGACTACGTCCTCACCGGCACCTGGAGCGAGAAGGCGCTCGACGAGGCGAAGCTCCTGGGCACCCCGCGGGTGGCGGCGAGCAGCGTCGATCCGGACAAGCGCTACACCCGCATCCCTCGCCAGGCCGAGCTGCAGCTGGACCCGAAGGCCGCCTACGTCCACATCACCAGCAACAACACCATCTTCGGAACCCAGTGGCACGCCTGGCCCCAGGTGGGCTCGGTCCCGCTGGTGGCGGACATGTCCTCCGACTTCCTCTGGCGCCCCACCGACGTCTCGCGCTTCGCCTTCATCTACGCCGGCGCGCAGAAGAACCTCGGGCCCTCGGGCGTCACCGTGGTCGTGGTCCGCAAGGACTTCATGGCTCGCGGCCGCAAGGACATCCCGAAGATCTTCCGCTACACGACGTGCGCGGAGAACAACTCGCTCTACAACACCCCTCCCACCTTCGCGATCTACCTGATGCGCAACGTGCTCGCCTGGATCGACACCCAGGGTGGGCTGGTGGGGATGGAGCGGCGGAACAACGAGAAGGCGGAGATCCTCTACGGGGCGCTCGACCGGATGAGCGGCTTCTACCGCGCTCCGGTGGACAAGCCCGCGCGGAGCACGATGAACATCGTCTTCCGGCTCCCCACCGAGGAGCTCGACGACCGGTTCGTGGCCGAGGCGAAGAAGCAGCGGATGTGGGGCCTCAAGGGCCACCGCAGCGCCGGCGGCATCCGGGTGAGCGCCTACAACGCGGTGAGCCCCGAGAATATCCGGACGCTGGTCTCGTTCATGGAGTCGTTCGCCAAGGCCAACGGCTGAGGCTCAACCACTGGGAGGGAGAGATGGCTGCAACGCTGCGTGTCGCGCTTTTGCTGCTGTGCTCGCTGGTGGCGTTCCCCGCGACGGCCAAGGACGTGGAGGGGGTACAGATCCCCGACACGCTGACCCAGGACGGGAAGACCCTGCGCCTCATCGGCGCCGGGGTCCGGAGCAAGTGGATGTTCAACGTCTACGTCGGCGCGCTCTACGCCGAGAAGCCCACCTTCAACGCCGCGAACCTCATCAAGTCCGAGCAGGTGAAGCGGATGGACCTCCACCTGCTCCGCGACGTGGGCAAGGACAAGATCATCGAGTCGATCCGGGAGGGGTTCGAGAAGCAGTCCAAGGCCCAGATGCCGGCCCTGCAGGAACGCCTCGATCAGCTCGCCGCCGCGGTGCCGGACCTCAAGAAGGGCGACGTCCTGTCGCTCACCTACATCCCCGAGAAGGGGGTGGTGGTGGCCGGTGCGGCCAAGGAGACGGTCATCCCCGGGAAGGACTTTGCCGATGCGTTGTTCTCGGTCTGGCTCGGCCCGGACCCCGTCGACAGCGATCTGAAGCGGAAGCTGCTCGGCGGCTGAGCCCAGTTTCCGCTAGGGTGCCGGGCCCCCGAACCTCCGAAGGAGCTGACAGGCACCGTGAAGCGTACTTTCGTCCTCGCCCTGCTCGCCGCGGGCTGCGCGTCCTCCCCACCGAATCGCCCGGCCCCTCCGCCCATGACCGCTCCGGCTGCGCTCGCGCCGCCGCCGATGCCGGCGGGGCTGGATGCCGCGGCGCTGGATCTCTCCGCCAATGCCTGTGACGACTTCTACCAGTTCGCCTGTGGCGGCTGGCTGAAGGCCACGCCCATCCCCGCGGACCGCAGCACCTGGGGCCGCGGATTCGACGTCATCGGGGAGCGGAACGAGCAGACCCTGAAGGAGATCCTCGAGGCCATCGCCGACGGGAAGGCCCCGGACGGCACGCCCTACGCCAGGCAGCTCGGCGACTACTACGCGACCTGCATGGACGAGTCGAAGCTGGAGAGCGCGCTGCCCGAGCTGCGTACCGCCCTGCGCCGCATCGACCGGCTCGCCACCTCGAAGCAGGTGGCCGCCGAGGTGGCCCGCCTCCAGGACGCCGGGGGCAACGTGCTGTTCGGTTACGGATCGGCCCAGGACGCCAAGGACGCCACCCAGGTGATCGGGATCGTCGACCAGGGTGGGCTCGGGCTTCCCGACCGCGACTACTACCTGAGCGACGCTCCGAAGATGAAGGAGATCCGCGAGGGCTACCGCGCATACGTGGCGCAGATGTTCGGGCTGCTCGGGGACTCGCCGGCCGTCGCCGCGAAGAAGGCCGACCAGGTGCTCGCTCTGGAGACCAAGCTCGCGCAGGCGAGCCTGGACCGCGTGTCACGCCGAGACCCGAACAAGGTCTACCACCGGATGGACCCGAAGGCGCTGGCCAAGCTGGCTCCGGGCTTCGACTGGACGCAGTTCTTCACCACGTCCGGGACGCCGGGGGTGGAGGCGCTGAACGTCACCTATCCGCCGTTCGCGACGGAGGTGGGTCGCCTGGTGCGGAGCGCTCCTCGCGCCGAGCTCCGGACCTATCTCGCCTGGAAGCTGATCTCCTCGCAGACCATTGCCCTGCCCAAGCCCTTCTCCGATGCCTCCTTCGCCTTCCGGAGCAAGTACCTCACCGGTGCCAAGGAGGACCTGCCGCGCTGGAAGAAGTGCGTCGCCTCCACCGACGCTGCGCTGGGCGAGGCGCTCGCGGTGCCGTTCGTCAACCAGACCTTCGGGGCGGACGGGAAGGCAGTGACCAAGTCGATGGTGGAGCAGATCGAGCAGGCCTTCCAGGCCAACCTCGACCAGCTGTCATGGATGGACCCGGTCACCAAGGACCGGGCCCGTGAGAAGGCCAAGGCGGTGTTCGACAAGATCGGTTACCCCGACAAGTGGAAGACCTACGACGGCCTGGTCACCGACCGCGGCACCTTCCTCGGCAACCACATGCGGGCGATGGCCTACGAGAACGCCCGCGACCTCCGGAAGATCGGCAAGCCGCTGGACCGGGGGCTGTGGCTCATGACTCCGCCCACGGTCAACGCCTACTACCAGCCGCCGTTGAACGAGATCGTCTTCCCCGCGGGCATCCTCCAGCCTCCGTTCTTCAACAAGGACGCCACCGACCCGGTGAACTTCGGCGCCATGGGAATGGTCGTGGGCCACGAGCTGACCCACGGGTTCGACGACCAGGGCCGGCAGTTCGACGCGAAGGGCAACCTCAGCGACTGGTGGACGCCCGAGTCTGGAAAGGCCTTCGAGGAACGGGTCTCGTGCGTGAAGAAGCAGTTCGACGGCTACACGCCCATCGACGATCTCCACGTGAACGGAGCGCTGACGCTCGGGGAGAACGTGGCTGACCTGGGCGGGCTGAAGCTCGGCTTCGCCGCGATGCAGGCCTACGCGAAGGCACACCCGGACCGGGTAGCTCCGCCGAGCCGTTTCACCCCGGAGCAGCAGTTCTTCCTCGGATACGCCCAGTCCTGGTGCACCAACGTTCGCCCGGAGGAGGCGCGTCGCCGGCTGACGGTGGATCCACACGCGCCGCCGCGGTACCGGGTCAACGGCCCGCTCTCGAACCTGCCTCAGTTCCAGCAGGCCTTCGGGTGCAAGGCTGGAGACCGGATGGTGTCCCAGAACCGCTGCGAGGTCTGGTAGCGCCTCAGGCCAGAGGCAGGGCCCAGTGGACCCGGGCCAGAGGCTGGAAGCCCGCCCGCGCGTAGAGGTTCGCCGCGCGGGCGTGGCTCGTCTCGACCTCGAGCTCGACGGACCGGCATCCCCTGATCCGTGCCGCGTCGAGCGCGGCCCGGAGCAGCGCCGTCCCGGTTCCGCGGCCGCGGAGCTCGGGGAGCACGTACAGCTCCTCGAGCCACATGATGCGGCCACCGCGCTCCAGGCTCGACTGGAAGGACACGAAGGCCACGCCGACAGGACGGCCATCCTGCCGGGCGAGGAGGATCAGCGCCTTGTGGTCGTCGGCGAGCGCCGTCCGGACCGCCTCGGCGAGGAGCTGGGGTGCGAGCGGGATGGCGTGCTCCGCGAGCTGCGCCGTGAGGAGGCCGCAGATCGCGTCGAGCTCGTCGGGGCGGGCGGCGCTGGGCGGGTCGATGGTCATGGCCGAGGAGGGTGTATCCACCAGGACTCGCCGTGACGCGGAAATCGTCCCGCCTGCCGGGCCACGAGCCAGAGCCATGCGGCCCCCGTCGGCCGGACGAAGCGAGGCGCTCGACCGGCCCGGGAATCCGAGCAAGAGAATTGGCGGTCCAGTCATGGCGTCGCCGAGGCCCGGCTCGCACACTCCGGCCCGCAATGACACGCCACGACCTCGGGGCCGGGATCACCGTCCACACCCACGCCAGCGGAGAGGGTGGAATTTTCGTGAACGCCTTTCTGGTCGAGACCCGCAACGGCGTCGTGGCCGTGGACTCGACCCTGACCGAGACCGAGAGCCGTACCTTCCGCCAGGAGCTGGAGTCCCTGCGCAAGCCGCTGCTCGCGGCGCTGGTCACCCATCCCCATCCCGACCACGTCGCGGGGCTGACGAATCTGGTGAAGGGGGAGGACACGCGCATCGTCGCCACTCGAGGCGTCCTCGAGCTGATGCGGACCCTGGAGGAACCCAAGCGGAAGCAGTGGACGCCGGTCTACGGTTCGGAATGGGTCCAGCGCTGGACGTACCCGAACGTCGCCGTCGAATCGGGGGAGCGCCTCACCTTCGATGGGGTGACCTATCGAGTGCTCGACGTCGGCGCAGGCGGTGATTCCGATGCGAACGCGGTCTGGTTCATCGACTCGCCGCAGCGGACGGCCTTCCTGGGGGACCTGGTGTTCGTCGGGACACACTCCTACGTCGCCGATGGCCACCTTCTGGCCTGGCTGGCGAACCTCCAGCGTCTCGAGGGACTCTGCCGGGGCATGGAGCGGGTCTTTCCTGGCCACGGACCGCCGGACGCGCCCGGGCGGCTCATCGAAGGGCAGCGCGGGTACCTCCTGAAGCTGATCGCCGAGGTGAAGGATCTCGCGCACGGCGACCCTGTGCTCTCGCCGGACGCGAAGAAGGAGCTCGAGGCCCGGATGACTGCCGACGCCCCGAGCGCGGGCCTCACCTTCCTCATCTCTCTCGGCGCGGACGCCGTGGCCCGCGAGCTGAACAGTCCCCCCACGTCGAGGAAGGAGGAGCGAGCATCATGAGCCTGAAGGATCCCAACGTCGCGTCACCCCGGAGGAAGCGGGTGGCCATCGTGATCGCCAATCCCAGCGTCTCGACCACCACCGGCTGGCCCGTCGGCTTCTGGTGGGCGGAGCTGACCCACGCCTACTTCGTCCTCACCGAGAAGGGATACGAGGTCGAGATCTTCAGCCCCGAGGGCGGGAAGTGCGAGGCCGACTCGCTCAGCGACCCGCGAGATCCGAGCGGATATTCGGACACCGACCTCATCACACTGGGGTTCATCAACACTCCTCGGCTGGCCGCGCTGGTCGAGAAGACCCGGCCGGTCCGGGAGCTGGACGTGGCGGCGTTCGACGCCATCCTGGTCGCCGGGGGCCAGTCCCCGATGTTCACCTTCGAGGGCGCGAAGGACCTCCAGCGGAGGTTCGTCGAGTTCTACGAGGCGGGGAAGATCGCCTGCGCGCTCTGCCACGGCACGGCAGTCCTCCGCTACGCAAAGCTCTCCAACGGCCAGTACCTGGTGCGGGGGAAGACGGTCACCGGATTCGCGAACGTCGAGGAGGACTACGCGGACGAGGCGGTGTGGAAGATGGGGTTGCTGTCGCGCGACAAGCACGTGATGCCCTGGCGAATCGAGGACGAGCTCAAGCGGCTCGGCGCCAACTACGTGCAGGCGGGCCTGTGGAGGGGGTTCGCCATCCGCGACGGGAACCTCATCACCGGACAGCAGCAGTGCTCCGGCCAGGAGACCGCCGAGCTGCTGGCGGAGACGCTCGGAGCCTGAGCGGGCGCAAGGGCGCCGCGGGTCCATGCTCAGCCCCCCGCACCAGGGGGACGCCTGCGGAAGCGCGCAGGGGCGCGCCATCGATCGGGCTCAGGCGCTGAGCCGGCGCTTGCGGGACGGGTTTCCCGTCGCCTCGTCGCGGAACGTGGCCGGGGACACTCGCATGTACCGCTTGAAGACCCTGCTGAACGCGGCCTCCGAGTCGTAGCCGACGCGCTCGGCGACCTGTGCCACGGTCGTGCCTGGGACCTGGAGCAGTCGCGTGGCGAGGTACATTCGCCACCGCGTGAGGTACTTGCTGGGCGGCTCACCGAGAAGATCGCCGAAATGCTGAGCGAACGAGGAGCGGGACATGCCCACCTCGGCGGCCAGGCTCTCGATATCCCAGGCTCGCTCCGGCTGGGAGTGCATCCGGACCAGCGCCGCACCGATTCGCGGATCCCGCAGCGCACCCATCCATCCGGTCGGCCGTGCGTCGCTGGTCGCCAGCCAGTGCCGGATCGCCTCGACGAAGAGCAGATCGACCAGGCGAGCCAGGGCGATGCTCCGCCCGGGGGTCGTGCTGCGAGCCTCGGCGCGAAGGAAGCGGACGGTGAGCTCGAGCCATTCCACCGGCCGTCCCTGCGAACCGGGCACGTGCAGCACCGACGGGAGGCCGGCGAGGATCGAGCCCGCCAGGCGGAGGTCGAATCCGAATCGGCCGCAGACCAGGTCTGTGCGCGCGCCTCCGCCGCCGTAGCGGATGGGAGTGAGGGGTCCTTCCCGCTGCTCGCCCACCGCCACCCGGATCGGCACCGCCCGGCTGTCGGGCGCGTCGAGCAATCGATGGCCGCGCCCGTGGGGAAGAACGACGAGGTCCCCCTCGGCGAGCGCCGTCGTCTCCCGGGTGCCGGCGAGCTGGAGGAGGCACGATCCGCGCTCCACCACATGGAATTGGGCCTGGTCCGCGGCGAAGCTCAGCCCCCAGGGCGCGGACAGCTCAGTCCGGCAGTAGACCTGACCCCGAAGACGGAGAAGTCCCAGGACGTCCGAGAGGACGTCGAGCGCGCGCTCCTCCTGCGTGAGCCGAACCTCGGCCATGGGCTCGCCTCCGCCGTGGCGCAGCCTAGCGTCGGGAGGCATGCCGGAGAATGGGTGCCGCAAGGGGGGCCGACCCTCGACGAGAAGCGTCACGAATCGTTCGGAGGTCATCCGGCCTTCGGCGGAAGTGCGCGGACCACGCTGGCGACGTCGGTGAGGACCGAGTCCCCCGAGAACCTCAGGGAGTCCAGCGAGCGACCGGCAGCGTCGGCGTTGCCGAAGCCGCAGGCGTCCTGGACCAGCACCGGGATGAATCCCAGGTCGGCAGCATGCCGGGCGGTGGGCTCGATGCCGACCTCGAGGGCGATGCCTGCCATCACCACGGTACAGAGCCCGAGGTCCCGGAGGAGGAATGCCAGCGGCGTGCCCTCGAACGCGGACATGGCCACCCTCTCCAGGACCACGTCGTCGGGTCGGGGGGCAACGGCCTCGACGATCTGGGTCTCCGGCGATCCCTGCAGGAGGTGCTGCTTCAGCTCCGAGGCAAGCTGGACGCGTTGCCACGTCTTGGACATCCGGAGCCGGCCGAGTCCAGACCACGCGAGGGGCACGTTGTAGTAACGGGAATAGACGATCCGGAGGCCCGCGGCCCGGGCGCTCCGGACCAGCCTGGCGACGTTCTCGACCACGCGGTCTCCCCCGGCGATCTGGGACACGATGCCCACCTGCAGGTCGTACACGAGGAGGGCTGCCCTGGACGGCGCGCAGATCTCGTCGAGGGTCTCGGGGATCTCGATCCCGGTGCTGCGGTCCATGAGTGCGCTTCCTCTGGCTCAGCGGCGGTCGGTCGGGCGAGTGGTCCGGTCGTACGGCTCGCCGACGTCCACCGTGGGCGCCATGAGCGACTCGATCGGCAGCGGGGCCTGGAGCGCGACGTAGCTCCACTCCAGGAGGCCGGCCCGCGAGAGGGGGAAGTCGTCGACGTACCGGCGCGCGTCCTCGACTGAGGGCAGCTCGAAGACGATCACCACCCCCAGCTCGTCGGCGCGGGCATAGTTCTCACGGACGATGCCTGCCTTCCAGAGCCGCCAGACGTTGGCGACCTCCTCGGGAAGGTAGGGCTCGATGGTCTTCATGGTGACGCCGGGCTTGAAGCGATCGAAGGCGATGATGCGCATCTGGAGGCTCCTGTTCGAGCGCGCTCGAGGAGCGCGCTGGCCCTCACCTAAGGGCGCCACCGCCCACGAACTACGAACGAGTTGGTGCGTAGCGGGGCCTCGCCATCCAGGCAGCGATGCCGAGGCAGAGGGTGTTCGCCACGCTGAGCACGAGGGGCGGGAGAAAGAAGAAGCGGATGACGAGCGCCAGCTGCGCGATGTTGGCGATGAGGAAGGCGACGACGAAAGGCATCACGCGGGCAGGCTCCTGCCGGGCGATGCCGGCCAGAAGCCAGAGCAGCACGGACTCCAGGAGCAGGAACACACTCACCATGAGTCCAAACCCCTGGTAGAAGTCCCAGTAGGTCCGGACGCTCCCGGAGACGTCGAAGTGGACGGACTTCATGGCTCCAACTACCGGCGTACTCTCTCCGCCCGGCGACGGCGTCCAGGGCATTCCGGCGGAATGCCCGAGGAAGTAGAGCAGGCTCAGGACGGCAGCGATGCGCAGAAGGACACGAACGTTCATCGAGCGGACCTCCACGCGGCGCTGGACCGGCTGCGGCAACTCGAGGAATCGGCAATGGCTGCTGGACTGAACCGGCGATTCTACTGCGGCGTGGAGCTGACGCTGGAGATTCTCCAGGGCAAGTGGAAGCCGGTCATCCTCGCCCACCTGAAGGAAGGTCCGATGCGGTACGGCGAGCTCCGCGCGGCGATTCCCCGGCTCAGTGACAAGATGCTCTCCGAACGCCTGCGCGACCTCGAGGAACAGGGGCTGGTGTCGCGCATGAAGGTCGGGCGGCGCGGCTCGCCGGCGACGTACCGCCTCACGCGCAGGGCCGACTCCCTTCGGCCGTTGCTCGCGACGCTCAACGACTGGGGAATCCAGGTCGCACCGGAGTTGGGCGCCGTCGTGGAGTACGTGGACGTTCCTTCGCTCCGGGTGCGGCGCTCCTCGGTCGCGAACTGACTGAGCCCTACAACAGCGCGAGCTGATCTCCCGGCCGCTCGGGGCGGCGGAAGGTGTCAGGTCGTGCATCGTCCGGCCACCGCGGCTCGAGGCCCACCTTGCGGGCCTGGGCGGCGAAGAGGGCAGCGATGGCATCCGCGTACTGGCCTTCGCCGCGTTGCCGGAGGCCCCAGGTCGAGTCGTACATCTTTCCGCCGCGGGTCTCCTGGATCCGGTGGAGCACCTTCTCCGCGCGGAGGGGCAGGGCCTCCCGGAGGCGCTGCTCGAAGACCGGCCGGACCGACCCGGGGAGCCGGAGCAGCACGTACCCGGCGAAGTGCGCCCCGGCGCTCGCCGCCTCGGCCAGCACCTTCGAGACACCCTCGTCGAGCCCGGGGATGACGGGGGCGATGCTCACTCCGACCCGGAGTCCGGCCGCGGCGAGACGCTCGACGGTCTGAAGGCGACGGCGCGGCGTGGCCACCCCGGGCTCGATGGCTCGTGCGAGGTCCTGGTCGTGGAAGGGGAGGCTGATCGCCACGCTCAGGCTCGCGTCGCAGGCGAGCTGCTGGAGGACGTCGATGTCCCGCTCGATGATCGGCGACTTGGTGATGATGCCCACGGGGTTCCGGAACTCGGCGCAGACCTCGAGACAGCCACGGGTCAGCCGGAGCGACGCCTCCAGGGGCTGGTAGCAGTCGGTGACGCCGCTGAAGACCACCAGCTCGCCCTTCCAGGAGGGCTTCCAGAACGCCTCACGGAGCAGCTCGGGCGCCCGGCGCTTCACCACGATCTGGGTGTCGAAGTCGGTGCCGGCGCCGAAGCCGAGGTACTCGTGGCCCGGCCGCGCGTAGCAGTACGCGCAGGCGTGCATGCAGCCCCGGTAGGGGTTCACGCTGAAGTTGAACCCGACGTCGGGGCTGTCGTTGGTGGCGAGGATTCCCTTCGTCGAGTCGTCCCAGACGTGGACGGCCGCCCGCGGGTGGTCCTCCTCGAGGTACTCGAGCGCCGTCGGGGCGAAGGGGTTCGGAGGATTCGACCAGGCCCGAGGTTTCACCGGGGTACCCTTAGCTGAACGCGCGTTCAGAGGCAAAAGGTCCGCCTCACAACCGGCGTCTGGACGTGCTACCCCGCCGTTCGACTCGGGACCGCAGGGGGCGCTGGATGCTCGATTTCGCCAGCCAGGGAATCGGCTCGGTCTGGGCCACCGCTCCGGGCGTGCCCCTCAGCCCGACCAACATCTTCGCCCCGGCCTCTACCCCCGCCGAGTCGATTCACCAGCTGGCGCTGTTCATCCTCGTCGTCACGGCGGCGATCTTCCTGGTGGTCTTCACCCTGCTGACCTTCGCGGTGGTGCGGTTCCGCCGCCGGCCCGGGGATCCTTCCGGCGAGCCGCCACAGGTCTACGGCAGCCAGCAGATCGAGCTGGCCTGGACCATCATCCCGGTGCTGATCGTGGTGGTGCTCTTCCTCTCCACCTCCCGGGTCATCTTCGAGCTGCAGCAGCCGCCGCGCCCGCCCGGAGCAGTGGTGGTCACCGCGATCGGCCACCAGTTCTGGTGGGAGTACCGCTACCCGGGGCTCAAGGTGGTGACCGCCAACGAGCTGCACGTGCCGATCAGCGATCCGGCCAGGCCCACCCCGACCTTCCTCGAGCTGTGGTCCGCCGACACCGACCACAGCTTCTGGGTCCCTCGGCTGGCGGGGAAGACCGATCTCATCCCCAACAGGCGGAACGAGATGTGGATCGAGCCCCGCGAGCCCGGCCTCTACCTCGGCCAGTGCGCCCAGTACTGCGGAACCCAGCACGCCAAGATGCTCCTCCGCGTCTACGCCCACACCCCCGAGGATTTCGAGCGCTGGGTGAAGGCGCAGGCGCTCCCGGCCAAGGAGGATCCCTCGGTGGCCCGGGGGCGCCGGATCTTCGAGACGACATCCTGCGTGAACTGCCACACCGTTGTCGGGACCGCGGCCAGCGGCCGATTCGGACCCGACCTCACCCATCTCATGTCCCGGGAAACGCTCGCCTCCGGGGTGGTGCCCAACAACCGGGAGAGCCTGCGCCGCTGGCTGGAGAATCCCTCGGCGATCAAGCCCGGGGCGCTGATGCCGCCGATGGGGCTCGCTGCCGACGAGCTGGACGCGATGACCGACTACCTCTCGAGCCTGCACTGAGGAAGACGCGTGACCACCCAGTCAGAGACCTGGCCCACCACCGAGAGCGCGCGGCGCCCCTGGGTCGACGAGCTTCAGCAATGGCTGACCACCGTGGATCACAAGCGGATCGGCATCCTCTACGTGCTCGTTGCCATCCTCTTCCTGGTGGTGGGGGGCATCGAGGCATCGCTGATCCGGATCCAGCTGATCCGCGCCGGCAACGACTTCCTCGGCCCGCAGACCTTCAATCAGCTCTTCACCCTGCACGGGACCACGATGATCTTCTTCGTGGCCATGCCGCTGATGTTCGGGTTCGCGAACTACCTCGTCCCGCTGATGATCGGCGCGCGGGACATGGCCTTCCCGCGGCTCAACGCCTTCAGCCTCTGGCTGACCGTCTCCGGGGGATTTCTCCTCTACTACAGCCTGGTCGGAGGCTACGGGCTCTACGGCGCGGGGAGCGCGCCGGACGTGGGCTGGTTCGCCTACGCGCCGCTGACCTCGAAGACCTTTTCCCCCGGTCACAGCACCGACTACTGGACCCTGGCCTTGCTCGTCTCCGGCTTCGGGAGCATCGCCACGGCGATCAACATCATCACCACCGTGCTCTGCCTCCGCTGCCCGGGAATGACGCTGGGCAAGATGCCACTCTTCGTCTGGCTCAGCGTGGCGATGGCGATCCTTGCGATCCTCGCCATCGGCCCGCTCACCGCGGCCCAGGCGATGCTGATGATCGATCGCTACCTCGGGGGCCACTTCTTCGACACCCAGGCTGGCGGATCGGCGGTGCTGTGGATGCACTTCTTCTGGGTCTTCGGCCATCCCGAGGTCTACGTCCTGGTGATCCCCGCCTTCGGAATCGCCTCGGAGGTCATTCCCGTCTTCTCCCGCAAGGCGATCTTCGGCTACCCGATCATGGTGGGCGCGTCGCTGGCCATCGCCTTCATCAGCATCAGCGTCTGGGCCCATCACATGTTCACCGTGGGGATGACCCCGGCGGGAAACACCTTCTTCGTCCTCTCCACCATGGCGATCGCCGTCCCCACCGGGATCAAGATCTTCAACTGGCTGGCCACCATGTGGGGCGGGAGGATCGAGTTCCGGACGCCGATGCTCTTCTGCGTCGCCTTCCTCTTCCAGTTCCTGCTCGCCGGGCTGACCGGGGTGATGCTCTCCGCGGCGCCCTTCAACTGGCAGCTGAGCGGCTCGTACTTCGTGGTCGCCCACTTCCACTACGTCATCGTGGGGGCGATCCTCTTCTGCGCCTTCGCCGCCTTCTACTACTGGTACCCCAAGGTGACCGGGCGGATGCTCAGCGAGACCCTGGGCAAGCTGCACTTCTGGCTGTTCGTCGTCGGCTTCCACCTCACCTTCGACACCATGCACGTCCCCGGTCTGCTGGGGATGCCCCGCCGCATCTACACCTATGAGACCGGCCGCGGCTGGGAGGGTTGGAACGCAGTGGTCACGGTCGGCGCCGTCATCCAGGGCGTGGCCATCGTGATCTTCGTGATCAACCTCGCCCGAGCGGCGCTCAAGGGACCGAAGGCGGGGAACGATCCCTGGGACGCGTGGACCCTGGAGTGGTCCACCACCTCGCCTCCGCCCGAATACAACTTCGCCACCCTGCCAGTGGTCCGGAGCCGCCGACCGCTCTGGGATCTGAAGCACCCCGAAGATCCCGACTGGAAATACGAATGACCCACCTCGCCGGAACGCTGGAGATCGAGCCGAGGACGCTGCCTTCCAAGGGCAAGGTGGGGATGCTCACCCTCATCGCCGCCGAGTCGGCGATCTTCGTCATCTTCGTCATCGCCTACCTCTTCTATGCGGGGAAGAGCCTCAGCGGGCCGACCACGGCCATCCTCCGTCCCCCGATCTTCTTCACCATCTGCCTCCTCTCCAGCAGCTTCACCGTTCACCTCGCGGTGGGCGCGCTCCGGCGCGGTCGGTGGGCGCCGTTCGTCGGCTGGTGGGTGCTCACCTTCACCCTCGGCGCGCTGTTCCTGATCGGGACCGGGCTGGAGTGGAAGCACCTCATCGGCGAGGGGCTGACCATTCGCGCCAACCTCCTCGGCACCACCTACTACTCGCTGGTGGGCCTGCACGCGCTCCACGTCCTGGTGGGGCTCGTGCTCCTCGGCGCGGTGACGGTGTTCGCCTTGCTCCGGAAAGTGGGTCAGGCCCAGGCCGAGAAGGTGGACGTGCTCTCGCTGTACTGGCACTTCGTCGATGCGGTCTGGGTGGTCGTCTTCACCGTGGTCTACGTGGTGGGGCGCTGACCATGGAACAGCGACCCCAGGACCGCGGCACCGTCGAGCTGCCCGCCCCGACCCCCTGGCCGCTGGTGAGCGCTTTCGGGCTGGCGATGCTCTTCGCCGGGATGGCCACCAGCGCCGCGGTGAGTGCCGTCGGCGCCGTCCTGGCAGTGGTCGGCGTGGTGGGCTGGTTCCGCGAGGTGTTCCCCCACGAGGTGCACGTGGAGGTCCCGGTCTCCGAGCTCCCGCCCCAGCCGATCACCACCGTGCACCCGGGGGTGGCTGCCTTCGCCGGGGCGACGGAGGAGGTGCCCCGAGCGTTGCTCCCGGTCCAGTTCTACCCCGTGTCGGCCGGGGTGAAGGGAGGGCTCGCCGGCGGGGTGGTGATGGCGGTGCTGGCGATGCTCTACGGGGTGCTCAGCCGGCACGGCATCTGGTACCCGATCAACCTTCTCTCCGCAGGCTTCTTCAGCCCGGAGATGACCCAGAGCACCGAGCAGCTCACGCGCTTTCAACCCGCGATGTTCGCCATCGCGGTGGGGGTCCACGGGTTCACCTCGCTGGTGGTGGGCGTGCTCTACGGCGCGATGCTCCCCATGCTTCCTCGCCGCCCGGTGATCCTCGGCGGCGTCATCGCCCCGCTCATCTGGTCGGGCCTGCTCTACGGCATCCTGGGCATCGTCAATCCCGTCATGAACAGCCGGGTGGACTGGTTCTGGTTCGTCCTCTCGCAGTTCGGCTTCGGGCTGGTGGCAGGCGTGGTCGTCTCCCGGCAGCAGCGGGTCAGCACCGCCTTGCCGCTCTCGATGCGCGCCGGCATCGAGGCCTCGGGCAGGGAGCACCCCCCATGAGCCGCGGCGACCTCGCTGCCCCAACGCCGAAACGACTTGGATCGTTCCGTCCCTCGCTTGCCCTCGCGGCCGATCCCGTCGTCACTCCTCCGTCACGTGACGACGGCCACGCTCCGTCGTCGCTCCTAGGCCTCGGCCTCGACTGCGGCGCGATCATCCGGTCGACCCAAGTAGTCTCGGCGTTAGCCGCGGTGATCCTCAGCGCGGGCTGCGCTCCTCCGGGCCGTCCGGTGGCCGGGGCCCCGGAGGGGATCCCGGACCAGGTGACGGACTTCGCGGTGCTCTTCCGCACGAACTGCGCCGGCTGCCACGGCGCGGAAGGGCGAGGCGGGGCGGCGCTGGCCCTCGCCGATCCGGTGTACCTGGCGATCGCCGACGAATCGGTGCTGACTGCCGCCATCCGCAGCGGCGTCGCCGGCTCGCTGATGCCGGCCTTCGGGCAGAGCGCCGGAGGCCTCCTCACCGACGATCAGGTGACGGCCCTGGTGCGTGGCATGCGCAGCCGGTGGGCGCGGCCCGACGCTCTGCGCGGAGCGACGGCTCCTCCCTACGGCGCGCAGGGCCCGGGGGACGCCGCCCGGGGAGCCCAGGTGTTCCAGACGTTCTGTGCCGGTTGCCACGGGCAAGGTGGCCAGGGCAGCCCGAAGGCCAGCGCCATCACCAATGGCGCCTTTCTCTCCCTCATCAGCAACCAGGGACTGCGGACCACGGTCATCGTCGGGCGACCGGAGCTCGGTGCTCCCGACTGGAGGGGGAACGTCCCGGGCCGTCCGATGACTTCGGCGGAGATCGGCGACGTGGTGGCCTGGCTCGTCGCCCAGCGTCCGCATCCTCTTCATCTCCAGGGTTCACGATGACGATTCCCGAGCGCTTCTCCCGACGGCGACTGCTGGTCAAGCTGGGCCTGCTCTTCAACGGCGTCCTGGCACTGCTTCTCGCGATTCCCTTCGTCCGCTACCTGGCCTCTCCGGCCCTGCGGGCCCGGAAGGACATCGGATGGGTCTCGCTCGGTTCGCTGGAGCGCTTTCCTGCCGGTCAGACCCGCCTGGCGACCTTTCGGAATCCGGTCGTCGGTCCCTCGGACGGACAGACCGCGCGCCTGGCGTGCTGGGTTCGCCACATCGACGCGGACCGGTTCCAGGTCTTCGCCATCAACTGCATGCACCTCGGCTGTCCGGTGCGCTGGTTCCCCCAGTCGAGCCTCTTCCTCTGCCCTTGCCACGGAGGGGCCTACTACGCCGACGGCTCCCGGGCCTCCGGTCCGCCCGAGCGCGGGCTCTTCGAGTACCGCTACCGCATCACCGGAGCCGAGCTGGAGATCGAGGTCGGCGCGCTGCCCACGCCGGGGCTGGCCAGCGCCGGGAGAGGGACGTCGTCGTGCGCCTGAGCGGTCGCATCGGCCGGTGGCTCGAGGCCCGGCTCGGTCTCGCCGGTGCGGTCCGCGAGCCGCTGGAGCACCCGGTGCCGCGGAGCAGCGCGAGCTGGGCGTACGTCTTCGGGAGCGGAGCGCTGACCATCTTCGCCTTCCAGCTGGTGACCGGGGTGCTGCTGGCGCTGCTCTACGTGCCGTCAGCGGCCGAGGCCTGGAACGGGCTCCAGGAGGTGAATCACCAGATCTCCGCCGGCTGGTACATCCGGGCCCTGCACGGGTGGGGCTCGAACTTCATGGTCGCCGTCGTGCTCCTGCACATGGTGCAGGTCTTCCTCTTCGGGGCCTACAAGTTCCCCCGCGAGCTGACCTGGATCCTTGGTGTCTTCCTCCTGCTCCTCACCCTGGGCATGGCCTTCACCGGCCAGATCCTCCGCTTCGATCAGGACGCGTACTGGGGCATCGGGATCGGAGCGTCGATCACCAGCCGGGTCCCGGGGCTGGGAAGGACGCTGCTCCAGCTCCTCCTCGGGGGGCCGATCATCGGTGGGGCGACGCTGTCCCGCTTCTTCGCCCTCCATGTATTCGTCGTTCCCGGGATCCTCATCGGCTGCGTGACCCTGCACGTGCTGATGGTCCTGAAGCTGGGGGTCAACGAATGGCCGATGCCCGGGCGCATCGTCCGGCGATCGACGTACCTTCAGGACTACCACCGCCTCACCGAGACCGACGGTGTGCCCTTCGCGCCCTACGCGATCTGGAAGGACATCACCTTCTCCGGAGTGATGGTGCTGGCGATCATCGTCTGCGCTGCGCTCTTCGGGCCTTACGGTCCCAGCGGCCCGCCCGATCCGACCATCATCCAGACCACGCCCCGGCCGGACTTCTTCTTCCTCTGGATCTACGCGCTGCTCTCCTATCTCCCGCCGGCGGCGGAGACCCCGGTGCTCCTCATCGTGCCGGTGGTGGTGATCGCGTTCTTGCTCTTGCTGCCCTTCCTCGCCGGGGAAGGGGAGAAGAGCTGGCGGAGGCGGCCCCTCGCTGTCCTCTCGGTGGTGCTGGTGGCGGTTGTTCTTGGGACGCTGACCCACCTCGGCCTGCACACGCCCTGGAGTCCGCAGATGGATGCCTGGAGCAGCGCGCCCATTCCCGACTCGGCGCTCGCCGGCCGCACCGCGCTGCAGCGGCGGGGAGCCGTGGTGTTCCAGGCCAAGCAGTGCCGCAACTGCCACGCGCTCGGTGGGCAAGGTGGCCATCGCGGACCGGCGCTGGACGACGTGGCGGTCATCCTCACCTACGACCAGCTGGTTCACCAGGTCATCCAGGGCGGGGGCAACATGCCCGCCTACGGAAAGAACCTCAGCCCGGCGGAGACCACTGCCCTGGTCGCCTTCCTCGAAACCCTGCACCCACCGGGAGAGGCGAGGGCCCGCGATCTCTCGCTGCCGGCGGTGGCGGGGAGCGAGCGCTGAGCCGTGCACGCAGCGCACCCATCGATCGCTCTGCAGCTGCCGGTGGTGGCCGGGCTCCTGCTGCTCGCTCTGGTGGGTGTCCGGGGCTGGGTGCGCCGACGTCGCTCCGGGTTGCTCCCGGGATGGCGGCTCGCCGCGTGGCTCGCCGGGCTTGGCCTGGTGTGGCTCGCGACCGCCTCTCCGCTGGCCGGGCTCGACCGAGCGCTCCTCACGGCCCACATGCTGAAGCACCTGGTGCTGATGACGGTGGCGGCACCGCTGCTCCTCGTGTCCGAGCCGCTCGCGCTGCTCTCGTCAGGGCTCGGGCTTCAGCAGGCGCGGGTCCCGGTGGTGCTGACCACGTCCAGTCGGGCGGTGACCCACCCAGTGCTCTGCTGGCTGGCGGGAACGGCCACCGTCCTGGCCTGGCACGTGCCGGCGGCGATGTCGCTGGCGATGCACTCCGCGTTCGGCCATGCGCTGCAGAGCGCGAGCTTCCTCGTCGGCGGCCTGCTCTTCTGGTGGCCGGTGGTGCAGCCCTGGCCGTCGCGCCCTTACTGGCCGGCGTGGAGCGTGCCCCTCTACCTGCTCCTGGCCACGCTGCCCTGCGATGCGCTCTCGGCCTTCCTTGCCTTCTGCGGGCGGCCCGTCTACGCCGCGGCGCTGTCGGCCGCGCTGCCGGAGCGGCTCCTCGCCGATCAGGAGCGCGCCGGCGCCCTCATGTGGGTCTGGGTGACGCTGGTCTACCTCGTGCCGGCGGTGTGGCAGGTGCTCCGGCTGCTCGCACCGGCCGGAGACGCCCACCCCGCTGCGTTCTCCTACCGGCCCCGCCGGTAGTGATTGCGCGCGCTGCCCTCGAACCGTCCGGTTCTGAGGCAGCACCGCTTGAAAGCGCCTTCCGGAGCCGCAGGGGCAAAGGTCATTGCGACCGAGCTTCTCGAGGAGCTCCTTGTCGCCGTGCACGACGCGGTCGCCGCGGCGGACCGCCGTCTCGGAGGGATATCCCCTTCCTCCGCTTACTCGTCACCTCGAAAGCAGGGCAGGTCGTCGTCGTCGTGGCGCATGGCGCACCTCCCGGAAGGCGGCTTCCTGGCACGCCGTCGCTCCTCACGCAAGGGGCCGTGGCCGTCGTTGCTACTGTCCGGGTGGGACGAAGCTGTCCTGGTAGCCCTTGTCCTCGACGGCCAGTGCGGCGGCGGTCGTCTTGAGCGGGAGGGTGGTGTCGAGCATCACCGCCAGCTCGTCGGTGCGGGTGTGCCCGATGCTGCCCTCGTAGGCTCCGGGATGCGGGCCATGGGCGACGCCGGCCGGGTGGTGGCTGATGCTCCCCGGCCCTACGCCGCGGCGGCTGGTGAAGTTGCCGCGCGCGTAGAGGATGAACTCGTCGCAATCGACGGAGGCGTGGGGGTACGGGCAGGGGATGGCCTCCGGATGGAAGTCCACCATCCGGGGCACGAAGCTGCAGATGAGCGCTCCGCGGGCCGCGAACGTCCCGTGCCACGTCGGCGGCAGGTGCACCAGGCCGGCCCTCGGCTGGAAGTTCAGGATGGGGAAGGCCCAGGGATAGACGGTGCCGTCCCAACCCACGATGTCCAGCGGCGACTGCGCGTAGCGGAAGCCGTGGAAGGCCTGGCCCTTCTTCACCACCAGCTCGCGGATGTCCTCGTCCATCGGCCCCTTGAACTCAGGCCGCTTGAAGTCGCGGTGGCTGTACGGCGCGTCCATCCGGAGCTGGCCCACCTCGTTGCGCCACTGCCGGGGAAGGTGCAGCCCGCCGTTGAGCTCGATCCACAGCCAGGACTGAGGTCCGGAATCGGGGATGAATCGTTGGATCATCCCGCGGGGCACGAAGACGTAGTCCTCGGCGGCGAAGCGGACGTCACCCAGCGGCGTGCGCAGCGTCCCGCTGCCCTGCTGGATCCAGAAGAGCTCGTCGGCGTCGGCGTTGCTGAGGTAGACCGGGTCCTGCTTGTCGGGGAAGAGGATCCCCAGCGTCACGTCGGCGTTGAAGAGCAGTGGGGTGCGGGCATCCACCGGCGCGCCGCCCTTCCGCGGCATGTCCTGCGTCTTGTAGTGGCGCTTCGCCAGCCGGCGCCCCTCGGTGGCGTCCTTGGCGATGGTCCACCCGTGCTTGGCCTCGCTCAGCCGCTGAGTGTGCGGCGCCCGCTGGTGGTAGCCGATGGTGTACGGGCCCTCGAAGCCTTCCTGCGTGAAGCACTCCTCGAAGGCGAGCTCGCCGCCCGGCAGCCGGAGCTGGATGTGGTGCTTCCGGGGGATGGTTCCGAAGGTCAGCCGCTCGATCATCCGTCGCTCCCTAGATCCGGCCCGTGGCCTTCTGGTCGCGCTCGATGCTCTCGAACAGCGAGCGGAAGTTCCCCGCGCCGAAGCCCTTGTCACCCTTGCGCTGGATGACCTCGTAGAAGAATGGCCCGGCTTCACGCTCGCCGTACAGGCTCGCCGCGTCCTTCATGAAGATCTGGAGCAGGTAGCTGTGCTCCTTGTTCCCGTCGATCAGGATCCGA
>Ga0081540_1000936_pt1 | contig 26242 bp, 22 predicted proteins | sample TabmetS2T1R1_FD_71024 | JGI IMG/M metagenome (GOLD analysis project Ga0081540, IMG submission 71024) | Tabebuia heterophylla rhizosphere microbial communities from the University of Puerto Rico - S2T1R1 | ecosystem: Host-associated > Plants > Roots > Rhizosphere ...
GCCGAACCCGGCGGCAGCACCTGGCTTCCGGTCGTGAGCGTTGCGGACGAATCCAGCGTGGAGGCCGGCAGTCCGGCATCGCCATCGAGGAAATCGCCGCGCACGGCGAAGTCGGCCGCGCCGCTTCCGGTCACCAGATCGTTGAGACCGAAAAAGCTGGAGAATCCCGCCCCGCCGCTGCCGACTGAGCTCGTCATGTTATTGATGGCGACACCGTCACCGGCGGTGGTCGCCGCGATCGACAGATGACCGTTGGCATCGACCGTGGCCGACAGGCCGGAGATGCCGTTGATCGCGTTGACGAGATCGCCGACCGTTGAATATTGCGAAAGATCGAGATCCTGATAGGAAACCAGGTTGCCGCTCTGGCCAACCACCGCGATGCGGACCGTGCCGCTCGCCGGCAATGACGACAACGGATCGGTAGCCGCCACGGTCTTCGTTCCGGTCAGGCTCGCGGGCGGCGGCAGCGAGGTGCCTTGATTCGACACCTCGTTGAGGCTCGACTTGAGCTCCCGGGCGAGCTCGTCGAGTTGGGATTGCGCGGCCGGCAACGTCTTGTCGCGCATATTGAGCAGACCGCCGATCTTGCCTGAGGTGATCTGCGACGTGATGTCCACGCCGTTCACGGTGATCGGGCTGAACGTGGTCGATGCCGCGACGTTGGCCGTCTTGGTGTAGCTGATCGGGTGGACGATGCTGTCGACCAGCGGCTGGCCCGAGGAGGTGAAGACCTGGAGGTCGCCGCTCGACGTCGTGAAATAGCTGACGTTCATGTACGAGGAGAGATCCTGCAGCGCGCTGTTGCGCTGGTCCTCCAGATCGGCCGTGGATTGCCCCGAGGCAGCCGCCTGCTTGATCTCCTTGTTCAGGTCGTTGATCTGCTTCAGATCGGTGTTGATGCTGGTGACCGAGGTCGAAATGTCCTGATCGGCATTGGCGCGCAGTTTCTGGATGCTGCTCGATGTCGTCCTCAACTGCGAGGCCACGTCGTCGAGCGCGCTGATCACGGCTGACTGCTGCGATACACTGCTCGGGTTGCTCGCGAGCGCTGACAGCGCCGATTCAAGCGACGCCAGCGTGTTTGCAAGCGAATTTCCGTTGGTCGAGCCCTCGGAATTGCTGGCGTTGCCGAACAGCTGCTGGAGCTTCGTCATGTAGTCGTTCACGGTGCTCGCGGAGCCGAGGTCCGAGGTCGCGCCGACCAGCGATTTCAGCAGTAGCCTGTCGACATTGCTGGTGATGCCGGTGATGGTAACCCCGGTGCCGGTTCCGCCGGTCAGCATGGCCGGGAGCATCACCGCGAAGTAGTCCGACGCCGGGGTCAGCCTGGCCGCGTACCAGGCCAGCCCGCCGGCGCACAGCAGCATTCCGGCCGCGATGACGATCCGGGCGGGCAGGACGCCGAGCAGCCGCGGCCCCAGCCCGCCGGAGGCCACGCCGACGCCCGCCACGAACGGCAGGTAGGCCAGCCCCGTGCGGGTCGCCGAGTAGCCCCGCACCACCTGCATGTACAGCGTGAGCAGGTAGAACATGGCGAGCATGCCCGCGCCGAGAAGCAGCATCACCGCGTTCGCGCCACCGCGGTTGCGGTCGCGCACCACCCGGGGCGGCACCATCGGCGCCCGGCTGCGCCGCTCGATCAGGCCGAACGCGGCCAGCAGCACGGCCCCGGCCGCGAACGAGACGAGGGTCCCCGGGTCGTTCCAGCCGTTGGTGCTGCCGCGGGTAAGGGCGAAGATGACCGAGCCGACGCCCAGGGTCGCGGCGATCGCGCCCGGCACGTCGAGGGTTCCCCGCTCGGTGTCCCCCGGGACGAGAACGCCGGTGCCGATCAGCACCAGGACCGCGATGGGGACGTTGATGAACAGCACCCAGCGCCAGCTCAGGTACTCGGTCAGCGCGCCGCCGAGCAGCAGGCCCACCACCGAGCCGAGCCCGCCCATCGCGCCGTAGACGCCGAGCGCCCTGGTCCTGGCCGGCCCGGCCGGGAACGTGGTGGCCAGCAGGGACAACGCGCAGGGCGCGGCGATCGCGGCGCCGCACCCCTGGACGACACGGGAGGCGATCAGCGCCGGTCCGTTCGGTGCGAACCCGCCCGCCAGAGAGGCCAGGGTGAACACGGCGATCCCGAGGCGGAACACCTTCAGGCGGCCGAACAGGTCGCCGGCCCGGCCGCCGGCCAGCATCAGGCCGCCGAAGGCGAGCGCGTAGAAGCTGATCACCCAGTTCAGGTGGGAGGTGGCCAGGTGCAGCGAGCGCTGCATGCTGGGCAGGGCGACGTTCACGATGGTGTCGTCCAGCACCAGCATCAGCTCCGCGGTCGCGATGACCAGCAGGGCCAGGCCGAGCCTGCGCTGGACGGGGGGCGCCTGGGGGGCTAGCTCGGTTGGGTTCCGAACGGACATGGTCTCACGCCCTTCCCGCCGGGTGGGTGTTCCAGACGTCGAGGGCGGCGTACCTCGGCCCCCAGTCCTCGCGGAAGGCGGCGAGCAGCGGCGGCGGGAACTTGCCGAGGACCTCGTCCAGCCGCTGCGGGCTCGCCCCGTTGAGCAGCCAGGGCATGTACAGCGATGCGTCACCGCGGATCCGTTCGGTATGGACCTGGGCGAAGTGCTGCCACTGGAGCTCCGTCAGGGAAGCGTCGATCAGCGGCAGCCCGTCGGTCTCCTCGTGGGCCAGGTGCGCGGTCAGCTTGGTGGCGAGCTCGTCGACGATGTCGCCGAACCGCTGGTAACCGTAGTCCGGGTCGGCCGCGGCCGCGTCGATGGCGGTCAGCAGGGGTTCGATGACGGCGTGCTCGGCCTCCAGCGCGTCGGCCAGGGCCACCCGGTCCGGCTGCCCGGCCACGTTCGTGCGCAGCGCCGGCCACAGCGTGTCGTCCTCGGACTGGTGGTGGACGAGCAGGAACTTCTTGAAGAGCTCCCACCCCAGGGCGGCGCGCAGCAGCTGGCCCGGATGGTCGCCGGTTCGCCGCCCGATGCGTGCGACCTGCACGAGTTCCCGCCGGAGCGCGTCGTGCATCGCGAACATCATGCTCATGTCGAGCTGGTACTCCATGATCTCTCCTCGATCGGCATCTCCTTCATTTTGAAACTCAGTCTTATTTAATGTCAAGTTTTAAAAGATACTCGGTCTGTTTAGCTTCTTGGTGTCGTTCTCGGGTAGGATGCCGGGCGTGATCACTCCTGCCGCAGACCGCTCCCTGCCGCTGCGCGAGCGCAAGAAGCTGCGGACCCGCCGCGCGCTGGCCGACGCGGCGCTGCGACTGTTCGCCGAGAACGGCTTCGGCCACACCACGCTGGAGGGGCTGGCCGCGGAGGCGGAGGTCTCGAAGAGCACGTTCTTCCGCTTCTTCCCGGCCAAGGAGGCCGCGGCGATCGAGGCCGAGGCCGAACTCTGGACGGCCTACCTGACCGCGCTGGCCGACCGTGAGCTGTCCGGCGCCATCCTCGGCGAACTACACCAGACGCTGGCCGCGGCCGCGGCCGGGCTCGATCCCGGCTGGGACGACCGGTTCCTCGCCACCCGCCGCCTGATCGCGGGCGAGCCGGCCCTGCTCGCCTACGTCGAGCACTACCGCGCCGGGGTGGAGCGCCAGGTGATCGATCACCTGGCGGGCAAGCTCGGCCTGGACCCGGAGGATCTCCGGCTCCAGGTCCTGGCCGAACTCGTCACCACCGCCTTTAGCGTGTCGGGCCGGCACTGGGTCCGCCGCGGCGGGCAGGGTGGCCGCGCGGCGCTCCTGGACCGGTTCGACGGCGCGGTCAGGGCCATCCCGGCCAGCCTCGACCTGTCCGCACGGGCCTGATTGCGGCTACGGGGTCAGGGCGTCGGCGTCAGCAATGATCTGCCGCAGGCCGGCGGCAGCAAGGATCGCGGATATCTGCACCCCCTATCAGGGCTGCAGATATCCGCAATGATGCGGGGGCGGGGATGAGGGCGGCAGGGTGCGGCGGGGTCAGCTGAGTTCGGTTTCGCAGACGGACTGGAGGTGGGGCACGCCGGAGGCGTCCGCGACGGTGCGGTCGAAGCGGATGCGCGCCCGGCGGCCGTCGAACTCGAGGGCGGCGAGCATGTTGTAGAACCAGGAACCGCGGGTAATCCGCCACCGGAGCCGCGTCCTGGGCGCCCCGGCCAGCCGGGCCATCCCGGTGCCGGCCATCCCGCCCGGCCGGGAGGTGGTCAGCTGGTGCCCGCGGCGGAATTGGTCCGGCAACGTGTTGTGGATCGGCGAGCAGACCGCCTGGTAGACCGAGCTGCGGGGGTTCGTCCCGGGCGGGAAGTCCACCGCGGCCAGGTAGGTGTGGTGGATGTCCCCGCCGAGCACGGTGACCGAGGCGGGCGGACGGCCCTGCTCCCCCGTTGCCAGCCCGGTCAGGAGCCGCTCGAATAGGCCGAACGACCGGCCGAACGCGGCCCAGTGTTCCAGGTCCAGCTCCCGCCGCACCCGTTCGCCGGCCCGGGCGGCGAGCTTGCCCCAGGCTCCGCCGCAGACCGCCTCGTTCCACGCCTCCAGGCCGTGGATGCCGTACGGGAGCAGCAGCGGCAGTGAGGTGGCCAGCACCACGTGGTTCCAGTCGCCGGCCACCGACTCGGTGACCCACTTCCACTCCGCCTCGTCCACCATTAGCCGGCGGCCTTCGTCGAGCACCCGGCCGCCGCGCGAGTCGATCACGACGATCCGCACTCCGCCGCCCGGGGGGCCGAAGGTGCGCCGGAAGCTCCACTGGAGGCCCTCGGCCTGCCGGTCGGCCTGGACGGCGAATTCGCCCAATACGTCGGCGTGATCACCGGGCTGGAGCATCTGCTGCCACAGCTCGTTCTTGGCCAGATCGGCCGGGGACAGGTTGCCCAGGTGCTGGTAGATCCAGTAGCTCATGTAGGCGGCGCGGATCCGCTCCGGCCACCACGGCTTGGCCTGGTAGTCGCGGCGCCAGGCGGCCGAGGTGTTCCAGTCGTCGTGCACGTCGTGGTCGTCGAAGATCATCGCGGTGGGGACGACGGACAGCAGCCAGCGCACCGCGGGCTCGGTCCAGGCTTCCCGGTAGAGGAAGCAGTACTCGCCGAAGTCCGCGACCTGGTAGCCGGGCGGTTCGGACGGGTCACGGTGCTGCTCGATGAGCTTGCGCGTGGCCGGTCCCGGATTGTCGGCGTAGACCTGGTCGCCGATCAGCAACATCAGGTCGGGCCACCGCTCGCGCGGCGTTCCGCGCAGGTCCAGCGCGTGGGCGACCAGCGCGTCCGGCCCGTGTTCCTCCTCGTCCCGCAGCGTGCGGCGGGACGTGCGCCGGCGCGGCAACACGGGCAGCTCGGCGATCCGGCAGGAGCCGAAGGCGAGCCGGAGCGGCCGACCGGGGTCCGGTGTCCTGAGCACGCTGGGCGGGAACTCCGAGTCCGGCTCGGGCCAGCGGATGGCGCCGTCCAGGGCGACCTGGTACTCGTACTCGGTCCCCGGGCTCAGGTCGCCGATCACCACCAGCGCGTAGTGGTGCCCGGCGACCTCGAAGGTCCGCGCCCGGTGGCCCAGGATCTCCACCTCGCAGGCCCGTTCGGTCTCGACCCAGATCGTGGCCTCGGTCTCGCCGACGTAACGCAGCAACGGGCCTAGTGTGAGCAGGGGTGCTCGCGTGTCGCCATCGGTCATGCGCGCTTCCTACCCAGCACCGGCCGTCTCATGACGAAACGATGCTGACGGCTAGCGCGGCGACGCCTAGGCGTGGGCGGCCGCGGCGGCCGCGGCTAGCTGCGCTACCGGGAGCTTCTTGATGTCGGAGTGCGCTCCGGAGAACGACTCGTTCTTCGTGTCGTTGATGACGCTGGCGGCGTCGATCCGGTAGAAGGTGCCGGGCGCGAGATCGTAGCTGGTGCCGCCCTGGGCGGGCATGGCCCGGTCTTCGGCCGGCTTGACGGCCTGGAAACCGTCGGAGCCCATGCCGCCCCACCGGTCGGCGACGGCGGCCGCCGCGTCCTGGTGGGCCAGGAAGGAGGCCTTGGGGTACCACACGCCGACGGCCCAGTCGTAGACGGTGTGGGTGGCCACCAGGGGCCCGTGCACCCGGTCGGTGAAGGCGTTCAGGGCACCGGGGCTGCCGAACGGGTTGTCCTGGGCGTGGGCGAAGGACCAGTGCGAGAACGCGCCCTGGAGCAGGACCAGCGAGGCGACCGGGCTGCTGGCCGGCGCGCCGACGCCGGACAGCGCGAAGGACACCAGGCGGGCGCCGAAGCTGTGCCCGATCAGGTGCACCCGGACGGCGGGCGATTGCGCGTGCAGCGCGGCGAGCAGGGGTCCGAGGCCGTTCCGGCCGACGGTCCCGGCGCGCGCCTTCATGGTGTTGTACGAGAACACCCGCAGGACGTCCTTGGCGCCCCCGATGGCCTTGCCGAACCAGTCGCCCAGGCCCTGCTGCGCGCCGGCCGACGGCGTGCTGCCGAAGGCATCCGCAGCTGCCTGGTAGTCCGCGGCGGGATCATCGCTCAGCAGCAGCGCGGTCTCGCCGGCGTCCTCGAATTCGCCATCGGGCGCGGGCGGGGGCGTCAGCGACTTGATCAGCTGGCTGATCTGCTCGAGTCGGGCTTGCTTCGCGTCGTCGGACTCGGCCGCCCCGGCCGCGCTCTCGCCGTCGTCGATGAGCTGGCCGATCTGCGTGATGGCGGCGGCCTGCGCCGGGTCGGCGAACCCGGGCTGCAGCGCCGCGGCGATGTCGGCGCCCGACAGCGCGGCGGTCCCGGCGCTGAGCTCCACCACGGCACCGGCGTCCGCCTGCTGAGCGCCGGCGGCAGGCGGCGGGGTCGCCTTGGGGGTCGGCGGGAACCACAGCGACGGCCAGTAGATGCCGGCGAAGCCCACCGTCCCGATGCCGGGCAGGCCGTGCGCGGCGGTCCGGATCAGCGGGAACATCGTGTTGTACAGCTGGCGCGCGCTGTCCTGCGACGTGCCCCATCCGTGGCTGAAGGCGAACAGGTCGGTGACGCCCGCCGCGGCCACCTCGGCCAGGAAGCTGCCCTGAGCGGGCGAGGTCAGCTTCCCGTCCTCGTTGAACTGAAGGTCCCAGACCGGTTCGCCGGTCGGTAGTGGTTTCATGGCCGTAGCCCTTTCTGTCAGACGTTGGCGAGCATTCGCATCAGGTCGACCAGGCCGGCGCCCTGTGCGTACCGTTCCCGGCCCAGGTCGGTGGCGCTCTGCGTGAGGAGGCTCTTGACCTGCTCCGGACGGCCGATGAACTCCGGCCGGGCGGACAAGAACGCGGCGACGACGCCGGAGACGTGCGGCGCGGCCATGGACGTGCCGGACAGCTCGGCGTAGGTCAGCAGGCTGGCCGGGTCCGGGGCGGCCGCGGGCGGGTCGAAACCGGCGCCGGCGCGGACCTGGCCGGTGGCGGCCGAGGCGATCCATTCGCCCGGCGCCACCACGTCCGGCTTCATCCGGCCGTCCAGGGTCGGGCCCTTGCCGGAGGTCCAGGTGACACCGAAGGCATGGGGCGCCTCGCGGTGCGTCGATCCCACCGCGATGCAGTCCCGCGCGTGGGCGGGCTCGGTGATGGACCCCATGATGGCCGCGGTGTTGGCCGAGTCTCCGCGGGTCGTGCTGGCCCCGTAGTTACCCGCCGACACCACCACGACGACGCCGGAGGCGACGAGGAGGTTCACGGCCTGGCACAGCGGGGACTGGCCCGCGGCGTACTGGTCCGGCTGCCATTCGCAGCCCAGGCTCATGTTGACCCCGTGCACGCGCAGCAGGCCCGGGTCGACGTTGACCTCCGTACGCAGATAGGTCAGGGCCCGGATGACCGCGGCCGAGGAGGTGACCCAGGTGCCCTGCGGGCTGCGGCGCATGACCTTCAGGCTCACCAGCTCGCAGGCCGGCGCCATGCCGGACAGCTTGCCGACGCGAGTGCGCGGGACGTACCCGCTGTCGTCGGCTTCCTTCGAGTCCGCGACCAGCGGAACGGAGCCATCGGGCGAGCAGCCCGCGATGATTCCGGCCACGTGGGTGCCGTGGCCGCTGTCGTCGGACAGGCCTGAGCCAGGAGCAGCCGGCGCCGGGCTGTCCGGGTTGACCAGGTAGCTGAAATCGCGGTGCAGCTGACCGGTCAGGCCTTGCGGCGGCGTGTCCGGGCGGCCTTCCCTGGCCAGCTCGAGGGATGAGAAATGCGGATGACACGCGTCGATCCCGCTGTCGATGACGGCCCAGACGATCCCGCGCCCCCGGGCGTCGTAGGAACGCCAGGCCGCGTCGACCTTGACGGTCGGCGCCGAACGGTCGATCTGGGGCGTCAGGGTGTAATCCGGCCAGATCCGGAAGATGACCGGGGGAAGCCTGCTGTCCCGGGCGGAGCTGCGGTCGTCCGCGGCCATCTGCTGCGCGTCGGCGCGGGACAGGACGCACTGGTAGAGCTTGGGCGCAACCAGTGCGAGCCCCGCCGGGACGGGCGGCTGGACCGGACTGACCGACGCCGGTTCGGCCGGCCACGACCCTCCGGCCCGCACGGCGTATTGCGCCCACAATGCGTAGAAGGCCCGCCGGACCTCGGCCAGCCCGCCCGGGTAGCGCACGTTGAGCTCGACCAGCATGGGGACCTTCTCGTCCGGGTCGACCTGGTCCTGGTCCGCCGCGTCCTCCGGCGGCAGCCTCAGGTCCCCCACCAGGACTGACCGGACATGGTGCGCTGCCTCGTAGGTCATGGGCCCTCCCACCCTGTTACCTGTAAGGAGCGGCGATCAGCCGGGAAAATACAGTCCGGCGCGTCAGGCAGGCTGGCGCGCGGGGCTGCTGCTACTCGCCGTGCCAGCGCTGCATGTGCTCGGCGTGCGTGCGCAGGTATGCGCCGGGCTGGAAGAACCGGTCGTAAAAGTCGAGGTCCAGGTGATGAGCCTGGACGTAGTTCATGATGAACACCGACGGCACCGTCCCCGGGAACTTGCCGAACGTGTCGAAGACGTACTGTGCCTGCCGGGCGACGCAGGCCTTGAACGCCGGGTCGTGGATCTGGGCGCTGCCCCGGACGCGGGGACTGTCGGTCCAGGCCCCCGGCGTCCCGGGATGGAACGGGCCGCCGGGACCGAACTTGCGCTCGGCGAAGGCCTCCACCGCGGCGGCCATGTCGGGATAGTGCGGCGGGCAGTAGGCCTCGAAGACACCTTCCCGGCCGGTCGGGTTGGGCACCGGCCAGCGCTCGTCCTGGTCGTACCGGAACCCGAGGCCGGGCACGTCAGGGTGGCCCGAGGCGCCGAGCATGGCGAAGCGGTCGATCCCGTCGAACATCCAGCCGCCCAGGCCCATACCCTGCAACAGCAGCACGCCGGCGTAGCAGGCGGTGGCCAGCTCCGCGGTGGCCTCGGTCAGCGCGTACTGCTCGGCGAACGTGAGCGGAAGCGGTTCATCGACGTTGACCAGCCCGCTGAACCCGGTCATCCCGGGGATCTCGCGGCGGTTGACGTCGTCGTAGAGCGCGTACCCGTTCTGGGCCAGGAAGCAGAGAATCGCGATCAGGTGCTGGGCGATGTCGGCCACCGGGATGACCAGCAGCGACCCGGGGACGTTCACGCACCAGGTGTTGTGGCCCTCCAGGTACGGTTCCTCGGCCGGCAGGTAGAGCCGCCGACCCTCCAGCTTCCGTACCCGCCCGCGGTGCCGCTCGACCATCAGCTCGGGCGTCACCTTCTCGGTGGCCGGGTCGACGAGCGCGCCGGCGTCGCGGGTCGCGAACAAGTACACGCCCGAGTCGTCGGTGAAGAACAGTTCGGCGGTGTGGAAGCCGGCCGCCGACGGGAACGTGCGCCCGGCGGCCGCGGCCGAATAATTCGAGACATGCGGCGCGTAGCGGGCGTGCCGGGTGATCGAGAAATGCCATCCCGTCGTCCCGCCCATGGCGCCGAGGACCAGCATCCGCTCCAGTTCGCTGAGCGGAACCGGCTCATGCCCGGACCGGTAGGCCAGCGGGCCGTCCGGGATTTCCCCGCCGCGCGCGAAACGCCGCGAGCGGCGCCCGAACAGCGCTTCCACCAGCGGGAAATCCTCGAGTTCCCGCAGCACGCGAATATCGGTACCAGCCTGCTGAGCGCTCATCTCTTCCCCCTCGCACTGCCGTACACCCATCCTCATCGCGGCGGTGCAGCCGGGTTGCAGACGATTTGTGATCGGCGTGAAGATGTCCGGGGCTAGGACGGCCCGCCGAACAGGAGCGAGTCGAGCCCGCGGCGGACGCCGACGGCGTCGGCCACCCGGCGCACGGCCAGCAGGGTGCCCGCGACGTACGGGGCCGGGGTCAGCCCCGGGTCGTGCCGCATGACCAGCCGCTCCCCCGGCCCGGCGAACACCACCTCGGTGCTGACCACGAAGCCGGGCAGCCGGACCGAATGGACCCGGGTCCCGCCGACGTCCGCGCCGCGCGCCTCGGCCGGTCCCTCCAGGTCGGCGAGCGGCACGGCCCGGGCCGGCTCGCGGACCTGGCCCAGGGTCTCGGCGAGATCGCGCGCCGTGCCGCTGGGCACGTCGGGCTTGGTGTCGCTGGCGTAGTCGATGATCTCCCAGGCGCCGATGTGCTCCGCGGCCATCGTGGCGGCGCGGCGCAGTACGGCGGCCATGACCGAGAAGTTCCCGGCCGCGATCACGCCGACCCCCCGATCGCGGGCCAGCCGGTCGATCTCGGCAAAGTCGCCGGCGGTCAGGCCGCTGGTGCCGATGACCACGTGCGCCCCGGCCTCGATCGCGGCCCGCACGTTGCCCCGGACCGCGGCGGCGCTGGTGAAGTCGACCAGCACGTCGGCCGGCGCGGCGGCGAGCGCCTCGGCGGCGGTCGCGTAGACCCCGCCCTGCCCGGCCGCCGACCGGGAGACGCCCGAGGTCAGCGTGAGGTCCTCGGCAGCGTCGATGGCGGCGAGGATCGGCGGCGCCGTCCACCCGGTGACGCCCGCGAAACAGATATTGATCATGGCCCTGACTCTAGGACGGCGGCCCGCCGGGGAGGGGGCCGGTGGCGTCTCCGGTGGGGCTGCCGCGGAGGAGGTAGGCGGAGCTGAGCAGCTCGGGCTGCTCGCGCAGCTCGCGGGCCAGGCCGGAGAAGCGGATCCGGCCGCCCTCCATGATGTGAGCCTGCCGGGCCAGGCCGAGCGCGACGGTGGCGAACTGCTCGATCAGCAGCACGCCGGTGCCCGATTCGGCCACCGCGGCGATCACCGGGACCAGCCGGCTGACCACGACCGGGGCCAGGCCGAGGGACAGCTCGTCGATCAGCAGATAGCGGGGCTGCGTAATCAGCGCCTGGGCCAGCACGACCATCTGCTGCTCGCCGCCGGACAGGGTCCGGGCCAGAGCGGTGAGCCGCTGGCCGAGCTGGGGGAACAACTCCAGGACCCGGTCCCGGCCGGCCTGACCCTGCTCGCTGGTCAGGGCGTAGCTGGCCACCCGCAGGTTGTCCTCGACGGTCAGGTCGGGCAGCAGCCGGCGGCCCTCAGGCACGATCGCGACACCCGCCTGCCGGATCCGCTCCGGGCGGCGGCCCGCGATGTCCACGCCGTCGAGGAGCACGGCGCCGGAGCGCGGCCGCAACACGCCGCCGACGGCCAGGACCAGCGTGGACTTGCCCGCTCCGTTCGGCCCGAGCAGGGCGGTGACCTGGCCGGCCTCGATCTCGACCGAGACGTCCCTGACCACCGCGCGGCCGCCGCGCTCCACGGTGAGGTCCCGTAGTTCCAGCGGGCCGCTCATGCCACCCCCAGGTAGGCGCGGATCACGGCGTCGTCGCGGAGCACCGCGGCGGTCGGGCCGGACGCGATCAGCTTGCCGAAGTCGAGCACGGCCGTGGTGGCGCAGCAGGCCGAGACCAGGCTCATGTCGTGGTCGACCAGGATGGCCAGGGCCCCGGTGTGCTCGGGGATGCGGCGGATCACCTCGGCCAAGTGGCTGGTCTCCTCGTCCGGCAGCCCGGCGGCGGGCTCGTCCAGCAGCACCAGCCGCGGCCGCCCGACGACGGCCCTGGCCACCTCGACCAGGCGGCGCTGGCCGGCCCCGAGCGTGCGCACCTTGGTCTCCGGGTCGGCGTCGAGGCCGGTGAACGTGATCGCGTCCAGCACGTCAGCGCGGCGGGACGCGCCACCGAGCCTGGAGTGCTCGTGCACCATGGCCACGTTGTCGAACACGGACAGCTCCTCGATGGCCTGCTCGGTCTGGAACGTCCGGCGCACCCCCCAGCGGGCACGGCGGTAGTGGGCCATCGACAGCAGGTCTACCCCGAACGCCCGCACGGCTCCCGCGGCCGGCCGGACGAAGCCGCTCAGCACGTTGAAGAACGTGGTCTTGCCGGCCCCGTTCGGCCCGATGAGCCCGCACGTCCCCTGCTCGAACGTCAAGCTCATGGCGTCCAGCGAGGTGACGCCACCGTAGCGGACGGTGAGGCCGTCGACCTCGATCATGCTCCGTCACCTCCCGGCCCGCGGCGGAAGCGGCGGATCCGGGTTCCCAGCAGATGACCCAGCCGGCGCAGGTCCCTGGGCACCTGATCGGCCAGCCCGGCCGGCGCCGTCGTCAGCACCTGGAGCACGCCGAGCCCGAACAAGATGATCAGCCAGTCGGCCGAGACGCCCCAGTTGTTGAGCAGAGCCGGCAGGAACTGGTACAGGAGCCCGGCGACCACCGCGCCCCACAGGCTGAATACGCCGCCCATCAGCGTCACGGCGAGCAGCGTGATCGAGTCCTGGGTCGGGAAGTTGATCGAGTACAGGTAGTGGATCGCGCCCGCCAGCACGCCGCCGGCGACGCCGGTGATGAAGGACGCCAGGGCGAACGCCCACAGCTTGTAGAACCAGATGTTGATCCCCGCGGCCAGCGCGGCGGGCTCGCTCTGCCTGATCGCCGCCCAGGCCCGCCCCGGCTTGGTCTTGATGTGCGCCAGCACCAGCGCGAACATCACGATCGCGATGACCACGGAGAAGCGGTAGTAGGCCGGGTCGCTGGCCGCGATGCTCGGCCGGCGGATCGGCGGGATGTGCAGCAGGCCGCCGTTGTAGCCGAGGAACCCGTGGCCGCCGTTCGGGAAGTTCACCGTGGCCAGCACCACCGTGATGCTGCCCGCCAGCATCAGCGTGATCAGCGCCAGGTACAGGCCGCGCAGCCGGAGCGCGGGCAGCCCGATCAGCAGGCCCGCCACCATCGTGATCAGGCCCGCCTCCAGCAGGACGAGCGGGTAAGGCTGCGTGGTGGCGAACAGCAGCCGGGCGGCCGCCCAGGCGCCGATGGCCAATACGGCGGCCTGACCGAGGGAGAACAGGCCGACCCGGCCGACCAGCAGGCCGAGGGCCAGCGTCACCATCGAGTACACCGCCACCTGGGTCATCGTGTCGATGTAGTACAGGCTCAGCAGTTCCGGCAGCGCGAAAAAGGCGAACAGCAGCAGCACCGTAGTGACGGAGGCCTTGATCAGCTGCGGCCGGGTGGGTCTGCGGGCGATACGGGCCGGGCTCGCGCGCTCGAGCGTGGCCCGCACGGTCCCGCTCACTAAGCCTCCTCACGGGACTGGGTCATGACCTGGTGCCGGGACAGCACGAGCAGGCCGATCGCGGCGATCACGAACGGGGTCATGTCGCGATAGCTGGTCAGCGAGGCGATCGGGGTCAGCAGATCGTGCAGCAGGCCGATGACGATCGCCGCCACGAACGTGACGGTGATCGAGCGGAGCCGGGCGATCAGCACCGCGGCCAGTGACGAGATCACCAGGAAAGTGAGCGTGGTGGCGTCGAGCGCCACCAGGTCGGCCAGCAGCAGCCCGGCGATGCCGCCCAGGATGCCGCAGCCGAGCCAGGCCGCGGCCTCCACCCTCCTGACCGGCACGCCGAGGGTCGCGGTGATGTCGCGGTCGTTGGCCATCGCCCGCATGGCCGTGCCGAGCTTGGTGAACCGCAGGAACGTGCCGGTACCCACGGTGAGCACCACGCCGGCCGCCAGCGCGATCACCTGCGTCCAGGTCACCTGGATCTGGGCCACGGTGAAGCCGCCGTTGTCGGTGGGCAGCGTGAGCGAGCGGGCCTGGCCGCCGCTGGTCGTCCAGAGCAGGTCCATCACGCCGTACAGGATCAGCGTCAGCCCGATGGTGGCCACCGCCTTGATCAGCGGATCCCTTCTCGCCAGGGCCGGGCCGAACAGGAGCCCGTAGCCGAGGGTCACCGCCCCGGCCACGGCCACGCAGACCAGCCAGCCGGCCCAGCCCGGCGCGCCGGCCCTGGTGGTCAGCGACCAGGCGATCAGCGCGCCCAGCGCGCCGATCGCGCCGAAGGCCAGGTAGAGCACGCCGGTCGCCCGGTACAGGACGACCAGCCCGACCCCGGACAGGGCGTACACCCCGCCCAGGGCCAGGCCGCTCACGATGAACGGCTCGAAGTCCACCCAGGGTGGCATAACCGAGCCGGCCCGGTCATGAGCTGGTCGGGGCGTTGGCCGCGGTGCCGGCCACGTTCCGGTACTGCGCGATCTGCGGGTCGACCTTCGAGATCAGCGTGCAGCCCTGGGCCGTGGTCATCTTGCCGTCCTTCGGCGTGACGGTCCAGTCCGAGTTGTTCGGGATGTGCAGCGGGTAGTCACCGTAGGTCCACAGCTGACACAGCATGCCGGTGTCGAAGTTCTTCACCGCCTTGAACGCGGCGTTGACGCTCTGCACCGTGTAGGGCCCGGTGATCGACTGGAGCGCGTGCACCGCGATCTCGGCCTCGGTGAAGCCCATCTGGCTGAAGCTGCCAATGCCGCCCTGGACCGAGGATCCGTAGTCCTTGAGGATCGCCTTGTACAGGTTCATCGCGGGCGTGTTCGTGTCGTCGGGCGGGGTCAGCTCGGCGTTGACGAACAGCTTGCCGTTCCACTTCGACCCCAGCGACTGGGCCAGGAAGTCGGTGTTGCAGGGTGTCGAGCAGCCCCACAGCTTGACCCGTTTCTCCAGCCCGAGCTTCTGCGCGGCTTGCAGGATGACCAGCGCCTGCGGCGGGGTGAAGTTGAGTATCACGGCGCCGTTCGGCCCCGCGTCGTTGACTTCCTTGATCGCCACCGAGTTGGCGTCGGTGATCGGCACGTTCTCGGTCAGGTCGACGATCGGGACGTTCGCGGCCTTGGCCAGCGCGTTCGGGCCGGCCGCGATGTACCCGGTGCCCGGCACGTTGGCCTGATCGAAGACGACCTTGGAGACGTGCTGGGCGAGCGCGTACTGTACCGCCCCGTCGGAGCTGTACCGCGGGCCCATGTTGACGGCGGCGCTGTTCGGGGTCGAGTAGCACTCGGGCGCGATACCGGAATCGATGACGTAGAAGCCGAGCTTCTGCCAGTAGCTGCTGTTCACCGAGCACTCGATGATCGAGGTGTTGCCGACGATGCCGACCACCTTGTCGGTCTGCACCAGCTGCTTGGCCAGGGCCGCGATCTGGGCCGGGTTGGTCTGCTCGGTCGCGATGTAGTACTTGATCGGGTGGCCGTTGATGCCGCCGTTGGCGTTGACGCAGTCGAAGTAGGCCTTGGCCATGTTCGGGATGTCGGTGAATGAGGTGCCCGGCTGGTTGGTCGCGATGGTGCCGAGCGGGATCGGGGTGCCGGTCGCCTTGACCCCGGGCTTGGTGCCGCACTGCGAGCTGCTGACCGTCCCGGCGCCGGCCGAGCTGGACGAGCCGCCGGCCGGGGTGGATGCCGTGCCGCCGGCGCTGCTGCTGCTACTGCAGCCGGCCGCGGCGAGGGCAAGGGCGGCGGCGGCGAGCATGATCGTTCTTCGGGCGGCGTTATGTCTTCTCATCTATCCCCCTCAGGGCGGTGAGTTGGTGTCTCAATTCACGGTCACGACGATCTTGATGGCGTCCGGCGGCCTGCTCATCGCGAATGCGAACGCCTCGGCCGCGCGGGCCAGCGGGAAATGGTGCGAGAAGACGTTCGCGATGGCCGTGCGGTTGGCCGCGACCAGGCGTATCGCCGCGGCGAAGTCTTCGGCGGTGGCGCAGCTCGAGCCGAGGACGTCGATCTCCTTTTCCGGGAAGGCTCCCGACCGCAGCGGCGCCGTTCCCGAGGACAGGCTGACGACCACGACCCGGCCGGCCTGCGCCACCATCTCGGCCGCCTGGGCGAGCAGGCCGGCCTCGCCGCTGGTCTCGACGGCGAGCGGCGGCCCTTCGCCCCCGGTCCACTCGCGGGCCTGCACGGCCAGGTCGTCCGGCGGTCCCCAGGCCACGACCTCGGCACCGAGGCGCTTGGCCAGGTCACGCCGGCCGGCCAGCGGGTCGACCGACAGCACCCGCGCGCCGGCGTGGACGGCGGCGACCAGCGTGGCCAGGCCGATCGGGCCCGCGCCGAACACCACCACCTGCTCACCGGCCTGCAGCCGTCCGCGGGCCAGCGCGTGCACGGCCACCGAGGCGGGCTCGACGAAGCACGCGCTATCCGGGTCCAGGTCGCCGGCCCCGAAGACCAGGCCGGCCGGGACCTCGAGCCGTTCGGCCAGGCCGCCGTCGAGGTGCACGCCGACCAGGCGGAAGGCCGGGCAGACGTTGGGGCGCCCGATGCGGCAGGGGTAGCAGCGGCCGCACGGCAGCAGGGGCCAGAGCGCGACCCGATCGCCGGCACTCGTCTCGCTGTCCCCCGGGTCCTCCACGATCGCGGACACCTCGTGGCCCTGGATCCGCGGGTAGAAGTCGCGGCTTCCGGAGAGCGCGCCCACGTCACCGGAAAACAGGTGGAAGTCGGATCCGCAGATACCCACCCGTTCGGGTCGCACGATAACGTGACCGGCGCGGGCGCGGCCCGGTCCGGTGACGTCCCCGACCACCATCTCGCCGGGTGATCTCGTCACTGCGGCCAGCACCTGCGACCCCTCTCCGCGGCCGCCCTGACCAGCGTGAATAAAGGAACAGCTGGCCATTACCGCACGCTAATGCGGAGATTCCCACGGCCGATCGCGCCGGACAATGACACCGCACCCAAAAACGCCCGCTCGATTCGGTGTCCCGGCCACAAGGATTCCGAACGGGCCGGGCCGGGGGTTGACCAGCCGGGCCCGGGTGGTCGTGAGGGGGACGGGCCCGGCTGGCGCGGCGGACCTCAGCCGAGACCCGCCGCCGTTCGGAGGGCGGCGGCCTTGTCGGTGTTCTCCCAGGTGAAGCCCGATTCGTCGCGGCCGAAGTGGCCGTAGGCGGCGGTTTGCCGGTAGATGGGCCTGCGCAGGTTCAGCTTCTCCACCAGGGCGGCCGGCCGCAGGTCGAAGTGGTCGCGGACCAGGCCTGCGATCGTGGCCCGGTCGATCTTCTCGGTGCCGAAGGTCTCGATCAGCAGCGACAGCGGCCGGGCGATCCCGATCGCGTAGGCCACCTGGACTTCGGCCCGGTCGGCGAGCCCGGCGGCCACGATGTTCTTGGCCACGTGCCGCGCCGCGTAGCAGGCCGACCGGTCCACCTTGGACGGGTCCTTGCCGGAGAAGGCGCCGCCGCCGTGCCGGGCGAACCCGCCGTAGGTGTCCACGATGATCTTGCGGCCGGTCAGGCCGGTGTCCCCCACCGGACCGCCGATGACGAAGCGGCCGGTCGGGTTGACGTAGAACTCCGAACGCAGCGCCGCCGGGTCGTACAGGTCCGGCGGCAGCGCCTGCGTTACCACCTGCTCCCACAGCGCGTCGGGCAGCTTGGCCTCCACCCCGTCCTCGTGCTGGGTGGAGATGAGCACCTTCTCCACCCCGGCCGGCCTGCTGTCCGCGTCGTAGCGCACCGTCACCTGGGTCTTGCCGTCCGGCCGCAGGTACGGCAGCAGTTCCTCGCGCCGCACCTGCGCGAGCCGCCGGGCCAGCTTGTGCGCGAGCACGATCGGCATCGGCATCAGCTCGGGTGTCTCGTTGGTCGCGTAGCCGAACATCATGCCCTGGTCGCCCGCTCCCGCGGAGTCGAACGGGTCGGTGCTGCCCAGGTTGCGCGTGTCGTGGGACTCGTCCACACCGCGGGCGATGTCGGGCGACTGCCGGTCCAGCGCGGTGATCACGCCGACCGCGTTGCCGTCGAAGCCGAAATCGCCGGTGTCGTAGCCGATGTCGCAGATCACCCCGCGGGCGATGGCGGCGAAGTCCAGCACCGCCTTGGTGGTGATCTCCCCGGCCAGCACCACCAGGCCGGTGGTGAGCAGGGTCTCGACCGCCACCCTTGATTGAGGGTCCGCGGCCAGCGCGGCGTCGACGATCGCGTCGGAGACCTGGTCGGCCACCTTGTCCGGATGGCCTTCGGTCACGGATTCGGAGGTGAAAAGGAACCCGCCCTCGGTGCTCATGATGTCTGTCCTCCGGGTAGCTCTGCTCGGACCAGGGCGACGCCCGCGACCATGGCGCGCAGCTTCTGCCGGGCCACGTCGGGCGCGAGGTGGCGCAGCCCGCAATCTGGGTTGATCATCAGGCGCTCGGCCGGGACGTACTCCAGCGCGCGCCTGATCCGGGACGCGACGAGCTCGGCCGCCTCGACCTCGGGGTTCTTGACGTCGATGACCCCCAGGCCGAGCCAGGAGTCCCAGTCGTGCTGCCGGATCAGCCGCAGGTCGTCCAGGCCCTTGCGGGCGAACTCCAGGACGAGCTGGTCCACCCGGGCGGCCTTGACCGCCGGGAACAGGAAGTCGTAGTGCCCCTCCCAGGACGGCCGCGCGTAGCGGTTGCCGTAGCACACGTGCAGCGCCCAGGTGGCGGTTACGCCCTCGGTGACGATGTTCACCGCCTCGATCGCCAGCTCGACCTGATCCGGGTAGCCGGCCAGGAACGGCTCGTCGATCTGGAGGAGTTCGGCCCCGGCCTTGGCCAGCTCGCGCGCTTCGGCGTTGAGCCGGCGGGCCAGCGCGCGGACCAGGTCGCCCGGCTCGGCGTAGGCGTCGTCGCGGATCCGCCGGGACAGCGAGAACGGCCCGGTGAAGGAGAACTTGATCGGCTGGTTTGTCAGCTGCCGGGTGAAGCGGAAGTCGTCGGCCAGCGCCAGGCCGGGGCCCGGTTCCTCGGGGAGTTCGGGCAGCGGGCGGGTGACTTCGGTGTCGTAGTAGTCGAAGTAGTCGGTCTTGGCCCGCTGCGGGATGTTCACCCCGGGGATCCGGGCCAGGAAATAGTCCACGTCGTTGTCCCGGCGCAGCTCGCCGTCGGACACGATGTCGATGCCGGCCAGCTCCTGGTCCTTGACCGCCGCCTTGATGGCCACCTCGTGGATCTCGGTCAGGTGCTGCGCGCTGATCCGGCGCTGGTAGTACTCGGTCTTCAGCCGCTCCAGCCACTCCGGCACGGAGTAGGAGCCCACCACGGTCGTCGGCAGCAGCACGGTGTTCATCGGCTCCATGGCTCTCAGTCCCTTAGTCCCTGGCCTGGGCGGTCAGCGTGGTGATGTTGGAGCCTGGCCGCTGCCGGAACGGCGTGAACTCGACCCCGAACCCGCGGCGGCTCGCGATCAGCTGGAGCAGCGGGCCGTTCACCCAGTTGACCACGGACCCGTCGTATTTGCCCGGTCCGTAGAACCCGGTCCGGTACTGCTGGCTGCCGGTCAGGAACAGGTCGTGGCACTGGATCCGGCCGAACGGGTGCAGCAGCGGCAGCGTCCCGGTGAAGCTGCCGAGCGCCCCGTTGCTGACGTGCATCCGGACGTCACCCTGCCCTTCGATCAGCGGCCTGAGGATCTCGCCGGTCAGGTCCGGGGTGACCTGGTAGCTGTCGAGACCCTCGAGCGGGACATAGCGTTCGCGCAGCCTGAGCGCCTCCCAGGTGGCGCGCCAGAACGCGACCGCCTGGCCCGGGTCGGGGAACTGGCCGGGCGAGGACTCGCTGAGCAGTTCGGGGCCGATGCGCAGCAGCCGGTCGATGAGCTTGGCCAGCTCGTCTTTTGCGGCACCGAATCGGTCCGCGATCTGGCTGGCGTCGTCGTCGGTCAGGAAGGCCTGCGTCTCGACCTGGTAGGTGCGCCCGTGGATGCAGGCCAGCTCGTCGGTGGGGAGGTTGTCGTAGACGTTGGAGATGTAGGCGAGGAAGGCCTTGCCGGCCAGGAAGCCGAGGGTGACGGACGGCCGGGTGGCCTCCACCACCAGCGCGCTGACTCGTTCGGCGTGGTGGGCCACGGCCTGCCTGGCGCGGTCGAGGACGTGCGGGGAGTAGTCGCCCATCAGGTAGCGGAGCCGGTGGTAGTACTCGCGCCCGTGCCTGCGGTCGAGCTGGAGGAACTCGTCCAGCCAGGTGCGGGCCTGGTTGCCGTTGCCCACGCCGAGCTCGAGCACGTACAGCTCCTCGGGCAGCGCGCGGCGGGCGTCGAGCTCGTCCCAGATCCGGAACAGCTCCAGGATGAGCTCCCGGGCGGCCTCGGTGTTCCGCGCGTCGCTCTCGCCGCCGGGCAGGGACTGCTCGTACTCCCGGCCGGTGGCCACCTCCCAGTGCGTCAGCGCCTGCCAGTAGAGCTGGTTGAACCGCCAGATGCAGCTGTCCCGGCCGGGCACCCACGGCTCCAGGGGCAGGCCCGGCTGTTCCTGGCTGAGCGCCTCCTTGACGTGCGCGCTCAGGTCTATGTCGGCGCAGCGGCGCAGGTCGAAGGCGATCTCCACCTCGGTGTCCGCGGTGTCCGCCGGATCCGCGACCGGCCTGCTGACCACGGCCTCGCGGAAGTTCTGCTTGTACTGGATCCAGTCGCAGACCACGCGCAGCCGGCCCAGGTCGGCGGGCGAGGCGCAGACCGCCTCCATGATCGGGCCCAGCGCCGAGCGGGCCGCCGCGGATTCCCGCAGCTTCTTGACCGGCCGCAGGTCAACGTCCATATTCAGCCCTACCCGCGGTGACGCCGGCTTCGTCCAGGATGCCGGGCACCGCGTGCTCGTTGCCGGCCACCAGCAGGTGCACCCCGGCCACGCCGTCGACGTCACGCAGCTGCTGGATGGTCTCGGCCGCGAGCCGGGCGCCCTCGGCGGCGGTCTGGTCCGCCGGGACCGAGCGCAGCCTGCGGTACACGTCGTCGGGCACGAACACCCCGGGCACCTTGTCCCGCATGTAGTCGAGCGCGTTGCGGGACCTGACCGCGCCGACGCCGGGCAGGATGGAGCACTTCTCGTGCAGGCCGAGGTCACGGACCTGCGTCATCCACTGGGCGAAGGCAGCGACATCGAAGACGAACTGGGTCTGCACGAACTGCGCGCCCGCGGCGACCTTCTTGCCGAGCCGTTCGGCCCGGAACTCGGCCGGCGGGGCAGCGGGGTTCTCCACGGCGCCGAGGAAGCAGTCCGGGGGCGGCTTCAGCGCCCGGCCGGACAGCACGGCGCCCTGGTCCCGCATGTGCCGCAGCGTCCAGAGCAGCTGCACGCTATCCAGGTCGAAGACCGGCTTGGCCTCCGGGTGGTCGCCGAACTTGGGGTGGTCGCCGGTCATCACCAGGATGTTCCTGATGCCGAGGGCCGACGCGCCGAGCAGGTCGGACTGCAGCGCGATGCGGTTACGGTCCCGGCAGGTCATCTGCATGACCGGCTCGAGCCCGGCTTGCAGCGCGGCCAGGCTGCCGGCCCAGCTGGCCAGCCGGACGTTAGAGCCCTGGTTGTCGGTGACGTTGACCGCGTCGACCCAGTCCCGGAGCAGGGTTGCGAGGGCGGCGACCGGGTCCGTGCTGGCCCCGCGGGGCGGGCTGATCTCCGCCGTCACCGCGAAGCTGCCCGCCCTCAGGCGGTCGCGCAGGCTCATGGACCCCCCAGGACATGCTGGCGGTGAGGAACGTGGCGATCGTCGCCGGTATCGCCGGTCTCGCCGGTGCCGACGGTCTCGCCGGTGCCGACGGTACCGCCGGTGCCGCCGGTACCGCCGGCCTCACCAGTCCACAGGTCCTCGTCCCGGCCCTGCCAGTAGTTCAGCCACGAGCTCTGGCCCCAGCGGCGGTGGTCGATGGGCAGGTGCAGTAGCTGCAGGTCGGCGGCCCGGCCCTGGCTGGCCGCGCGCTCGAAGGCCTCGACCCAGACGCAGCGCCGTTCTGGGTACACCTCGCAGCCGCCGTCCGCGCCGACGCCGCCGCAGGGGCCGTTGCGCAGTTCCTTCGGGCAGCCCATCGGGCACACGTAGCCGGTGACGGGCAGCGCGCACTGGCCGCACATCCGGCAGCCGAACAAGGTGTCCTTGGTGAGCCGTTCGGTCGTCGTGAACAGCGGGCGGACCAAGCCGGACGCCTCGATCCTGGCGCTGAGCCAGCGCAACCCGGGACGGGGCCGCAGGACCCGCTGCAGGCGGTAGGCCAGGCGGGTCCCCAGGCGCGGATGCGCGGGAATGGGCGGCCCGGCGGTCAACAGACCGTCCGGGCCCGGGTAAATTGCGCGCGGCGGCTATTTACGCGCCGGCCGCAAATGAATTGCAACCGGTATTCGCATCCCATGATGGATATGCTCGGCGTCAGCGGCCGCCGATTCAACGACGGCCGCCACAAGCTTCGCGCTGGCCCGTTGTGAGCGGCGACAACCCACGCCGCGAAAACCCGCACTAATAGTTGGCCAGCACAAATTATCCGGGCTGCGTTTGTGGTTCTTAATAACGGCCGTTAGCCGACCAGCTTGAACGCCAGCTGGGTCACCCACTTGCTCATGTCCGGCTCCTGGGCGGGGTCGGTCAGGTAGTTCTCCAGCCGGCAGGCCCACCGGTCGCCGTCTTCGCTTGGGGTTACGTCCCACGTCAGGCCCTGCCCGGCCGCCCAGTCCAGCAGTGCCTTGGTGGCCGCCATGAGCTCGCTGGGGTGGCCCACGTGGGTGAGCGTGGCGTAACGCCCGGCCGGGAGTATCCCGGCCACCACGCGGTCATCGCCTGGCACTGCCGCCGCGACCGGCACGCCCGCTTCGACCTCCAGTTTTCCCGCCATATCGATCACGTTGTACTTCCAGAACGGCGGGCCGGCGGGGGCCGCACCGCGCGCGCCGCGCGCGGTGCGCGCGCCGAGCCAGGCGAAAACCTCCTGGTTCAGCGGTGGCACCACCGTGCTGAGGTCCTGCATGGTCACCTGCGCCCTGATCGCCACGTACGGCTGCTCGGCGCGGGTCACGATCTCCGGTGCTGACGACATCGTCCTCATCCTCCCGTTGTGTCGATTGGCTGCTGCAGTTCGGTCACCCACTGCTCGGGATCGGGGCACCAGTGCAGCGTGACCTCGCGGGCGTAGCCCGCGGAGCGGTATCCGCTGGCGTCGATCCACCGCGCCAGCGCCTGCCCGGTCGGCAGCACGTCGTCCATGGAGCCGTGGTGGATGATGGCCGCCGCGCTGCCCACCTCGGGCAGGTCCGCGATGGTGACGCCCTCGGCTGACGCGGCGGCCACCGGCACGGCGGCGTGCACGACGATGCCGCCCTGATCCTCGTCTTCGTAGTACGCCACCGCCGGGCCGGCCGCCGGAATGCCGGCGCTGGCCAGGCGGCACCACACGTCGTGGTAGAGCGGCTGGATGACCGGCGTGATGGCCTCCGGCTCATAGCTGGCGGCTACTCCGGCGAGTTCGGCCACCCGAACTGGCGCGAGGCGCTTGACGACGACACCGTCGGCCGGCACCCGGGCTCCGTCCTCGATCGTCAGCAGCCGCGCCTCGACCCGGGCGAGCCGGGTCGTCTCCGCCTCGATGCTGGCCTGGATCTCCGCCCGGCGCAGCCTGAGCATGCCGCGCAGTTCCGCCGCGCTCACCTTCTCCTCGAGGATCGCCTGCACCTGCTGCAGGGTGAAGCCGAGGTCCTTGAGCGCGATGACGCGGTTCAGCTCGTCGAGCTGGCTCGCCTCGTACAGGCGGTAGCCGGTGGCCGCGTCGACGCAGGCAGGCCGGATCAGCCCGATCGCGTCGTAATGCCGGAGCATCCTGACCGAGACCCGACCGTGCCGTGCGAACTCCCCGATGCTGAACATGACATGTCCGGTCTACAGCCTCACACCGTGTCAGGGTCAAGCCTCTCACGGCTAGACCGGGCCGGTTGAGTCACCCGGGCCTGGCTGGCGGTCCGTGGCTATGCAGCACCTTGGTCTTGTCTTGTTCCAGGTGATACGTGGCCCCCTGCGCCGGCAAACGACATGAATGCCCCGATCACGCAGTTCCAGCGACATGAACGCGGCATTCATGTTGTAAGTGCCTGTTACGGGTAGTACCAAAGTGACTTATGCCCGTTTCTGGGTCCGCGCTGCGGCCCAAGCTGGCCAGGGTCCGTAACCGACGATGCTGCTGTGACCAATGAGGCCGCGTTGGCGCGGGCTGAGGGCCAAGGCGTCCGCGGGCCAGGCGGCCGCGGGGCTGAGGCCGCGGGCCAGGCGGCCGCGGGGCTGAGGCCGGGTGGCGGGTGAGGCGGCCGCGGGGCTGAGGCCGGGTGGCGGGCCAGGCGGCCGCGGAGTGAGGCCGGATGGGGGACGCGGGGGCCCGCGGGCTGATGCTAGGGGGATGACGAGCCAACCAACTGGTACCGGAAGCGGCGGGAAACCCCAGGGGCCGCTCCCGCCACTGCTGCTCGTGCTGACCGTGGTGACCGGCGTGGTGGACGCGGTCAGCATCTTGCGGTTGGGCCGCGTGTTCGTGGCCAACATGACGGGGAACGTCGTATTCAGCGCGTTCGCGCTGGTCGGGGCGCCGGGGTTCTCGCTCAGCGCCTCGCTGGCCGCGCTGGGCGGCTTCCTGGTCGGGGCCCTGGGCGGCGGAGCGGTGACCGGCCGGCTGGGCCACGACCGCGGCCTGCTGCTGAGGGCCGCGGCAGCGGCCGAACTAGTCCTGGTGGGCGGCGCCCTGGCCCTGACGGCCGCGCTTCCCGGCGCGGCGGCCCTCGACGGCATCGCCGCCCTGCTCGCCCTGGCCATGGGAATCCAGAACGCGATGGCCCGCCGCCTGGCCGTCCCAGACCTCACGACCACCGTGCTCACCATGACCCTCACCGGCATCGCGGCCGACGTGCGGGCCAAGGACCACGGGCTCGCCGTGCTGCGGCGGCGGATCCTCGCGGTGGCCGCGATGTTCGCCGGGGCGGTGGCCGGGGCGCTGCTCGTGCTGCACGCCGGGACCGCACCCGCGCTCGGGCTGGCCACAGGGCTGCTGGCGGTGGTGACCGCGGGGGCCTCGATCGCCGTCCGCCAGCCGGGCCCGTGGCGCGCGGGGTGACGATGCGCGGGGCACGGAGCAGAATGCGACTATGCACCGCCGTCTGCTCCTCATGGCGCCGATCCTGGCCTGCGTGAGCCTGGCAGGGTGCACCGGAGGCACGACAACGAGGGCGGCTACTGGGCCGGCCGGGAGCCCGGGTAATCCGCAGGTCTTCTCCTGCGCCGAGGAATCCTTCCTCGCCGGCTCGATGCCGCAGATGCCGGAGCCGGGTGACCTGGCCGTCGGGCCGCTGGTCATTATCAGCGGCAAGATGGTGGCCCACGCGGATCCCGCGGGCTTTGGTGAGCACGGCCGTTACAAGATGCCGTTCTTCGTGCCCAGGGGATCGACGGTGACGGTCACGATCGACCCGCCAGCCCGGGGGCACGTGGTGATCGACAATCCGCACGCGCGGCATGGCGTGACCGCCGCCACCTACCGTCCTTGCGCGCGGGTGGCCGGGTTCTATGCCCAGGGTTTTGCCTTTACTAACGGCCAGATTCGGGGGTGCGTGCCGCTGGAGGTGCGAGTGGGCGGCCAGGCGCGCGTGCAACGCGTGACGCTTTCGCTGTTCGCGGGCTCCTGTGCGGCGTGAGGGCGGGAAGCCAGGCCCGTTCGGTACTAAATGTTCGAGACCTGGCCTACGCGGCCTGCGGGACCGCCGTGATCGGGAGCCGCGGCCGGGCCAGGCCCTTGTCGACCGCCGACTGGAGCTCGCTGACGATGCCGGGCGCATCGGTCTTGACGCGTCTGGGCGGGAAATGCAGCGTGAGGATCCCGTGGGCGGCGAGCCTGTCATGCCTCTCGGTGGTCCGGTCCTGGTCCGCGGCCGCCAGGTGGTAGGCCCGGGAGTCGATCTCGGCCGCCACCCCCGCCTCCTGCCACCAGGCGTCAACGGTGGCGATAAAGATGCCGTCGGCGTCGAAGAGCTGGGCGTTGAACACCGGCCTGGGCAGGCCGGAACGCAGGACCAGCATCCTGAAGTCGGCTTCGGCGACGGACCGGACACCGTCACCGACCTCGGCCAGGGCCTCGCGGAACAAGGCGGAGCCCTTTACCGGTCCCGCCTCGAGTTCCTCGGTCAGCTCGGCTACGCTGCAGGCCCGGCGCTGCACTGCCTCGCATACGACCTGGCGTACGTCGTCGAAGCGGGTCAGACCGCGCGCCGCGTCCGCCA
>Ga0081540_1000937_pt1 | contig 26234 bp, 31 predicted proteins | sample TabmetS2T1R1_FD_71024 | JGI IMG/M metagenome (GOLD analysis project Ga0081540, IMG submission 71024) | Tabebuia heterophylla rhizosphere microbial communities from the University of Puerto Rico - S2T1R1 | ecosystem: Host-associated > Plants > Roots > Rhizosphere ...
CATATTCATGTGAACGTGCTCAAGCGTGCGGTCCGCGAGGCCGCTGCATGAGCATGATCGCACTTACCGTGAACCAGCGCGCGGTGCAGGCCTTGGCCGAGCCGCGCACGAACCTCGCGGATTTCGTCCGCGAAAAACTCGACCTGACCGGTACCCATCTCGGCTGCGAACACGGCGTCTGCGGCGCATGCACGGTGCTGCTCGACGGCGTCCCGGCGCGCTCTTGCATCACCTACGCGGTGGCCTGCGAAGGGGCTGAGGTCACCACGATCGAAGGCCTCGATGAGGACAGCATTACGACAGAACTTCGCGCGGCCTTTACCCGCGAGCATGCGCTGCAGTGCGGCTATTGCACGCCGGGAATGCTGGTCTCCGCGCGGGATCTGGTGCTGCGCCTGCCACAAGCCGACGAGCGCCTGATCCGCGTCGGATTGAGTGGCAATCTGTGCCGGTGCACCGGCTATGTCGGCATCGTGCGGGCGGTCCGGTCCGTGATCGAAGCGCGGCGCGCCCGCAATATCGCATCGATGCCGGACGGAGGGCGAAAGATCCTGGGCCCCGTTGGCTCAGGTCGAAGCGACGCGAACCGGACCGAACGCATGCGATCGGTCGGAAGCAAACCCACGTCGCCCGAAGCGGTCGGCTCGATCCCTTCGATTCCGGATTTCATCCCGGCCACCGTCCTGGAGCAGCAGTTCAGCGTCGCGCATCCGCCCGAGCAGGTATTTGCGATGTTCGACGACATCGCCGCCGTTGCGGCCTGCCTTCCCGGCGCGTCGTTGACAGCGCCGCCGCGGCCGGAGCGCGTCGAAGGTGCCATCCGCGTCAGGATCGGTCCGATTGCTGCGACGTTCCAGGGCGCCGCACGCGTCGAGCGAAGCCCCACTGATATGTCCGGCCGCATCTTCGGCATCGGCAATGATCGGCGCAGCCGGTCTTCGACACAGGGCGAAATTCGCTACCGGCTGGTGCCCATCGGGCAGGGGACGCGCGTCGACCTTTCCATCGGATACACGCTCACGGGCATGCTGGCGCAGGTCGGCAGGCCGGGGCTGGTGCGCGATCTCGCGGCGCGACTGATCGCGGAATTTGCCGGCAATCTCGATCGCCGGCTGTCGGGTACATCCTCGGCAGATGCCGCTGCTGCCGACCTGAACGGAATGGCGCTGGTTTTCGGCCTTTTGCGTGCGCGGGTCGCGGGTTGGGTTGGTCGTTTCTCGTCCAAGAATGATGGAGCGACGTGATGGATCGACGTTTCCGCGTGCTGCGGAAACGACGAGGTTTGGACTGCGGATAGATGAACAGCGTGAGATTGGAGAACCACATGATACGGACTTTCAGACTTGTTCCGACGATTGCGCTGGCGGTCGCCTTGCTGGGTGGTGCCGCCAACGCTCAGACCATCAAGATCGGTGTGAACGAGCCGCTTACGGGCGCGTTCGCCGCGTCCGGTACCTATGTCGTCAACGGCGCCAAGATCGCGGCCGATGAGATCAACGCGAAGGGCGGCATTCTCGGCAAAAAACTCGAACTCGTCATCGAGGACAACAAGAGCAACCCGACCGAGGCGGCCGCGGTCGCTGAAAAGCTGATCACGAGCGACAAGGTGCCGGTCCTGATGGGGGCCTGGGGCTCGAGCCTGACGCTGGCCGTGATGCCCAAGCTGATGGAATACGAAACGCCGATGGTGGTGGAGACCTCCTCGTCGGGCAAGATCACCACGACCGGCAATCCCTACATCTTCCGTATCTCGCCGCCGTCGGCGATCGAGGCCGCGGCCTTCAAGGGGATCGTCGACAAGCTCGAGCTGAAGAAGGTAGATTTCCTCGTCATCAACAACGACTGGGGGCGGGGCACCGCTGAGGACTTCAGCAAGATGATGAAGGAAAAGGGGATCACGGTCGGGGCCGTCGAAACCATGGACCAGGGCGCGCAGGACATGAGCGCGCAGCTTTCCAAGCTGAAGGGCACCGATTCCGAGACCATCATCGTGACGACGGCGGTGGACCAGCTGACGCTGATCTTCAAGCAGGCGGCGGCGTTGGGCCTCAAGAAGCGCATCATCACCACCGGCGGCTCGCAGAATCCGGATCAGATCATCGCGCAAGCGGGCGCTGCGGCCAACGGCACCATGCACCTGACGACCTTCCTGCCCTGGTTCCCCGACAAGACGCCGAACCCGGAGGCAACCAATTACTTCATCTCCGAATGGAAGAAGCGCGGCTTCGACTTCGCCGGCTGCACCGAAAGTTTTCGTGGCTATGACGGCATTCGCACGGTGGCAGCCGCGATCGAGAAGGCAGGCAAGGCGGAGCCTGCGGCGATCAAGGCGGCTCTGTGGGATATCAAGATCAAGGGCTTGAACGGTGATATCGTGTTCCGCAAATCCGGTCCCGAAGGTAAGGAAAGCGGCCAGAGCCAGCCCAACGTCTATCTGATCGAGATCACCGACGGCAAGATCGGCATGAAGACGCTCTGACGTCACGTCACTGACCGTCGAGGGCCGCGGCCCTCGACGGCATCAGGACATCGGGGGCCCCCTTGAGCGAGTTTCTGCAACATCTGATCAACATGCTGGTGCTCGGCGGCACCTATGCGTTGCTGGGCATCGGACTGACCTTGATCTTCGGCATCATGAACGTCGTGAACTTCACGCATGGAGTGCTCTATACGTTCGGCGCCTACATCATGTTCATCGTGGTGCATCAGCTCGGGATTAACTTCTTCCTGGCGCTGCCGCTCGCCGTGGTGGCCGGTTGGCTGCTTGGTGCGGCGATCGAACTGACTTTGCTTCGGCCGCTGCGCGGCTCCGACATCGACACGACCATGCTTGTCATGATCGGCGCCTGGATCGCGATGCAGTCCGGCGCCTTGTGGATATGGGGCGGCGTCGCGAAATCGGTGACCACGCCGTTCCCCGAGGCCCCGCTGGTGCTGGGCCCGGTCTCCGTGTCCTGGCTGCGGCTGTTTGTGCTCGCTGCGGCGGCGATGCTGATCGTGGTCACCTATCTCCTGATCAACAAAACAAGACTCGGCTGTGCGATGCGGGCGACGTTTCAGGATCAGGACACCGCCTCGCTGATGGGCGTCAACGTCGACCTGATCTATACCTCGACCTTCGCAATCGGTTCGAGCCTCGCTGCCGCGGCAGGCGCGCTGCTCGGTCCGGTCTACGTGATCTTCCCGCAAATGGGCGATCTCGCCGCCGTCAAGGCGTTCGCGATCGTGATCCTCGGCGGGCTTGGGAATATCACCGGCGCGGTCATTGGCGGCTTCATTCTGGCATTGGCGGAAGAACTGGGTGCCGGCTATGTGTCGTCCGGGTACCGCGACGCTATGGGCTTTTTGATCATCATCGCGGTTCTGATCTTCAAGCCGACCGGACTTTTCGCGCGCTCGGAGCGCGTCGGATGAAGTTAGGGGTCGCCATTCTCGCGGTCGTCGCGTTCGCTACGGTGCCGCTCTGGCTGCGCGATCCGTATCTCATGAACGCGCTGATCACGACCGGCATCTTCATCATCGGCGCGATGAGCCTCAATCTGCTGCTCGGGTTCACCGGGCAGCTCAGCCTCGGTCATATCGCGTTCTTCGGCATTGGGGCCTATGTCAGCGCATTGACCTCGCTTGGTTTCGATGTCGGTTTGCCCTTCGGCTTGCGCATCGTTCACGTTCCCTGGCCGCCGATCACGGGCTTTGTATTGGCCATTGTCGTTGCGGGATTGTGCGGATATCTCGTGGGGCTGCTTTCGTTTCGCGTGCGCGGCGCCTATTTCGTGATCGTGACGATTTCCTTTGCGGAAGTGGTCCGGCTGGTGGCGCTGAACTGGGTTGAGCTGACGCAAGGCCCGCTGGCGCTGACCAACATCCCCTCGATGACGGTCGGATTGCCGGGTCTCGGAGATCTGACGCTGCGCACCAAGCTGCAGAACTACTACCTCGTGCTTGCCGTCGCGGTTGTCACCTATCTCTTGATCTCGCGCCTGGTCCATTCCCATTTCGGCCGCGCCATGCGTGGGCTGATGGAAAACGAAACGCTGGCGGTGTCGGTCGGCATCGACGTGACAAAGACGCTCACGCTGGCAGCGGTGATTTCGGCCGGAATCGCAGGTGCAGCCGGCAGTCTCTACGCGCATTACATCCGGATCATCGATCCCGAGGTATTTGCCTTCATCAACACGGTAACGATGGTGATCATGGTCATCACCGGCGGCAAGGGCTCGCTCGCCGGGCCTGTCGTCGGCGGCATGATCTTCGGGCTGTTGCCCGTGTTCCTGCGTCCGATCATGGCGCCGGAGGCGCAATGGATCGCGTATGGCGGCGTGCTGATCGTCATCCTGTTCGTATTGCCGCGCGGCATCGTGCCGTCGCTCGCGCAACGATTTGCAAAACCGCGGAGCCGGGCCGAGACGGTTGCCCCGGTTGCCTTCTCCGAACGCGACGCAAAGGAGCACGCGTGATGACGGCGATCGCCTTGCAGGTCGAGAAGGTCGCCGTGCATTTCGGGGGGCTCGTTGCACTCTCGGATATGAACTTCACGGTCGGCGAGGGCGAGATCGTCAGCCTGATCGGACCCAACGGCGCCGGAAAGACGACGGCGTTCAACGTCGTCACGGGCTTTCTGGATCCAACCCATGGCGCCGTCAGCTATCGCGGGACGGCACTCAACGGACTGAAGCCGCATCAGATCGCCGATCTCGGCCTGATCCGCACCTTCCAGCGCACCAGCGTGTTTCCGAACGACACCGTTTACGACAATCTGCTGGTCGGGCTGCATCGGCAGGGCAGGGTAAGCCTGCTCGAGGCCATTCTTGGCCTGCCGCGCGCGCAGTCTTCGCGGCGCCGCTTGCGGGAACGCGCCAGCGAACTGGTCGAATGGGTTGGCCTCGAACGCCGCGCCCACGATCTTGCAGGCTCGCTGTCCTACGGCGAGCAGCGCCTGGTCGGCGTGGCACTGGCGCTGGCAGCCGAGCCATCGATGCTGCTGCTCGACGAGCCGGTCTCCGGCATGAACGCCTCGGAGACCCATGCCTTCGTGCAGCTGGTCCGCAACATCCGGGATCGTGGTGTCACCATCCTGCTCGTCGAGCACGACATGCCGATGGTGATGAGCGTCTCCGATCGAATCGTGGTGCTGAATTACGGCCGGATCATTGCCGAGGGACCGCCGGACGTGATCCGGAGCGACCCGGCCGTCATCGAGGCCTATCTCGGGCAAGGAGCGGCACGTGCTTGAGATACGCGACATGGTGTGTGGCTACGGTGGCGTCACGGCGTTGCGCGGCATTTCGCTGGAGGTCAAGGCGGGGCAGCTCGTCGCCCTGATCGGCGCCAACGGCGCCGGCAAGAGCACCACGCTGCGTGCGATCTCCGGGCTCGTCGCGCCGCGTTCAGGGTCGATGCTGTTCGAGGGCAAGGACATTGCGGGCGCCAAGCCGCCGCGCGTGGTGGCCAGTGGGATCGCGCATTGCCCGGAAGGACGGCGGGTATTTCCGCACATGACGGTCGAGGAAAATCTCGACATGGGAGCCTACCTGCGCACCAGCGCCGCCGAGATATCGGCGGACCGCGACCGGATCTACGCCGAGTTTCCGCGCCTGGCCGACCGCAAGCGGCAGGCTGCCGGCACCTTGTCGGGCGGCGAACAACAAATGCTGGCGATCGGCCGGGCGCTGATGTCGCGGCCACGCCTGATCATGTTCGACGAACCTTCCCTTGGGCTCGCGCCCAACATCGTCGAGCGAACGTTTGCGATCATCCGCGGCATCCGCGATGCCGGGACGACGGTCCTGCTGGTGGAGCAGAACGCGTTTGCGGCGCTCGAGATGTGCGACCACGCCTATCTGCTGGAAGGCGGCCGCATCGTTCTGTCCGGGCCGGGGGCCGATATGATCGAGAATGAGCACGTGCGAAAGGCCTATCTTGGCGGATGAGCAGCCCGAAACAGCGGCGCTGTCAGCCGAAGAGCAATGGATGCCGGTCTGCGGGCTCAGCCGGCTGATCTCGCAAACGATCGTCTGTGTCCGCGTGACTGGCGTCGATTTGATCGTGGTCTGGAGCGAAGGCCGCGCAGTAGCCTGCGAACGGATGTGCCCCCACGAACAGGCTGACCTCAGTCTCGGACACCTGTCGGGAGCACGCTTGTTCTGTCCCCGTCATGCGGCCTCGTTCGATCTCCGCAATGGCCGGATTTCCTACGGCTGGCCGAGCCGGCCGTTGCGGCTATACCCGGTCCGGATCAGGGACGATCAGGTCTGGATGGACGCAGGCGCGATCAAGTCGCCGATGACCTAGAGCGCGATGACTTTTCATCGAAGCGTCATCCCGCTCTATCTCTTTGATTTGAGCATGATCTTTTCGGAAAATCGGTACCCACTTTTCCGGATCATGCTCTAGGCAATTTCTCTCCGACAAGCTTTCGGGCGATATCGACAAGCGCGCCGTCAGGTCGTCGCAGTTCTGCGAGGATGCTGAAATGGTCTGCGCCTTCGATCGGGAAAAGCTTGCCCGGCGCGTGCGCGGCCATGCGCGATTCATGAAGCTTGATTGAATCGAAAACCAGCGCCGGCAACTCAGCCGTACCGTAGGCGATGTCGAGGCGCTTTTGGACGGCGGGCAGACGAAGCGGCGAAAGTTTTGCGATTTCCTGGTCGGTCAGCTTCAGCGCATTGTTGAGCCCCGTATCGCGGATGGGTGCAAGATCGTACACGCCGGAAATCGCCAGTCCCGCGGTGACGCGCGGGTGATCGAGTGCCATTGCGACGAGGTGGGCGCCGGCTGACCAGCCCGAGAGCACGACGGGTCCGGAGATGCCGTATGATCCGCCGTTTTGGGCCAGCCAATCAATCCGGGGCATCGAGGTCAAGAAGATCAAGACGCTATGGCACGAAAAGCGCCGTGGCCGGCAAGATCGCCGGTACGCTGGTGACGGCCGACGAGTTGCCGTACTGGCTCAAAAAGGGGAGTGCAGCTCTTCTACAGCCATCTGATCCCTTCCCGCGCCTCGGATTGAACGGTATCAAGAGGTTGCTCGGGCTCTAGGCCCGACCGTGTCAGGCGGCGAGGGATCGTTACATGGCTTTTGAACTGTTCGAACTTACGGGCGAGAGGGCGCTCGTCACCGGCTCGTCGCAAGGTATCGGGTTCGCACTCGCGCAAGGCCTTGCCGAACATGGCGCCGAAATTGTCCTGAACGGCCGCGATGCAGCCAAGCTCGAGGCGGCAGCCGCGAGACTGGTGGCCGCCGGCCACAAGGTGTCGGCCGCCAACTTCGACGTGACGCGCGCGCAAGCTGCCAAGGACGGTGTCGAGGCGATCGAGAAGAATTCCGGTCCGATCGATATCCTGGTCAACAATGCCGGCATGCAGTTCCGTTCGCCGCTCGAAGACTTTCCGGTCGAGAAGTGGGAGCAATTGCTCGCCACCAATGTTTCGAGCGCGTTCTATGTCGGCCAGGCTGTCGCCCGTCACATGATCCCGCGCGGCAGAGGCAAGATCATCAATATCGCATCCGTGCAGAGCGAACTCGCACGACCCGGTATCGCGCCATACACGGCAACGAAAGGCGCCATAAAGAACCTCACTCGCGGCATGTGCACGGATTGGGCAAAATACGGCCTGCAGATCAATGCAATCGCACCGGGTTACTTCAAAACCCCTCTCAACCAGGCGTTGGTAGACAATCCGGAATTCTCTACCTGGCTTGAAAAGCGGACCCCGGCGGCTCGCTGGGGAAATGTCGAGGAGTTGGTCGGAGCTGCCGTGTTCCTGTCCGGCAAGGCGTCGTCCTTCGTCAATGGACATACGCTCTATGTCGACGGCGGGATCACCACCAGTCTCTGAGATTGCGTCGCTTCAAGACCTTGTGGAACGGCGCGAGATAAATCGCCGCCCGACCACATCGGATCTGGAGTGCAACAATGTCAAAGCCGCCTCATGCCAGCCGCACGGTGGCTGAAAGTCGACCATACGACGTCAGCTGGCGTATGGCCGAGCTGGAAAGAGCCTCTCGGTCAAGCTGTTGATTGTAGGCCGGCCAGCTTTGTCGCGACCGAACACCGCCATTGCCTGTTCGCGATCGTGAGCCGGCATAGCTGCCCACATCTTCGACCGCGACAAGGCTTGTCTCAACGAGTTCTGAAGCGCAGCCGCATCGCTGCGTCATTCGGCGCGAGAGCGGGATATCGAAATCCTGTTCTTTCCGCCCCTTGCTATAATACATTGTCGATTATTTCTGACGCGAAGCTGACCAACGTCGTCGACGACGTACGTGGTTGCGAAAAAAATCTGTCACAAATTTTCAGATGTACGTTTCGTGCACGCCGCGCGTCGAGCGCGGGAACCAAAAGCGCATGCCGCGATTACTTCAGGCTCAAGCAATCTGCGGTTTGAGCGATTCGAAAATACTCTCATGAATGCCAATGATCTTATTCTCTCCACGATTGATAGACAGAGTCATCCAGCGACGATGTCGCGTTCTGAGATCGGCTGTCATCGTGATCGTCCGCAACTCCGCGCTGCCATTCGATCCGGTCTTCGCAATCCGGCGTTCAGCTGAGCTATCCTGCATTGCTTCCGGTGGGGGCTGCGAAGAATGCTGATCGAGACCCTGGCGCCACGGATATCGCATCAAGCGAACGATCCGGTCGCGAGACCCAAGATTCTGATCGCGGACGAAGATCCGCGGAATCTGATGGCGCTCGATGCGATCCTGGCCGCCCCCGATCGTGAAGTCATCCAGGCGCAATCCGGGCGAGAGGTGCTGAGCCGCGTTCGCCAGAACGATTTTGCGGTTGTCGTCCTTGATGTTCGCATGCCGGACCTTGACGGGTTTCAAGTAGCCGCGCGCGTGAGAGCGGATCAATGCAAATCGCGGACTTCCGTTGTTCTTGTCGCCGATTGCAGCGACGACGAACTGCCGGTCGCAAGCGGCTACCCTGCCGGCGCAATCGACTATGTCCACAGGCCGATCAATCCGAAGCTTCTCCGCTCGAAGGTCGACATCCTCATCGATCTCCATCGAAAGACCGAGGAAGTACGCAGGCTTGCCGCGCAGGAAAACCGTCTGTTGCTGGAGAACCAGCGCATCCAGAAGGAAAAGACCATTGCCGAGCAGCGGTTGCGCTATCGCGAGGAACATCAATCGCTGGTGTTGCAGTCGCTGCCGATTGCGCTGTACACGGCAACCAGCGGACCCGGTTTGCGGCGTTTGCGCTTCGCCAACGACAGCATCCGGCGCCTGTCGGGCTTTTCGAGTTCGGATTTCGTGAGACAGCCCAACCTGTGGGAGGCCAGACTCAACCCCGAAGAACACGGCAGGGTGATTCAGGCGTTTGCAGATATCGAAAAGGTCGGCTCCGCGAGCGTCGAGTACCGCTGGCGCTGCGCGGATGGAACCGAAAAGTATGTCTTTGATCATGCCGTCTTGAGCGAATTTCACAAGGACGGCAGCCGCGAGCTCTTCGGGTTCTGGCTCGATGTCAGCGACAGGAAATCCCTCGAGACGGATCTGCTCCACGCCAGCAAGTTGGAGGCCGTCGGCCGCCTTACCGGAGGCATCGTCCACGACTTCAGGAACATGCTGAGCGTGGTGATCGGCAATCTTGATCTGCTTCATATGCTCATTCGCGACAACAGCGGCGCCTGTCGCCGTCTCCGCTCGGCGCTCGAGGGGGCGCAGACATGCGCCGAGCTGACCAGCCGCCTGATCACCTTCGTGCGCCGTCGCTCGATCGAAACCGACGTTGTCGATGTGATCGAAACTCTTGAATCGATCATGGACCTGTTGGCATGCGCGCTCGGCGCCAGCATTCAAATCCGCACGAGCTATGACAGGGGCTGCTGGCCGGTTTGCGTCGATCGACCGCAGCTCGAAGCCGCCATCGTCAATCTGGCGATCAATGCGCGCGATGCGATGCCCGATGGGGGCCAGCTGAGCCTTTGCGTGGAGAATATTCGTGATGCGGATCACGGAGATGACGAGGGCGCGCCGGCGCGTGACTATGTCCGCATCATCGTGAGCGACACGGGGGTGGGCATGTCGGCCGAGACCGCGGAACGAATCTTCGAACCGTTCTTCACCACGAAGAACGCCGGCAAGGGAAGCGGCCTTGGTCTTAGCATGGTCAAGCATTTCGCCAGGCAGTCGAATGGTGACGTCAGTGTTCGAAGCGTTCCTGGCGCAGGAACTCAAATCTGTCTCGATCTTCCGCGAGCGCGGTTGGAGGCCCCACAAGAAATTGAGCCGACGTTGTTTGATCTGTCTGCATGACTGCCACCCGCTGCAAGCATGCCAAATTTTTTGCCCCGGTCCGTTCATCAGAACGTCACTCAAAAAAGGTTCAACGCACCTGAAATACCGCGTGTGCACGTTGGGGAAGCAGCTTCACTATCAACAGCATGCGTCGTCTTCCAGGTACTGCGTGTTCACCTGTACGGGGTGCTTGGTTGTCGAACCGATTGATGCAGCACGGCAGTTGTCTTGGGAGGACAAGGGATGCGGGTGCTCCTGGTCGAGGACGAGCCGAAGGTCGCCGCCGTCATTTCCGATATCCTGAAATTCAACGGCTTCACTGCGGATTCGGTCGGCACCCTGGAGGACGCGTCGGAATCTGTTGCGGTGGTGACCTATGACGCGATCCTTCTGGATCGCAAACTTCCGGACGGCGATGGGCTCCATTGGCTTCGCCACCGGCGGCGATCGGGATGGCCCATACCCGCGCTGATTCTGACGGCCGAAATGGACAGCGTCGACGATCGCATCGAGGGCCTGAACGCAGGTGCCGACGACTACATCCTGAAGCCGGTCAACATGGATGAGCTGATCGCGCGACTGCGAGCGGTGTTGCGGCGGCCCACCACCGCGCTGGGACCGGTGATGCGCGCGGGCAATGTCGAGTTCGATCCCGCCGGACGGCAAGTGTGGGTCAACGGCACGTCGGTCAAGGTTCCGCGGCGTGAGATCTGTCTGCTCGAAGTGTTGATGCGCCGTTTCGGACGCGTCGTTCCGAAGTCCGCTCTGGAAGAGAGTCTGTTCAGCTATGACAATGAAGTTTCTTCCAATGCATTGGAAGTCGGCATCTACCGGCTGAGGACTCACCTTTCGAAATCGGCAGCGACGGTTTCGATCAGAACGGACCGCGGCATCGGCTACATTCTCGAGCTCGCACGGCCACCCGTTTCTGACACCAAGCATGCGAGCGACGGGAGTTCGGAGGCGTCCCGCGCCTGATACGACAGACACACTTCAGCTCGATGGCGCGAGCGTGGCAATCAAAAGGAAACTTGATGAATGTGTGTCGCGCCGAGCACATGTTGTTTCGTTTAACGCACCCAGTGTGCGTCGAGTGCTGACCACACAGTGAAGCGTGATTAAACTAGCTACTGCAATCCGGAGCTCCACGCACCCTCATGCGATCGGGATTTTGGAAGGCGCGTTTGGGCCTGAGGCTCAAGCGAGCAACAGGAACCTCAGTCGACCTCACGACGACCCGTGTAGCGTAATCCCGAAAAGGCCGGCTTTAAGTGCTGATGAAGCTTCGATTACCGAGCGCCCGGATACTGTTGCTCTGCGTTCTTCTTGGCGCGTCAGGGAGCGAAATGTTGGCGGCCGAACAGCCGTCCGTGCGCATGGTTCCTTTGCGCAAAGCTACGATGCAGGACACTACGCCCACTGTCGCCGACCGCGGTCAAATTCGCCTCGATGTTGCGCGCGGGCAGACGATACGGCTGTCACAGCCGGCAAAGACGATTTTTATTGCCGATCCCGCTATCGCCGATATCCAGACCCCGTCCAACGACGCGGCCTTTGTCTTCGGGAAGAAGGCCGGTCGAACGAGCTTCTTCGCGCTCGGCGACAATCAGCAGGCGATCGCCGAATACGAAGTCATTGTGACCCAGCCGATCAAGGACTTGCGCGAAATGCTCCGCAACGAGGTCGGCGATTATGCGATCCAGGTGTCCTACACGCCCAATGGTGCGGTGCTGAGTGGTACCGTGCCCAGTGCCGATGTGGCGGAAAGCGCAAAGTCCATCACCGCGCAGTTCATGGGGCAGGGCGCCATCATCACCAACAAGCTGCGCGTGGCCGGCGCGCTGCAAGTCAACCTCCAGGTACGCGTCGCGGAAGTGGCCAGGAACGCCGCAAAGGAGTTCGGTTTCAACCTCAATGCGACCGCCGAGACGGGAAGTTTCCGTTTCGGTCTCGTGAACGGCCGAACTGCCGTCGGCCCGACAGGGCAGGTCATTCGATCGCCAACGGGGGCCGGCTCCGCCTTTGTCGGGTTTGGCGCGGGCGGCACGAACATATCCGCCGTGCTCGACGCGCTCGCAGCCGAAGGCCTGGTCTCCATTCTGGCGGAACCGAACCTGACTGCAGTCTCCGGTGAACCTGCAAGCTTTCTCGCCGGCGGCGAATTTCCGATACCGGTCGCACAGGGCCTGGACCGCTTCAGCGTCGAATTCAAGCGTTTCGGCGTCAGCCTCGAATTCATCCCGACGGTTCTCGCGGGCGAAATGATCAGCGTTCGGGTGAAGCCGGAAGTCAGCGACATTTCTACTCACGGCCAGGTTCAGATCAATGGCTTTACCATCCCTGCGCTTGCGACGCGGCGAGCCGATACGGTCGTCGAACTTGCGAGCGGACAAAGCTTTGCGATCGGCGGTCTGATCCGCAAAGGCTTCAGCACCAACATCTCGGCGTTCCCCTGGCTGGGCGATCTTCCGGTGCTCGGCGCGCTGTTCCGCTCGAGCAACTTCCAGAAGGACGAGACCGAGCTTGTCATCATCGTAACGCCTTACATTGTGCGGCCCGCCGCCAGCGCGACCCGCATCCAGGCGCCCACCGATCGTGTCGCGCCGCCCTCCGACGTCGATCGCGTTTTTCTGAACCGGGTGGCGTCACCGCCGCCGGGGCGTCAGGCGCCCAAGGCGAAAGTGACGCGGCCGCTCCAAGATGGCTTCATTCTCGAATGACGAAGGGAATCCGGATGCGTACGACCACCATGTTCCTGGCTGTCGGCCTACTCGCGCCGCAACTCGCCGTTTGTCAGACCTATATCGAAACGCCGCCGGCCGTCCTGGTCGAACCCGCACCGCATATTCTTCTGCTGTCCAGCGGCCCACGTGGCACCCTGACGACGGCGGACCGGCACCGTCTGGAAGACTTCCTGTATGCTTCCAGCTATGGCCGGCTTGATGCGATCCATGTGCACGTCGTCGGGATCGATCCGCGCGCGCGCTACGCGGTGAGGCGAGGCGCGATCCGCATGGGCGTGACGCCTTTCAAGGTGAAGGAAATCAACGCGCCGGCTGACGAGCGCTATCGCTTCGCGATCCGCGTCGTCGCCGTGCGCTACACGGCACTTGCGCCGGGATGTCCTTCGCTGGAGATCACGGCGTCGCCGAACGAAAATCACTTCGAGCCGACGCTCGGTTGCTCGAACCTTGCGAACCTCGCCAACACGGTGAACGACCCGAAGGATCTGCTCGAAAATACCGCGGTGCCTCCGTCCGACGGCGAGCGTGCCGCCATCCCGGTGACGCGCCATCGGAGTTTTAGCGGCAATGCCGTGCTCACGCCGCAGACTGCCGGACGAGGCTCGGTTGTCGTCAACGTGCCGCCTTCCAACCCCGCGACTCCGGCGGGCGCCGCCGCCCAGTAGCGCAATCTAGACAAGACCGGCGGCCAGCATCGCGTGGGCAACGCGCTCGAACTGGCGGCGTGCGATCGCGCTGCCAAGCCGCGGCTTGCGCCGCAGGCTGCGAGCGAGCGCCGCCTCCGTGACGACGGGGATGTGGGCGGACGTCGCAACGTCCAGAAGCGGTTGGGCGGCGACGCCGCGTCCGCGGCAAACCACAATCGGCACGGATGTTTCGCCCCGGACGTAGCGAAGCCCGATCACCACGCCCTCGCCGCGGACGAACAGTGTGGCATGGCGCGGGCCGATCGGGGGCTCCTGGGCTTGCTGCTCGCGTTGGCGCCGGCGCGTGCTGCGGACCAGCGGATTGCCTTCCTGATCCTGCAGCTCTCGCTTGCTTTCCGTGATCGTCATGCGCATATCGCGCAGGAACAGCCAGCGCTGAAGCAGAATGTCGATCAGGCCGGTCGCCAGCAGGAACGCAATGCCGATGCCGAGCAGCAACTGCGCCACGCTGCCGAACACGAAGCCGATGCAGCCTTCGCCGCAGATCGGCAGCCGGACCAGCGTGTTCAGCGTACCGGCCAACACGATGACCAAGGTGGACCCGAGCAGAACGCCCTTGGCGGCGGTCTTCGCAAGCTCGATCCAGTTTTTGAGAGCGAAGATGCGCTTGAATCCGGTAAACGGATTGATGTGTTCCAGATCAGGCGTCATCGGCGCGAGCGAGAACAGAAAGCCGCGATTGATGACGATGTTGGCGAGTATCGCCGCAGCGACAGCGACCGCCAGCAGCGGCAGGACCGTGCGCCAGCACAGCGTGATCAGTGTCGCGCCCAGTTGCGGCAGCGCCACCTGAAACGGTTCGTTCTGGATATCAACGGCGAGCAGAAGTGCTTCTCGCCAAAGGCCGACGATATTCGCCGCGAACGACCACAGATATACGATGGCGGCCACGGCGCCTACCGCGCTGACGAAGTCGTGGCTGTGGGCGATCTGCCCTTTCCTGCGCGCGTCCTGAAGCTTCTTCGTCGACGGCGGGAGCGTTTTTTGCTCGCTGGTGTCGCTCATTGCAGAAATCGCTCGATCTGACTCTTGATGCCATGCGATCCTGCAAGCTCGTCGCGCATATAGTTCATGAGATATGTCGCGTAGATGCCGATGAAGACCACGAACGCCACGTTCTTCAGCGTCGGCGGCAGATCGTAGGCGTTTAGTTGCGGAGCGGAACGGCCGATCAGCATCACCGAGAGGTCCAGCAGCAGGAAAAGCGCAACGACCGGGCCGCCGACCAGCAACGCGTAGCCGAGGATGTGATCGAGGGCCTTGGCAATCGAAAGGGCGTTGTCGAGCGTGAGCGTGGGCGCAAAGCTCGTTACCGGCCAGATCGCATAGCTGTCGTAGAGCGTGCCGGCCAGGATGCGCAGGCCGTCCGCGGCGACGAAGACGGCGATGGAGCTGATGCCGAGAAACAGGCTCAGCGAGGAGGCCTGCGAACGTGTTGCAGGATCGATGGCCTCCTCGTTGGTCACGCCACGCTGCTCGTCGATCAGCTCGCCCACCGCCTGAATGGCCCAGAACGGTACGCCGAACATGAAGCCGATGAGCCCGCCCACCATCAATTCCTTCATGGCGATCAAGACCAGCTGGACGTTCTGGTGCGGCCCCAGCGCTCCGATGCTTTCGGTCACGTGCCACATCACGGGAAGGCCGAGGGCGAGCGCGAAGCCCGAACGGATGATACTGCCGAGTTCGGCCTTGGTGAACACGGGGAAGACCAGCGCGATACCCAGGGTCCGCATGGCGGCGATGCCCAGGCCCAGCAATGCCGGCAATGCACTGTCGATGAATTGCTGAAAATCCGCCGATGAGAGCAACGATGTCATCGCGGCTGACTATCCGTCACAGGCGCGTGGTGAGCGCGGGAAATTCCGTGAACAGGCGGCGGGCGTGATCGATCAGCGGGCCGGCGAGCAGCGGAGAAAGCAGGCCGAGAACCGCGACGACGACGAGCAGCTTGACGGTCTGCGGCAGCGTCTGGTCCTGGATCTGCGTTGCAGCCTGCAGGATACCGACGATCAGCCCGGCCACCAGCGCCGCCAGCAACGGCGGCAGCGTCAGTACCAGAAACAGGCTGAGCGATGTGCTCATATGCGTCAGAATGCTGGCTTCTTCCATGAAGGCTCTCCCGCTATTGGGCGTAACTCAAGACGAGCCCGTGTATCAGCCGCGACCAGCCGTCGATCGCGATGAACAGGAACAGCTTGAACGGAATTGAAATCACCGTTGGCGACACCAGCGACATGCCCATCGCCATCAGGATGGTCGTCACGACGAGATCGATGGTGATGAACGGCAGATAGAGCAGAAAGCCGATCTCGAAGGCACGCTTGAGCTCGGCGAGCAGAAAGGAGGGGGCGAGAATGGAAAGCTCGTCCTCGGTGGCGCGATTGCGCATATCGGCCGGCCATACGCGTTCTGTGGCGGTAAGAAAGAACTGCCGCTCCTCCGGCCTGGTGAAGCGCTTCAGATAGTCCCGGACCGGCTCCTGGGCGCGCTTCACCGCGATGCCCAAATCATCGAAAGTCCGGTATTGCAGGGTCGGGTCGTTCAGTTGCCCGTACACCTGCTCGATGATGGGCGAGCTGATATAGACGGTGAGAATCAGCGCAGCGCCATACAGGACGATGTTCGGGGGCACCTGCTGGACGCCGAGCGCGTTGCGGACGAGGAACAGCACGACCGAGATCTTCAGGAACGAAGTGGTCGTTACGACGACGAAGACCAGCAATCCCAACCCGAAGGTGATTGCGATGAGCGCAAGGATGCCGGGCTGTATCTCAGCCATGATCGAACAGACGAATGAGGCGAACGCCCAGGCCGTCGCCGACACGCACGATCTCGCCGCGGCCGATGCGGCGTCCGTTGGCGACGATGTCGACCGGGTCATCCGGCGATCGCTCGATCGGAAATACATAGCCGGGCATGATCGCGCGGAGCTGTTCAAGTTCCACCGTTTGCCGGCCCAGCTCGAACGTTAGCTGAACTTCGAGATCGCCAAGATCATCCATCTCGGCGACGCGGGGTGCGCCCTTGCCCTCCATCGCATTGATCTCCTGAATGGACTTGCTGTGCTGAAGGGCGGATCGAACATGCGCCCCGTTTTCTTCCAGGCGCGCGACGGCCTGATAACGACGTCCAAAGGTGAGGGCGACCTCGCCGCGCTCGAATGGAAATTCGTCGGGTATCAGCACGTCGCCGTGGTGCAAGTCTTGTAGCATGCGCACCGGCAGCCGTACCGCGCCCGCAACCAGGATCACCACGATCGGTACGGTCGTCTCCGCGAGCGGCAATTTTGCCGGCGCGGCATGACGGAGGAGTTCAACGAAGCGCTCGAAGACGTGACCGTCGGATTCAAGCGCAACCTCGAATGGATCGCCCTCCAGTGTGCCGCGGAAGACAAGCCGGCGCGACTGCGGACCGGGCCCTGCGGGATCGCTCGGCGGACGGCGGGACGATGACCGAAGCGTAAGCGACGCGCCGGTGGAGCTCTCGACCGTCGCGAACAGGGGAGCAAGCGCAAGCTCGACGAGCAGGGACAGGGTCGGATCGGTTGGCGGATCCTCGGAGAGCCCTGGCTGAATCCGGTCCAGGAGACGGCGCACGGTCGCGAAGGCGATCGTGGCGCGTACGCTGGCATCGCCCCAGTTCAAGATCGCTTCGAAACGATCATCCGCCGTCGCGGCAGGCACGCTCGTGTAGGCCGGGGACAGGTCGAATTCGATCCGCAGGCCCTCGACCGAACCCTTGAACGGCGCGCGCCGGATCGAACAGGCGTTCAGGACAGCCAAGTCCGACAGCTCGCACAGCGCTCGCGGCTGCCATGGCGCGACGTCGGCGTCCTGCAGCTGCTCTCGATGGGGTGCAAGCGCTCCGTGGGCACTCATCACGGCCATTCACTCCGGCCGCCGGGCTTGTTTGCATGCCGGATGCTGCTCTGTTCTTCCGTATCCAATTCGTCGACCAGCTCGGTGTAAGAGCGGATGGCATCCTCGACCTTCGCCTGCAGAAGCTGCGATTTTCTGACTTCGCGAAGCCGCGCGCGATACGCGGCGGTGGACTGAAGCAGCTCGTTCTCACGATGCGCCAGCGCCGCGCGCGCTGACGCCGCCAGGCGGCTCGCGCCTTCCACCGCTGCGGCCAACCGGTCCAGTTCGTCCAGCCCCCGATACAGCATTTCGATGCTAACGCTCGCGGTGCATGCGAGATCGCGGTAGTAGCGCTGTTCGCCGAGACTTCGATCCTTCTCTGCAGCAGCAAGCAGACCCGCTGCGGCCTCCTTTGCCTTGCGTGCCATGTCGCGCGCCGCGGCATCCGCCTGCATGAGGCGGCAGGCCTGCTGTTCGCGCAGCGCGCGATAGCGCGACAGCGCGCGCACATGGGTCGCGTTCATGAGGCGAGGCGTGCCATCCATCGTCTGGTTTCCTCGAAGGTTGTCCGCTCGTGAGCCGATTGCCGCAGAAATGATCGAAGCTCATCGATCTTGGCCACGGCTTCGTCGGCGACTTTGTCTGCGCCCGGCTTGTATTCGCCGACCTGGATCAGAAACTCGATCTCCGCGTAGCGGGCGAGCAGGGCGCGCAGCTTGCCGGCGTCGGTGCCATGTTCGCGGGAGACCACCGCCTCCATCAGCCGGCTACGGCTTGCGAGAACGTCGATGGCCGGGAAATGACCTGAACTTGCAAGCGCGCGCGACAGAACAATGTGACCGTCGAGAATGCCCCGCGTCTCTTCCGCGATCGGATCGCCGGTACCGTCGCCTTCGACAAGAACAGTGTAGAAAGCCGTCACGGAGCCGCGCTCGCCCATGCCTGCGCGCTCCATCAATTGCGGCAGGGTCGCGAATATGGACGGCGGGAAGCCGCGACGGGTGGGTGGTTCGCCGGCGGCCAGGCCGATTTCGCGCGCTGCGCGCGCAAAGCGGGTGATGCTGTCGATCAGCAGCAGGACACGGCGCCCGCCATCGCGGAAGTGCTCGGCAATTGCAGTTGCGGCATACGCGGCCTTGAGCCGTTCGATCGGCGACCTGTCCGATGTGGCGACGACGAGGACGGCCCGCTTCAGTCCCTCTTCGCCGAGCTGCCGCGTGATGAACTCCCGCACCTCGCGCCCGCGTTCGCCGATCAAGCCGATGACCGCGACATCAGCGTCCGCATTCTTGATAATTTGGGCGAGCAACCAGGACTTGCCACTTCCCGGTTCTCCGTAGATGCCGACGCGCTGGCCTTCGCCACAACTGAGCAGGCCGTCTATGGCACGCAACCCGACGCCGAATGAACGATCGATCAGCCGCCGCGACAGCGGATTGGGGGCCGGACCATGCAGGGAGCGGACATTCTCGCGGCGGTTGATCGGCGCGCCACCGTCGAGCGCGCGCCCGAGGGTGTCGATGACGCGCCCCAGAAGCGCGTCGCCTACCGGTGTCGTCATGGTCTGGCCGGTCGGTATCACTTCGCTGCGCATCGACAGCCCGTGCAGTTCGCCGATCGGCGTGAGCAGCACGCCCTGACTGGTGAAGCCGACGACCTCGGCATTGATCGAATGGCCGGCCTGCGCGTCCGCTATGGTGCATAATTCGCCGATGCGGACATTGGGTACGACCGCGTGGACGAGCGTGCCGACCGCCTTGGTGACGCGGCCCCTGACCGGCCGTGTGTCCACCTGCCTGACCGCATCATGCAGCCGCGGCAGTTGCGACGCAAAGCGAATGGATAGGCGTTCCTCGGTCATGAAGCACGCCGCCCACTGCTTTCCGTCATCTCGATCGCGCCCAATCGCTGCTGCAGGTCGTTCCGCAGCGCCCGGCTCTGTGCGGCAAGGCCGACGTCGATGTTGCCGGCCGGCGTCACGATCTGGCAGTCGCCGGGCTTGATGCCCGCGTCGGCCTCCACGCGCAGCAACCGGGTGTCGCACGCGCTGTCCTCGTCAAGCGACCGGCGCAGCGGCTCCACCATTTCGGGCGCGACGCGCAGGCATATGTCGGATCCTGTGAGCGTCGTCACTGCCCGTCGGACAGCCCGCGTCACGAACTCGGTTTCGTCGAACGTGCCGAGAATATGCTCCACGATGGCCATGATCATGGATGGAACCGCGCGCTCGATTTCATAGAGGTAACGCGTCGCTTCGCCGGCCAGGTTCGTCGCGAGTTGCGCGGCCTCCCGGGCGCCGGCCTCGCGGCCCTCGAGAAAGCCCCGCTGCCTTTCCTGCTCGTAGGCGGCCTGGGCCAGTTCCTGCATTGATTTCAGATACTGGTGCGCTGCATCGACCGCGCGCGCAGCCTCGCGCCAATGATTGAACTCCTCCGCTCGCACGACAGGGCCGCATGGCTTCAATTTGGGGCGTGCCGGCGGCTCAGTCGGAGGCATTCATCGACCCGTCGAGTTCTGTAAGCACAGGATCCATCAAGCCAAGCGCCAGTTTCTGTTGTGCGTCGCTCCATTCGGGAGCCTCGGCGTCTCCGGGCGGCAGCCGAACAAGCAGTTGCTGTCGCATTGGCGGCGGAAAAGTTGAGTACCAGACGACGAGACACGCATGTCCGTCGCGCGCAATGTGTTCCGCCAGGGCGCCAGGTGCAACGGAATGCAGTGCAGGCGCGACGCCGTCGCGGCGTACGCCGAATGCATGGGCACGCTGTCCGATTTGAGCGACCAGATCGGCGACGTCGCTGCGGCGGATCATCTGCCGAAGTGACAGGGCGTGCCAGGCGGCCCCCGCCAGAGACGATGCCTGCTTCAGGTCAGCACGGAAGAGGCGTTCGAATGTCGCTCGCCGGTCCGCTTCGGCAGTCGCACCGTCGGCCGGCGTGTCGCTGGCGCCGGCGGTTTGTGGCTGGATCAGCAACGGCGCAATTCGGTCATGCAGGCGAGGGCAGCCTTGCAGGCGGCCGACAACGGCCGCGGAGAGCCGGTTATCGAGCGCGCCCGCCAGCCTTCGCGGATGGGCGGCGAGAACCAGCCGCGCGGCATCAGGCGGAGCCATTTCCTTCCATTCGGAGCGTGAGGTGGTCGATTTGGTTGACATGAAGCCCTTTGCCGGAAGCGCCTACCTCAGGCAGCACGCTGCGCGACGGTTTGATCGGCGCTACGATCATTCGAGGAGAGACTTTTTATTCTTGGCGCGTCGCTGCTGGCGGTGCCCGGTGGCAAATCGCCGCGCGCCTGTCCCTGGCGGCGACCGAGCCAGAAAGCCAAGGCGGCAGTCAGCAGCAATGCGACGATGCCCGCGACGGAAAGGTAGAGCGCTTGAGACGAACCAGCCGGCCGGGATGCCATCAGTCCGGCTTGGGTTGCTACGCCGACCGTCCGCGACGCGGCCGCTTCGATGGAAGGACGTTCCACCGGAACGAGCACGACCGATACCTTTTCGTAGGACAGCCCCTCGATGCTGTTCGCCACCAGCATCTTGACATGCGGCAGCAAAGATTTCAGCGGTGCGCGCGCATCGTGACGAATGAACACCGAGGCCGATGACGGCGTTGCGTCCTGGCGCAACAGATCGTTCTTTGGCAGGACAACATGAATTCTGGCCGAAAGGACGCCGTCGATATCGGAGATCGTTCGCGACAGCTCTTCGCTCAGCGCGTAGATGAAGCGCGCGCGCTCCTCCGTCGGTGACGAGATCAGGCCGCTGCTCTTGAAGACCTCTCCCATGTTGGTGAAGGTCCTGCGCGGCAGCCCGTTTGCCTTGAGAAGCTCGATGGCCTGCGGAAGCCGGTTCTCTTCGACGGTGATATGACTGGTTCCATCCTTGGCCAACGAGCGCTCGGCAACGATGCCGTGCTTGTGCAGCAGCGCAATCATGTCGTTCGCTTCGCGCTCGTCCAGTTTGGAGTAGAGCTCCGTCTGGCATCCCGCCAGGGCGCAAAGCACGAACGCGAGCGCGGCCAGCTTCACCATTGCACGGACGGCGATCATATGCGTCTCCGCTTGAGGTCAGGAATGTCCGGGCCGCAACTCACGCCGAGGACATCAACTTGTTCATCGAGGTGGTGAAGGCGCCGGTACTCTTGGTCATCAGGCCGACCTGAATGGATTGCTGATAGACCTGTTCGAAGTTGCGGAGCATGACGTTGAAGGCATCAGTCGAATTGGCCGCGCCATTCAGAGGCGCCGCGGCGGGGCCGCGCGGAAGTCCGGCGCCGGCGAGCGCGACTGGCGGGGTGTCGGTTGCGGAAGGCGCATTCGCCGTGCGCAGCCGTTGATCGCCGCGATAGAGGGCTTCCAGCCGATCCAGCACGTGGTGTCCCATTCCGTCCTGCGGATTTCGCGGCAACGAGGTGAGCTGATACTCCCGCACCGCCGCCACACGTGTGGCCTCGTGCCTGCTTTCCTGTGCGCGCGCCGACGCCTGGGATGTGGCCACATTGCTCGCTTCCGATGATGCGTTTGCGACCACACGGGAAAATGCACCGGTGGCATCGCCGGTTGGCGCGGCGCTTCCATGCAGCGGCACCGTGTTGGAAACCGCGCCGTTGATGGCCGTCAGCGGATCAAAGGACATGTTTCAACTCGGCTTGACGTTCGAGGAGCATTGCTTACGCTTCGCGAAAAGCTATTGAGGCTAGCTGACCGGAAAGTGACGAGATTATCGGTCGCTGTTCCGGTCCGCATGTCATCGATTCGACACTCACGTCATCGATATGTGTGTCGGACACCGATCAAACGATGAGCTTGCGCAACACGACGGACAGATGACACCACGAACGGCCTACGAGCAGAGTTCCAGCGCCTCGCGTAACGAGGGGCGCCATTTTGTTGCGCGCCTGGTTGTTGCAGGCTTTGTCACGGGCTTGGGCATAGCGGCACCGCTGCTGCTGCCTTCGACGGCGCTCGCGGCGCACCTCAAGCTGCCGGATACCACGTATACTTACACGGTTATCAATCAGGATCTGTCGGCAGCGCTTCTGGAATTTGGCAGCAACCTCAATATCAAGGTCAATGTGAGCCAGGAGGTCCGCGGCCGTATTCAAGGCCGGCTTCCCGACCTCCCGCCGTTGGCCTTCCTGAACAGGCTTGCCTCACTTTATAATCTTGAATGGTACTTCGACGGACAGGTGCTGCATGTCACCTCGGCCCGCGAGTCGCAAAGCCGGCTGCTTGTTCCTGGCCCGGTGCCGTTTGAACGATTGGCCTCGACGCTTGCGGCGTTCGACGTCGCCGACGAGCGGTACGCCGTGCGGCCGGCTCCCAATACGCAGATGGTGCTGGTGACCGGACCGCCGCGATTCCTGGCCCTGGTCGAGCAAACGCTCAATGGGTTGATCGCCGAAGAGCAGGCGCGCCCGAAACCCGCTGAGGCGCGGGTGGAACCGTCGCTTCCACAGGATACGGCCCTGACCGTCTTTCGCGGCTCTCAGACGACGATCCTTCGCAACGGACGACTGGAAACGAGCTTCGGCTCGAACGAATCCCCCGGCGCGTCGGCGGGACACGATCAGCTTGGTGGACGCGGCGGCGATCCCGTTCCGGCCAACCGACGCGAAACGCCGCGCTGAGCGTCGTTCGCGTCATCTGTTTCCCCTTCCTGATATTTCCCCTTTCCTCAAAAAGTCGACCTCTCGTCAGCTTCCCGAAAGCTGACGCCCATAGCGTCTCCGCCATGAGGTCTGGTGCGAAAAGCAAGTCGCACGGACGCCTCGTCGGTCGGCCGCGGTGACCTGCGATAGCCCGATCGCATTCAACGCCGCGTATCGCGCCGGCCAAAATCGGCCATCGCGCCACGAGATGAGCGAAGGAGAATTCGTCATGGGTATACTCGGAACGGTTGGGCAGATCGCGGGAGGCATTTTCGGCGGCCCGGTCGGCAGCATGGTCGGCGGAGCCGTTGGCGGCGCAATCGAAGGCAATGGCGGTGGTGGTAGTGGCGCTTCGCAAGCCTTCGAGGCGGAACTGCAGAAGGCCATCGGAATGATGTCGGTGCAGCCGCTCACGGACATCATGGACATGGGCCGCGAAGCGCTGGAGGAAGAAGAGGATTCGTAAAGGTTAGAGTGTTGCTCGTGAATGAACATGCGCTCGGCGAGGTGCGATTCGAGCACAAGGCTTCAGGTTGGCGCCTCCGCGCGGCGGCCTGATGGACGTCGCGTCGGCGCTCGACAGCAATCGAGGCCATAGCGTGACGAAGACACGGCGAAGACATCCAGGATTATCAACGACAGGAGATGAAGAATGGGCGGAATACTTGGTGCTGTCGGTAACGTCGCGGGAAACGCAGTCGGTGGCGGCGGTAACGGCGGCGGCGGAGCGGCCGGCGGCGACTTCCAGGCCATGATGGACCAGCTCAAGCAGACGTATCAGGAGTCCATGCAGAAGAGCATGGAGCTGCGTCGCCTGCAGGTCGATCAGAACACGCAGAAGAAAGTGGCCGACGAGCGCGTTCAGTAACCAATAGGCTTCAACATCGCGGTGCGCGCCAAGGCGCGCATCGCGCACTCGTCTTCATCCCGCCTCGCACAGTCCTGCAGAACGCCGGAATTCGAGTCGCGAAAATTCGGAAGGAGCCATGTCATTGCCGTCCAATTGTCTGACAATGTCAATTGAGTCCGGGCTTTATGCCGGCTCGTCGCATGCATTTGTGCCGGGACGTTATACGATCGGCAGCTCGATAGATGCTGACATCGTGCTGATGGAGACCGACGTCGAGCCGCTTCACGCCATGATCGATGTCTCCGGATCCGAACTTCACGTCGAGGCGCTGGCCGGCAGGATCACGGTCGGCTCGCAGAAATATCTGGCAACCGGCGAACGGCAGACGATCTCGACGCCTTTGCGAATGAATATCGGAGCCGTGCAGTTGCTTCTTAGCCGTGCCGACGATCCGGACCCGCAGGCGCCAGGCCGGCTGTTCGGCGGTTCGATGTCGCGGTCGCGTCTGCTGATTGGCGCAGGGTTGGTCAGCATCGTCTCGATCGGGCTGATGATGCACTCGCAGGCGGACGTGCCGATCTCACAGAAGGCGGATGCGCTTCACGCGAAGGTGCGGCAGACATTGCTCGCGTCGGTGGCGGATCCGGCTGACATTCCGCTGGTTGGTGTTGCGAAGGAAGCTGCACCGCGTGAACGAGACGCCAGCCCCGGCATGCCAGATCTTGCATCCAATACGGTCAAGGCCGCCGCCGATGCCATGCGGGCGGAAGTCGAGCGCATGGGCATTCTGAACGTGCTGGTCGAGCCCGGCGTCGGGATCGTCGCCGCGACCGGGACCATCGATCCGGCGGCCGCAGCGCAGTGGCAGACCGTTCAAAGATGGTTCGACGAACGCTTTGAGGGCGACATCACGCTGGTGAACGGCGTCAGCGTCAGGGCTGAAAAAGTGCCGGTGTCGTTGTCGATCGAAGGCGTGTGGCGCGGAGTTCATCCCCACCTTCTGATCAGAGGTCAGAAATACCTCGAAGGCGCCATGCTGGATGGCGGGTGGGCCATCGAACGTATCGAAACCGAAAAAGTCCTGTTGCGGCGCGAGGGAAAACTTGTCGCAGTTCGCTACTGATACGTCCGCCTCGGTCGGAGCGGGGTACAGACAATGCCCAAGCTGACCAGCTTGCCGCCTGGTGTGCGCCTCGACGCCGCGATCGAGCGAACGCTCGCGACGCCGAGCCTCGACGGCGTCACCCGCAGGTATCTGGATGAGACGCGAACCATCATCTCGCAGGCCGATCGGCCTGGCGCCGTTCCGGGCTTTGCGGGCCGAAATCTGGTCGACGCGTTGATGACATTCGTGATGCCGCGGCTACGCAATCCGCAGGTTCTGCACGCCGAGCGCCATCGCGCGCTGCTCGAGCAACTGCAGTCGGACCTGGCGGGCAGCGCTGACGAACGGCTCGTTCGCGAGGGTGTGTTGACCATCCGACGCGAACTCAGGCGACTGTCGCAGTTGCGGCAGAACACCAACAGCCTGGTCGAAGGGTAGCCTGCCATGCGCGGCGTGAGGCGGAAACCCGACCCGTCCGATGATACGCCGCAGCATCGATCAGGTGCGATGGTAGGATCCGATCAGCGCGATCTGCTCTGCGCGCTCGCCTATGTCTACGTGGCATGCGGACAGTGTCGCCGCGCGCTTGCGCTGCTGCGCCTTGTCGTGCGGGCGCGGCCCGACGATGTCGAGGCGATCAGGATCATGGCGTATGCGCATCTCGCCAACAAGGACGGGGCGGCCGCGCTTGCCGCGATCGATCGCCTGGACGCTCTCGATACCGACCCGGCGTCAGCGGCGCCGCTTCTGCTGCTGCGAAGCCAGGCGCTGCGTCTCGAAGGGCAGATGTCCGACGCGCGCCAGCGGTTTGATCAGTTTGTGTTTGCCCGGTCGCATGGAGGGCGCGAATGATGGAAAGATTGAAGTCGCTGGTCGCGCGGGCGCCCGGTAGCCCGGACCTGATGATCGCGTTGGTGCTCGTACTCACCGTCGCGATGATGATTCTTCCGATGCCGTTGCTGCTGGTCGATCTGCTGATCGGCTTCAATCTCGGATTTGCGGTGCTGCTGCTGATGGTGTCGCTCTATGTGCTGAGCCCGCTCGAGTTCTCCACATTGCCGGGCATCATAC
>Ga0081540_1000938_pt1 | contig 26215 bp, 23 predicted proteins | sample TabmetS2T1R1_FD_71024 | JGI IMG/M metagenome (GOLD analysis project Ga0081540, IMG submission 71024) | Tabebuia heterophylla rhizosphere microbial communities from the University of Puerto Rico - S2T1R1 | ecosystem: Host-associated > Plants > Roots > Rhizosphere ...
GGGCTACGCCAAACCGCTCATCGTGACGGTGGAGTTTGCCCTGACACTCTCGATCGGCGTGGCGCTGGGCCTGCTGGCGGTGGCGCTAGGCCTGCTGGGGGGCGCAGCGCGCGGGCTGGTGGTCGCGGGCTTGGGCGCCGCCCCGGGTGACGGTGGTGGGTTGGAGATGTGGATCTCACCACGCGCCGCCGGGTTCCCTCCCTCACAGTGCTGCTCGAACGTGGCGTCGAAGGTCTGCACATAGCCCTGGGGACCGAAGACCGCCTTGCTGATGGTGAAGGAGCCGGTCAGCTCGTTGCATCCCCGCCCCTCGCCACTCAGGTCAAGGCCTGGGCCGGTTCCGTTGAACGGGTACCGGTGCGCTGCGGTGTAGGTGCCTGGGGCGAGAACCTGTGTGCCCGGCGCGTCCAAGTCGAGGGTCCACCAGTCGCCGTTGTAGGCGTTGACCGAGATGCTGACCGTGCTGCCGGTCGAGCTGGAGACGCTCAGCCCGTCGCCGTTGCTGGTGGAGTACGAGTACGACTTACCTTGGCTGATGTAGTCGCCGGAGTCCCCGCTGAAGCTGACAGACCCGGTGGCCACCGTCTGCGCGTTGGCCGCGCCGGACACGAGCAGGCCACCGACGGCCGCCATGAGCGACAGGGCACCGGCCAGGACGCGCCGCCGCCATAGCGTCTTCACGCTCTTCCTCCCCCGTCGATGACCTTGTCTCGTCGCGGTGTGCATGGCGTCAGCCGTTAGCCCGGCCTCGACCAACGGGTCATATTTCCACGTCGGGGCCAGCAGGCCACCAGCAGGCCGTTCGGGGTCCCACCGAGAGGGCCAGACCCAGCACCTCGGCCGCTGGAGAATTCCTGGAGACGATCTTGCGATCGGTACCACCGCAAGGCCCGCGAGACTAGTGACCCCCAAACGCGGCGACCAGGTACAGCGCTTCGATGGAGGCCGTCCCGCACCCGGGCCACATGCGCTGACAGGCATGTGGCGGCGCCGGTGGGTCCGGTTGATCCTCTGGGCACTGATCGCGTTCGGGGCCTTCCAGATCACCGGCGCGGTCCTTCACCGCCCCTGGTTCTTCAACGTCACGATTGGGTTGACCTTCGTGATCTGCTTTCCGCTGATGCACATCCTGACCACCAGCGGCAGCCCAAGGCGCGGTCGCCGCGAGCATTCGCCGCCCGATCCGGCCGAGCCGGACAAATTGTCCTGACGATTCGACTGGCGGTAGTCCTGCCGTAGCGTCGTTAGAGCACGCGGGCCCTACAGCCACGCCATCGACTGTTCTGACAGCGAGGACCTGGACCTCGGTCCCCGCGCCTACTTGAGCAGGCCCTCGTAGCCCCATCGCGGGGTGGGACCGGGTTCGCCGACGTCGGTCCCGGCCGGATCCTGGGAGACATCCTTGGCGATCGCGGTTCCCCACTCGAAGTAGCTCATCAACGAGTTGGCGAGTTCCGGCCGGCCGGGGAACACCTGGTCGATAGCGGCTGCCATCAGCTGAAGCCAGCGCTGTCGATGCTCCTCGCGGATGCCGATGCCCTGGTGGCTGCGCAGCAACGCCTGGTGTCCACCGAGATGCGCCGTGTACCCGGCGGGCCCGCCGAACACTTCGGCTAGCCAGACTGCGACATGCTCGGCGTGTTCCTCAGTGAAGTGTGCGAAGACCGGCGCGAGTTGGTCGTCCGCCAGGACCGCTTTGTAGAAGGTGGCGGACAAGCGCCTGAGGCCGTCCAATCCGCCGACGTCGTCATAGAGCGAGGCTGCCATGATTACATGCTTACCAAGCAAGATGTGCAAGTGCAACAGAGCACGTCCAGCGGCTGCTGCGCCCCCAGATGAGGACGATTCCGGCCGTAGACGGCTGGGCGAGGTTGACGGGGCTCGTCGCGCTACCGCTGATCGGGCTGGCGATCATTCGCTGGGGAACCCGCCGGCCAGGGCTGCGCCCGGGGCAGCCCCCGCCGCGCCGCCTCGAACGCGGCGGCCGAGCCCGGCGTGCGCTCACAGTAGGCGCGGACCAGCCCGTCGTCCGCGCTGGGCGGCAGGCCGACGATATCCTCGGCGGACCTCACCAGCCGCGTTCGCGCCACTCGCCGAGGTGCGGGCGCTCCGTTCCCAGCGTGGTGTCGTTGCCGTGCCCCGGATACACCCAGGTGGCGTCGGGTAGCTGGCCGAACAGGCGCTCGGTCACGTCGGTGAGCAGCGAGGTGAAGTCCTCGGGCGAGTTGGTCTTGCCCACCCCGCCGGGGAACAGCGAGTCCCCGGTGAACACGTGCGGCGAGTCGGCCAGCCGGCCGCCGGCGTCGTAGACCACGGCCAGGCTGCCCGGCGTGTGCCCGCGCAGGTGGACGAGCGACACCGAGCAGTCCCCGAAGGTCAGCACCTCGCCGTGCTCGGCGCGGTGCCCGACCTCCACCGGTAGCTCGTCCGCGTCCGCCGGGTGCGCGACCACCACCGCGCCGGTGCGCGTCTGCAGCTCGGGGAGTGCCTGCCAGTGGTCGAAATGGCGGTGTGTCGTCACGATCGTGCCGACCGGGATGTCACCGATCATCTCGATCAGCCGGTCTGCCTCATTGGCCGCGTCGATCAGCAGGGCCTGCCCGGTGCTCGCGCAGCGCAGCAGGTAGGCGTTGTTGTCCATGGGACCCACGGCTATCTTGGTCACGGTCAGGCCGTCGATTTCCCGCGTGTCGGACGGACCGCCGACACGTACTTCTCCGGTATAGGTCACTTGAAAAACCTTATACCGAACGGAGCTGGTGATCCGCGCCAGCGCCGCCCCTTTGCCCCCGCGGGGTACACGCCGACCGGGCTGGAGGCCCTCGTGAAGATACTCGTCCTGGCCAGCAAGCACGTGCGCGAGCTGCTGACGTACACCGAGTGCGCCGACGTGATGCGCGAGGCCCTGGCCGGGCTGGCCCGCGGTCAGATCCAGCAGCCGCTGCGGACGGTCGTCCGGCCGCGGGAGGCGGCCGGTTTCATGGGCCTGATGCCGTCCTACTCCCCGGAGGCGGGCTACGGGCTGAAGGCGCTGGTGATCACGCCGGGCAATCCGGCCATCGGCAAGGACGCGCACCAGGGCGGCGTGCTGCTGTCGGACGTGCATACCGGGGAACCGCTGGCGCTGATCAACGCGTCCGCTATCACCGAGGTCAGGACCGCAGCCGTCTCCGCCGTGGCGACGGACCTGCTGGCCAGGCCGGCCGCGGCCGAACTGGCCATCGTCGGCACCGGCGTGCAGGGCCGGGCGCACGCGCACGCCATCGCGGCCGGGCGGACGCTGACCGGGATCCGCCTGGCCGGACGCGACCCGGCCCGGACCCGCGAGGTGGCCGCCGAGCTGACCGGCCAGCTCGGCCAGCCGGTTACCGCATACGACCAGGTGTCCGCCGCCGTCGACGGCGCGGACATCGTGGTGACCGCCACCAGCTCGTCCGTGCCGGTGCTGCGCCGCGAATGGCTGGCCCCGGGCGCGCACGTGAACGCGGTCGGCGCGTGCGTGCCGGGAGACAGGGAGCTCGACACCGCGATCATGGCCGAGGCGGCCGTCTTCGCGGACAGCCGTGAGTCGGTCAGCCACGAGGCCGGCGATTTCCTGCTCGCCCAAGGTGAAGGGGTGATCAACCCGGTCCGGGCCGAACTCGGCGAGATCCTCGCCGGCACGGCCCCCGGGCGCGCCGGGGCCGACGAGATCACCGTGTTCGAATCACTCGGCCTGGCCGCCGAGGACCTGGCCGCGGCCAGCTTCCTCTACCAGAAGGCCACCCGCCTCGGCGTCGGCACCGCCGCCGACTTCTAACCCTATTCCCGAACGCCCTGCCCTGCCCTGCCCTCCGCTCCCTCACCCGCCGCGCCCCGCCTCCGCGTCCTCCGTCCCGCGCCCCGCCTCCGCGTCCTCCGTCCCGCGCCCCGGACCGCCCGCGCCCACCCGCCGCCCATCCAAACACCACGCTCACCAGCTGCATCAGCCATCACAGCGGTACCACGCCAGATTCAATGAGAGTCACTCTCTACCCGCTCTTTCGGGTAGAGAGTGACTCTCATGCGGTTGCGGCCTGGCCGGGCCGACTGCCGGGCGCAGCTTGGCGGGTTTCGCTATCGTGTGAGGTAGACGGGGGCGGGCATAACGGCGGCTGATCCGGCGCTCATAAATAGTGCGGCGCTTGTGTTCCCCGGGACGCGGAGTCCTCAAAATGTCAGACCCCCCGGCTACCATCGCCAGGCGATCCGTATATCAACTTCCGAGCCCCCTTAGAGAGCAGAGGCGCAGTGGCTGACCGGCTTGTCGTTCGCGGCGCCCGCGAGCACAACCTGAAGGATGTCTCGCTCGACCTGCCGCGGGACGCCATGATCGTCTTCACCGGGCTATCCGGCTCGGGTAAGTCAAGCCTGGCCTTCGACACCATCTTCGCCGAGGGGCAGCGGCGGTACGTGGAATCGCTGTCCGCCTACGCGCGGCAGTTCCTCGGTCAGATGGACAAGCCCGACGTGGACTTCATCGACGGGCTGTCGCCTGCGGTCTCGATCGACCAGAAGTCGGCCAGCCGGAACCCGCGCTCGACCGTCGGCACGATCACCGAGGTGTACGACTACCTGCGACTGCTGTACGCCAGGATCGGCAAGCCGCACTGCCCGATCTGCGGCCGCCCGATTGCCCGGCAGACGCCGCAGCAGATCGTGGACCGGGTGCTCGAGCTCGAGGACGGCACCAGGTTCCAGGTGCTCGCCCCGGTGGTGCGCGGCCGCAAGGGTGAGTACGGCGAGTTGCTCAGGGAGCTGCAGGTCAAGGGGTACTCCCGGGCCCGGGTCGACGGCACGGTCGTCCGCCTGGACGAGGCGCTGTCCGGCCAGCTGCCGGCGCTGAAGAAGTACGAGAAGCACGACATCGAAGTGATCGTCGACCGGCTCGCGGTGAAGGATTCCGCGCGGCGCAGGCTGACCGACTCGGTCGAGACCGCGCTCGGCCTGTCCGGCGGGGTGGTCGTGCTCGACTTCGTCGACCTGCCAGAGAACGACCAGCACCGGGAGCGGATGTACTCCGAGCACCTGGCGTGCCTGTACGACGACCTGTCGTTCGACGAGCTCGAGCCGCGCTCGTTCTCGTTCAACTCGCCGTGGGGCGCCTGCCCCGACTGCACCGGGCTCGGCACCAAGCTCGAGGTCGACCCGGAGCTCATCGTCCCGGACGAGTCGAAGTCGCTCGCGGAGGGCGCGATCGCGCCGTGGAGCGGCGGGCACATCAGCGATTACTTCGAGCGGCTGATCCAGGCCCTCGGCGAGACCCTCGGATTCCGCATGGACACGCCGTGGGCGAAGCTGCCGGCCAAGGCCAGGCAGGCGTTGCTGCGCGGCTATGACCTGCAGGTGCACGTCCGGTACAAGAACCGGTACGGCCGGGAGCGCTCGTACTACACGACGTTCGAGGGCGTGATCCCGTGGGTCGAGCGGCGGCACGCCGAGGCGGAGTCTGACTCGAGCCGGGAGAAGTTCGCCGGGTACATGCGCGAGGTGCCCTGCCCGTCCTGTCATGGCGCCCGGCTCAAGCCGGTGTCGCTGGCCGTGACGGTGGACGGCAGGTCGATCGCCGAGCTGTGCGCGCTTCCGATCGGGGACCTGGCCAAGCTCCTGCTCACCCTGGAGCTGTCCGACCGCGATCAGCAGATCGCCGGGCGGATCATCAAGGAAGTCAACGCGAGGATGGGCTTCCTGCTCGATGTCGGCCTGGACTACCTGACCCTGGACCGGGCCTCGGCCACGCTGGCCGGCGGCGAGGCCCAGCGGATCAGGCTCGCCACCCAGATCGGTTCGGGCCTGGTCGGCGTGCTCTACGTGCTGGACGAGCCGTCCATCGGGCTGCACCAGCGGGACAACCACCGGCTGCTCGAGACGCTGCTGCGGCTGCGCGACCTGGGCAACACGCTGATCGTCGTGGAGCACGACGAGGACACGATCAGGGCCGCGGACTGGGTGGTGGACATCGGCCCGCGGGCGGGGGAGCACGGCGGCAACATCGTGGTCTCCGGGTCGGTCGCCGACCTGCTGGCCAGTCCCGACTCGCTGACCGGCGCGTACCTGTCCGGGCGGGAGTCGATCCCGGTACCGGCCATCCGCCGCCAGCGCAACTCCAGCCGCGAAGTGGCGGTCAAGGGCGCGAGCGAGCACAACCTGCGCGGGGTGGACGTGGCCTTCCCGCTCGGCTGCCTGGTGGCCGTCACCGGAGTGTCGGGTTCGGGCAAGTCCACGCTGGTCAACGACATCCTGTACAAGGCGCTGGCCCGCGAGCTGAACGGCGCCAGGACGGTGCCGGGCAAGCACACCAGGATCACCGGCATCCCGCAGCTGGACAAGGTGGTCCACGTTGATCAAGGTCCGATCGGGCGCACGCCGCGATCCAACCCGGCTACCTACACCGGCGTCTTCGACCACGTCAGGAAGCTGTTCGCGGCGACCACCGAGGCCAAGATCCGCGGCTACCAGCCGGGCCGGTTCTCCTTCAACGTGAAGGGCGGCCGGTGCGAGGCCTGCTCCGGCGACGGCACGATCAAGATCGAGATGCAGTTCCTGCCCGACGTGTACGTGCCGTGCGAGGTCTGCCACGGCGCCAGGTATAACACCGACACCCTGCAGGTGCACTACAAGGGCAAGACGATCGCCGAGGTCCTCGACATGCCGATCGAGGAGGCGGCCGAGTTCTTCGAGCCGGTTCCGGCCATTCACCGGCACCTGAAGACGCTGGTCGACGTGGGCCTCGGCTACGTCAGGCTGGGCCAGCCCGCGCCGACCCTATCCGGCGGCGAGGCGCAGCGGGTCAAGCTCGCCTCAGAACTGCAGCGCCGCGCCACGGGCCGCACCATCTACGTCCTGGACGAGCCGACCACGGGCCTGCACTTCGAGGACATCCGCAAGCTGCTCGGCGTGCTCACCCGCCTGGTCGAGACCGGTAACACGGTCATCGTGATCGAGCACAACCTCGACGTGATAAAGACCGCGGACTGGGTGATCGACCTCGGGCCTGAGGGTGGAGGGGGCGGCGGCACCGTCGTGGCCACCGGCACGCCCGAGCACATCGCCACCGTCGAGGAGAGCTACACCGGTCAGTTCCTGAAGAAGCTCCTCAACGTCTAGCCCGGGTCCTGCCGCTGGTCATCGCGATGCGGCGGGGACAATGGTGCCCGTGCAGACCAACCCCGCGCGGACTAACCCCGCGCGGACCAGAACCGTGCAGGCCACTAGCGTGCAGATCGCCACCGAGGGCGGGGCCGCGCTGGCCGAACTCGACGGGGACGGCCCGGCGGCGCGGTTCCTGCTCGTGCTCACCCACGGCGCGGGCGGCAGTGCCGGGGCGCCCGACCTGCTCGCTGTCCGCGATGCCGCGCGGCCCCTGGGCGGGCTGGTGGCGCGTGTCACCCAGCCCTACCGGGTCAGGGGCGCCCGTGCTCCCGGCTCGCCGGTCCGGCAGGACGCCGCGTGGGCCGAGGTCGTGACCGCGCTGCGGGAACTGGCGCCCGCCGTCCCGCTGATCCAGGGCGGGCGCAGCAATGGCGCGCGGGTCGCCTGCCGTACCGCCACTGCGGTGGGCGCCCGCGCCGTGATCGCGCTGGCGTTCCCGCTCTGCCCGCCGGGGCGCTCACCCGCGGTGTCCAGGGTCGCGGAGCTTCGCGCGGCCCGGGAGGGCGGGGCGAAGGTGCTGGTGGTGAACGGAGATCGTGACCCGTTCGGGATTCCCGGTGCTCAGGACGCGGACCGGGTGGTCGTGGTGCCCGGGGAGACGCACGCGCTGAAGGGGCATCGCGCGGTTATCGTCGGCGCGGTGGCCGAATGGCTGCCCACAGTTCTGTAAGACGCTGTGCCACGCCGGAAATGGCCTGATGGCCTGAGAGGAAGGGGTTAAGAGAGAGTCGTCAGACCCAGGCATCGCGGGTTGACCCGGATGCCGGGTGCGGCGCTTAGGCCGCAGGCGCCTGCCCGCGTCCGTGGGCTACGCCTACCGGACGGTCGAAGGGGGCGAGGTCGGTAGGCCGGTGCGGTGCGATGGAGGCGCCGTCAGGCAGTAGTTCGCCGGTGTCTTCGAAGATCACGACGCCGTTGCAGAGCAGGCTCCAGCCTTGCTCGGGGTGGCTGACAATGGTGTGCGCCGCTTCGCGATCCGGATCCGAAGGAGCCGGACAAGGCGGCGTGTGTGGGCACATATCAGTGCCTCCTGGCTGTTTCATCATGCATGTTCTCGGTTGATGTTCAGTGTGCCGCAGGTCGTGCGGTCGCTCACATGGCTCAAGCTGATCGTTTTCCCGATCGCCATCTGTAGCTTTCCCCTAGTTACCTAGTGGCACTTTCTGACTACTGCTTGTCACATTTTAGTTTTAGGTACCGCGTTGAGCAAATAATTGGCCTAGACCAACTGTGCCTCCTCGAGGCGCGCGGCGCAAGCGACACGCGGAACGACAGCAATCGATTGCTTCGTATATGCCCCCGTAGGTGATCTGCTACAGCTTAGTCACCTCTACATGTGGAGACGTCGACGCCTGCCCCCCGGTTCACCGTGGAAACCTCTGAATTTGATAACGCTCACATCTCTCGCGAACCCCTGGCCGGGTCGTGGCCCGGGTGGCCGGGTGGGCCGGTGGCCCGGCCCGCAGGCGCACGGATGCGACTATGACATACGGGGCCGGCGGGGTTGCGGCGGGCGAGCCGTCAACCAGCGTGATGCCACCAGGGGGCTTCCGTCACACCCGCCACTCCAGCACCGGACCATACTGCATGAATGTCCCAGCCATGTCGCCAGAACAGCATGAACGAGGCAGCCATGCAGTATGAGCCAGCCGCCAGCCCGGTACCAGGAACCCCGGCAGCACGCCGCACGCCCTCCGGCACCACGGACACCGCCGTGCGCGGGGCACGCCCGTTCACGATCACAACCAGCTGACCGGCATTGCCATATGAGGGGTGTTTTGACACTCAATGACCGATCCGGCCCTCGGCGGGTCAGGTCGACAGATTGTTAGCCGACGCGTTCGGCCCGATGTCACGGGCCGCAGGCTCTAGGGCGCCGGCTCGAAGGCGACGGCGGGGATGCCGATGAGACGGTGCGTCTCCCGCAGGGTGAGCAGGTGCTCGGCTTCGGCGGTGAGGGCGCGCACCCGCGGCGTGGCCTTAGCCTTGCGGCGGTAGATGCGGTCGTCGTAGCCCCGCGGGCCGATCTCCGCCCGCTGTGCCGCGTAGGCGGCCCGCATGGCCGCGGTCAGCGCGGCGTCGAAGGCCTCGGCCGGGCGGCGTATCTCCGCGTCCGGGGCATGGCGGGCCTGCGCCTCCCGGAACCTCGCCTCGGCCTCGCGAGCGGCGTCGAGGAGTTCCGCGCGACGGCCGGCCAGCGCTAGGTCGGCCTCGTACTGCTGCTCCGCCTCACGGCTCGGCTTCGGCCGGCCGCTGACCCCAGGTCTCATGACCCCATAGCGTACGCGGATCACGCGTACTCCCGGAACGCGGGCCAGGCCCGGCTCCACGACGTCCTCTGCCCGGTGGCGAGATAGACCGGCGCTCCCTGCTCGTCGTCGTCGACGCCGAGGCCGTTCCAGAACGTGGCGACGCGACGGACGTGGGTGAAGTCGCGGCGGAGCAGAGCCGGGTCGACGTTCACCGCGATCGCCGCGGAGTCAGCGGCGGGCGGCGGGCCCCAGAGCCAGAAGTTGTTGGCGCCGCTGTAGACCCGCGGCAGGCCGTCGCCGGGGCCGTAGCGGTCGATCGCTCCCGCCTCACCGTAATTCCCGGCCAGGATCGTGGTCCGCGCCCGCTGCGCGGCGGGCAGCGCGTCGGACTGGTGCTGATGGACATCCGCATGCCGGGGATGGACGGGCTGGAGGCGACCCGGCTGCTCACCGGGAGCGCACCGGCCCCCAAGGTGGTCATGCTGACCACCTTCCACCTCGACGAGTACGTGTACGAGGCGCTGCGGGCCGGCGCCAGCGGGTTCCTGCTCAAGGACTCGCCCCGGGCCGACCTGATCGCCGCGGTGCGTGCCGCCGCAGCGGGCAACGCCCTGCTCGCCCCCACCGTCACCCGCCGCCTGATCGAGGCGTTCGCGCGGCGGCCGCCGGAGGCCGCGCCGTCACCGGCCCGGCTCGCCGCGCTGACCGCCCGGGAGCGTGAGGTGCTGCTCCGGCTGGCCCGCGGCGGAAGCAACACCGAGATCGCGGCCGCGCTGTTCGTCAGCGAGGCCACGGTCAAGACGCACGTGGGCAACCTGCTGGCCAAGCTCGGCCTGCGGGACCGGTGCGGGCCGTGATCCTGGCCTACGAGACCGGCATCGTCGTCCCCGGGGAGCCCTCGTCCTAAGCGCAGGCCCGCACCACGCTAGGAGGTCAGGCTGGCGGCCCAGCTCGCGTGCAGCGCGGCGTACTCGCCGTCCCCGGACATGAGCTCGCCGGGCGCGCCGTCCTCGGTGATCCGCCCGTGGTCCAGGACCAGGACCCGGTCCGCGATCGCGACCGTGGACAGCCGGTGCGCGATGATCACCGCGGTCCGGCCGGCCAGCACCGTGCGCAGCGCGGCCTGCACCTGTCGCTCACTCGGGATGTCGAGCAGCGACGTGGCCTCGTCCAGGACGAGCACGGCCGGGGCGGCCAGGAACGCCCGCGCGAACGAGACCAGCTGGCGCTGCCCGGCCGACAGGCGGCCGCCGCGCTTGCCGACCGAGGTGTCGTAGCCCTCCGGCAGCGCCGCGATGAAGTCGTGCGCGCCGATCATCCGGGAGGCCTTCTCCACGTCCGCGGCGGGCGCGTCCGGGCGGCCGAGCCTGATGTTGTCCGCGACCGACCCCTCGAACAGGAAGTTCTCCTGGGTGATCACGATGATCTCGGACCGGAGCACGGAGTCGGGCAGCTGCCGCAGGTCGACCCCGTCCAGGGTGACCCGGCCCGAGCGGGGGTCGTAGAACCGGCCGAGCAGCCGCGCGATCGTCGTCTTGCCCGCGCCGGTCTCGCCGACCAGGGCGACCGTCTGCCCGGCCGGTATGTCCAGGTCCAGCCCGGGCAGCACGAGGTTGTCCCGGTAGCCGAAGGTCACCGACTCGAACCGCACCTGCCGTCCGGCCCGGGCCTTCCGGGGCGGCAGCGCCTCGGGCGCGGCCGGCTCAGGCACCGCGGCGTCCTGCTCGAGCACGCCGGAGATCTTCTCCAGGCCGGAGGCCGCCGACTGGAAGACGTTGTAGAACTGCGATACGTCCTGCAGCGGATCGAAGAAGCGCTGCAGGTAGAGCAGGAACGTCGCCAGCACGCCGACCTTGAGGTCTCCCTCGATCGCGAGCAGGCCGCCGTAGCCGAGCACGATGCCGGTGGTGATGTTGCCGACCAGCGAGATGGACGGGCCGTAGATGGCGATGAGCCGGGACGCGTGCGTGCTCGCGTCGGCGTAGTCCCGGCCCAGGCCGGAGAAGATCTCGGAGTTCCGCTTCTCCCGGCGGAACGCCTGCACCGCCCTGATCCCGCCGAACGTCTCGACGAAATGCACGATGACCAGCGCGATGGTCTCCCTGGTGCGCCGGTAGGAGCGGGCGGACTCACGCCGGAACCAGACCGTCAGCCAGGTCAGCGGGATGAAGCCGGCCAGCACCACCAGGGCGAGCTGCCAGTCGAGCAGGAGCATCCCGGTGCCGACCAGCAGCAGCGTCAGCACGGCCGCGATCAGCGAGTCGAGGCCCTCCTCGAACAGGTCGGAGATCGCCTCCATGTCGGAGGTCTGCCGGGAGATCACCCGGCCGGAGGTGTAGTCCTCGTGGAACGCCACCTCCAGCCGGAGGAAGTGGGCGAACAGGCGGCGGCGCAGTTCGAGCACCACCTTCTGCCCGACCCGCCCGGTCATCGTGACGAACATCCTGGTCGTGACGGCCTGCACCGCGACCGCGACCGCGAACGCGGCCGCGATGCCCAGCAGCGGCCGCGCGTTCTGGCTGTTCAGCAGCGGAGGCAGGCCGCTGTCGATGGCGATGCCGACCAGCCAGGGGCCGGCCAGCGCGGCCAGGCTCTCCATCACGATCAGCGAGATCGTGGTGATGACCTCGCGCCGGTACGGGCGCAGCAGGTCGCCGAGCAGCCGCCTGCTCCGTTCGCGCAGGAGCGCGGCCAGCCCGGCGCTGACCTCGTCGGCCTTCTCGGCGGCTACTCCCCGCCAGGCGCTGGTGTCCGCGGTCACGCGCTCGCCTCCTCATGTAGCGGGTTGGGGAGGGGGGCGGGGTCCATCAGCGCGGCGTACTCCGGGTTGGACGCCAGCAGCTGCCGGTGGCTGCCGCTGGCCGCGATCACCCCGCCGGACAGCAGCGCCACCGTGTCGGCCAGCGCCACGGTGGACGGGCGGTGCGCCACCACCAGCGCCGTCGAGCCGGCCAGGATCCGGTGCAGCGCCCGGGTCACCCGCTCCTCGGTGTGCACGTCCAGCGCGGACAGCGGGTCGTCGAGGATCAGCACGTCCGGCCGGGCCAGGATGGCCCGGGCCAGGGCGATCCGCTGCCGCTGGCCGCCGGACAGGGCCATGCCCTGCTCGCCGATCCTGGTGTCCAGGCCCCACGGCAGGTCGTAGGCGAACCTGGCCTGCGCCGCGGTCAGCGCGGCCTCCACCGCGTCTTCATCCGCGTCCGGCGCGCCGAACGTCACGTTCTCCCTGACGCTGGCGGAGAACAGCGTGGCGTCCTCGAAGGCGCAGCCGACCGCCCGGCGCAGTTGCTCCAGCGGGAGGTCCCGCACGTCCGCCCCGTCCAGCCGGACCGACCCCGAGGTCGCGTCGGCCAGCCGCGGCACGAGCTGCAGCAGGGTCGACTTGCCCGAGCCGGTCGCCCCGGTGAGCACGAGCGTCTGGCCTGGTGTCAGGTCGAGCACGATGTCGCGAAGCACCGGCTCGGCCGACCCTGGATAGGAGAAACAGACGTGGTCGAACACCAGGTGCCCGCGGGTGCCCGGCACCGTCAGGCGCGGCCCCCGGCCCGACGCTAGGGCGTGCACCCCGGCCCGTTCGGGAGAATTCTTGTCGGTGATCTCCGGCTCGGCATCGAAGATTTCCAGCACGCGCTGGGCCGCGGTCGCCGCCTCCTGGCCCGACGCGATGATGTAGCCCATGGCCTCGACCGGCCAGACGAGCTCCAGCGCGAGCGTGATGAACGCCACCAGGCCGCCGAGGGTCAGCGAACCGGTGCTGACCGCGATCGCGCCGAGCACGATGATCAGGCCGATGACGGCGTTCGGGATCAGGTCGAGCAGCGCCCAGAACGAGCCGAGCAGGCCTGCCTTCTCGACCTGGGTCTGGCAGACCTCGGCGGCCTGAGCGTCGTGCCTGGCCGCGGCCTGCCGTCCCCGGCCGAGCGCCTTCAGCACCCGGACGCCGGTGGCCGCCTCCTCGATCAGCGTGGCCAGGTCGCCCTGCTGGTCCTGGACCCGGCGGGACAGCACCCGGTAGCGTTTCTCGAACCGGAAGCAGACCGGCAGCACCGGCGCGAACACCACGCCGGTGATCAGGCCCAGCCACCAGTTGAGGTGGATCAGCAGCGCCACCACCGCGACAAACGTCATGATGTTGGTGACCAGGAAGATCAGGCCGAAGCCCGCGAACCTGCGGATCGAGGACAGGTCGGTCGTGGCCCGCGACAGGAGCTGGCCCGACTGCCAGTCGTCGTGGAAGGATGCCTGCAGCCGCTGCAGGTGGGCGTACAGGTCGTCCCTGATCGACTTCTCGATGTTCGCGACCGCGCCGGCCTGGATCCAGCGGCGGATCATGTTCAGCGCTCCCACCGACGCGCCGAGGGCGATCGCCGCCAGGGACAGCGGGATCAGCAGGCTCTTGTCGCCGTGCGCGATCGCGCCGTCGACCACGGACTTGGTCAGGAGCGGGATGGCGATCTCGGCGGCGACCGCGCCGAGCGCGGCGGCGAACATCACGATCAGCTGCGTGCGGTAGGGCTTCAGGTAGCCGCGTAGCCGCCACAGAGCCCCGACTGGCCGGACCCGGGCGAAGGCGTGCGTGACCAGCGAAGGGGTAACAGAGGGCATTACTTGCGACGTTAACCGCCCGGTTTGAACGTTGTCACCTCATTTTTCTTCTGGTGTACGGCTTGTTTGCGCGCCGCAACTCTGACACGCTGGCTGACCCGGAGGCTTCGCGAACCGGTTGCCGGGTAGTCGGCAAGGGAGGAACCGTGCAGCGCAGCGGCAGCAGTACCAGTCGCCCCAGGCGCAGATGAGCCGCGTATCCCGCGCGGGGGTTCTGGCCGCCTACCGCGACGGGGTCACGGTGATCTGCGAGCTGGCCGCTCAGTTCAGCGACGCCACCTGGCTGGCGGCGACGCCGTGCGCCGAATGGCGGGCCGTGGATCTCGCCGGTCACCTGCGCTGCGTCGCCGACGACTATCACGAGTACCTCGACGACGCCCCGGCCAGCAGGCTCGCCCGGCTGATGGCGGCCAACGCGCCTGCCGACTCGCTCAGTCGCAAGCTGACCAGGCAGAACGCCGCCGAGCTCGCTGCCCTGCCGGACGCGCCGGGACCCGAGCACATCAGGGCGTTCGCCGATTCGGCGCGGTCCTACGGGCGGCGGCTGCCGCAGTCCTGGGACCTGATCCACCACAGCTACCGGGACATCGACGTCACCGTGGGCGCGATGGCGGGTGCGGCTTGCGCCGAATGGCATCTGCATGCCTGGGACCTGGCCAGGTCGCTGGGCAAGGACTACCGCCCGGCCGATCCCGGGCTCGTGCTGGCCGCGTGGCGCGGCGGAATGCCGCAGTTGTGGCCGGAACTGACCGGGTGGGACGGCGACGATCCCTGGCATTACCTGCTGCTGGCATCGAGCCGGGATCCGGGGTGGCCCCGGGCGTTGGAGTAGAGTCTGTAACTCGTGAGCTTTGATGTGAAGCGCGTCCGGGCGGCCTACCCGGCATTGAACGACGGATTCGCCTACCTGGACGGCGCGGCCGGCACCCAGGTCCCCGCGACGGTCATCGACGCGATCACCGACGCCTACCGGGCCGGCCTCGGCAACGTCGGGGGCGCCTTCCCGGCCAGCGGTCGCTCCGGCTCCATCGTGGCCGAATGCCGTCAGGCCCTGGCCGACCTGACCGGAGCCGGCCCGGACGGGGTCATCCTGGGCCCGAACATGACCACCCTCACCTACCGGCTCGCCGAGGCGCTGTCCCGGCGCTGGGAGCGGGGGGACGAGATCGTGGTATCCCGGCTCGACCACGACGCCAACGTCAGGCCGTGGGTGCAGGCGGCCGCACGGCGCGGCGCCACGGTCCGGTGGGCCGAGGTCGACCTGGCGACCACCGAACTGCCCGCCGGACAGTACGGCGAGCTGCTGTCCGAGCGCACCCGGCTGGTCGCGGTCACCGCGGCCAGCAACGTCGTCGGCACCCGGCCCGACCTGGCCGCCATCGCCGCGGCCGCGCACGCGGTCGGCGCGCTGGTCTACGTAGACGGCGTGCACGCCACCCCGCACGTGCCGGTGGACGTTACGGCGCTCGGCGCCGACTTCTACGCCACCAGCGCCTACAAATGGTCCGGCCCGCACATCGGCACCGTGGTCGCCGATCCGGCGCTGCTCGACAGCCTGCATCCGGACAAGCTCGCGCCCGCTCCCGCGGAGGTGCCCGGCCGGTTCGAGCGCGGCACCGCCGCCTTCGCCGACCTCGCCGGCGTGGTGGCCGCAGTGGAGCACCTGGCCTCGCTCGGCCACGGCCCGGACCTGGTCGCCGCCACCAGGCGGCAGCGGGTGCTGGCCTCCATGGCCACCGTCGAGGACTACGAGACCCAGCTGTTCGCCGGGCTGCTCGGCGGGCTGGACGCGATGGAGCACGTGACGCTGTACGGCCGGGGCGCCCGGCGGGCGCCGACCGCATTCTTCACCGTGGCCGGCCGGACGCCCCGGCAGGTCGCCGAGCACCTGGCCGCGCGGCAGGTCAACGTCTGGAGCGGCGACAACTACGCCTGGGAGCTGGCGGGTGCGCTCGGGCTGCGGGACTCGGGCGGCGCCGTCCGGGCCGGCCTGGTGCACTACAACGACCAGGCCGACGTCGACCGCCTGCTGGCCGCGGTCGCGGAGCTCGCCTGACGGCGTAGCCTGAAAGCAGGTTCGGCTCTCTAGGACCTCCAGGACGGGGAAGGCGATGACGGTGCTCGGCGGCGTGCTGGCCATGCTGGCCGGGCTGCTGCGCGACCTGACCCAGCTCGCGACCAGCCCCTCCGGCCTGACCGCGCTGGCTCTCGGGGGCGCAGCCGTCCTGGCCGGGGCCGTGCTCGCCGCTGCGGTGCTGGCCCTGCTCACCTCGGTGGCCAGCCTCTCCAGGACGACCGCCACGCTCCCGATGATCCGTCGTGCCTCGGCGCTACGGGAGAAGTCCTGGCGCGCGGCGTTCTTGCGCCAGCGCGATCCCGACGCCGCGGGCCGGCCCAGGCCCAGAGCACCTTCGGCGGCCCTGGCGGCCGCCCGCTCCCGGTAGCGATCCCGCGGACCTCGCGGCCGCCTCCAGCCCTCATTCCGTTATAGCTGGAAGGCCGTTTCCTCATGTCGAGTTTCTTTGGCGTCCCGGTGGACGCCGCGTACCACCTTGTCTCCGGGCTGACCGGTATCCTCACGCCCGCCCTCGGCGGCCTGGCCGCCGTCGCCGCGATCGTCGCCTTCACGATGGCGGTCCGCCTGGTGCTCATGCCGCTCAGCCTGCGCGCGCTGCGCGGGCAGGCCGCCCAGGCCCGGCTGGCCCCGCAGCTGGTGGCGTTGCGCCAGCGGTACGGCAAGCAGCCAGAGCGGCTGCAGCGCGAGATGGCCGCGCTGTACAAGCGGGAGGGCACCAGCATGTTCGCTGGCTTCGCCCCGCTCCTGCTCCAGTGGCCGTTCCTGTCGGTCATGTACCTGCTGTTCCGCTCGCCGACGGTTGGCGGGACGGCGAACACGCTGCTCGCCCACGACCTGTTCGGCGTGCCGCTCGGCGCGCACTGGCTGAGCGGCGCGGGACCCCTGGACCTGGCCAGCGCACAGGGCGTGGTCTTCGTCGGCCTGTTCGCGCTGCTGGCGGTCCTGTGCTGGCTTTCCGCCCGGCTCGGCAGGCTGATGACGGCCCAGGCGACTGGGGCCGCTCCGGGTACTGCGGCCGCCGCGACCGCCGCGACCGCCGCGACCGCCGCGACCGCGGCCGCCCGTCCCGGGCTGCTGGTCAGGGCGCTGCCGTACCTGACCGTGGTCATCGCCGCGTTCGCGCCGCTAGCGGCCGGGATCTACCTGCTCACCACGCTGGCCTGGTCCATGGCCGAGCGGATGCTCTACTCACGGCCGAAAGGCTGGACCGCTCTCAGCACCGACCACGGATCCCGCGGCCGGAGGTTCCCTCCGGAGCGGCCCAGCTTGACCCAGTCTGACCCCAGACGCCGCCGGACCGCGTCGGTGGAATGACCCATACCCGTACCTAGATCGGGACCCTGACGGCGGAGCCCGATCTAGGTACGCGCGGCGCTCACGGCGCGATGAGCCGCGGCGCTCACGCCGCGATGAGCCGCGGCGCTCACGCCGCGATCAGGGTGCGATCAGGGTGCGATCAGGGTGCGCAGCAGCCGGACCGGCGGCGAGCCGTGCGCCAGCATCCGGTCGTGCAGCTGCTGGTCGGTCAGGCCCGGGTGAGCCGCCCGGAGGTCGGCCGCCAGGTCGGAGATCTCGCTGTACCCGACGTAATACGTGGACAGCTGGGCCGAAGTGAGCTGGGCCCGGCGCCACTTGCCCGCCGCCTCGCCCTCCTCCTGGTAGCCGCGGTCGGCCATCAGCGCCATGGCCTCGGCTTCGGTCATGCCGTGAGCGTGGATCCTGGCGTCCAGGATCGCGTTGAGGGTCATCCGCAGCTGCATCTTGAGCTGCTGCATCCGCACCGCGCGCGGATCGCCCTCACCCGGGTACTCCTGCTCCGCCATGACCCGTTCGGCGTAGACCGCCCAGCCCTCGGTGAACGCCCCCGACCGCAGCGCCGCGCGGATCGCGGTGTCCGAGCCGGAGAACCGGCGGGAGTGCTGCAGCTGGAGGTAGTGGCCGGGCATGGCCTCGTGCACCATCAGGTCGTGCACCATGTGCCGGTTGTACTCGCGGTAGAACGAGGCGACCCGCTCGGCCGCCCAGTCGGCGGGTGTCGGCGAGACCGCGATGAACGTGGGCTGTGGCACCGGCTCGAGCGGGCCGGGGGAGTCGCAGTAGGCCACCGCGACCCCGCGGTCGATCTCCGGCATCGGGATCAGCTCGATCGGGTCGTCGTACACCGTGATCAGGCGGCGGTCGGTCACGAACGCGGTCTGCGCGGCCAGGGCGGCCCGGCAGAATTCCAGGATCGTGGCATCGTCCGGGACGTCTTCGGCCAGCCGGCCGAGCACCTGCGGAACTACGCCGGGTCCGGCCGCCCCGCTGACCTGCCCGGTGATATGCGCCGCCAGCTCCGTGATCTGCTCGCTCACCCGGTCCAGGTCGGCCTCGGCCCGGGCCAGGATGGCGTCCGCGTCCGCCACGGCGCTCAGCGTGAGCGACAGCTTGCGGGCGAACCGCTCCGGCCCGAGCCGCGGGTCGGCGAAGCCGCCGTTCCCGTCCGCCTCGGCGAGCCGCGCGGACAGCCAGGCCCGGTGACCGGTCAGCGCCTCCAGTGCGGCCGGGCGAACCTGCGCGAGGCGGGCGGCGCACTGCGGCGCCGCTTCGAGGGCGGCGTCTATCTGGTTGCTGACCAGCGCGATCGTGCCATCGAACTGCCCGATCGCGGTTTCCAGGTGCACCCGGGGCATCCGCCCGAGCTGCCCCCTGGCCTTGTCCAGCACTCCCGGAATCTCCGCCAGCCTCCCGGCGACCGAACCCAGCCGGTCGGGCAGCGGCGCGAAGTCCCTGGCCAGCAGCTGGTAAATGGCCTTGCCCGGGTTGGCGAGCAGCGGGTTCCAGGTGTGCTCGCGCAGTTCGTCGATCTCGAACACCCGCCGGGCGATGCCGTCCGCCATCATCGCGGCGTCCACCTGGTGCTCCGCGGAGAGGGCACCGCGGTCGAGCGCGGCGAGCCGGGCGGCCCAGCCGTCAAGCGCGCGGCGCTCGTCGGCCCGGGCCTGCGCCGACGGGTCGGCCAGCCGCGCGTCGAACCGGTGGTCACCCAGCCCGGTGGCGGCATCCGGGTGCCGTTCGGCCCAGTCGTCCAGGTACTCCCGGGCCAGCCGGGCGAACTCGGCATCGGCTTCGCTCATCGCACCTCCGCTCTCTCGCGTCTGGCCCACCGTAGCGAAGGAGTTGATGCGCTCAGTGGCGGACGGGCCACTGCGGCACCACCCGTAACGAGTCGTACGACATGGATGGCGCGTTCATGCTGCTCCAGGTGCATGGCTGGGACATCCATGCAGTACGAACCGGGCGACGGGGCGTCTGCCGCCAGTCACGGGAGCGCACCGGGAGCGCACGGGTACCACGGGTCACAGCCCCTAGCCCCGGCCGCTGTGGGCGCGCGGTTTCCGCGGGTCACAGCCTTAGCCCCGGCCGCTGTGGGCGCGGTTTCCGCGGACCCGATCAAGTGCCGCGGACGGTGACGGTGGCGGACGGGTAGCCGGAGGCGCCGTTCGGGGCGGGCTGGGCCTGCACCGCGGTCTGGGTGTACCCGGTCTTGTCGGTGGCGCGGGCCTCGATCACGTGGTCGCCCGGGGTGGCCTGCCACGGGAACACCCACTGCCGCCAGGTGTCGATGTCGGGGACCGCGGCCAGCCGCGCCTCGTGCCACGCGCCGCGGTCGACCCGGACCTCGACGGCGGCGACGCCCTTGTGCTGGGCCCAGGCCACCCCGGCCACCTGCGTCGGCCCCGGGCGCAGCGTCGAGCCGATCGCGGGCACGTCGATCCTGGACTCGGTCTTGATCGGCGCCTGCTGCGACCAGCCGCGCGTCGCCCAGTAGGCCGTGGCGTCCGCGAACGTGGTGACCTCGATGTCGGTGACCCACTTGGTCGCCGACACGTAGCCGTACAGGCCGGGGACCACCATCCGCGCCGGGAAGCCGTGCGCCACGGGCAGCGCCGTGCCGTTCATCGCGACGGCGAGCAGCGCGTCCCGCCCGTCCAGGACGACCTGCAGCGGCGTGCCCGAGGTGAACCCGTCGGCCGACGTGCACAGCAGCTGGCTGGCGCCCGCCCGCGGGCGGGCCTGCCGGATCAGGTCGGCCAGGCGGGCGCCGAGCCACTTCGCGTTGCCCACGTAGGGCCCGCCCACCGGGTCGGACACGCAGGTGAGCGTGATGTAAGCCTCGATAAGCGGGCGCCTGAGCAGCTCGGCAAAGCTGATGGTGACCTCCCGCTGCACCATCCCGTGGATCCGGAGTTGCCAGGTCGACGGGTCCACTTGGGGCAGCAACAGGGCGGTGTCGACCCGGTAGAAGGTGTTGTTCGGGGTGATGAACGAGCTGAGGCCGGGAATGTGCAGGTCGGTGCCTGCGGGGAGCGGTGGCGCCGTCACGGCCGGCCGGGGGAAACGCAGCGCGCCCCGCGCCAGGGTGACGTCGCGCCGGGTGGCCAGCTCGCGCCCGGCGACCGTGCCGGCCACCGCGGCGGCCGCGGCTATCCCGCTGCCGACCAGGAACCGCCGCCGTGCGGGCCCGCGGGGCGGCTCCTGGTCGTCAGGGTTGGGAAGAAAGGTAAAGGAGGAGCCCGTCCCGGGTTCGGAAGCGCCCGGGGGAGCCGGCAGGTCCGGTGGGGTCAGTGTCTCCGGCGTGGCCCGGGCCGGGCGGGGGCGGGCCGGGGGTGCGCTCAGCTGTCCCGCCGCGCCGGCCAGCCGGGCCAGTGTGAACGCCCCGGCCGCCGCGCCGGCCAGGGTCGGCCAGAGATAATCCGCCGTTGAGCCGGGCCTGGTCAGGGCGGCCCACAGGCCGATGAAGGCGAACAGCCCGAGCCCCCACATGCCGAACGCGAGGCGGCGCACCGCCACGATGCCGACCACCGCGGCGTACAGGGCGAGTACCACCAGGATGCCGCCGAGCAGCACGGTCTTGTCCGCCGTGCCGAACGCGGAGATGGCAAAGTTCTTGACCGGCAGCGGAGTGAGGTCGATGGCGGCCTGGCCGACCGCGAGCACCGGCGAGCTGGCCGGCACGGTGAGCCCGGCGACGAGTTGCGCGGCGCCGATCGCTACGGCCGCCGCGAGCACGCCTGCCACGGCCCCGGGCAGGGCACGCGGAGCCCGGGGCTGGTCACCGGCGGGGGCAGACGCTGGTCTCATGGCGGAATTACGCGGGTAGGCGCCCTCCCACGCTACCTGCCTGGCGGAGTTTGGTTAGCTCCGCGAAGCTTGCGCTCTTATTACCCCTCGTCCTCGAAGGTCCAGCGTGTGGGGGAGCCGGCGAAGTCGCCGGCTCGCATGCTGAACACCCGCCGCGGCCGGACCCCGATGGTGGCGTTCTTGGCCGGGTCGAGGAAGTCGACCCGGTAGTCGGTCCGGTACTTGGCGTTCATCAGGTCCACCACCCGGCGCAGCACCGGCAGCTCGGTCGAGATGTGCGCGGTGCCCTCGATGATCACCGGATCCGAAGCGTCCTCGGTGGTGACGCAGCAGCGGGGGTCGGTGGTCAGGTTACGGACCTTCCGGGAGCCGGCGCTGCTGGTGAACCACAGCGTGCTGTCGTCCCACATGCCCCAGACCGGCATGATGTGCGGCCGCCCGTCAGGCCAGACGGTGGCGACCCAGTAGTTGCGCGCAGCGGTCAGCCGTTCCGCCGCCCACGACCAGTGCAGGAGCCCGCTGCCTTCGGTCGGTCCTGCGATGCCGTAACCCGGCATGTAGGGCCGGCTCACGCGAGGGATCTCCATGGCGCCAGGTCTACCACGCGACACAGTCGTCCGGGGCGACTAACGTTGGGACCCGTGAAGGCATCACCGCAGATCCAGCTCCGCCTGCTCGAACTGGCCGACCTGGACGCCGAGCTCGCCCGCCTCGACCACCGCAGGCGCGGCCTCCCCGAAGTCGCCGAGCTGGCCGCCCTGGAAACCAGGGCGGGCGAGCTCAGGGACGCCCTGGTGGCGACCGAAACCGAGCTCGGCGACCTGAGCCGGGAGCAGACCCGGGCCGAACGCGACGTGGAGCAGGTCCGGAGCAGGATCGACCGGGACCGGACCCGGCTGGACGCCGGGCAGGTCTCGGCCGCGCGCGAGCTCGCCAGCCTGCAGTCGGAGATCGAGAACCTGCACCGCAGGCAGGGCGACCTGGAGGAGGTGGTCCTCGAGCTGATGGAGCGCCGGGAGACGCTCGAGAGCCAGCGGGACGAGCTGACCACGGGGCACGACAACCTCGGCGGGGAGATAGCCGAGGTGGCGGCACGGCGGGACGCGGCCTTCTCAGAGATCGACGAGCAGACGGCCAAGGCCTCCGACCAGCGCGCCAGCGTCGCGGCCGAGGTGCCCGCCGACCTGCTCGCGCTCTACGACCAGATCCGCAAGACCAAGGGCGTCGGCGCGGCCATGCTGCGGGCCGGCCGGTGCGAGGGATGCCACCTGAGCCTGAACGCGGCCGACCTCAACGTCATCCGGGCGTCGGCGCCCGACGAGGTGGTCCGGTGCGAGGAATGCAGGCGGATCCTGGTCCGGACCCCGGAGTCTGGCATCTAGGTGCAAGCCAGGACCACCTGGGTCTCCGCCCAGGGCGAGCCCACGGCTACCCTGCTGCTCAGGCACGGGCAGACGCCGATGTCGGTGCAGAAGCGGTACGCCGGCCTGAGCCCGAAGACCGACGCGCCGCTCACCGACACCGGGGTCCGGCAGGCCGTCGCCGCCGCCAAGCGGCTGGCGTCGGCGGGCATCGACGCGATCGTGGCGTCGCCGCTGCAGCGGACCGTGCGCACGGCCGAGGAGGTCGCCGCGGTCACCGGCGTCCCGGTGCTGACCGACGAGGGCTTCCGGGAGACCGACTTCGGCGCCTGGGATGGGCTGACCTTCGCCGAGGTCCGGGAGCGCTGGCCGTCGGAGGTGACCACGTGGCTGGCCGACCCGTCGGTCGCGCCGCCGGGCGGGGAGAGCTTCGACCAGGTCAGCGAGCGGGTGACCGCCGCCTTGCATCGGATTTTGGCCGAACGGGCCCACCAGACGGTCCTCGTCGTCAGCCACGTGACCCCGATCAAGACGCTGGTCGCCGCGGCTCTGCTCGCCCCGCCCGCCGCGCTCTACCGGATGCATCTCGACGTCGCGGCCCTCTGCGAGATCGACTGGTACGCCGACGGCCCCGCCGTCCTCCGCTCCTTCAACGACACCGCCCACCTGAGCCCTTAAGAACAGGCTTGGATACGGCAGGTTAATGGACGTCAAATTCCGGGCGAATGATCTGCCCTGGACCCCGGATACCCGCGCTGGCCGCATTCGTTCTCATAAACTCCACAGCCATGGGAAACCGCGGGCGGCTGATTGCTCCGGGCGGCTTGCGGGACGAGCTGGCGGCCGTGGCCGAGGAAGCGCCCGCGGCTGGGGAGCCGCTGGCCGAGATGGCCGCGCAGTACGGCCTGCGGTCGGCTTCGGCCCGGCCTCGGCTGGTTCCTTACCTGGTCAAGGTGTGGCAGCGGCGGCACTTCATCCTCGCCTACGCCACGGCGCGCAACGTGTCGATGTACACCGAGGCGCGGCTCGGCCAGCTCTGGCAGGTGCTGACACCGCTGCTCAACTCGGCCGTGTACTACCTGATCTTCGGGGTCCTTTTCAAGGCCGACCGGGGCATCAGTAATTACACCGCCTATCTGGTCACCGGCGTTTTCATATTCGCCTTCACCGAGCGGTCGATCGTGGTCGGCTCTACCGTGATGCGGGCGAATATCACGCTGATCCGCGCGCTGCATTTCCCGCGGGCTTGCCTGCCGCTGGCGTACGTGCTGGTGGAGTTCCAGCAGCTGCTGCTGTCCATGGTGGTGCTGTTCGCCATCGTGCTGGGTACGGGCGAGCCGCTCACCTGGTACTGGCTGCTGCTGCTCCCGACGCTGCTGCTGCAGGCCACGTTCAACATGGGCGCCGCGCTGTTCATGGCCAGGGTCGGCGCGGGCGCGCAGGACATCAGCCAGCTGACCCCGTTCCTGCTGCGGGTCTGGCGGTACTTCTGCGGGGTCATGTACAGCATCGCCGCGCTGCCCGCCGAGCTGCCGGTGTGGGCCAAGAACGTGCTGTCCTTCAATCCGGCGGCGGTGTACATCTCGCTGACCAGGTACGCGATCATGTCCTCGTACCGGGCCGACGCGCCCGGTGCCAAGCCCTACAACGCGGCGCGGTGCGCGATCTTCACCGTGAAGAAGACCCCGTCGATGCAGGCCTACTGCCACCCGGACATCACCATCAGCGAGCTGTGGCTGGCCGGTGTCGGCTGGGCGGTCGTCATCCTCGTCGCGGGCGTGCTGTACTTCTGGCAGGCCGAGACGAGGTACGGCCGCGGCTGAGCCGGAACGGTCAGCACGGTCGCCGGGGTGCGGGCCGGGGATCGGCATGACCCGCGGGCCGGTTCGCTCGGCCGCCCCGGTCAGCGCGGCGCACGCCTCGCGCGTGGCTGCCGAGACGGCCAGCGTGAAGTACATGCGGGTCAGGGCGAGCCAAGCAGCTCGAGTATCGGCCCCGGTACAGCGGGGTCCAGGTCCGCGGTGAGCAGACCATGCCAGGCCTCGCACACCCGGGCCAGGTTGAACGCGGCGGCCGCCTGGGCGTGCGCGTCGTCGCCTGCCGCGCGCCAGTCGTGCTCGTCGCCGACGGCCATGATCGCGGCGGCCATCTCCGTCGGTCCTCGGTGAATCCAGCGCATGTCGTAGATGGTCTCGGCGCCGGGCCAGTGCCGGAGCACCGGCACGGCCCGCGACACCATGCCCTCGGCCGGCGCGACGTGGAAGCTCTCGTCGTCGCTGGTGGAGAGCACGAAGCCGACCCGGCGCAGCCATGCCGCGACGTCCGGGCCCGCGTCGTCGAATACGACCGCCCCGCGCAGCAGCGGCGACCGCTGGACCCGGCGCAGCGCGTCGGCGTAGTGCTCGCGCTCGGCCGGGTTCTGCCACACCCACCAGTGCTCCCAGGGCATGCCCGACTTGACGAACAGCAGGTACCTGTCGTCCTCGCGACGCAGCGCCTCCAGGACGTCCAGCGCCAGGTCCAGCCGCTTGCGCGAGGGCACCATGCCGACCAGGCCCAGGTGAAACCGGGCACCGTCGAGCTTGGGCCGGTCGAGCTGGGCGACGTCGAGGGCGTTCGGTACCGTCGCCACCTTTGTCTCCGGCCAGCCGGTGTACTCACGGCACAGCCGCGCGTAGTGCTTGCTCACGCATACCACCTGGTTCACGGCACCGATCTTGAGCTGGCCGGGGTAGGGCGAGCGCAGCTCGAAGCGGTGCAGCCGGACCAGCAGCCGCGAGCCACGCCGCTTGTGCCGGCTGTACCAGACCGCGTTCGGCCCGCACCACTCGCAGATCACCACGTCGGCCCAGGCCGCGAGCTCCCGGCTGGCCATCGGGTCGTGCTGGCCGAGCGCGGCCCACTGATCCAGCCTGACCTCCAGCTCCGGCTGCAGCCGCAGGTAGCTCAGCAGCGGCGTGAAGAATTTCAGGTCGTGACCGGCCACCACCACCCGAGTGCTAGCCCGGGGGGGCGGAAACCCGATCCCCCCCGAACCCCCCCCTGAGCACGTCGGCGATCTCGCCCACCGTCGCCCGCGCCTTCACCGCGTCGATCATCCGCGGCAGGACGTTCTCCGTGCCGCGCGCCGATTCGCCGAGCCGCGCCAACGCCGCCGCGTGCGCCGCCCCATCGCGCGCTGCGCGCACCGCCCGCACGCGCTCGACCTGCTCGCGCTCGAGCGCCGGGTCCACCTTGTAGATCGCCGGCGACTTTTCCTCGACGGTGAACGCGTTCACACCGACGACGATGCGCTCCTTCCGCTCGACCGCCTGCTGGTGCTCGTAGGCGCGTCGCTCGATCTCGTGCTGCGGAAAGCCCTGCTCGATCGCGGCGACCATCCCGCCGAGCTCGTCGATCTTGTTCAAGTACTCCTCGGCACGCCGCTCGACCTCCGTCGTCAGCGCCTCGACCGCGTAGGAGCCGGCCAGCGGGTCGACGAAATCGGCGACGCCCGATTCGTGGGCGATCACCTGCTGCGTCCTCAACGCGACGCGCGCCGACTCCTCCGTCGGCAAGGCCAGCGCCTCGTCGTACGCGTTCGTGTGCAAGGACTGTGTTCCACCCAGCACGGCCGCCAACGCCTG
>Ga0081540_1000939_pt1 | contig 26205 bp, 18 predicted proteins | sample TabmetS2T1R1_FD_71024 | JGI IMG/M metagenome (GOLD analysis project Ga0081540, IMG submission 71024) | Tabebuia heterophylla rhizosphere microbial communities from the University of Puerto Rico - S2T1R1 | ecosystem: Host-associated > Plants > Roots > Rhizosphere ...
AGGACCGCACCCGGAACGCGAGCGAGACGAGCTCGGGCGCGACCCGGTGGTCGCGGAGGCCGCCCGTGTGTCGATGGGGCGACACAGGAGACCAGGACGCGACGCGAGGGTGACCTGTGCTCCTCCCAGCGGCGAATCAGCGGCGAGACCAGCGGAGGGCGATGGCGCCCTCGGTCTCGACGACCCCGTCGACGTCGAACTCCAGAACGCGTTCGCTCGCCTTTCAACGGCCTCGTGTCGTGAAGCGCGCGAACTGCGGTCGGCGAGGTGATCTCGCGTGTTCCTCGTCGAACTTGTCCCGAGCAACTCGAATCACTGGCTCCTGTTTCAATCCCCAGCCGCCGAGCGCCCGTAGCTGCTCCACGAGGCTCCAGCCCAGGTCGGTCAGCTGGTAGTCCACTCTCGGTGGCGCGGTCGGGGTGATCATGCGGCTGATCATGCCGTCTCGCTCGAGGCCCCGGAGGGCGCGGGTGAGACTCCACTGGGAGATGCCCTTGAGGGAGCGGCGCAGCTCGTTGAAGTGCATCGCCCCCTCGACCAGACTGGCCACCAGCAGGCAACTCCACTTGTCGGCGGTCCGTCGAAGGACGCGCCGCCCCGCGAGACACTCCTCTCTCACCTGCATCCGAAGCCCTGACATCGGTCGGCCCCTTCGCGGGTACCGCTCCCCGCCTGATCCCGAACGGATCAGATCGGTCCCTCGCCATTTGTTACACGGCACGGGCAAGGGCCGGAGCCTCGCTCCGCTCGAGGAACTGCCGGTGGAAATCCGGCCGGCCACCGGACAGCAGGAGCGTCGTCATCGCTTAGCAACCCGTGGAGTGTGAAGTTCTCGCCGAACTGCCCTCGAGTGAAGCCGTGACGGACGGCCGCTCCTCCCCGTATCGGTAGGATGGGAGCGCCCGTTCCACCGATGGTGAAAGCACCCCGGCCGTGCCAACCCTGGCTCCCGGGGGTAGGGTCCCCGAGATGACACGGCGTGGCGACACCCTCTCGCACGTCGACTCGAAGCGCCGCCCCGTCAGGCGCGGCGCGTTCCTGTCCCTGGAGATCGAGTGCGAACGGCCGCTGATCGGACCCGGGCGTTGGCGACTCGATGGTCTCGAGCAGGTGCGCGTGAACCGGGGCGCGGCGCGCGCGGCGCACGCCACCGGTCCCAGCGCGCTGTCGATCGAGGTCCCGGACGCGTGGATGTCGTCCGAGCATCTCGAGATCCGCCTCGAGAACGACCGGTGGACCGCAAGGGACCTCGCCTCGAAGAACGGTGTGGTGGTGGACGGCCAGCGGACGGTTCAGGCTCCGCTCGATAACGCCTCACTATTGCTCGTCGGTCACACCTTGTTCCGCTTTCGTTCCGACGTTCTGCTCGACGGCCCGGCGATCCAGGACTTCGATTCGCTCACGATCGACACACTGACGACGCTCTCGCCCGCCTTCGAGCTTGTCCTGAACCGGGCAAGGGCCATTGCGCCCACGCGAGTCCCGGTCTTGATCGCCGGCGAGAGCGGGACGGGGAAAGAGGTTCTGGCCCGTGCGATCCATGAGATGTCGGGACGCCGCGGACCGCTGGTGGCGGTCAACTGTGGAGCCATCGCCCCCAACCTCATCGAGGCCGAGCTCTTCGGTCACAAGAAGGGCGCTTTCACTGGCGCAGATGCCGACCGACCCGGGCTGATGAAGGCGTCCGACGGCGGGACGCTCTTCCTCGACGAGATCAGCGATCTTCCTCCCTCCGCGCAGGCCGCGCTCCTTCGCGTCCTCCAGGAGGCCGAGGTGCTCCCGATCGGAGGCCTCCGCCCGACACCACTCGATCTCCGGGTCCTGGCCGCGACACACCGGGACCTCGGTCGGCTCGTCAAGGAGGAGAGGTTCCGCCACGATCTACTCGCCCGGCTCGACGGCATGACTGTGCGCCTGCCGCCCCTGAGAGAGCGGCCGGAGGACCTACCGCTCCTGGTCGCCATTCTCCTGCGCCGGCTCGCGCCGGATCACGCCGAGGTGAGCTTGACCCCCGATGCAGCCGAGGCGCTGCTCGAGCATCTCTGGCCACTGAACGTGCGGGAGCTCGAGCAGGCACTGGCCAGTGCACTCGCTCTGAGCAGGAAGGTGCCGATCGACGTTTCCCATCTACCTCCCTCGGTGACCGGCCGCACCCTGGTGGATGGGCGCGAGCTCAGCCCCGAAGAGGCCCAGCACCGCGACGAGCTCCTCGAGCACCTTCGTCAGCAGGGCGGGAACGTCAGCGCCGTCGCGCGCGCCCTCGGCAAGCATCGGACGCAGGTGATGCGCTGGATCGTCCGGTACGGCATCGACCCACGCCTGCAGTGAGCTTCTCCAGTACCTTTTGAACTGCCCCGATGAAACGTCACCGCCGGTGGTGGCGTGCCGTTGGGTTTCAGGGGTAAGCAGCGCTCCGTTCGGGGGAGAACGAGGGAGCCCGTTGCTGGAGCGGGATCTAGTCTTCGGCGTGCTGGCGGTTCAGGCTGGCTTTGTTACCCGGTCGGCAGTGCTCGCCGCGGTCGCAGGGGGACACGTCGACTCTGCTTCGGATTCGCTCCTCGCCCGCCTCGAAAAGAGCGGCGAGCTCAGCGGTGAGCAGCGGAGGGCGCTCCAGGGGCTCGGTGAGCGGGCGCTGGCTGCCCGAAACGGTGATGTCCGTGCCGTGGCAGCATTGCTGGACGGAACCACGCTGCTCGCGACGCTGGTCTCACAGCTCGATGGCTCGCTGCTGGCCGACACCCCTCACGCCCGTTCAGCGGAGGTGCCATTCGAGCGGCCCGGCCAGTACACCCGGCTTCACGAGCTGGGGCGCGGAAGCCAGAGCGTCGTCATGGCTGCGCGCGACGAGATCGTCGGTCGCGATGTGGCACTCAAGGAGCTGCTCCCATTCGTCGAGCGAGCGAGGGACGAGTCCTCCCGTGCCGCCCAGGCTCGTTTCCTCCGGGAAGTGCGACTGGTCGCCGCTCTGGACCATCCGGGCATCGTCAACATCCTCGAGCTGGCACGTCGCGAGGACGGGACGCTGTTCTGCGCTCAGAAGCTCATCCGCGGGGAAACGTTGCAGGCGCGACTGGCGAAGTGTCCGGCTCTCGAGGAGCGTCTGGGGCTGCTGCGGCATGTGCTGGATGCGTGTCAGGCGATGGGGTTTGCCCATTCGAAGAAGGTCATTCACCGCGACCTCAAGCCGTCCAACATCATGGTCGGCGAGTTCGGCGAGACGGTGGTGGTCGACTGGGGGCTGGCCAAGCACAGTGAGGAGGCAGCGGAGGTCGTCCCTCTGGTGGCAACCTCGCCGGAGCCGGGGCTGACGGTCGCCGGTGATGCACTGGGGACGCCGGCGTACATGAGCCCGGAGCAGGCGAGGGGAGACATCGCATCCATCGACGCTCGGAGCGACGTCTTCAGCCTGGGGGCCATTCTCTACGAGCTGCTGACCGGCCGACCGCCCTTCGTGGGGACGACGCCCGAGCACGTGCTGGAGAATGCAAGCGCCGGGAAGGTCTTCCCCGTCAGAACGCTCACCTCCCATGCTCCCCCCGAGCTGGCGGCCGTCGCCGAGCGCGCGCTTCGTGCGGAGCGCGCCGACCGGTATTCCGACGCCGGGGACCTGGCCCGGGAGCTCTCGGCCTACCTCGGCGGTGGCCGGGTGCGCGCCTACCAGTACGGAACCTGGGAGCTGGTCAAGAAGTTCGCCGCAAGCCACCGCACGCTCACGGCCGCGGTCGCCGCCGCCCTGGCCGTGCTCATCGCGTCGTCGGCGGTCATTGCCGTCCAGCTCCGCCAGGCCCGAGTGAACCTTGCCTCCGTCCTGCTGGAACGCGCAGCGGACGCCGAGCGGTCCTACGACTGGGCACGAGCGGCCGCGTATTACGCGGCTTCACGGATCGAGCACGACAGTCCCCGGGCGCGATGGGGCTACTCACTCGCCCGCGAGAAGGCCCCCCGGCGTGTGCTGGCCATGCGCGGCAAGCCGCTCTCCATGTGGAACGTGAGCTTTCTTCCTGATGGCACGCCCCGGACCATCGGGATTGAAGGAGCGTCGATCATTGCCAGGTCCCTCGATGGGGCGCGGGAGCTCTGGCGGTATGACGCTCCCGAGACTGTGAACGGCGTCGCCATCTCCGATGGTTACGTGAAGGTCTATGGAAGGAGGACCGAAGATTACCTGGATCCGATCAGCGGTCGGAAGATCGAAAGCTTCGAGTGGGATCTGACACCGTGCGCATCGGGTCCGCCGACTCGACGCGCGCTCGTCAAGACCCCCAGTCAGTTGACGATGGCCGACTTGCCGGGACGGATCTTCACGCTCTCCCAGGGCAACATGTGCGCGGTGTCCAGCGAGGGAGGCCGGGTGGTGTTCCTCGATTCGACGGGCACGGCTCGCCTCTGGCAGCTCGAGCCGGCGCATGAGCTCGCCTCCCGACCGGTTCCGGATGCGAGGCAGTTGCTGTTCACCGGACACGGAGTGGCAATCGTTCGATCCGGTGCGGTCCAGCTCTTTGGCGGTCCGGACGGGGACGTCACCATTCAGCTGCCTGCGCGGGGAGCGGCCTCGCCGATCCCCGGAGAGTCGAGGAGCGGAGTCGTCTCTCCGGACGGCCACCTCATCGCCCTGGCCAGCGTCACCTCGAATGATGCGGACGTGATCGACCTCCGGGACCGGGTGGTCCTCGCCTCGGTCAGCTATCCACCCGGACGGCCCAGGCTGACCTTCTCGCCCGATGGGGAGCAGCTCCTCGTCGCGGGTCTGGCGGGCCGCTCATTGGTTCTCGGCTGGAAGCTGACCAGACCGAGGACCCTGGCACACGGTGAAGGTGCTCGACCATTCGCGTTCCTCGCGTCGGCAGACGGGCGTCGGTTTCTCCTGAGAGAACACGCATTCGAGGACGCAAACTACGAGCTCTGGGACTCTCAGGGGACCCTGGTTCGATCTGCCACGGCAGCGAGGTTGTACCAGACCGAGATCTCCGGAGACGGAAACCGGATCGCGCTCGGCAACGCGGACGGGATCGACGTTCTCCAGGCGGACTCGGGAACGGTACTGGACCAGGTGGACTGCAAGAATTGCCGTCAACTCCGCCTCTCCTGGGACGGAGCGCGGCTCCTCGCGAGGTCTCGAGGTTTCCTTGGCCTGTGGAAGCTCGACCCCCCCGTCCTTCTGTGGTCCGAAGCACGACGACTCGGGCAGCTAGAGGACCCGATCTCACTCTCCGGTGACGGGCGGACGGTGAGCTGGGTCTGGAATGGCCGGGTGATGCTTCACACCGATACGGGGGCCGGTGAGTCCGAGTTCTCGGGCGTGCACGAGATGCTCGATGCAGCCCTCAATCACGACGGCAGCGCACTTGCTCTGGTCACGACCGCCGAGGTCGCCGTCTGGGAGGTCTCTTCCCATCGTCGCCGCTGGACAGTGCCGAACACCAGCTGGGTCGATCAGGAAGTCACGTGGTCGAGTGACGATGCGACGCTGCTGCTCTTCCGCGAAGACCTGGGAACGGTGTTGATCGATGCCGTCACCGGGAACCACCTGGCGACCATTGCGCTCTCGAAGCCGGGGGCGTTCCTTCCCCAGGAGAACGTCCTGGGCGACCTCCGCCATCGTATCTCCCGGGCCGGCAATCGCTGGGAGCTCTACCCCTTGCCGCCTCCGGACACGGATCCTCCGCAGGTCAGCCTGAAGCGCATCCTGGACGAAGCAGGGCTGGAGCTCCGGGGCGTCGAGCTGGTGGGAACCCTTCCCCGGGACGGGGCACCGACTGCTCAGGCCGGGCAGTAACCGGCCAATCAGTTGCAGGCTGGTGGGTTTCTCACCTCGCGCCATCCTCGAGCTCCGTCGTTCCGCTTCCTGTTCGTCGCGCGTGATGACACAGCCAGAGCTGTGTGATCGCCACAGCGACCAGTGCGTTTGCAGACGGGCACGAGCCGGCTCGGCGGTTGCAGTCGACCCGTGCAACCACTCGACGGAGCTCGACGGCCATGACTCGAACTCAGGCGGCTCATCCAGAAGACATCGAGTTGCTCGGCGAGCGTCGCCTCGAGGACGATGAGGGAACGGCGACCGTCGTGCGGAGCGACCAGCTGGGACGGGCCTGCTCCTTCCTCCCGAGCCTCGGTAACAAGTGGGCCGAGTCCGGCCTGAAGGAGCACGCGCCTTGCTCGAGTGCACGAGGGCGTGCCGCACGCGGCTCGCCGATGCACGTGCTCGAGGGCGACACACGTCTCGCGGCGTGGACGACGGACCAGACGAGGACATGAGAGCACCCAGTCACATGAATGTGCCTCTTGAAGAGTCCGGGCGAATACGAACAATGGACGTGACCAGAAGAGACAGCGCCGGAGCCCACCCAAAGATGCTCGCGCCCAGAGTCGTCGACACCGAAAGCAGGCCGGTCACCTCACGCGTGATCGGATCGAGTCCGAAGTTCCGCACCGTCCTGGAGAACGTCGAGCTGGTCGCGCCCGTGGATTGCTCCGTTCTCATCCATGGCGAGACTGGCACGGGCAAGGAAGTCATCGCGCAGGCCATCCACGAGGGGAGCCAACGAAGCCAGAACCGGTTCGTGGCAATCAACTGCGCGGCGATTCCAGCGGCGCTGGTGGAGAGCGAGCTTTTCGGTCATGAGCGCGGTGCGTTCACCGGAGCGCTCCATCAGCGGGTCGGACGGCTGGAGGCCGCCGATGGTGGGACGCTCTTTCTCGACGAGATCGGCGACCTTCCGCTCGAGCTTCAGCCCAAGCTCTTGCGCGCGCTCCAGCAGCAGGAGTTCGAACGACTGGGAAGCTCGCGCACGACCCGGGTCGATGTCCGGATCGTGTCTGCAACCAACCAGGACCTGTGGGACATGGTCAAGCGCCACAGGTTCCGAGCCGACCTCTTCTATCGGCTGAATGTCTTTGCGCTCGCGCTCCCGCCCCTGCGCGAACGAGAGGGCGACATCCCCTTGCTGGTTGCTCATTTCGTCCGGACGTTCGCCGAGCGGCAGGGCAAGTCGATCGAGCACATCCCCGACCACGTGCTGAAGGCCCTCGAGCGATACCCCTGGCCGGGAAACATCCGAGAGCTTCAGAACTTCATCGAGCGCTCCGTCATTTTCACCAGGGGTTCGGAGTTGCGAGCCCCGATCGGTGAGCTCGTGCACGCGCAGAAGCCTTGCGCCGCGCCGCGGACGCTGGCGGATGCAGATCGAGTTCATATCGTCACGACGCTCAAGGAGACGAACTGGGTCGTCGGTGGCGCGAACGGCGCCGCTGCCCGGCTCGGGCTCAAGCGGACGACGCTCATCGCGAAAATGCGCAAGCTCGGCCTCTCGCGTGAAGCGGCCCAGGAGGTCGACATCGGCGTCCCCCATCCCGGCGGCGCACCCGATGGAGCGCCAGGCGACCAGGACGACGATGCGATTGGCTCCGACGAGACGTCCGCTCTCACGAAGAGCGGCTGAGGCTAGGCCGCGTCGCGCACGCTTTCGGAGAACAGAGCCTGCCGGATCGACGCACGTGCCCGGCAGAGGCGTACCCGAAGGGTGAGATCGTTGATCTGGAGGACGCGGCATGCCTCACCAGAGCTGGCACCCGCGAAGTCACGGAGAAGGACGACCGTTCGTTGACTTTCGGGCAGGGCCTGGAGCGCCTCGTTGAAGCGCCGGAGAGCCTCCCGCTCGAGGAGAAGCCATTCCGGAGAAGCATCGTCGGCCGTGACCGGGAGCTGGAGCTCCCCTCCGGACCAGGGACTCTGCCAGGCGGAGAAGGGGAGAGAGCGAACCTCACGGCGTCGCAAGCCCTTCGCCCTGTTGATCACGATCCGGACTAGCCAGCCGAACAGGCTGTATCGAGGGTTGAAGCCGTCGATGCAGGCGAATGCGGCGAGCCAGGAATCCTGGACCGCGTCCTCGGCGAGCCCCTTGTCACGCAGAATGCGGGAGGCCTGAAGCACGAGTGCGGAATGATAGCGCCGGACCGCGGCCGCTCGGGCTGCTGGATCTCCGTCCCGCAACCGGTCAATGAGCATGTGTTCGTTCAACTGAGAGTCAAGACGGAGGGCGAGGCAGGCGCTGGTCGCTGCCGGCGCAGCGTGTCTCGCTCCGTGCTCAACGACAGATGCTTTGACCAGGCCGAGGGAGTTCATTGCCCGCCATGTAGTGAGGACCGGTGGGTCGTTCCATGCACGGCCGGCTATTTGGCGGCTATTTGTGGGCTCTGACTTGAGTCGCGGGGCGGCATGACTGCGGAGAGTAGAGGACCGTCAACTCGTGCTCGGCTGGGGTCGTTCGAGGTCGACCTCCGGTCAGGTGAATTGCGCGCTCTGGAGCAGGGCTCTCCGTCCGGCACGGTCCTGCTCAGGGAGCAGCCCTTCCAGATTCTCCGGATGCTGATCGAGCGGGGCGGGAAGATCGTCACCCGCGCCGAAATCAAGAAGGCGCTCTGGCCGAACGACACCATCGTCGACTTCGACCGCGGCATCAACGCCGCGATCGTCGTGCTGCGGCGAGCGCTGGGGGACTCCTCGGCAAACCCCCGCTACATCGAGACCGTCGGTCGGCGAGGGTACCGGCTGCTCCCCGAAATCCAATGGTCCGCCCAGACCGGACCGGTGCGGCCGGTCAGCACCGAGGCTCGTGTCGAGGCCCGGGCGGACACCCTCAACGTGGGAGACCTGGTCGGGAAGAAGGTCGCTCACTACCGCGTGGTGGCGGTGCTCGGTGGCGGTGGGATGGGCATGGTGTACAGAGCCGAGGATCTTCGGCTCGGACGCTCGGTTGCGCTGAAGTTCCTGCCGGAGGAGCTGGCCAGCGACCCGGTCGCCTTCCGGAGGCTCGAGCGCGAAGCGCGGACCGCCTCGGCGCTCAGCCACCCCAACATCTGCACCATCTTCGACATCGAGGAGCACGAAGGTCAGCCGTTCATCGCAATGGAACTGCTCGAGGGCGAGACGCTGCTGCAGCGAATCGGACGAGCCTCACCGGCACCTCTCTCACCGCTCGAGGCCATCGACATCACGATCCAGGTCTGCAACGGACTTCAGGCTGCGCACGAGAAGGGCATCGTTCATCGAGACGTCAAGCCGGCCAACATCTTCCTCACCAGGCAGGGGCCGGTGAAGGTGCTGGACTTCGGGATTGCGAGGCAGGTGGGAGACTCCGGACACGAACCTGCGCACGGGAACGGTTCGTTGACTCAGCCTGGTCTGACGCGCACCGGGGCCTCGGTCGGAACCACCGCCTACATGTCTCCGGAGCAGGCGCGCAAGGAGCCGCTCGATGCCCGCTCCGACCTGTACTCGCTGGGACTGGTCTTCCACGAGATGGCCACGGGTCGGCGCGCCTCGGGTGAGGAGACTCCTGCCGGCGCCGCCGCGTGGAACACGATTCCAGAAACACGAGCGGTGGCTCCAGCGCCACCGCGCGCTCTCGAGGCCACCCTCGCCAAGGCGCTGGAGACCGATCCTGCGCGTCGCTTCCAAACGGCCACCGAGATGCGGCGTGACCTGGAACGTGCGCGTGCTCGCGTGGGGCGGCATTCGGAATGGAACGCGCGGTCCCTGATCGCCGTCGCGCTCCTCGTGGCGTTGATGGCGTCCGGCCTCTCGCTGTGGCTGAGGCGCAGGCACCCGGCAGTGAGGCTCTCACCGGACGATACGCTGGTCATTGCCCACCTGACCAACCAGACCGGCGATGGGGTGTTCGACGACGCTCTGTACACGGGCCTGCGCGTCGCCCTGGAGCAGAGCCCTTATCTCAACGTGCTGGGGGAGGCGAAGGTTGGCGCCACCCTCGGGTCGATGAAGCTCGGCCCTGAGACGCGCCTCACTCCGGAGATCGCGCTCGAGGTCTGCCGCAGGACCGCGAGCAAGATGACGGTGTCACCGTCGATCGCCGATGCGGGCAACGGTCTTCATCTTGGCCTTTTCGGGGTCGACTGCCGGTCGGGAGCGGTGGTTGCTCACGTCGATGAGAACGCCGCCAGTCGGGACGCCGTCGTGCATGCCCTTGGAGTGGCCGCTGCGAAGTTACGTGTCCTCCTGGGCGAACCGGCGGAGTCCATCGCCAGGTTCAACGCGCCGCTGGAAAAGGCGACGAGCGCGTCGCCGGAGGCGGTGGAGCTGCTGACGCTCGGTTACCGGCGTCACCTGGCCGGCAACTGGCATGACGCGCTCCCGTATTACGAGCGGGCGGTCCGGAACGATCCGGAGTTCGCGCTGGGCCACGCCGCGCTCGGGGTGGCGCAGATGACTGAGGGGCACCAGGCACCGGCCGAGGCTTCCATTCGCCGGGCTTTCGAGCTGCGGAACCGTCTCACGCTCCCGGCGCGCTTCAACGTCGAGGGCATCTATTACTGGGAGGTGACGGGGAAGGCCGACGAGAGTCGCAGGGTCATCGGGCAGTGGGTGCAGACCTTTCCTCACGACGTGGTCGCCCGCAACAACTTCTCCCAACTTCTCACGCTTCTCGGCGATCCAGATCGAGCCCTCGGCGAAGCGCGCGAAGCCGCCCGGCTACTGCCGACGCCACTCAGTTACTGGACCTGGGTCTCGCGGGCCCTCGACGCCGATCGTCTGGATGAGGCGAAGCGCACCTACGAGGAAGCGCTTCGACGGGGCTTCGAGTCGCCGCTCTTGCGGGAACGACGCGCGCTCATCGCCTTCCTCGAAGGAGATGACGAAGCGCTCCGAGAACAGTGGAAGTGGGCAGAGGGCAAGCCCCAGGCGGAGGCAATCTTCAACTCTGAATGGGCCATGGGTGAGGCCTTCCACGGGCGCCTCCGGGCTTCGCTTCACTTCGCGAAGACCGCAGCGGCATTACATGCAAAGGGTCCGGCGCCACGTCCGCTCGAGCACGCGAACGCAGGCGCTGCCGATGTCTATGCCGACGAATTGACTGCGATCCTGATGCGAGCAGAGGCGGGCGTTCGCTCGACGCTGCCCCTCTCTGCGGACATGGCGCAGCTACATCTCAATACCCGAACGCTTGCGGCGCTGACGCTGGCCCGTACCGGGCGACTCGACGAAGCCGAGAGAGCCGCGGACGCCCTCCGTCACGAGTTTCCGACGCACATTCTGATCCAGAGCTACGGCTTGCCGCTCATCGAAGCGGTGATGAAGCTGCAGTCGAACGATGCTCCGGGCGCGGTCGAGGCCTTGCGCCCCACAGTCAAGTACGAGCTGACCACCTGGGGTTCCTTCCCCGAGCTCTACTCGGCGTACCTCCGTGGCCTGGCGTGGCTGAGGATGGGAGATGGTCAGGCCGCGGCCGTCGAGTTCCGGAAGGTCCTTGCTCATCCCGGTCTGGTGGGCCGCTGGGCCATCGGCGCGATGGCGCATGTTCAGCTGGCACGAGCGCAGCATCTGACCGGCGAGGACGCTGCGGCGCTCTCGTCCTACGAGAAGTTCCTCGACCTCTGGAAGGACGCGGACGACGACGTGCCGCTCTACAAGGAAGCCCGGGCGGAATACCGCAGCCTGCGCGCACGGCAGCAAGAGGTGGGCGGTCGATGATCCAGATCAAGCGTGCGTACGAGCCTTCCGAGTCGGCAGACGGGAAGAGATTCCTGGTCGAGCGTCTGTGGCCGCGAGGCATGAAGAAGGAGGCGCTCGTGATGGACGGATGGCTGAAGGAGGTGGCGCCGAGCGCCGAGCTGCGAAGCTGGTTCGGCCACCGGCCCGAGCGGTACGACGAGTTCCGCCGACGCTATCGGGGCGAGCTCGACGCCAAGGCCGACGCGTGGCACCCGATCCTCACGGCGGCGAGATCAGGCCCGGTGACGCTCCTGTACAGCGCGCATGACACCGAGCACAACGGCGCCCTGGTCCTCAGGGACTACCTCGCCGAACGTCACGGGAAGGAACACGCCCAGGTCCGGCGATCAGCCCGGCCGGGCGGCTCGTAGTTTCTTCCGGACGCTGAATCCGAGCTTTCCGAGCACCCGGACGGCTCCGGTCTTCCCACCCTCGAAGTCGCCGGAGCCCAGCCGCCGGCCGGTGGCGAACTCGTACGCAGCGCCCAGGATCGCCTTCGGCGGGTAACGGCGTTCGCCCCAGACCAGAACGTAGGTCGTCGTCGGAGCGAAGCCATGGTCTGCAAAGAACTTCTCGGGGCCCAGCCGGTCATACTCGCGTATCGCGCGTAGGACGTCGGGACGGGTCACGCGTTCCCATGCCATCGTCATTTCTGATGGTAGTCGAACTTGCCGTTCTGGCTCGCGAAGAAGATGCATCCGTCCGGCGAGAGGCACTTGGTGACGTGAGGCTCCCCACCTTTCTGAAAGTAATAGGAACCTGACGGCAAGGCGACGTCGGGAGCGTCAGGCCTCTTGTTGACCATGACGCCCGAGACGACCACCGCCCAGTAGTCGTCCGTATGGATGTGAGTCGGGCTCACGTATCCGGCCGGCATCTTGATGAATGTGCCGTGGGGCCCCTGGGAAAGATCTCCGTAGGCTGCCGCGGCCCACAATTCACCGTGCACCCCGTCCTTGATGCCGGTCGGGCCATACTTGAGTTCGGTCGCTCGCGTGCTGACCGATGAGGTCTTCGTCTTCATGTCGGGATGCTCCTTCGAGTCGAGGTGATGCAACGCCGAGGTGCGTGGTGTTGCGGCCTCGATGCCGTGCACACGTGGGGCCAGGCTCGAAGGCGCTGACTGACTCGGGCCGTGCGCGAGGGAGTGTCGGGCAGGCGTCTCATGCGCGTCGGCGCGTCGCTCCGGCGACGCGTCGCATCCGCGCGGCGGAGTGGCGCCGCGCTGGACGAACGGAGCGATCGATCAGCGTCGCGTTGCGCGCACGGGCTCGGGGGACAGCAGCCACTGCACTGTCAGCGGCGGAAGGTCCACCGCGACCGAATCGGTCATCCCATCCCACGGGACGTTCTCGGTCGTGACCGCGGACGGTCCGCTCCGGTCGCGGCCGCCCACCGCCGCGGCGTCGGTGTCGAGGACGCGCTGCCAGGTGCCGGGGACCGGAAGCCCGAACCGGTACCCCGACCACGGCTGGTTGGCCATGTTGGCGAGGCAGGCGATGGCCCGGCCCTCGGGGTCCTGGCGAAGGAAGCCGTAGACGTTGCTGCTCGCCGAGTCGGCCTGGATCCACCGGAACCCCTCGGGCCGGTCGTCCTGGGCGTGGAGCGCGGCGTGCTCGCCGTAGAGTCCGTTGAGCGCGCGGACCAGGGCCTGGAGCCCGGCGTGCGCCGGGTCGGCGAGGAGGTGCCAGTCGAGGCTCTTGTCGTGGTTCCACTCCGCCGGCTGGCCGAACTCGCCGCCCATGAAGAGCAGCTTCCGGCCGGGGTGCGCCCACATCCAGGCGAGGAGCGCGCGGAGGTTCGCGGCCTTCTCCGCGTCGTTCCCCGGCATCCGCCCCCACAGCGAGCCCTTCATGTGCACGACCTCGTCGTGCGACAGCGGAAGGACGTACCGCTCGCTGTACGCGTAGAGCAGCCCGAAGGTCAGCTTGTTGTGCTGGTGGATCCGGAAGAGCGGGTCGGTGGCGAAGTACTTCAGCGTGTCGTGCATCCACCCCATGTTCCACTTCAGGGTGAAGCCCAGCCCTCCGTCGGAGACCGGGGCCGTCACCTTCGGCCAGGCGGTGGACTCCTCGGCGATGACGTGCACGCCGGGGTGGCGGGCCTGCACCGAGGCGTTCAGCTCGCGGAGGAAAGAGATGGCCTCCTCGTTCTCGCGGCCCCCCCAGCGGTTGGGGACCCACTCTCCGGGCTGGCGCGAGTAGTCGAGGTAGAGCATCGAGGCCACCGCGTCCACGCGCAGCCCGTCCACGTGGTACTCGTCGAGCCAGAAGTGCGCGTTCCCCACCAGGAAGTTGCGCACCTCGTTCCGGCCGAAGTTGAAGACGTAGGTCCCCCAGTCGGGCTGCTCGCCCTGGCGCGGGTCGGCGTGCTCGAAGAGCGCCGATCCGTCGAACCGCCCGAGGCCCCAGACGTCGCGGGGGAAGTGGCCGGGCACCCAGTCGACGAGGACGCCGATGCCTTCCTGGTGGAGGTGGTCGACCAGGAAGCGGAAATCGTCCGGGTGGCCGAAGCGCGCGGTGGGGGCGAAGTAGTTCCCCACCTGGTAGCCCCAGGAGCCACCGAAGGGATGCTCGGCCACCGGCAGCAGCTCCACGTGGGTGAAGCCCATGTCCTGGCAGTAGCCGGCGAGCTGCACCGCGATCTCACGGTAGGTGAGCGAGCGGTTCCCCTCCTCGGGCACGTGGCGCCAGCTCCCGAGGTGGACCTCGTAGACGCTCATCGGCCGGCGGAAGAGGTCTCCCCGCGCCCGCTGCTCCATCCAGCCGGCGTCGCGCCAGGCGTACCGGTCGAGGGCATGGACCACCGAGGCCGTCTGGGGCGGCACCTCCGTGCGGAAGGCGTAGGGGTCGGCCTTGAGGAAGGGCGGACCGCCTCCGTGGGGGCGGATCTCGAACTTGTAGCGGGCGCCGTCGCCCAGCTCGGGGACGAAGAGCTCCCAGATGCCCGAGCCGCCCATCCGCCGCATCGGGTGGAGCCGTCCGTCCCAGCCATTGAAGTCGCCCACCACCGACACGCCGCCCGCGGTGGGGGCCCAGACCGCGAAGGCCGTCCCGGCGGTGCCGCCGTGGAGCATGGGGTGCGCGCCGAGACGCTCCCAGGGCCGCTCGTGCCGCCCCTCGTTGATGAGGTGGAGGTCGAGCTCTCCCAGCGTGGGCCAGTAGCGGTACGGGTCGCCGAGGACGAAGCGCCGGCCGCCCGGGTAGCTGACCGCGAGGTGGTACGGGCCCACCGCGCGTGGCGTGCGGGCCTCGAACAGGCCGTGCCCCAGCGGGCGCATCGGCCACTCGTGGCCGTCGTCGGCGACGACGGTGATTCCCTCCGCCTCGGGCCGGAAGGCGCGGATGACGGTGCCTCCGCCCGGCTCGGGGTGCGCGCCCAGAATCTGATGGGGCTCGGGGTGGTGCAGCGCACGGACGGCGTCGAGGGCCGCGCGCAGTCCCGGGTCCGGCGCCGCGGCCGCGGTCATGCCAGCGCCTCGGCGGGGATGTACGCCCAGTCGGGACGCATCTGGAGCTCGTAGCGGAGCTCGTAGAGCGTCTTCTCCAGCTCGAGCACGTCGAGCATCTTCCGGGCGTCGGACTCGCTCGCCGGGAGCAGCTGGCTGTCCTGGACCGCGGCTCGCCATCCCCGGAGGAAGGCCGCCTTGGCTGCGCTCACCGCGCGCCGACGCTCGCCGGGCGCGAGGCCTGCCACCGACGCGGCATAGGAGAACGAGCGCAGCATCCCCGCGACGTCGCGCAGCGGGGTGTGCTTCTCCCGGCGGGCGTTGTACGGCCGCGCCGGCTCGCCCTCGAAGTCGATGACCATCCAGTCGTCCCCCGTCCAGAGCGCTTGGCCGAGGTGGAGGTCCCCGTGCTGGCGAATCTTCTGACCGGACGGAGTGAGCGAGGCCAGCGATTTCGCCCGCTCGGTGAGCGCATCCTGCCGGTCGGCCAGGTGCGGGAACCTTTCCGCGGCCTTGGCCAGCGTGACGCCGAGCTCGCCGACGATGGAGCTGCTCCACCGCTGGAGGTCCTCCTGATGGATGGGCTCCGGGGCGAAGGCCGGGTCGGTCTCGTCCGAGGCCAGAACGCGGTGCAGCTCGCCCACCCGCTGTCCCAGTTGCTCCAGCCGGGCCAGGGTCTCGCTCCCCGGTTCGCGTGACTCCCGCAACACCCCGGTGAGATACGCCCAGCCGTCGCCCTGGTTGGGGACGAAGGCGTAGAGCAGGGCGAGCTCGCTGGCGCTCGGCCCTTCCAGGGTGAGCGCCGCCAGGAGCTGGGGCGTGGAGCGGTAGCCGTGTGTCGCCAGGAACCGGCCCATCTCCACCTCGGGGGAGAGCCCGACCTCGAGCTTGCGGAGCACCTTGAGCAGCACCCGGTCGCCGACGACCACGCTGGTGTTGCTCTGCTCCACTCCCAGCGACCGCACCGAGGGCTCGCGGGGAAGGGAAGCCAGGACCTCGGCGCCCCGACCGATGGTCTCGGCCCGGACCACGCCCTGTCCCACCGGGACCCGGCGGGCCTCCCGGGCGGCGTCGAGGACGGCCCGCGCCACCCCGGGGTCCTCCAAGGCGTCGCGCAGCTGCCCGTCGGGCATCCGCTGCAGCAGGACGAGGTAGGTCTCGGGGACGCCGATCACGTAGCTCACGCGCACGATGCTGGCCTCGGCCTCGGCTGCGGACTGGAGTGGGATGCGCTCCAGGACCTCGACCTTGGAGATCGGGACTCCCTTCCCGCCAAACCAGCGCTGCTGCTTCAGCCAGCCAGTGAGCTCCTCGATCGTCGCGTTCATGAGGCGCTCCCTTCCCCCGGCGGCTGCAGCCGGAACCAGTAGAACCCGTACGCCCCGAGCGAGAGCTGGTACGGCCGCTCGGTGATGACCGGGAAGGGTGTCTCGGCGAACAGCTCGATGGGCGTCCAGCCCTTCCAGGAGGAGAGATCTAGCTCGGCCGGCTGGGCGCCGCGGGCGAAGTTGCAGAGGCAGAGCAGCGTCTCCTCCGGGGCGATGCGGACGAAGGCCATCACCTTGCGGTTCGGCGGGTTCACGAACCGGAGCTTGCCCATCCAGAGGGCAGGGTGCTGCTTGCGGACCCGGATGAGCTCCCGGACCCAGTTGAGGAGCGAGCCAGTGGACGCTTCCTGGGCCTCCACGTTGAGCGCCTGGTAGCCGTACACGGTGTCCGCGATGACGGGAAGGAAGAGGCGGGCGTAGTCCGCACGACTGAAGCCCGCGTTCCGGTCCGGTGTCCACTGCATCGGCGTGCGGACGCCGTTGCGGTCACCGAGGAAGATGTTGTCGCCCATGCCGATCTCGTCGCCGTAGTACATGACCGGGGTCCCGGGCAGGCTGAAGAGGAGCGAGTGCATCAGCTCCAGTCGCCGGCGCCCGCTGTCCATCAGAGGCGCGAGACGCCGGCGGATGCCGAGATTCAGCTTCATCCGCGGGTCCTTGGCGTACTCGCGGTACATGTAGTCGCGGTCCTCGTCGGTCACCATCTCCAGCGTCAGCTCGTCGTGGTTGCGCAGGAAGATCGCCCACTGACAGGTCTCGGGGATCTCCGGGGTCTGCTGCATGATCTCCACGATGGGCGTCCGCTCCTCGCGCCGGACCGACATGAAGATGCGGGGCATCACCGGGAAGTGGAACCCCATGTGGAACTCGTCCCCGTCGCCGAAGTACACCCGCACGTCCGCCGGCCACTGGTTGGCCTCGGCCAGCAACACGCGGCCGCCGAACTCGCGATCGATGGTGGCCCGCAGCTGCTTCAGGAAAGCGTGGGTCTCCGGCAGGTTCTCGCAGTTGGTGCCCTCGCGCTCGAAGAGGTAGGGCACGGCGTCGCAGCGGAAGCCATCCACGCCCATGCGCAGCCAGAAGCGCATGACGTTCAGCATCTCCTCCTGGACCTCGGGGTTGTCGTAGTTGAGGTCCGGCTGGTGGCTGAAGAAGCGGTGCCAGTAGTACTGCTTGCCCACCGGGTCCCAGGTCCAGTTGGAGCGCTCGGTGTCGGTGAAGATGATCCGCGCGCCCTGATACTTCTGGTCGGTGTCGCTCCAGACGTACCAGTTGCGCTTCGGGCTTTCGGGGCTGCGGCGCGCGTCCTGGAACCAGGGATGCTGATCGCTGGTGTGGTTCACCACCAGCTCGGTGAGGACGCGAATCCCTCGGGCGTGCGCCGCATCGACGAGGTGCTGGAAGTCCTCCAGCGTGCCGTAGTCGGGATGGATGGCGTAGAAGTCGGCGATGTCGTAGCCGTCGTCCCGCAGCGGGCTCGGGTACATCGGCAGGACCCAGAGGCAGTTCACCCCCAGGTCCTGGAGGTAGGGGAGCTTGGTGATGAGGCCCTGGATGTCGCCCTTGCCGTCGCCGTTCGAGTCGAAGAACGCGCGGACGTGCAGCTCGTAGATGATGGCCGACTTGAACCACAGCGGGTCGTCGGAGGTCATCGGTCTCCCGGGAGCTCAGTAGAAGTAGTCGAAGGCCTGCTCGGTGCGCGACGGCGCCCGCACGGTCCAGACGGCGGCCGGCATCTCCGGGGTGAGCGTGACGCTCGCCGTCTCTCCACGCCAGAGCTGTCGCTCGCCACTGAGCTGCTCCTCCACCTCCACCACCTCGCGACCGGCGAGCCCGTAGCGCTGGAGCGGCAGCTGCAGCTCCGCGGTGTGGGTCCGGTACGGATCGAGGCTCACCGCCACCAGCACCTGGCTGGTCCCGTCCTCGGTGCGCTTGCCGTAGAAGATCACTTGCGGATCGTCGCAGGTGAAGAACTCGAGGCCCGCGTCGCTCTGGAGCGCGGCCTCGGCGTGGCGTACGTCGTTCAGCCGGCGGATCCACTCCCGGATGTCGCCGGAGCGCCGGGCGCGCCAGTCCACCAGCTGGTACTTCTCGCTGTCCCGGTACTCCTCGCCCTGCAGCACCGCGGCGTCGCAGAACTCGTAGCCCGAGTAGATGCCGTAGGAGGCCCCGAGCGTCGCGGCCAGGGCGACCCGGATGCGGAACGCCGGTGGGCCGCCCCGCTGGAGGAGCTCGGGGAGGATGTCCGGAGTGTTCGGCCAGAGGTTGGGCCGCATCGCGTCCGCCCACTCCGGACGGCGCAGCTCCTGGAAGTACTCGGCGAGCTCGCGCTTGTGGTTCCGCCAGGTGAAGTAGGTGTAGCTCTGGCTGAAGCCGAGCTTGGCCAGCGCCCGCATGAGCTTCGGACGGGTGAAGGCCTCGGAGAGGAAGACCAGCCCCGGGTCACGCTCGCGGGCCTCGCGCAGGAGCCACTCCCAGAAGGGCAGCGGCTTGGTGTGCGGATTGTCGACACGGAAGATGCGGACGCCCTGCTCGACCCAGAAGAGCACCACCTCGAGCAGCGCCGGCCAGAGCGTGCCCCGCCCCGGCCCGTTGATGTCGAAGTTGACGATGTCGTCGTAGCGCTTGGGCGGATTCTCGGCGGTCTTGATGGTGCCGTCCGGCCGGTGCTGGAACCACTCCGGATGCTCGGTCACCCAGGGGTGGTCCGGTGCGCACTGGAAGGCGAGATCCAGCGCGACCTCCATCCCGTGCTCGGCGGCGCGGCGCACGAGACGGCGCAGGTCCTCCACCGTCCCCAGCTCGGGGTGCACCGCGGTGTGTCCTCCCTCGCGGGCGCCGATGGCCCAGGGGCTTCCGACGTCGTCCGGCGCGGCGCGCGGGGCGTTGTTCTTCCCCTTCCGCGCGCTGCGGCCGATGGGGTGGATGGGCGGGAGGTAGAGCACGTCGAAGCCGAGCCGCTCGAGCTCGGGGACCAGGGCCTCGACGTCGCGGAACGTGCCGTGGCGCTCCGCGTGGGCCGCGCTCCGGGGGAAGAGCTCGTACCAGGCTCCGCTCCGGGCGCGGTCGCGCTCCACCAGCACCGGACGCTCCAGCGGGTCCCGGCGGCCGATGCTCCGGTCGGGGTAGCGGGCGGCGGCGTCGACGACCCGCGCCTCGGTGGCGCGGGCGATGCCGTCCATCGGGGGCCCCTCCAGGACGGAGGCAGCCTCGTCCAGGAGCTGTGCGTCGTGGCTGGCGTGCGCGGCGTCGGCGCGGGCGGCGCATGCCCGGAGGAGAGCGGCGCCCTCGAGGAGCTCGCTCCGGACGTCCCGCCCCACGGCCACCTTGCGCTCCAGCTCCGAGACCCAGCTCCGGTAGAGGTCGGGCCAGGCCTCGATGGCGAAGACCACCCGGCCGGGCGGCCCGAGGGTGACGTCCGCGGCCCACCGGTCGTTCCCCAGCAGATGCATGGGGCACGCTCGCCACGGTCCGGACTCCGGAGAGACCTGTCGCCACCAGACGACCGCGGCGAGGACGTCGTGCCCCTCCTTGAAGACGTCGGCCTCGACGTGGAGCGGCTCGCCGGCGATGCGCTTCACGGGGGAGCGGCCGCCGTCCAGCTCGGGGGTGACGGCCTCGATGATCATGCTGCCGGCGCGCCCGGCGCTCTCCGCGGGGCGGACCACGGCGGGACGGACCGGGGTGGGGGCCTGCTCGCCGTCACCGCTCGAGGCGCCGCCACGGGCGAGGGGGGTGGGGCTGTCCGGGGCGGTCTCGGCGTGCAGCGGGATGATGTCTTCGCGCGGGGCCATTGGGGAGCAAGCTGTACACGATGCGACCGAGGGCCCTCCGGATCGCCCACGACCAGGCAAACGGAGAGTGTTCACCCCCGGTCGGAGCCGGTGGGGGGTCTCCGGGGCCCCGTTCCTGGTAGCGTCGGGGGCGGAGGTCCTGGCCGATGTTGCCTGCATTCCCCCTCCCGGAGGCCCCGCGGTCCTGGAACGAGTGGACCGCCTACTCCCTGCTGCACGCCGCCTTCGCCGGCGTGGTCGCCTGGGTCGGGGCGAACCGCGGGAGCGAGCCCCGCGGGTTCTGGCCGCTCTGGGGGGTGATGGCCGGGGCGATGATCGTCCTGCTCGTCCACCGGGCGGTGCTGCTGGCGAGGCACGAGGCGACCGGGAACACGGCCTTCGATCGCGTCCTGGTGAGCGCGGTGGACGTGACCGGGCTCCTGCTCGTCACCGTCCTGGTCGTCTCGGGCCTGTTCTGAGGCGCCGGGGCCTCCGGGCCCTCAGCGCCCGGCGGACTCCGCCGCGAGCGCGGCCTCGGTCGCCCGGAACAGCGGCTCCGCGGACACGGGCGAGCCGGTGGCGTGGACCATCCAGAAGTCCGGCGTCACCCGCCCGAAGGAGGCGACCCGCTCGAACTCCGCGCCCGATTTCGGCCCCTTCAGCTTCTCCTCGAGCTGGAAGGCGATGAGGTGCCCGAGCGGATACGCCGGCAGGTAGAGGAACGACGGCGCGATGATGTGCGAGTAGATGCCGAGCAGCGCCGAGTCCTTCTCGCCGAGCACCGGTGCGTAGTACCGGTTCCAGAGAGCGCGGGCGAGGCTCACCGTCGCCTCGCGGAGCTGCGCGGGCGTGGCGTCGGGGTGCTCGTACATCCAGTGCCAGATGTCCATGTCCAGCAGGGCCACTCCGGCGATCTCCCAGGTGGCCCAGAAGTCGCCGAGCACGCGGAGCCGCTCGTCGCGCGCGCTCGGCTTGCCGAGCCCGAGCAGCTCGAGGTCGTGCGCCTGGAAGGTGAAGGCCAGCGCCTCGGTGAAGGCGTTGCCCGGGACGCCGGCGAGGAGCGTGCTGTCCACCTCGTAGAGCGAGAAGAGCTGCTCCACGTTGTGGCCCATCTCGTGGACCGCGATGTTGTAGCCCTTGTAGTCCATGCCCCCCGCGCCGACCCGGGTGCGCAGGTGCGGCAGGTCTCCGCGCCGCGCCGCCTGGAGCGCGTGGCCCGAGCCGCGGGCCGGGTCCACCACGATGTGCTCGGCGAGCCACTTCGCCTTCGCCGAGGTGAAGCCGAGCTCGCGGAGCAGCCGCGGCATGTCCTTCGCGTACGCCTCGGGTGTCGGGTAGCGCTTCCGGGTCAGCGCATCGAGCTTCGCCTCGGGGAACCGGGCGCGGGCGAGGAAGCCGGCGTACCAGAGGTCGTGCGGCTCGAGCGGCCGGCCCAGGCGCTGCTGGATGAGCGCAGCGACCTTCGGCACCAGAGGCGAGGAGACGATCGACTCGAGCAGCGCACGGAAGCGCGCCTCCGGAATCTCGTAGTCGAGGCGGAAGCGGCGATCCATCTCGGTCGGGGCGAAGGGCGAGTCCTGGTCCATTCGCCGGGCGGCCTGGAAGTTCCGGAGCAAGAGCGCGTAGCGGGTGTCTGGCTCCCGGGCGGCGCTGACCTTGAGCACGCCGCCGCTCTTGCCCTGTCCGGCGGGGCGCTCCTCGACCTCGGCCGCCGGAGCTGCGCTGAGGATGTTCTTGACCGGGTCCCAGTCCAGACGTGGATCGTCGATCGCCGCCTGGGGGATCTCCTGGGTGACGATGCGCTCGATGGCCGCGCGGAGGAGCCGCTGCCGGGCGAGCCCGGCCTGCCCCTCGGCGTAGTCGGCCTTGATCTGGTCCCGCAGGTTCCAGTGGCTGAGCAGCCGCTTCCCCTTCGGGAAGGGCCGCGCGCCGTCGGAGCCGACGAGGTGGTGGACCCAGAGGTTGTACCCGGCGATGTACGCCTCTCCCGCGGCCGAGGCCTCCGCGCGCTGGGCCAGCGCGGCTCCCGAGGGACGGGTCGCGAAGCGGCCGGTGAGCCGCGCCTCGGCCCACCGGGTCCGTGACCAGGCCGGGCCCTGGGCCACCATCTCGTCGAGCGTGTCGAGCGGCCAGTTGAGGAGCGCGGTGAAGGCGATCTTCGATGAGAAGAGGTTTTCTTGAAGCTGGGCTCCCGGGTCGGTGGCGGCGAGGAGCGCGTCGACCGGGAGCTCGGGGCCGCGGTCGAGCTCGGCGCCGGCGCGCCAGGTCCGGCCCACCTCCAGCAGATGTCCATCGGCGGACTCGAAGGCCTCGGCGAGACGGTCGCGGGTCCTGGCGAGCACTGCCGGGTCGGCGATGAAGGCGGAGAGGACGAAACGCTCACGCGCCGCGGTGTCGCCGTCCTCGGGGCGCCAGAAGGCCACGACCTGCGAGACGCCGCGCTCGGCCCGGGGCCGGACGGCCTCGCCGTGCTGGCCGACCAGGGCCTCCACCAGGCCCTGCGCGTCCGCGGCCGGCGTGGCGCCGCCGCCGGGCAGCGGCCTCATCGGGACCTCCGGAGGCGGAGGGGCCTTGAGGCTGGCCTCGGGCGCCGTGTGACCGGCAGGTGACGCCGGGGGAGGGGGAGTGGTGGAGGCACAGGCGACCGCCAGGAAGAGGAGTGCAGTGTGGGCGAGGTGCGCGCGACGCATGGGGTGGGGGAGCCTAGGACGTCCATTCCTCGCCCGTCCTTGCTTCCGTTCGACCGCTCGCTGCACGCGGGGAAATCGACCGGTCGCTCATGGTTATCCCGCGCACCCGGTCTGGCTCGAGTGTCGTTCGCCCACCTCGTCCTCCTCGCCGCCACCGCGGCGGCCCAGCCGCCCGCCGCGCAGGGACCGATCCGTGCCGCGCGGACCTCCGAGGCGCCGAAGCTCGACGGCCTCCCCGACGATCCGGTCTGGCAGCGGGCTCCGCCCTACACCCAGTTCCTCGAGCAGTTCCCCGACGAGGGCCGCGTGCCGGCGCCCGAGTTCCGCACCGAGGTCCGGGTCCTCTACGACGACCGCACCCTCTTCATCCTGGTGGTCTGTCACGACCCGCAGCCCGAGCTGGTCCAGCGGCAGCTCGGCCGGCGTGACACTCCGCTCGTGGGCGACGTGGTGGAGATCGGCATCGACTCCACCCATGACCGGCGCACCGGCTACTACTTCGGCGTGAACGCCGCCGGGACGCTCCGCGATGGCCTCTTCTACGGGGACGTCAACCTCGCGGACACCTGGGACGCGGTTTGGGACGCCGCGGTGGCTCCGCTCCCCGACGGCTGGGCCGCCGAGTTCGCCATCCCGCTCGACTTCCTGCGCTTCCCCCGGGCACCGACCCAGGAGTGGGGCTTCCTGGTCCGGCGCACGATTCACCGCACGCACCAGGTCTTCGACTCGAACCTCGTCCCGCGGAGCGCGAACGGGCTCGTCTCCCGCTTCGGCACGCTGACCGGCCTCGACGGGCTCGTGCCGCACCACGCCTTCCAGCTCACGCCGTACGCCACCGCGCGGCTCCAGCTCTCGCCGCAGTACACCGATCCGGTCTACCCCACGCCGCGGCTGGTGGAGCCGTCGGCCGACGTGGGCGCGGACCTCCGGGTGGGGCTGACCTCCGACCTCACGCTCAACGCAGCCATCAACCCGGACTTCGGGCAGGTGGAGGCGGACCAGGTGGTGCTCAACCTGAGCAACCAGGAGATCTTCTTCCCGGAGAAGCGGCCGTTCTTCACCCAGGGCCTGGAGCTCTTCCAGCCGGTGGGCTCGGAGTTCCAGAACCCCGTCCCGATGCAGCTCTTCTACAGCCGGCGCATCGGCCTCGACACGCCGATCCTCGCCGCGGCGAAGGTGACCGGCAGCGGGTGGAAGGGGCTCGACATCGGCATCCTCGACGCGGTGGTGATGGGGGCGCCCGACCCGGGAAAGAAGGACGTCGCATACCTGGACGACCCCGATCCGGACGATGCCTGGGTCCACCAGGTGGAAGGCCGGCCCGACCGGCGGCTGCAGTTCCATCTCCAGCAGCCGTTCCACCTCGGGCTGAACAGCTCGCTGCCGCGGGAGCCTCCCGTCTCGAGGAACTACTTCGCGGCGGTGGCCCGGCAGACGTTCCTCGGGCACTCGTCGGTGGGGCTGACCATCACCTCGGTGAACCCGCTGCAGCCGCGGTGCACCCACGACGACATCGTGCGGACGCGGAACCTCCAGGCGAACCTCCCCGCGGAGATCCGGGACAACTCGGCCGACCCCATCCGGTGGGACGAGACCCCGCCGTACCTCAACGACTGCGCCGGCTTCGGAGGGACGACCGCGGGGCTCGACTTCAATCTCCGCTCGGGCGACGGGGAGTGGGTGGCGCTGGGAACGGTGGTCGGGAGCCGGCGCATCGGTGGACCGGCCGAGGACGTGCAGAGGGACGGAACGGTGATGCACCCCGGGGACCTGGGGGCCGGCGGCTACCTCATCGCTGGCAAGGTCGGGGGCGAGGGCTTCCGCACCTGGGTCACCGGCCGCTACGCCTCGCCGAAGCTCGATCTCACCGCCATCGGCTACCAGCAGAGCCAGAACCAGCAGGCCATCCAGGGGACCATCGCCTACTACCGGAGTCGCGGGATCGGGTCGCTGCACGAGCTCCAGGCCAAGCTCTCCGCCAGCACCTGGTGGTCGACCGACGGCAACTGGACCCCGCGCGGCAACTACGGACTCTTCGAGGTCTCGACCATCCTGCCCGGCTACCAGCAGCTCGGCTGGAACGTGCTGCTCGAGGTTCCTCGCTACGACGTGCGAGAGATCAACGGCTATGGGGTGCCGTTCGAGCGGATCGGCGACGTGGCCACCGCCATCTTCGGGAGCACCGACCCCAACCGGCCGATCGTGCTCAGCGGCGTCCTGTTCGGCGCGCGTAGCTTCCGGCAGGGTCCCACCGAGCCTCTCACTGCCTGGGGCACGGACCTCACGCTCTTCATCCGGCCGGTGGCCTGGTCCGAGACGCAGCTCATCGGGCACTACGAGCACAACCCGCAGGGCTACCGGTACGTCGACTGCCTCGACTCGGGAGGCGGCGGCTGCGCGGGCGCCGGCGTCGGAGACCCGTCACGGAACGTGTTCCTCTTCGGCAAGCAGGACCCGAAGATTTTCTCGCTCACCCTGCGGCAGACCTTCGTCTTCGCGCCCCGGCTCACCCTCCAGATCTACGCGCAGCTCTTCAGCGCGGGGTCGCACTACTCGGGGTTCGCCGTGGCGCCGGCGAACGCGGGCGAGCGCATCGACCTCGACCAGCTCTCGGTGCTGCCAGGAGGCAAGCTCCCGGATGGGGAGGACAACCCCGACTTCCACGACGCGGCCTTCAACCTGAACGTGGTGCTCCGGTGGGAGTACCGCCTCGGCTCCACGCTCTTCCTGGTCTACTCGCGGAACCAGTCGGTGCTGGGCGTCGCCCCGAACCAGCAGCCGACGTCCGGGCTGCTCCCGCTCCGGCTCGGACCGGGTCCAACGGTCGACACCTTCCAGGTGAAGTGGTCCTACTTCTTCGACCTCTGAAAACCCCCGGCCAGAGCTAGGTCGTCCGTGGGTCGGGTTTCGGCCGGTCGCGGTAGAAGAGGATCAACGAGTAGCAGTGGAACTCGTTGTCGCTCGACTGGCAGACCACCCGATCCACGACCTCGAGATCGGCATTGCTCTTGAGCCAGCGGGTGACGTTCTCGCCGAGCTCTTCGCGCTCTCGCGCCTTCGTGGCCGAGAACACCTTCACGCCCGTGAACATGCGCCAGACCCCTCCCCGGGACCGCCGCCCGCCTGCCTGTATGGCATGCAGCCTTCACGGGTGTCAAAGACGGTGGCGCCCGGCGGGGGTCATGGCCACCCTCCCGGGAAGGTTGGCGGGCGGCGGGGCGAGGGCGAATTCTTGAACAACAAGAAAGACGCGGCGGTTCGTTTCATTCAGGAGATCCAGCGCATGGATCCCAAGCAGCTCCACACGCTGATCAGCCGGGAGGCGGGGGAGGACCTGGCGCAGTTCTTCATGTCCTACAGCGCGACCCTGATCGCGCGGGACCCCGAACGGGTCCTCCAGAACGGGTCCTCGCTGATGCTGATGGGCTATCTCATCCGCACCCGGGAGGAGCTGCGG
>Ga0081540_1000940_pt1 | contig 26200 bp, 22 predicted proteins | sample TabmetS2T1R1_FD_71024 | JGI IMG/M metagenome (GOLD analysis project Ga0081540, IMG submission 71024) | Tabebuia heterophylla rhizosphere microbial communities from the University of Puerto Rico - S2T1R1 | ecosystem: Host-associated > Plants > Roots > Rhizosphere ...
GTTGACTTCTGGTCGATCGACACGGCCGGGGACAGTCCCTCGATGAAGTCCACGTCGGGTTTGTCCATCTGCCCGAGGAACTGCCTCGCGTACGCGGATAACGACTCCACGTAGCGACGCTGGCCTTCGGCGAAGATCGTGTCGAAGGCCAGGCTCGACTTGCCAGAGCCGGACAGACCCGTGAAGACGATCAACGCTTCACGCGGCAACTCGACGTGAATGTCCTTCAGGTTGTGCTCGCGAGCACCCCGAACGATCAGCTGGTCAGCCACGGTCTTCTTTCGGTCAGGCAGGCACACGTCAGCTACGCCCGCTCGAGCGGGCGCTATTGAGCCTAACGACTGGCACCGACATCGCCATTCCCTCGCCCTTTGGCGCATCGTCCAGCATGGGTATGCATATTCCGCGGTTCCGGCAACGGAATATGCATACGTTTCGCGGACGGAGCGCGGATCAGGTCAGACGCCAATCCACGGCATCCGCACCCGCACTCGCGAGCAACGCATTGCTCCGGCTGAACGGCCGTGAGCCGAAGAAGCCGCGATCGGCCGACATCGGGCTCGGGTGCGCCGATTCGATCCGCGGCACCTCTCCCAACAGGGGTCGTAGCGTCTGGGCATCCCGTCCCCACAAGATCGCGACCAACGGTGTGTCGCGTGCCACGAGAGCGCGAATCGCCTGATCGGTGACCGCTTCCCAACCCTTTCCCCGGTGGGACGCCGGACGGCCCGGGGTGACGGTAAGAACCCGGTTGAGCAGCAGCACCCCGTGGGCAGCCCAGGGCGACAGGTCGCCAGTGTGCGGGACGGGCAGCCCGAGATCCGTATTCAGCTCGCGGTAGATGTTCTGCAGGCTGCGCGGCAGCGGGCGGACCTCGGGTGGCACCGCGAACGACAGCCCGACCGGATGGCCCGGCGTGGGGTACGGATCCTGCCCGACGATCAGCACCCGAACCGCGGCGAACGGCTGGGTGAACGCACGGAGCACGTTCGTTCCAGCCGGCAGGTAGGTCCGCCCGGCCGCGACCTCGGCGCGCAGGAACTCGCCCATCGCCGTGATCTGCCCGGCCACGGGCGCAAGCGCCTCGGCCCAGCCTGCCTCCACGAGCTCCTCGAGCGAACGCGCGGGCACGCGGGACACCATAGTCAGCCCGCCAGCGGGCCGCCGCGCGGGAGCCAGCCGCGGTCCCCGACGGGAGATCCCTCGCGAAAAATCCGATTGCGGACGCCGCTCGCGATCGCCACCATGGACGGTCGAGGCAGGCGCCGCTGCATGCCCAGGACGGAGAGGAGGAGTCCCGTGTCGATGACTGTTGCCCGGGTGCGCTCCGCCGCCCGTCCGCTGTCGCGCTGACGCCGCCTCGATCCGCGGCAGGCGCGCCCCTGCCGAGGAGAACCTCCAGTGCACTTGCTCGACCCCGACGGCGATCGCCCGTATTCCAGCTGGGACGTCGCCACTCACGGTCCTGACCCGCGCCCGAGCTGGGTCGTCACCGAACTGTCCGCGCTCGATTCCGAGCTCGGCATCCTCAAGACCGGCAAAGAAGCCGACGTGCATCTGGTCCACCGTGGTGTGCCAGGCACGCCGGGCACCCTGCTCGCGGCCAAGCGTTACCGGCCGGCGGAACGCCGCATGTTCCATCGGGACGCGGGTTACCACGAAGGCCGCCGAGTGCGCCGCAGCCGCGAGACCCGGGCGATGGCCAGGCGCACCGAGTTCGGGCGCGAGCTGCTCGCCGGTCAGTGGGCGGTCGCGGAATTCGCCGCGCTCTGCGCCCTCTGGCCGACCAAGGCGCCGGTCCCCTACCCGGTGCAGCTCGCCGGAACCGAGCTGATGCTCGAATTCATCGGTGAGGCCGACGGCACGGCGGCGCCCCGACTGGCCCAATACCGGGTGCGCGGCTCGGACGCCGCCGATCTGTTCGAGCAGTGCCGGACGGCGATGCATATCCTCGCCCGCGCTGGCTACGCCCACGGTGACCTGTCGGCGTTCAACCTGCTGGTACACCGCGGACGGCTGGTGATGATCGACCTACCGCAGATTGTCGATCTCGCCGCCAACCCGCAAGGAGCGACGTACCTCCATCGCGACTGTGTGAATATCTGTCGCTGGTTCGCCGGCCATGGCGTCGCCGCCGAGGCGGCCGATCCGGAGCTGCTGTTCGGGGATCTGATGGCGGAGGCCGTCGGAAGCTGGTGAGATGCCGCTCCGCCGTAACCTGCCGGCCATCTTCGGTTACCTACGCTTGCTGCCGTTAACCGCACGGACATTGGGGCGCGTCAATGAACCGCCTGGACACGGCCTCATAGGCTGGACCGGACATGGCCGACTACACCCTCACGACGCTAGGTTCCGCGACTGAGCTGCTCGATCTCCCATTCGACCAACCCCTTGCTGACTGGGACGATCCGCGCATCGTCCGGGTGCCCCGCGGAATCTCCAGGCACGTCGTCCGGTTCATCCGGGCACACAACCAGATCTTCGCGATCAAGGAAGCCACCGATCGCTTCGTCTTGCGTGAGCACCGTCTGCTCCACGAGTTGGCGGAACGTGGCGTTCCGGTAGTCGACGCATTCGGCACAGTCGTCGATCGGACCGCGCCGGACGGCACGGAGCTCGGTGGCCTACTCATCACCAGACATCTGCCGTTTTCCCTTCCGTACCGATCGCTATTCACGGGCCGCGGCTTGCCGGATCTGCGCGCTCGCCTGCTGGACTCGCTGGCGGAGCTGTTCGTGCGACTGCATCTGGCCGGCTTCTATTGGGGGGACTGCTCCCTGTCGAACACGTTGTTCCGGCGGGACGCCGGAGCGCTAGCCGCGTACCTGGTCGACGCTGAAACCGGCGAACTTCATGATCGGCTGTCACCGGGTCAGCGCAATTACGACATCACGATCGCGACCGAGAACATCGCCGGCGAACTGTTCGACCTGCAAGCATCCGGGAACTTCGCCGAAGACGTCGATCCGGTCGACACCGCGATGGCACTCGCACCGCAGTACGAGAACTTGTGGGCCGAGCTGACCAGCGATGAGATCGTGGGCCGGGACGAGAGCTACCGGATCGACCACCGGATCAAACGTCTCAACCGGCTCGGGTTCGACGTTTCCGAATTGGAGATCAGCGCCGTCGATGGCGGCAACAAGTTGCGCTTCCACACCCACGTTGTCGATCCGGGCCACCATCAGCGCCGTCTGTTCGAACTGACCGGCCTCCGAGTGCAAGAGAACCAGGCCCGGAGCCTGCTTGCGGATCTGGCCCGATTTCGGGCTAAGTGGGCCGACGGCCTGGGCCGCGAAGTCTGGGAGGATCTGGCCGCCCGACGCTGGCTCGACGAGAAGTTCTACGGCACGGTCAACCAAGTGCCGCCCGAGCTGCGGGGCAAGCTTCCCGACGCGGAGCTTTTCCACGAGATCAACGAGCATCGCTGGTTTCTGTCCGAAGCGCGTGGAGCTGATGTCGGTCGGGATGAGGCCGTCGGGTCGTACGTAGCGAACGTCCTGCGCTTTGTGCCGGAAGCCAAGGTAGAGGTGCTGACCGGTCCAGTGACCGAGGAGATTCCCGCCATCATTGAGTGACCGCTAGCGTTCCGTGAACGAGGTTCTTTGCCTGGATGCGCGGATCCAGGCGGATGGATCGCAAGGCGGAGGAGGAGACGAATGGCAGCGCCATTCGCGACGACGAGAACGAAGCGAGCCGCCGGCTGGGCCGCGCAGGCGAGTGAACACACTTCGTTCACGGAACGCTAGCGTTCTGATCATGACTGACTACACCGGCCGGGTCACGGTGGGCGGACCCATGGACGTCCGACGGCTGCCGGCACTGACCATCGTCAAACTCGCCGTCGGGTTCCTGTCGAATAACGTCTATTTGCTCCGGTGCACCGCTTCGGGCGAAGGGTTGCTCATCGACGCTGCCGACGAGGCGCCCCGGGTCCGGGAGCTGGTCACCTTCGAGGGACCGCCGGTGTCGGCCATCCTGACCACGCATCGCCATCCAGATCACTGGCAGGCGCTCGCAACCATCGCCGACGAGGCCGGCGCGGCGATATATGCCGGCGACGCCGACGCGGACGCGTTGCCCGTGGCCGTCGACGAGCGCCTCCAGCAGGGCGACACGATGACCGTCGGCGACCTAACGCTGGACGTGATCGCGCTGCGCGGGCACACGCCCGGATCCGTGGCCGTTGTGTATCGCGACCCGGCGGGCGTCCCACATCTGTTCACCGGCGACAGCTTGTTCCCCGGCGGGGTGGGCAAGACAACCACACCGGCGCACTTCCAATCGCTGATCGACGACGTAGAGCAGCGGATATTCGACGTCTTGCCCGACGAGACGTGGGTCTACCCCGGTCACGGGGACGACACGGCGCTCGGCGTCGAGCGCCCGCACCTCGGCGAATGGCGCGCCCGCGGCTGGTAATCAGGCTGGTCTATGTCCCACGATGCCTCCGGCCCCCGGCCTGGTCGGATAGTGGCTCCGCTTCGTCGTGATCTTGGACTTATGGTTCTGGAGCGACCGTAAGTCCAAGATCTCAAGTTGAGAGAGGAACCCGGAAAGGGAGACCTACCGGAAATTCCGACGTACGCCGTGACATGTGTCATCGCCACGGGGGCTAGTAACCGCTCACCCCAACCTGTAAGGTTAGTTTAGCTAACGAACTGAGCCAGGCCAAGGAGCAAGAGCGGCGTGAGCACACGCACCATCGCATCGCGGTTGAGCTTCGACCGGGATCATCCGCACTACAGGTGGATCGTCCTGTCGAACACGACGCTCGGCATGCTCGTGGCCACCATCAACGCCTCGATCGTGATCATCTCGCTGCCAGACATCTTCCGCGGGCTCAATCTCGACCCGCTGTCCCCCGGAAACGTCAGCTACCTGCTCTGGATGCTGATGGGCTTCCTGTTGGTAACAGCGGTACTGGTCGTGACGCTCGGCCGGCTCGGAGACATTTACGGCCGAGTACGCATCTACAACCTCGGCTTCGTGGTCTTCACGATCGGCTCGGTCGCGCTGGCCATCGACCCGTTGCGGTATGGCTCGGGCGCGCTGTGGATCATCCTCTGGCGCGTCGTCCAAGGTGTTGGCGCGGCCATGCTGTTCGCGAATGCGACGGCCATCCTCACCGACGCGTTCCCAGCCAACCGACGCGGCTTCGCCCTCGGTATCAACCAGGTGGCGGCCATTGCCGGGTCGTTCATCGGTCTGATCCTTGGCGGCCTGCTCGCTCCGATCGACTGGCGGTTGGTCTTCTTCGTCTCGGTCCCGTTCGGCCTGCTGGGCACCCTCTGGTCGTATCACAGCCTGCGCGAGACCAGCCGGCGATCATCAGCGTCGATCGACTGGACCGGCAACGTGCTGTTCGCGGGCGGGTTGACCGCCCTGCTCGCGGCGATCACCTACGGCATCCAGCCCTACGGCGGTCACAACATGGGATGGACGAGCCCGTGGGTCCTCGCCGGACTGATCGGCGGAACTGTCGTTCTGATTGCCTTTTGTGTACACGAATCCCGCATCGACGAGCCGATGTTCGACATGTCGTTGTTCCGGATCAAGGCGTTCTCCACCGGAAACTTTGCTGGTCTGCTCGCATCGGTGAGCCGCGGCGGGCTGCAGTTCATGCTCATCATCTGGCTTCAAGGCATCTGGCTGCCGCTGCACGGGTACAGCTTTGAGCGGACTCCGTTGTGGGCTGGAATCTATCTGCTTCCGCTCACGGTTGCGTTCCTCGTCGCCGGGCCGATCTCCGGGTGGTATTCCGATCGATTCGGCGCCCGCGCTTTCGCGACCGGCGGGCTGGTGATCGTGGCGGTGAGTTTCGTCGGGCTGATGCTTCTCCCGACCGACTTCAACTACTGGGTGTTCGCCGGCCTGCTGGTGCTGAACGGCATCGGTTACGGCATGTTCTCATCACCGAACACATCCGCGATCATGAACAGTGTCCCGGCCAGTAGCCGAGGCGCAGCGGCCGGCATGCGCGGCACGTTCTTCAATGCCGGGACCTCGTTGTCCATCGGCATCTTCTTCAGCATGATGATCATCGGCCTGTCCTCCACATTGCCGGGAACGCTGAGCTCTGGCTTGCAGTCCCACGGATTGTCTTCCCAGATTGCGGGGACGATCAGCCACGAACCTCCCGTCGGCTCGCTGTTCGCGGCCTTCCTCGGCGCCAACCCGATCGGCAACTTGCTCGGGCACTTGCCTGCGTCCGACCTGCGCGGCGCGGACGTGTCGACCTTGACGAGCAAGAACTACTTCCCCGAGCTGATATCCGGGCCCTTCCACCACGGCTTGGTGATCGTCTTCAGCGTGGCGGTCGTCATGTCCTTGATCGGCGCCGCGGCCTCGCTGATGCGCGGCGGCCGCTACGTCAACGAGGATCTGGAGCCGGCGGCCGCCCACGATGTCGTCGTCGACGATCAGCCGACACCGATCAGCATGCGTGGGTGGGCCGACGGGTCGAGCCACGACAAGAGCGAGACGAGCGTCGCCTGGGGAATCGAGACGCAGCCGGCGGTCGGCCCACCGTCAGTGACGTGGAGGAAGAACGCGCTGCCCGCACCGGCCCGCGCCGGGAACCGGTTGTAGTCGATCACCACCGCGTAGGTGTAGACATAGCCGGCCTGATAGAGGTTTTCCCCGGCCGCGGTATTGAACGGGCATGCAGTCGAGCAGACCTGGTGGGTGTTGTACAAGCGAGAGGACGCATCGCTGACCCACCAATCCTGCGGACCGGCGACGAAGTACGGCAACCTGGTACCAGGATTGGCCGCCCGGCCGAAGGCCTGGGTCAATCCGAAGCTTCCGATCGGGGTGGCCGACATCCCCTCGCTAGGCGTCGTCGTCAGGCCGGCCGAACCGACATGCGCATAGACGGCTCCGCCGGAGGGCAGCCAGCCGCCGCCTGGGGCTCGATTCCACGCTTGCAAGGTGGCGCTCGTCGACTGCGTCGACGAAGCGACGACAGTGATGACCCTGGTGGCCGATCCGGTCGAGAACGGTAGCGGGAGAGCCCGGCCCGACCGGGGCTTCACCGCCACTGGAGGCGGGGGCCGGGTCGTGCGCGGGGGCGGCGCCGGCGTCCGCGCCCTTGTTGTCGGCGCCGGGTGCGGGCTGGTCGCTCGCGATGCTGACGGCGGCGGCGATGCGACGGCAGACAGATGCGACGGTGGCCGACTGGTGGCCAACGGCGCGCTCACGGACCGATTGGTGGTCGACGATCCGCTGCAGCCGCTTGCCGCGATCGCTACCAGAGCCAGCCCGGCCCAGATCCGAGCGGAGAGACGGGTCATCCGCTCCAGGATGTCACGCCACGCCGATGAGGATCCTCGGGCGAGCGTTCGGCGAGAGCCAGCGCATGAGCGATACCAGGTTCGCCGCCGGGATCGAGACACAACCGGCCGTCGGTCCGCCGTCGGTCACGTGGAGAAAGAATGCGCTGCCGGCGCCCGTGCGCACGGGAAAGCGGTTGTAGTCGATCACGACGGCGTGGCTGTACACGTAACCCGCCTGGTACAGGTTCTCGCTGACTGCGGTATTGAACGAGCAACTGCCGGGCCAGCACCGCGCGTGCTGGTTGTAGAGCGGCGAGTTCACATCGCTCACCCACCAGTCGGCACCGTCCGTTCGGAAGTACGGGAGCGGCGTGCCGGGATCGGCCTGACTGCCGAAGGCCTGGGTGAGTCCGAACGCGCCGATCGGCGTGGCCGACCGGCTCTCGCTCGGCGCGGTTGTCAGTCCCTGCGCGCCGACGTGCGCAAGCACCGCGCCGCCATAACGCAGCCATCCTCCGCCCGGGGCCAGGCTCCAGGCCTGCAGCGTCGCCGTCGTGCTTCCGGTTGACCGGGCTACCACGGTGATGACCCTCGTGGCCGATCCGGTGCTGTAGGGCAAAGGCAGCTCTTGGCCACGCACGACCGTCGAACGGGTCGCTGGCGGGGGCGGTGCGACCGCGGCCGGGCGGGGCGGGTTGGCTGCCTGCTGTCTTGGGGCGGCGGGCCGGCTGTGCGTCGCGGCGGGGGAAGGTGCGGTCCGCGTCGGCTGCTTCCGGGCCCCGGCACTCGCTGCGGGCAAGCTGGTGTCGAATGCCCGGGCGGTCGTCCTGGGTACCGGCCTGATCGGATAGGTCGGTGCTGGCGCCTCGGTCGTCGCCGCTGACGCGGCCGGGAGCGGCGCCACCGGCTCCGTCGCCTTGGGCATCGTCGCGGCGGCCATGCCGACGACCAGGGCGGCACAGCTGGCGATTACCACCATGACGCCTGAGGCGGCGACCACACGGGCGGACGGCATGGTGCCAGTGTGCCAGGAGTGACTTGTGCGAAATCTGAGACCCGCCGTCATTCCCGGCTGATGGCCTCGATGACGTTGCCAGCCGGATCGGTCAGCTGGGCGCCGTAGTACCCGGTGCGAAAGATCTCCCACCGCCGCGGCGCCTGACGGGCCAACCCACCGTGCGTCAAACCGCTGCGGAAGAAGGCGTCCACCCGCGCCGGTGATCCAGCGGTCAGCGCAATGTGCAGACCTTGGGTCTGGACAGATCCGGCGACGACCCAGAGAACCGCGTCCTCCCCCGCCATGCCATACCCGACCGCTTCCACATCCGACTCATCCGGATCTTCTTCGTCGCGATACTCGGCGAACCGCTGCAGTCCGAGCTCCGCCAACGTCGCGTCATAGAACGCGAGGCTCGCAGCGAGGTCGATGCCGGTGATGGTGACGTGACGCAGCAGCGGGCTGCTCACAACGGCCAACCCTCTCGGCGCCACGCCGCGTCCCAGAACATCCACTCATAGCGGCTGGTGACCCAGTAATGCGCTTTGGCCTGGCTCCGTTCGACCGGCGACATGACGCTGCCAACCTGGTCGGCCAGATCGAGGACTTCCACGACCGAAGCGGCGAACTCCGCACCGCCATACGTCTCGATCCAGCGCTGGTAGCGCGGGTCGGGCGACCCGCGAGCAAGTAGGGCCTGGCCAACCTCGGCGTAGATCCAGTAACAGGGCAACACGGCGGCCAGACCCTCGGCGAAGCTGCACCCGTGACACGTGGCCAGCAGATAGCTGGTGTACGCCGTCGTGGTGGGGGAAACCGGAGTCCGCGAGACCACGTCGGGGTCCAGGCCAAGTTCGGTCAGCAATCGATCGTGCAGCGCTCGCTCGACGACCACCGTCCCGGCCGAATGACGCGCAAACATCCCGGTGGCCTCGTGGCTCGGCGCCTTCGCTGCCACGACGGAAAGCGCGCGAGCAAAGTCGCGCAAGTAGTGGGCGTCCTGCGCGACGTAGTAGGTGAACGCCTCAACCGGCAGATCCCCTGAGGTCAGCCCGGCCAGGAACGGGTGCACAAGTATCGCTGCATATGTTGAGGTCGAGGTCGACCACAGCTCGGCACTCCACCCAGCACGGCCGGCCGGCGACGTCATCGCCCGATCATGTCAACCGCGCGGAGTAGCGCGTCGGTGACCCCGGTTGCCGTCCTCGTGCGTCGACCATCCCGCATACTGGTGCGCCATGGCTGCGCCTTTCACCGCACTGACCATCGCTGGTTCGGACTCGGGCGGCGGGGCCGGGATTCAGGCGGACCTCAAGACATTCCTCGGCTGCGGCGTGCACGGCATGTCTGCCGTCACGGCCGTAACCGTGCAGAACTCGATCGGGGTGTCCGGCTTCTACGAGTTGCCTCCGCCCGCCGTGGCCGAGCAGATCGAATCGGTAGTCACGGACATCGGAGTCGGCGCGGCCAAGACCGGAATGCTGGCGTCCGCCGCGATCATGACGGCGGTCGCCGAGACCGTGCGACGTCTGGCGGTCACGCCCCTCGTCGTCGACCCTGTGGCTGCCTCCCAGCATGGCGACCCGCTGCTGCGGCCGGACGCCATCGATGCGCTGCGCACCCAGATCATCCCGCTCGCCACGCTGGTCACTCCGAACGTCGGCGAGGTTCGCTTGCTGACCGGGGTCGAAGTTGCCGGGCCGGAGGACGCGCTCGAAGCGGCCTGTCGGATCCATGCCCTCGGCGCGGACTGGGTGCTCGTCAAAGGCGGCCACCGCTCCGGCCCGGATGCGACCGATCTGCTCTATGACGGCAATCGGACATACGAGTTCACCGCGCCGAGGCAGGACACAGAGCACACCCACGGCTCGGGCGATACCCTCGCGGCCGCGATTTGTGCCGCGCTTGCCCGCGGCAGCGACATGCTGGACGCAGTCCGTCTCGGCAAGGCGTACGTCACGCAGGCGATCACCAGTAGCTACCCGCTGGGTTCCGGCCTGGGACCGGTCGGGCATTTCTGGCGCATCCGTGACTGGCCGCCGCCACACAGCTGATCGCCGGTTCCCAGATCACGACTGGGAAGGCGGCACCGCGGCGAGCCGACTCGCGAACGTTCGCGCCACCGCGCCCGGGTCTTCCGCTTGGGTGATCACCCGAACGACAACGACGCGCCTCGCCCCCGCGGCGATCACCTCATCGAGCCGATCGACCGACTCGATGCCACCGATCGCGAACCACGGTCGGCTGTCCCGTCCGGTCACCTGGGCCGCGTGGCGGAGCAGGTCTAGACCAGCGGCGGGCCGTCCCGGCTTGGTGGGAGTGGCCCAGGTCGGCCCGGCGCACACGTAATCGACGCCGGACTCCAGTTGTCCGGCCTCGAACTCGTTACGGGCATGGGTGGAGCGACCGATCACTGGCTCGTCGCCGATGATGCGCCGCGCGACCGGCACCGGTAGATCGTGCTGGCCCAGATGCAGGATCGGCGCCCGGACGGCCAGAGCCACATCGGCGCGATCGTTCGCCGCGAACAATGCGCCGTGCCGTTCAGCGGCGGCCGCGAAGACCTCGAGGAACCTGATCTCATCCCGGGCTTCGAGGCCCTTCTCCCGCAGCTGGACGATGTCGACGCCACCCGCCAGGACGGCGTCGAGGAAGTCCACGAGGTCACCTTCACGCGATCTGGAGTCGGTGCATAGGTAGAGCCGGGCGTCGGCTAGCCGGGTCCGTGAATCGGGCACAACGGCGAACCTAGCCGGACACTAGAACGCCGACTAGCGACGCTCGAAGGGCGGCGCGGGCTCGTCCGGCGACTCCATGTGACGTAAATCACAAGATCGCTTCCCGAGCAATGACCTGTCGCCGTGCTAACGACCAAGGTCGGCATAACGGTCAGAGCTAAAACTTGGTCACGCGAGTCCCGGAAGGCTCAGATGCCCCGGAACTATTGCCCTGCAACACAATGTGCCCGCCGCGCTCGGCCGCTCAACGCGATCGGGAATGTCTCGTGGGTGCTCGAGGGGCGTACGTGTCCATCGAGGTTCAAGCGGCCTGTGTTACCCATGAGTCTCTTGGTACTGGAGTGGCCAGGCGTTTATCGTCCGATCGGTCCGAGGTGTGCGGCAAGACGGACGGAGTCACCTCATGCGTCGTGGCGTGAAGACCGGAGTCATCGGGGCGATCCTGCTCGGACTGCTCGGCCTGGGCGCCGTGCTGACCTGGACCGCCCTGGACAACAAGGTCACTGTCCAGGTCGACGGGGCGGCGCCGCGCACCATCCACACGATGTCACAGGATGTTCGCGGCGCACTGGCGGACGCAGGCTTCCCGCTGAGTGCCCACGACGACGTGACCCCCGCGGCAAACAAGAGTGTCCGCGAAGGGCTCGCGATCCACCTGATCCGCGGTCGGCTTCTCGTCCTCACCCTTGACGGGAAGCTACTCAACCAATGGGTCGCAGCCGCGACCGTCGGGGACGCGCTGGCGCAGCTGGGATTTGATACGAGCGCCTATTCGTCGATGCCGGCGAGCGAGACTTTGCCCCTCACCCCCACCGCAATCACCGTGCGCACGGCGAAGAGCGTGACCCTGATCAGAGCCGGCAAGAGCGACTCGATCGAGTCGACGGCGCCGTCTGTCGGCGCCCTGCTGGCGGAACAGGGCATCAGGGTCGGACCGAACGACATACTCTCCATGCCGGCATCGACTCCACTCACTGACCTCATGACGATCACTTGGAAGCAGGTGCGTCACCAGACCGTCACCACGCAGCTGTCGATCCCCTACGACACCACTTGGCAGGATGACCCGAGCCAGCCCGATGGCGACTCAACCGTGGTGACTGCCGGGGTGCCCGGCAGCCGAACGGTCACCTATGACGTGCTGCTGGTCGACGGCAAGGAAATGTCCAGGAAGGCGAGCTCGGACGTCGTAACCACTCCGCCCGTGACCCAGGTGGTCAGTGTTGGGACGAAGGTTGCGGCCAGCCCGCCGGCCGCACAGCCGGCGGCCGCGAGCGGGCCGAAACCCGCCGTCGCGACCGCGCCGAAACCGGCGGCCACGACCTCCGCCCCGAAACCAGCCACCGCGACTGTGACGACCCCGACCTCGCATCCCGTGGCGACGCCGACGCCGCGGCCCACCGCCACGCCCACACCGCGGCCGGTAACGACACCAGCTCCTCGACCGGTGGTCACACCGGTCGTGAAGCCACCGGTCACGCCGGCGACGAAGCCGGCCGCGCCGAAACCGACCGCACCCAAGCCGGCCCCGAAGCCGGCCCCCAAGCCTGCTCCGCCCCCGGCACCGAAACCGACTCCGAAGCCCGCCCCGACGACCGTCATCGTGGTGACGCCGGGCTCGGCGCAGGCGATCGCCAAGTCGATGATGGGCGCGTACGGCTGGAACACCACCTCTCAGTTCAGCTGCCTGGTCAACCTGTGGAATCGGGAGAGCGGCTGGCGGTGGAATGCCACCAATCCACAAAGCGGCGCCTACGGCATCCCGCAGGCCTGGCCGGCCAACAAGATGGCGACGGCCGGAGCGGACTGGCGAACCAACCCGCGTACCCAGATCAGATGGGGAATGGGCTACATCAAGGGTCGCTACGGAACGCCCTGCGCGGCCTGGTCGGCCTGGCTTTCCCGATCGCCGCACTGGTACTGACCCCGGCCGGCCGCAGCCCGAGTAGGCTGGCTCGCACACGGGAGCTCGGTGCGGACCGGGCTGAGAGGGCTGGCTAGCGAGCCGCCGACCGTCGAACCTGATCCGGGTAATTCCGGCGCAGGGAGAAGTCAGCGGCGCGAACCCTCACCGTGCGAGCACGGAGAGGATGCGCATGCCGGACGTCCTGGTGATCGGCGGCGGGGTGATCGGCCTCGGCGTCGCCTGGCGCTGCGCCCAACGCGGGCTCAAGGTGACTGTGGTCGACCCGGCACCAGGATCGGGAGCCTCCTCCGCAGCGGCCGGAATGCTCGCACCGGCGACCGAACTGCACTACGGCGAGCAAGCCCTGCTCCAGCTGAACCTGGACTCAGCCCGCCGATATCCGGATTTCGCCGGGGAACTCGCGGCCACCTCCGGACACGACATCGGTTACCGCCGCTCCGGCGCCCTCGTGGCGGCCTGGGACGACGCAGATCTGGCGAACTTGCGAGACCTGCAGGCATTCGGTTTGTCCCTCGGGGTGGCCACCGAACTGCTCACTAGCCGGGAAATGCGCCGACGGGAACCGGCGCTTGCGTCCGCAGTGGCGGGTGGCTTGTACGCACCGGACGATCACGCGGTCGACAACCGGCGGCTGCACGCGGCCTTGGTGCAGGCGGTGCGGGTATCTGGCGGGGAGCTCCGCCGGGAGCGCGTCGTCGCCCTCGATTCGTCGGCCGCCCGAGTCCGGGGCATCCGTACGAAGCTGGGGCAGGCAATCAGTGCCGACACCGTCGTGCTCGCTGCCGGGGCCTGGTCCGCCCAGCTCCCTGACCCGGGCGGAGGCGTCTTACCTCCAGTCCGGCCGGTGAAGGGGCAGACCGTGCGGCTGCGCGTTCCCGGACCGCCGCTTATGCGTCATGTCATCCGCGGCACGATCAAGGGGTCACCCGTATACCTCGTTCCGCGCGACGACGGTGAGCTCGTCGTCGGCGCGTCGAGCGAGGAGGTCGGCTTCGACCTCGAGCCGCGAGCCGGTGCGGTATACGAGCTGCTGCGAGACGCTCAATCGCTGGTTCCGCTGCTCGGCGAGGCGCAGTTTGGCGAGGTCAGCACCAGCGTCCGGCCCGGAAGCCCGGACAACGCCCCGATCATCGGACTCAGTTCGATTCCAGGTCTGGTGTTGGCGACGGGGCATTACCGGAACGGCATTCTGTTGACCCCGGTCACGGCCGACGGCATCGCGGACCTCATCAGCACCGGATCGGTACCGGACGTGCTGGCGGGATTCGGCGTCGACCGGTTTCTTCCTCGGATGGTGACGACATGAACCTGACCGTCAACGGAACTCCGCAGACGCTCCCCGAACGTATGACGCTCGCCGAGCTGATGGTGCGGGAAAACGCGGCGAGCCGCGGTAGTGCGGCGGCGGTCGATGGCGTGGTCGTGCCGCGCCGGAGCTGGGAGGCGTTCATGCTCTCCGACGGGTCCTCCGTCGAGGTCCTTACCGCGGTCCAGGGAGGTTGACATGCCTGACCCGTTCACAATCGCTGGCATTGAGATCGCGTCGCGGCTGATCCTCGGTACCGGCGGAGCGCCGAGCATGCAGGTCATCGATGAAACCATCGTCGCCTCCGGAACGGCCATGTGCACGGTGGCGATGCGTCGCGCGGATGCCGCGACCGGCGGCTCGATCATCGACGTCATCGATCGGCGCGGCGTGCGCGTGCTGCCGAACACGGCCGGCTGCCAAACGGCGTTCGAAGCCGTTCGTACCGCGCAGCTCGCTCGGGAGGCCCTGGGGACCGACTGGGTGAAGTTGGAGGTGATAGCGGACGAGCGAACGCTGCTGCCCGATCCGGTCGAACTCCTTGAGGCGGCCGGGCAGCTCGTTGGCCTTGGGTTCACCGTGCTTCCGTACACGAACGACGATCCGGTGCTGGCCCGTCGACTACAGCGGATCGGCTGCGCCGCCGTGATGCCGCTCGGATCACCCATCGGCAGCGGCCTCGGCATCCAGAACCCCCACAACATCGAGCTGATCGTCTCCGAAGCCGAGGTACCGGTCATCCTCGACGCCGGCGTGGGCACGGCGTCCGACGCCGCGCTCGCGATGGAGCTCGGGTGCGATGGCGTGCTGCTCGCGTCATCGGTGACCCGGGCCCAGGATCCGGCGCTCATGGCCGCGGCAATGGCAGCCGCGGTACGCGCCGGTCGCCTGGCCAGACTGGCCGGCCGCATCCCGCGGCGGCGCCACGCGCAGGCATCGTCGCCGCTGGAAGGGATGGCGGTGCTGTGACCGTCCCCCATCTGACGGATACCCGGCAATGAGCATCGCCAGCGTTCGCCGGGTCCCGCCGAACGAGGTGGGACTCACTCTCGTCGACGAATCACCACGCACGCTCGGCTTTCTCGACCTGGTGGCGCTCTGGGGCAACCTCGGGATCAGTCTGCTCGGCCCGACCGCAGCGCTGTTCATCCTGGCCCCAACCGGAACGCCGATGTCGCTGTTCGCGGCGTTCGTCGCGGTGTTGATCGGCAGCCTGATCGGCGTGCTGCCCGTCGCGGCGATGGCGCTGGCCGGCGCAGAGACCGGGCAGCCGTCGATGGTGCTGCTGCGTGGGCTGTTCGGTGCCCGGCTGTCGTTCCTGCCGACGGCGTTGAACCTGATCCAGTGCATCGGATGGGGCATCTTCGAGCTCGTGGTGATCGCCAGCGCGGCGAGCGAGTTGCTGCCCTGGGACAGTCGGTGGTGTTACGTGCTGGCCGGCGGCATCGTCACCACCCTGATGGCGCTCCGCCCGCTCGGCGTCGTTCGGGTCTTGCGCCGATACGTCCTGGTCGCGGTGCTCGTGTCGATGACCTACTTCCTCGTCGAGCTGGCGCGTGGGCCGCTGCCGGGCCTGACCGATGGCGGTTGGACCGGCTTCTGGCTCGCCGTCGACGCGGTGATCGCGGTGTCAATCTCCTGGGTGCCGCTGGCCGCCGACTACACCCGTCACGCCCGCTCGCGGCGGTCGGCCTTCCGCGGCACTCTGGCTGGCTACTCGGTGACCCAGATCGCCTGTTATGTCCTCGGCCTGCTCGCCTATTCGACGGTCGTGCGCACGCAGGGCGAGTCGGCCCTGTTCCACGCGTTCATCGCGGTGCCGTTCGGCTGGCTGCCGTTTGCCGTGCTGGTACTCCGGGAGTTCGACGAGTCCTTCACGAATGTCTATTCGACGGTCGTGTCTGTGCAGAACCTGCGCCCGCGCGCTGATCGGCGGGTACTCGCGCTCGTGATCGGTGCCCTGACCACGCTGGGAGCCCTGCTCCTCCACATTCGGGATTATCAGAACTTCCTGTACCTGATCGGGTCGGTATTCGTGCCGCTGTCCGCCGTCTTCATCGTCGAGTACTTCCTGCTCGGGGGCCGGCGAAGCTGGAACACATCGCAGAGCGCTCCCTCGCGGTGGTGGATGCTGCTCCCCTGGGTGGCCGGCTTCGTCACCTACCAGCTGATCAATCCAGGAGGGATCGCGCGGTGGGCATCGGCGTGGACCCGGGTCCAGGACTGGCTGCACTTCGTACCCCAAAGCTGGATGAGTGCGTCCGCGCTCTCCTTCCTGGTCGCCGCCGCACTCACCGTCATGGTGAGTACGTGGCGGTGGGCGATCAGCCGACGGCTCGAGCCGCACTTGTGAGGGCGGCGGCAGAATGCCGTCATGCGCGTCCATCCCGAGGTCGCCGCTGCCCTCGCCGCCGGTCGCCCGGTTGTCGCGCTCGAGAGCACGCTGGTCACCCACGGCCTTCCCCGCCCCGACAATCTCCGGATAGCTCGAGAGGTCGAGAACTCAGTCCGTGAGGACGGCGCGTTGCCGGCCACCGTGGCGATCCTCGACGGCGAGGCCTGCATAGGCGTGGACGATGCGGCACTCGAACGACTCGCCCGCTCCGACACGGTGGTCAAGGCGAGCGTTCGCGACCTGGCCGTACTCGCCGCACGCCACGGAGACGGCGCCACCACCGTCGCGGCGACCGCTCATCTCGCGACCCGCGCCGGCATCACGGTGTTCGCCACCGGAGGCCTGGGCGGGGTACATCGAGACACGCGAGAGACCTTCGACGAATCCGCCGACTTGCGAATCCTGGCCCGCACTCCGATCCTGCTGGTCTGTTCGGGCGTGAAGTCGATCCTCGACGTCCCTGCGACACTCGAACGATTGGAGACGCTGTCCGTCCCCGTGCTCGGCTACCGCACGGACACCTTCCCGGCGTTCTACCTGCGCGATTCGGGACAGCCAGTGCCCTGGCGAGTCGACTCCGCCGCCGAGATCGCGGCCGTCTGGCGCGCGCGCCAGGGCGCGGGCACCGAAGGTTACGGTCTGGTTGTCGCTAACCCGGTACCACTCGACGCAGAGCTGGATCGGGGGGTCCACGATGTCACCGTCGCCGCGGGGATCGCGGCCGCGCGCGCAGCCGATGTACACGGGAAAGACGTCACTCCGTACCTCCTCGAATTCTTCCATCGCGAGACCGGCGGCCAGTCGGTGGCCGTGAACGTGGCCCTCGTCCGGGACAACGCGCGCCTGGCGGCAGCCGTCGCTGTCGAGCTCGCGAGCCATTGACATGAGCGCGCACCCGCACGTCGTCTGCGTGGGCGACGTGATGGCGGACATCCTCGCCCGACTCCCGGGTCCCCTGGCGCCAGGATCCGACACGCCCGCATCGATCGAGGTGTTCGGAGGAGGTTCGGCGGGCAATACCGCGAGCTGGCTCGACCATCTGGGCACCAGCGTCACACTGGTCGGCCGGATCGGTCCCGCAGACGACCCGTTTCGGGGCGCGGCACTCGGCGGCCTCCGACCCGACGTTGCCGCGGGGCTGGTAACTGATCCGGTACATGCGACCGGCCGATGTCTCGTTCTCGTCGGGCCGGACGGTGAACGCACGATGGTCCCGGACGCGGGCGCCAACGCGTTCCTAACCCCGGTCGACCTTAACGGTCACTTCGAAGCTGGGCGGCATCTGCACCTCTCGGGCTATCCACTCTTCGGCCCAGCACGCGAAGCCGGCCGCCAAGCGCTGGCCCGGGCCCGGGAAGCCGGCATGACGATCTCGGTCACTGCGGCATCCGCGGCGCCGCTCGCTCGCGTCGGTGGCGCCGCGTTCCTCGACTGGATCGGGCCGGACGTAACGCTGGTCGCCAACGCCGATGAGGCGCGGGTGCTGACCGGGGACCGCAATCCCGAGGCATGCGCGGTCGCGCTTGCACGCCGGGTTCGGCTCGCGGTCGTGACGTGCGGCGCATGCGGTGCCATAGCCGCTGGCCGACAGGGGGTCGCGCTCGTTCCTACCGAGCCGATCGAGCCCCGTGACACGACTGGTGCCGGTGACGCCTTCGCCGCCGGCTACCTCGACGGCCTAGCTCGCGGTGCCGATACCCGGGCGGCGGTGATAGCCGGGCACCGAATGGCGACGCGGGTCTGCCGGAAGCTCGGCGGTCGGCCGTGACGGGCTGGTGCCTGCGCTAAGAGTCAGCGCACGCCGGCCGCGTCCATCCCCCGAAGTTCCTTCTTCAGCTCGGCAATCTCGTCCCGCAGCCGAGCCGCGACTTCGAACTGGAGCTCACGCGCAGCGCCCAGCATCTGCGCGTTCAGCTGTTGGATGAGATCCGCAAGCTCGGCTCGGGGCATCTGCGAGATATCGAGCTGGCGGTCGGCGTGGGTACCTATCCCGACGACACCCGCCGATACACCACGTCCGGCCACGCCACGGCCAGACGCACCGCGCCCGCCCCGGCCGGGGACAGGCGACTTCCCCCGCGACTGGGATCGGCCGGAGCCTCCCAACATCTCGTCGGTGTCGGCCGCCTCCCGGGCGAGCATGTCCGTGATGTCGGCAATGCGCTTGCGCAGTGGCTGGGGATCGAGACCGTGCTCGGTATTGAAGGCGATCTGCTTGGCCCGACGGCGGTTGGTCTCGTCGATGGCCCGCTGCATCGACGGGGTGATCGTATCGGCGTACATGTGCACCTGTCCGGACACATGGCGCGCCGCGCGTCCGATCGTCTGGATGAGCGACGTGCCGCTGCGCAGGAAGCCCTCCTTGTCGGCATCCAGGATGGACACCAGGGACACCTCTGGAAGGTCGAGCCCCTCACGAAGCAGGTTGATCCCGACCAGGACGTCGAACTCGCCGGTCCGCAGCTCCCGGAGTAGCTCGACCCGTCGCAGCGTGTCGACCTCGGAGTGCAGGTAACGGACCCGGACCCCGAGCTCGAGCAGGTAGTCGGTGAGATCCTCCGCCATCTTCTTGGTCAGAGTGGTGACGAGGATCCGCTCGTCGCGCAAGGCTCGTTCCCGGATTTCGGAGACGAGGTCGTCGATCTGTCCCTTCGTGGGCTTGACGATGACCTCCGGGTCGACCAGACCGGTCGGCCGGATCACCTGCTCGACGAACTCGCCCCGCGATCGCCCCAGCTCGTAGGGACCCGGCGTCGCGGACAGGTAGACCGTCTGCCCGATGCGATCGACGAACTCCTCGAACTTGAGGGGCCGGTTGTCCATTGCCGAAGGCAGCCGGAACCCGTGCTCTACGAGCGTTCGCTTGCGGGACATGTCGCCCTCATACATGCCGCCCGTCTGCGGCACGGTGTTGTGCGACTCGTCCATGACGAGCAGGAAGTCATCCGGAAAGTAGTCCAGCAAGCAGTTCGGCGGACTTCCGGGCGGCCGCCCGTCGATGTGCCGCGAGTAGTTCTCGATGCCTGAGCAGAATCCGACCTGCCGCATCATCTCGATGTCGTACGTCGTACGCATCCGCAGCCGCTGCGCCTCGAGAAGCTTGTTGTGCTTCTCCAACTCCGCCAGCCGATCGGCGAGTTCGAGCTCGATGCCCCGCAACGCCCGCGCCATTCGCTCCGGACCGGCCGTGTAGTGCGACGCCGGGAAGACGAAGACCTCCTCGACCTCGCGCATCACCTCGCCGGTCAACGGATGCAGGTAGTAGAGCCGCTCGATGTCGTCGCCGAACATCTCGACTCGGATGGCGAGCTCCTCGTACATCGGGAAGATCTCGACTGTGTCGCCCCGCACCCGGAACGTGCCGCGGGTGAAGGACAGGTCATTGCGGGTGTATTGCACATCGACCAGATGACGTAGAAGCAAGTCACGCTCGAGTTGCTGACCTAGGTGCAGCCGGACCGAACGGTCGACGTACTCCTGGGGCGTGCCGAGACCGTAGATGCACGACACTGTCGCAACCACGACAACGTCGCGCCGGGTGAGCAGCGAGTTGGTCGCCGAGTGCCGGAGCCGCTCGACCTCGGAGTTGATCGAGGAGTCCTTCTCGATGTAGGTGTCGGTCTGGGGAACGTAGGCTTCGGGCTGGTAGTAGTCGTAGTAGCTGACGAAGTACTCGACGGCATTGTTGGGCAACATCTCACGCAGCTCGTTGGCCAGCTGAGCGGCGAGCGTCTTGTTCGGTGCCATGACCAGGGTCGGCCGCTGCAGGCGCTCAATCAGCCATGCCGTCGTGGCCGACTTCCCGGTACCAGTCGCACCGAGCAATACGACGTTCTTCTGCCCAGCCCGGATCCGCCGCTCCAACTCGTCAATCGCGGTCGGCTGATCACCCGACGGCTGAAAGTCCGACACAACCTCGAACTTGCCCGCCTTGGGAACGATGTCACTGGCCACCCGCATACCTCCACGGTACGGCGCCGCTCTGACAAGCCATTGCCGTCGCGGCCCGCCCCGGCTGACCTACGTCCCCGCACCACGATCAGCCAGTGATGACCTTGGGCTACTGATCGCCCACCAGGACTAGCAGTCCAAGATCACGTCTGACGGAAACGAGAATCAAGGCCATGGATCGATGATCAAGTGTCCCGCTAACCGCCCGCCTGATCACGATCCTTGCCGGCCACCACTCTCGTCCGAATCAGGCTCGCCACCGTGGTGACGGTCAGGATGCCGACTATCACCACCAGGGACAGCCAAATCGGGATGTCCGGGGCCCACGTGACCGGCTCCCCGCCGTTGACGAACGGCAGGGTGTTCTCGTGCAGGGCGTGCAGGACGAGCTTGACTCCGATGAACGCCAGCAACACCGCAAGCCCCACGCTCAAGTACACCAGCCGTTTGAGCAGGCCACCCAGCAGGAAGTAGAGCTGGCGCAGCCCCATGAGCGCAAAGATGTTGGCCGTAAGCACCAGGTAGGGCTCCTGCGTGATTCCGTAGATCGCCGGGATGGAATCGAGCGCGAACAACAGATCCGTCGTCCCCAGCGCGACAACGACCAGAAGCATCGGTGTGACCAGGCGTTTCCCCGCCCGCTTCACGGTGAGCTTCGTGCCGTGATAGTTCTCGGTCGAGGGAACCCGGCGACGAAGCCATTGCACCACGCGGCTCTCGTGATACTCGTTCTGCTCCGACTCACTCTCGACCGCTAATTTCACGGCCGTATATATCAAGAACGCACCGAACAAATAGAAGATCCAGCTGAATGCGGAGATCGCCGCGGCGCCAAGAGCGATGAAGACGCCGCGCAAGACCAAAGCGATCACGATCCCGACGAGCAGCGCGTGCTGCTGCAACTCGCGCGGGACGTTGAGCTTGGCGATGATGACCAGGAACACGAAGAGGTTGTCGATCGACAGTGAGTACTCGGTCAGCCAGCCACCGAGGAATTGCGCCGCGTAGTCCGGGCCGCTGATCACGAATATCCCGGCGCAGAACAACAGGGCGGCACCGATGAAAAACGCGAGATCTCGAGTCACCTCTCGCATCGACGGCTCATGCGGACGACGGCCCACCACGAACACATCGACGGCGAGAAAGGCGACTGCCACAATCAGTGTGACGATCCACACCCACGGCGCTACATGCACATGTCCTCCGGCCAACCTCGGGCGCGACAACGCGCGCTGCGTTAGCCGGAGGTCTCACCCACCCAGCGTGACCACAGGTGCTGGGCCGGATCCCCGGGCCGTACAACTGCCACGGCCGTGATGACGGGGACTCCGTCGAGTGCTACGGGTTACTCCCCTCCAGTTCTTAGGCATCATACCCGTCAGGCTCTTGGCGTGACCGGAAGATCTTCTGCTGGCCGGAGGAGACTAGCCTGTCTGGCAGGCTCAACGGCGACCAGGCGGCCTGAGCCCTATGGGCTTGAAGGGAGCATGATGCAGATCTGGCCTGGATCGGCGTATCCCCTCGGCGCGACCTACGACGGTTCCGGCACCAATTTCGCGCTGTTCAGTGAGGTCGCCGAACGGGTCGAACTGTGCCTATTCGACGCCGATGACACCGAGCTCCGGCTCGACCTGCCTGAGATGGACGGCTTCGTCTGGCACGCGTTCCTTCCCGGTCTGGAACCCGGCCAGCGTTACGGCTATCGAGTGCACGGTCCCTACGATCCGTCCCGAGGCCACCGGTGCAATCCCAGCAAGCTACTGCTCGACCCGTACGCGAAGGCCATCGACGGCAAATTCCAGTGGAGCCAGGCACTCTTCTCCTACAACTTTGGCGATCCGCATAGCCCCAACGTCGAGGACTCCGCCGCCGCAATGCCTAAATCGGTGGTGATCAATCCGTACTTCGACTGGGGCGTCGACCGGCCGCCCAAGCGTCAATACGCCGAGTCGGTCATCTATGAAGCGCATGTGAAGGGATTCACCTACCAGCATCCGGAGATTCCGGCCGAGCTGCGCGGGACCTACGCCGGCATCGCCCATCCGGTCACGATCGATCACCTGCGCTTACTCGGTGTCTCTGCCATCGAGCTCATGCCCGTGCATCATTTTGCGAACGATTCGACGCTGATAGAACGAGGCTTGTCGAACTACTGGGGCTACAACACGATTGCGTTCTTGGCCCCGGACAGCAAGTACAGCTCGAACACCCACCCCGGGGGCCAGGTTCAAGAGTTCAAGGCGATGGTCCGCGAGCTGCACGACGCAGGCATCGAAGTGATCCTTGACGTGGTCTACAACCACACCGCGGAGGGAAACCATCTAGGTCCCACCCTGTGCTTCAAGGGAATTGACAACGCGGCCTATTACCGCTTGGTCGACCACGATCAGCAGTTCTATATGGATTACACCGGCACCGGAAATACGCTGAACGTGCGGCATCCACACGCCTTGCAGTTGATCATGGATTCGCTGCGATATTGGGTCACCGAAATGCACGTCGACGGATTCCGGTTCGACCTGGCGGCGACCCTGGCCCGGGAGTTCTACGACGTCGACCGGTTGTCCAGCTTTTTCGAGCTCGTGCAGCAAGACCCGACAGTGAGCCAAGTGAAATTGATCGCGGAGCCGTGGGACGTTGGGCCCGGTGGCTACCAGGTCGGCAACTTCCCCCCGCAGTGGACGGAGTGGAACGGCAAGTATCGCGACACGGTCCGCGACTTCTGGCGGGGGGAGCCGGCGACGCTGGGCGAATTCGCGTCGCGCCTCACCGGGTCAGCCGACCTATACGAGCATTCGGCCCGGCGTCCGGTTGCGTCGATCAACTTCGTCACCGCCCATGACGGCTTCACGCTCCGGGATCTCGTCTCCTACAACGAGAAGCACAACGAAGCCAACGGTGAAGACAACCGCGATGGCGAAAGCTACAACCGGTCGTGGAACTGTGGGCACGAAGGACCAACCAACGATCCCGAGGTGAATGCGCTGCGGGCGCGCCAGCAACGCAACTTCCTTGCTACGTTGCTGCTGTCCCAGGGCGTGCCGATGATTTCCCACGGAGATGAGCTCGGCCGCACTCAGCAGGGCAACAACAACGGTTTCTGTCAGGACAACGAGCTGACCTGGATCGACTGGAAGAACCTTGACGTCGATCTCCTTGCCTTTACCCGCTATGTGTCCTCGCTCCGGCGCGATCATCCGGTTTTCCGGCGGCGTCGCTTTTTCGATGGGCTGCCGGTCGGCCGTCGAGGCCGCAAGGGGCTACCGGACATCGCGTGGCTACGTCCGGACGGAAGTCAGATGACCAAGCAGGACTGGGGATCCGGCTTTGGCCGCGCGGTAGCGGTGTTCCTCAACGGGCAAGGCATTGCCGACCGGGACGGCCGCGGGGAACGCGTAGTGGATGACTCGTTCGTGCTCTGTTTCTCGGCGCACCACGAGCACATCCAGTTCATGCTGCCGCCGGCGTCGTACGGGCGGAATTGGCAAGTGGTGCTGGACACCATGAATCCCGACGTCGGGGATGAGCAGGTCCTGCGGTACCGGCAGCGCGTGGACGTCGGGCCGCGGGCCCTGGTCGTCCTGCAGCGGATCGATTGATGCCCCCTGCGTCCACGTATCGGCTGCAGGTGCGGGCCTCCTTCCCGTTGTCCGCCGTCGCCTCGATCCTCGACTATCTGACTCAGCTCGGCGTCGGCGCGATCTACTTGTCGCCGTTGTTGCGTGCTACCAGCGGCTCCGAGCACGGCTACGACGTCGTCGACTTCACGACGGTCGATCCATCACGTGGCGGTCCCGTCGGCTGGTCACACCTTGTGAAAGAAGTGCGGCGTAGGCCGCTGCAGATCGTCGTCGACATAGTGCCCAATCACGCGGGCGTGGCGGACGCGAGCGAGAACGCCGCGTGGTGGGACGTGCTGCGCCTCGGGCGCGAGTCGCCGTATGCCCGCTGGTTCGACATCGATTGGACGCGCGGCCGCATCCGGCTGCCGGTCCTCAGCGACGATGACGACGCGTTCGCGACCCTGCGCGTGACCGACGGTGAGCTGCGCTACCACGAGCACCGGTTCCCGATCGCACCGGACACCGGGCCGAGACCGGGCGAGAGCGCCATGGCCGTCCACGACCGGCAGCACTACGAGCTCGTCAGCTGGCGACGGGCGGATGTGGACCAGAGCTACCGACGGTTCTTTGCGGTAACGACCCTGGCCGGCGTGCGCGTCGAGGATCCGGCCGTCTTCGACGCCACGCATCGGGAGATCTTGCGGTGGGTCGCCGAGGACGGCGTGACAGGCCTGCGCGTCGATCATCCCGACGGGCTGGCCGATCCAACCGGATACCTGCGGTGGCTTCGTGCTGCGGCGCCAACGGCTTGGCTCACGGTCGAGAAGATCCTGGAACCTGGTGAACGGTTGCCGCGCGCCTGGCCGGTTGACGGCACGACCGGATATGACGCGCTGGCCGACGCCGGCGACGTCTTCGTGGATCGCGCGGGTGAGAAGCCGTTCGATGAGCTCTATCGCGAGCTCACGGGCGATCAGCGGACGTTCGCTGACCACGTCGTTGACGGAAAGCGCCTCGTGGCCACGACGATTTTGCGGGCCGAGGTGTACCGCCTCGCGAGGTTGGCTGCAGATGTACCGCTGGCCACGGACGCCCTCACTGAGCTCCTGGTTGCTATGCCGGTCTATCGCTCGTACCTGCCGATTGGCGCCGAGCACCTCGGTGAAGCGATCGACCGCGCCGAGCGCCGCCGGCCCGATCTCGCGGGCGCAATAGCTGCCCTCGAGCAACGGCTGAACGATCCGGCCGACGAGCTGGCTTGCCGGTTCCAGCAGGTATCCGGCGCGGTCATGGCGAAGGGTGTCGAGGACACGGCCTACTACCGATACTCGCGGTTCATCGCCCTGAACGAGGTGGGTGGAGATCCAGCTCGGTTCGGCTTGGACCCGGACGGGTTCCACGAGGAGGCCCAACGCCGGCTGGCCGAGTGGCCCGCAGGGATGACGACGTTGATGACGCACGACACCAAGCGAAGCGAAGACGTCCGGGCGCGACTGGCTGTCCTCGCCGAGCTGCCGAGCGAATGGGCGACCCTCGCACGGCATCTCCATCAGCTGGTTCCGGTGCCCAATCCAGCCCTCGGCTACCTGCTGTGGCAAACGCTCGCCGGCGCCGGCCTGATCTCGCGTGACCGGTTTCACGCGTACGCCGAGAAGGCGATGCGCGAAGCGTCGGACGGAACCAGCTGGGCCGATCCCGATGTCGCGTTCGAGTCGGCCGTGCACGCCGCTGTCGACGCCGTCTACGACGACCCGCACATCAACCACGCGATCGCGAGGTTCATCCGACTGGTCGAGCCTCTTGGCTGGACCAACGCGCTTGGTCAGAAGGTGGTCGCGTTAACCATGCCGGGCATTCCGGACGTGTACCAAGGAACGGAATGGTGGGACGACTCCTTGGTCGACCCGGACAATCGACGCGCCGTCGACTTCGAGTCTCGCCGGTCGATGCTCCGCGCTCTGGACGCAGCCAGTGAGGTGCCTCCCGTCGATCGCACGGGCGCGGCCAAGCTATGGGTGGTGTCGCGCACCCTGCGCCTACGGCGGG
>Ga0081540_1000941_pt1 | contig 26197 bp, 26 predicted proteins | sample TabmetS2T1R1_FD_71024 | JGI IMG/M metagenome (GOLD analysis project Ga0081540, IMG submission 71024) | Tabebuia heterophylla rhizosphere microbial communities from the University of Puerto Rico - S2T1R1 | ecosystem: Host-associated > Plants > Roots > Rhizosphere ...
CGCCGCCCCCGGTTGCCTCCGCCAAGGCCGCGGGGGCATCCTCGAGCGGGAACGTCGCCGCGGTCGAGACCTCGAGCTTCCCGGCCGCGAGCAGCTCGGCGAGCTCGCCGAGCGCGCGGCCGTCGGGCTGCACGATCACCGACGAGATCTCGATGCCCCGCTGCTCGTCCGGTGGGTCCTCGGTGATCGTCGCAAGCCGGCCCCCGTCGCGCACGGCAGCGATTGCAGCGGCAGAGCCGTCCGGCGCCGCGTTAGCGACGGCGGCCACGCCCGAGCCGCCGATCGCACGGGCCCGCTGTGGCCAGTCGGGGTCGTGATAGTCGAGCACGTGAGCCGCCCCCAGCCGGCGCAGGCGCTCGTGGCTCGCCGGTCCCGCGGTCGCGATCACCTCCGCGCCGCGCACTGCCGCCAGGCCGACGAGCAGTGTGCCGGTCACCCCGCTCCCACCGTTGACGAGAACGAGATCGTCAGGATGCACCGTGAGGGCTCCGTCGATCACCTGCGCGGCGGTCAGGGCCGGAACCGGGAGCGCCGCGGCGGCCTCCCACGAGAGGGGCGCCGGCTTTCGCGCGATCACCGTCGCCGAGGCGATCTGCGACGGCGCCCAGGCCCCCTGGTCGCGCAGCGGGAGGGGGTGGCCGAGCACCTCATCGCCAGGCTCCCAGTCCTCGACGGAATCCCCGATCGCCGAGACGACCCCGGCGGACTCGACCCCGAGCGCCAGCGGAGGAGCGCGGCCGACGTCCCAGTCGCCCGTCCGCACGTACTCCTCCCAGTTGCCGACGCCGGCGGCCCGGATTTCGATCAGGACCTCGTCGCTCGCCAGGGGCCGCGGGTCCGGGAGGTCGATCCGCTCCACGGCCTCGCCGAACTCGCTGATACCCGCCGCCCGCATCAACGGGGCGCTGGAGTCATATGACTGGTCATCGGAGCGGAGAGGGAGGGATTCGAACCCTCGAGAGAGCTATTAGCCCCCTACTCGCTTAGCAGGCGAGTGCCTTCAGCCGCTCGGCCACCTCTCCGGGGGCGGCGGTCGCACGGCGACCACGCGGCCCGATTGTAGGCTGGATCCGCATGGAGACTCGGCTGCTCCCGGAGCTCGACACACCCACGCCGCTGCCGCTGCCCACTCCGGTGGAGGCATACGAGCGCTTCGAGACGATCTTCTCCGAAGTCCAGCCGCCATTCGCGTTCGTAGACCTCGACGCCGTCTGGTCCAACGCCGCCGACATGCTGCGCCGCTCGCGCGGCAAGCCCATCAGGGTCGCCAGCAAGTCGATCCGCTCGCGGCCGGTGCTCGAGCGGCTGCTCGACCTGGACCCGGGCTTCCAGGGGACTCTCGGCTTCACGCTCCCCGAGGCGATCTGGCTCTGGGACCACGGTTTTCGCGATCTGGTCGTCGCCTATCCCACCACCGATCGCGGCTGCCTCACCCGGCTCGCCCGGATCACGGCGGAGGACCCCGAGGAGGCTCCCGTGATCATGGTCGACTCCAGCGAGCACCTCGACCTGATCGAGGAGGCCGCCACCTCCTTCGTCGCACCGGTCCGGGTCGCGATGGACATCGACCTCTCCTGGTGGCCCCTCGGGGGTCGCCTCAAGATCGGCCCGAAGCGCTCACCGGTCCGGACGGCCGATCAGGCCGTCGCACTGGCTCGAGAGATCGAGCGCCGCGAGCACACGACCCTCGTCGGGGTGATGGCCTACGAGGGCCAGATCGCGGGCGTGGGCGACAACGTGCCGCGCAAGGCGATCTCGAACCTGATGGTGAGAGCGATGCAATCGCAATCCGCGAAGGACGTGGCCGAGCGCCGGGCCGAGATCGTCACCGCGCTGTCCGACGTCGCGCAGCTCGATTTCGTCAACGGAGGCGGCACCGGCTCGATCGAGCTGACCGCCGCCGAGTGGGCGGTCACCGAGGTCGCCGCCGGGTCGGGGTTCTTCGCACCCATCCTCTTCGACCACTACCGCGCCTTCAAGCTGCGGCCGGCCGCGATTTTCGCGCTCCCGATCGTCCGGCGGCCCGGCCGGGGCGTCGCGACGGCACTGGGCGGTGGCTACCTCGCCTCAGGCGTCGGCGCCAAGGACCGCATGCCGGTCCCCTATCTCCCCGACGGGCTGCGGCTGGATCCCTACGAGGGCGCGGGCGAGGTCCAGACGCCGCTGCGGGGCGCAGCCGCCGACAGGCTCCGGGTCGGCGACCGCGTCTATCTGCGGCACGTCAAGGCCGGCGAGCTGTGCGAGAGGTTCAACAAGCTCTACCTCGTCACCGGGATGACCATTCGCGACGAGGTCCCCACCTATCGCGGAGAGGGCAAGAGCTTTCTCTAGCAATCCGTCCAATACCGAATAAAGGCCTTTTCTCGGCCCCGGGGTGCGTCGTACCTTCGTCCTCCCGCCGGGACGGGCCGGGCCGCGAATTGCGGGGGTATGCAGGGGGGACAGGAGAAAAGTCGATTGCACAGGGTCCAAGCGGCTGCCCGCGAGGCCGGCAATGCCTGGTCGAGCAGGGTCGCGCCCGACATCGAACCGGGACGGTTCTTCGAGGGAGATGATGTAGGCGCCCGCACGACGGCGTTCGTGCTCGGATCGATCCTGCCGTTCGCCCTCCTGCCACTCGCCGACATCTCCGTCACCGACCCGCGCGTCCTGGCGGCCGCCGGCTTGGCTGCGGTGCTGGTCCTCGCGGTCCTCGCCGGGCCGCCCTGGGCACGTCTGCCGGCCTGGACACAGGCCGTCCCGCTCCTCGCCTACTTCGTGGTCGTCGGGCTGCTGCGGGATGCGAGCGAGGGTTCCTCGAGCGTCTTCGATCCGCTCGTCGCACTGCCCGTGGTCTGGTTCGCCGTCTGGGGCACGGGACGCGAGCTCGCGGTCTCGATCGCAGCGATGGCGCTCACCCTGACCCTGCCGGTGTTGATCGGCCACCCGCACACCGACACGGGCGATCAGTTCCTCCACGCCGCGGTCGCGGTGGGAGTCGCCTGCGCGCTCGGCGTCGCGGTCCAGCTCGTCGTCCGGGCCCTGCGGCGCGCGACTCGGGAATCGCGATCGATCCTCGAGACATCGCGTGAGGCGTTCATCTCGATCGACGAGCACGGTCTGGTCAAGGAGTGGAACCCGCAGGCGGAACGCCTCTTCGGCTGGGGACGAGACGAGATCGTCGGCCGCCTCATCCACCACACGATCATCCCCCGGCGCCACCGGGACGCCCATCTGCGCGGCCTCGCCCGTTTCCTCGCCTCCGACCAGGAGCCGATGATGGCGAGGCGCATCGAGGTGGAGGGACTGCGCCGCGACGGTACAGAGGTGCCGATCGAGCTCTCCATCTCCGCCCTGCGGGAGGGAGACGAGTGGCGCTTTTACGCCTTCGTCCGCGACATCAGCGAGCGCCAGGCGACCGAGGCCGCCCTGCGGGAGGCCGAGGAGCGGTTCCGCAAGGCCTTCGACGACAGCCGGGTCGGGATGGCGCTGGTCTCGCTCGACGGCAGCTTCCAGCGGGTGAACCGGGCGCTGTCGGAGATCTGCGGGCGCTCCGAGAGCGAGCTCGTCGGCCGCCGCTTCGGCGAGATCATCTACCCGCCGGACCGCGAGCGCGAGGTCGAGGCGCTCCGCGACATCGCCGACGGCGAGAGCTACGGATACCGGGGGGAGATCCGCTGCGAGCACGCCCGCGGCAACCCGGTGTGGGTCTCGCTGACCGTGTCGCCGATCTACAACAGCCAGGGGATCCTCAGCTACCTGATCGCGCAGATGGAGGACATCTCCGAGCGCAAGGAGTCCGAGGAGCGGCTCACCCGGCAGGCGCTGCACGACTCGCTCACCGGGCTACCCAACCGGACTCTGTTCGCGGACCGGGTGCGGATGGCGACCACCCGGCGCACGTCCCAGGGCTTCGCCCTCATCTATCTGGACCTGGACGGGTTCAAGCTCGTCAACGACACCCTGGGGCACGCCGCCGGCGATCAGGTCCTGATCGAGGTGGCGCGGCGGCTCGAGGAGCTGCTGCGGGCGGGCGACACGCTCGCCCGGCTCGGCGGCGATGAATTCGCCCTGCTCTGCGAGGGCGTCGGCGAGACCGACGCCAAGACGATCGCCGACCGGGTGATCGCGGCGCTGACCGAGCCGATCGTCGTCCAGGACCGCGAGATCGTCCAGGCGGCCAGCATCGGGATCTCCCTCTACGGACCGGGGGTCAACGTCGAGGAGCCCGACGAGATGCTGGGCGAGGCCGACATGGCCATGTACAGGGCGAAGGCCGCCGGAAAGTCGCGCTACGCGCTCTTCGAGAGCTGGATGCGCGAGGGGGACACGGACCGGGCCAGCCTCGAGCGTGAGCTTCGGCAGGCCCTGGTGCGCGACGAGATCGTCGTCCACTACCAGCCCGAAGTGGACCTGATCACCGGGGTGATCACCGGCGCCGAGGCGCTGGTCCGCTGGCGCCACCCCGAGCGCGGGCTGCTGGAGCCGGCCCAGTTCCTGTTCGTCGCCGAGGCGAGCGACCTGATCGCGGACCTCGACGACCTGGTCCTGCGGGAGGCGTGCCGCCAGGCCGCCGTCTGGCGGGCCGAGATGCCCCAAGGGGAGGGCTTCAACGTCTCCGTCAACATCAGCGAGCGGCGGCTTGCCGATCCGGACCTGAGCGCGAAGATCGCGCAGGCGATCGCCGATGCGCGGCTCCCCGCCTCGTCGCTGTGCCTGGAGATCAACGAGCGGGCGATGATGGACCGGCGCGCCGCCGCCCTCAGCGCGATCCCGGACCTCCAGGAGCTCGGCATCCGCCTGTTGATCGACGACTTCGGCGTCGCGATCTCCTCCTTCGGCAGCCTGAAGCGCCTGCCCCGCCTGAACGCGATCAAGATCGACGCCTCGTTCATCGCCGGCCTCGGCCGCTCGCCTGAGGACTCGGCCGGGGTCGCCGCGATCATCGGGCTCGCCCACGGCCTCAAGCTCACCGCGACGGCCGAGGGAATCGAGCGGGACGAGCAGCTGCGCGAGCTGCAGGCACTGCACTGCGACCGCGGCCAGGGTTACTACTTCGCCCGGCCGCAGCCCGCGGAGACGCTCGCTCGGGTGCTCAGGTCGGCGCGGCTCGGAGAGCTGATCTCTTAGGGGGGACCCAGGACGCGGTCGAGGTACTGGTTGCGGAAGGTCCCCCCGGGGTCGAGCCGGCTGCGAGCGGCGAGGAAGTCCGTGAAGCGCGGGTAGCGCTCGGCCAGCGTCTCGGCGGTCTGAAAGTGGCGCTTGCCCCAGTGGGGCCGCCCGTCGTAGGAGTCCATGATCGTCTCCACGGAGCGGAAGTAGCTCTCCCAGGCCATCCCCTGGTACTGGTGGACGGCGACGTAGCAGGTGTCCCGCTCGTGCGCCGGGCTGAGCATCGAGTCGTCCCCCGCTACGAACCGCACCTCGATCGGGAATCCGACCGGCGGATCCGCCCCCTCCGCCGCCTCCAGCGCCCGCGGGATCGCCTCTCTCGCATTGCGGCGCGGAATCGCGTACTCCATCTCGGTGAAGCGAACCATCCGCCTGCTGGCGAACACCCTGTAGCTGCGATCCATCTTCACGCTCTTGGCGAGACGCGAGGCGACGAAGCGCGAGAGCCGGGGGATCTTCGACGGCAGCCGCCGGCCGGCGCGCGAGATCGCGCCCATCACCCAGTTCTCGAGGACCACCTCCTGACCGAAGTCGATCGCGGGGTGACGCGGCTCCGGCGGCTCGTCGGTGCGCTCGCTCTCGCGAATCAGCGCCACGTCCGTGTGCGGGAAGACGTAGAACTCGAAGTGGTCGCTGCCGTTGGCAAGCTCGTCCAGCCGCTCCAGGGTCTCGCCGAGCGGCCGCGGCGAGTCCGTTCGCCGGATGGTGAACGCCGGCACGGTCCGGAGGGTGACCGTCGCGACTACGCCGAGAGCGCCCAGTCCCACTCGGACCGCCGGCAGCAGGTCGGGCTCGGTGCTCGCGGAGACGTCGAGCAGCGTGCCGTCGGGCAGGATCAGCTCCATCGCCTCGATCTGCGAGGAGATGTTGCGAAAGCGCGAACCGGTGCCGTGGGTGGCCGTCGCCACGGCCCCGGAGATCGTCTGCTTGTCGATGTCCCCGAGATTCTCGAGCGCCAGACCGTGGCCCCAGATCAGCTCGCTCAGCGCCCTGAGCCCGATCCCGGCCTCGACCTTGACCAGCCCGGTATCGCGCTGGACATCCAGCACCCGGTCGAGCCCGCCCAGCTCGAAGAGGACGCCCCCGGTGCAGGCGACGTCCGTGAAGGAGTGGCCGGAGCCGACGGCACGAACCGTCAGGCCCTGGTCGCCGGCTCGCTTGACCGACTCGATCAGGTCGCCGCGGTCGCGAGGCCGCTCGATCCGCGCGGGGACGCAGCTCTGATCCCCCGCCCAGTTCCGCCACTCGGCCATGACTGGAGACTAGATCCGGGTGGTCGCGGGCGAATGGGCGCCAGGCTCACCTCTAGGCTTGCGGCACCCGGAGGGGTGGCAGAGTCTGGTTGATTGCGGCAGCCTTGAAAGCTGTTGACCGGGTCCTCCCGGTCCGGGGGTTCGAATCCCTCCCCCTCCGCTGCAGCCGGAGCACGACAGAGCCGCTGTCGAGCTAGCCGGCCTCGCGCTCGGCCACCAGCAGCGTCTGGACCGCGCGGCCGATCTGGCCGCTCTCATCGAGAAGGCGTGTGTCCGCCATGCCGACGCCGATCTGCTCGGGGAACGTCTCCGCGTCGAGGCAGACCCATTCCCCGCCGGGCATCCGGTGCAGGTGCACGCTGAGGTCCACGTTGATGAACAGGTAGCGCCTCCAATCGAGCGCGGCGCTGACGCCGTTGCCCGAGTCCGCCGCCGCGAGTACGCGCTGGAGGGGGCTGGGCTCCTCGTCCGGCAGCAGCGGCACCGCCATCCGCATCCAGACCACCGCCGGCCCGGCCTCCATGAATGCGCCCTGGACGAACCGGTACTCCATCGCGGTGTGGTAACCGACGTCGTATCCGGTCTGGAAGAAGTCACCGGGCTCCCCCGCCTCCGGCGGCGGCACGGGAGAGACCCGGCTCTCGGGCCTGTCGAACTCGACGGCATGCGTTCGCAGCCGCCAACCGTGTGCGCGCATCAGCGGCTCGCCGCTCTCGTCGGAGAGGGCCGCCTCGAACATCTCGACTCGCCTGCCGGGCCGCACGATTCGCGCCTCGACCCCCATGGCCGCGATCGGCACTGAGCGCAGGACCTCGTAGGTGATCCGCCCGACCTCGGCCCGAGGTCCGTCGGCCCCCCCGATCCGGCCGCCGCCGAGCCGCTCCACTTCGCGGCCGATCAGCGCCGCGGGCGGCCCGGCGTGCTGCGCCCCGGCCTCCCAGGGGCCGCGGGTGAGCTCGGTGGCGACATAGAGGTCGCCGTCGCGCTCGTAAAAGGACCCCGGCACGCGGAGATCCTTTCAGTAACGCTGAGCCCGCTGGGATGACTATTCGGTGACCGGATTACCCTGGTCATAACCCCCATTTGGAAGTGAGGTAAGTCTTGGAGAAGGTCAAGAAGAGCGAGCAGGAGTGGCGCCAGGAGCTCACTCCCGAGCAGTACGAGGTTGTCCGCAACAAGGGCACCGAGGCGCCGTTCACGAGCGAGCTCAACAACGTCAAGGAGGCCGGCACATTCGTCTGCGTGGCGTGCGGACAGCCGCTTTTCAGCTCCGACAACAAGTTCGAGTCGGGCACCGGCTGGCCGAGCTTCGACAGGCCGATGGGCGACGAGGCAGTCGACACCGAGTCCGACAACAGCTTCCTGATGCGCAGGACAGAGGTCCTCTGTTCACGCTGTGACGCCCACCTGGGCCACGTCTTCGACGACGGCCCCAGGGACACGACCGGCCAGCGCTACTGCATCAACGGCTGCGCCCTCGAGTTCAAGCCCGAGGACTAACTCAGACTTTCCCGCCGGCGCCCAGATAGCTGAAGCGCACGGCGAGGGCCACCGCCTCGGTCCGCGTGTCCACTTCCATCCGCGCGATCGCGTTACGGACGTGGGTGTGGACCGTGGCGGGGCTGAGTGACAGCCGGTCGGCGATCTGCTTGACGCGGAGCCCCTCGGCCAGCAGCTCGAGGATCTCGCGCTCGCGGGGGGTGAGCTCGAGCAGCTTCTCCACCTCACCCGCGCCCTGGCCGAGCTCGGTGCCGACGAAGGTGCCGCCGCCGGCCACGACCTCGATCGCCCGGGCGATGTCCTCGCTCGGAGCGGACTTGAGGACGTATCCGGACGCCCCAGCCCTGAGGGCCAGGGTGAGCAGGTCCGGCTGCGCGTGGGCGGTGAAGATGATCACGCGGGTCTCGGGCCGCGCCTTGAGGATGTCCTTCGTCGCGTCGATGCCGTCCTTCCCGGGCAGCTCGACGTCGACGATGCAGACGTCCGGCTCGAGCTCCTTGACCTTCTCGACGACCTCCTCGCCGGTCTCCGCCTCACCGACGATCTCGACGCCCTCGACGTTCGCCATGCGGGCCTTGATGGCCTCGCGAACGATCTCGTGGTCGTCGCAGAGCAGCACTCGTTTGGGAGTCGAGCCCGGCATCTATGTGGGAATCCGCTCTGGAGCGCCGAATTCCTGCAAGGCGGGGGGAAGTTCCACCGTCTCGTCCTCCCTCTGCCCGTTCTCCAACAGCGCGATCAGGGCGCGACCCACAGCAACTGCAGTTCCATTCAGTGTGTGCATGGGTTCCGGGGATTCTCCTTCCGCGGGACGGTACCGGGCCGACAGGCGTCTTGCCTGGTAGTCGGTGGTGTTGGAACAGCTTGTCAACTCGCGATAGCGGCCCTGGCTCGGGATCCAGGCCTCGCAGTCGAATTTCCGGGCCGCCGGCGCGCCGAGATCGCCGACCGCGATGTCGACCACCCGGTAGGGGATCTCGAGAGCCTCGAGGATGAGCTCCTGGATGCCGAGGATCCGGTCGTGCTCCTCGCTGGAGGCGCCCGGCTCGACGAAGCTGAACATCTCCACCTTGTCGAACTGATGCACGCGAAAGATCCCGCGCGTATCCCGTCCGGCGGCCCCGGCCTCTCGGCGGAAGCAGGTCGAGATCCCGCCGTAGCGCTTCGGAAGTTCACCCGGATCCAGGATCTGGTCGGCGTGGAGCGAGGCGAGTGAGACCTCGGACGTCCCGACGAGGTAGAGCTCGTCCTTCGGGACCTCGTAGATCATGTCCCGGTCATCGGGAAAGGCCCCGGTTCCGAACAGCGCGCGCTCGCGCACCAGCACGGGTGGGACGGTCGGCTCGAAGCCCTGGCGCCGGATCGACTCGACCGCGAAGCGGATCAGCGCGAGCTCGATCATCACGAGGTCGCCGAGCAGGTAGGCGAAGCGGGAGCCGGAGGTCTCCGCCGCTGCCTCGACGTTGATCCAGCCGTGGCGCAGGCCCAGATCGAGGTGGTCGAGCGGCTCGAAGGGGAATTCCGGCGGGTCTCCGACCTCGCGCAGGGTGACGTTGTCCTCCTCGGTATCGCCGTCGGGCGCCGCCGGGTGCGGCAGGTTGGGCAGCGAGACGAGGATCTCCTGCCGCCTGGCGTCGAGCTCTTCGAGCTGGGGCTCGAGCTCCTTGAGCTCGGACTTCAGGACGCTCGAGCGGTCCCGCAGCTCGGCGAACTCGGGCTCCCCCGCCCTTCCGGCCCTGGCGGCGTCCTCGATCTCCCCCGAGAGCTTGTTCTGGTCGGCGCGCGTCGCATCGATCCGCGTATTGAGATCGCGCCGGCGCTCGTCGGTGGCGATCAGCTCATCCAGCTCCCCTGCCGCCCCACGTCGCGCCAGGGCCGAGCGGACCGCGTCGGGGTCGCTTCGGATCTGCTTCAGGTCGAGCGTGGCTCGGTCCCCCGAGCTACGGAGCGGCGGTGGAGTTGGTGGTCGTCTGGGACGGCGCCGGCTGCTCCGTGACGTCCTCACCGGCGTACTTCGAGACGAAGGCGGCGACCTTCTGCGCGTCGTCGCCCACCACGATGTTCTGGGGCATGATGGCCCCGGAGAAGCCACCGTTCCGAATCGCGTAGATCACGTCGGCCATCGTCTCGTTGCGCTGGTCGAGGTTCGGGCCCTGGACACGCTCGCTGCGGTTTGCGCTCCCCTCCGTCCCGGCGGGCGTGAGGGTGTGACAGCCGGAGCAGCGCTGGGCGAAGATCTCCGCCCCGGCGTGGGTCGGGTCGTCGCTGGGGACCTGGATCCCCTGGGTTCCGCAACCCGTGGCGGCCGCAACCGCGGCAACTGCGATCAATAGGAGAGCCCCTCGCACGCGGCGGGATCATATTCGCGAGCGCGAGCGTCGCGTAGCGTTCCCGCATGGCCGTCTCTTCGGAGGAATTTCGCAGCGCCCTGGGTGCCTACGCCACCGGCGTGACGGTGGTCACCGCGATCGGGCAGCAGGGTCCTTCGGGCGCCACCGCGAACGCGGTCACCTCACTCTCCCTCGAGCCCCCGATGATGCTCGCCTGCCTCGATCGCGGCTCACGGACCCTCACCTCGGTGCGGGCGCAGGGCCGCTTCGGCGTCAACGCGCTCGCCGCGGGCCAGGCGGACCTGGCGCGCCGCTTCTCGGGCAAGCACCCGGAGCCGGAGAAGTGGGACCGGGTCGAGTGGAGCGAGCGCGAGGGCCTGCCTCGCCTCGCGGGCGCATTGATGTGGGTCGCCTGCGAGCTGCGCGACCTGATCGACGGCGGCGATCACCTGATCCTCACCGGCAAGGTGGTCGAGGTGCAGGCGAACGAGGGCCAGCCGCTCCTCTTCCACCGCGGCGCCTATCGCGACCTCCTGGCCGAGAGCTAGTGGCCGGCCACCGGCGCACGGGTCGCCCCCGTCGGGCCCCGGCGAGGCCGGGCCCGGCGCAGCGAGCGTCCGGCCTTCCGCAGCAGCACGACCGGGATCGCCACCACCCCCACCACCAGCCCCACCGCAAGCAGCGGGACCAGGAGGGGAAGTGTCGCGACGATGGTCAGGATCAGGATCGGCAGGGCCAGCGGTGCCAGCGCGACCACGAGGATTCCGGCGCCCACCGTCCACTTCCAGATCTCGTCCAGGCTCTGCGCGCGAGCCCGAGCGTTCATCTCCGCGTCCATGACGGCTCCTTTCGTCGTTCCTGAGGGAGAGACGAGATGGGCCGCTGAGCTGTGACGGGCACATGCACGCGACGGTTGCCGCGGTCCCCTTCCCCCGGAGATACTGCGTGGGCGATGTCGGAGGAGAACGTCGAAGCCCACAACCGCGCCATCGAAGCGTTCAACCGGCGCGATCTCGAGACGATGCTTGCGCTCGCGCACGAAGACGTCGTCGTCGAGTCCCGAATAGCCGCGATGGAAGGGGGTTACCGGGGGCACAGCGGAGTGCGTCGCTGGTGGCAGAACCTGTTCGAGATGCTTCCGGACTACCACATTGAGACGGATGAGGTGCGCGATCTCGGGGACGTGACGCTCGCAAGGATTCGCGCTCGCGGCCATGGTGCGGGCAGTGCCGCTCCGCTGGAGGAAGTCGTCTGGCAGGTCGGCAGGTGGCGAGGTGGCAGGTACACCTGGTGGCGCAACTGCATGTCGGAAGAGGAAGCCCTCGAAGCGGCCGGGCTGTCGGAGTAGCCGCCAAGGCAGCATTCTCCCGTGCCGTCTTTCCCAATGGCACCGGTCGCAGATCCCTGCCACTGCGACCTCGACGATCGGCTGAATGGCTCAGGTCAGCGCCCGAAACAGAGCGTTGACGGCGCGGCGGCTGCCATCGATCCGCACATCGCCCGCGTCAACCGCCTTGCCCAGAGGGTTTCCGCCGAAAGCGACCGCGGCGATCGCACTCGGGTCGGCCGTGATCACAGCGTCTGGGCTCTCGGCCTCTCCCCGGGCCGCGCGGAACTCGCCCTCGCCGACCGAGATCCGGAAGGGCATCTCCCCCAGCTGAAGCGCATAGGTCGCATCCAGCCCTTCGGCCTTCTCGGGTTGGAATGTCGACTTGAGCGCCAGAACGAGCGAGTCGGGGCCCATCTCGGCTCCGAGCGGGAATGAGGGCGATCGGCTGGCCCAGCGCCCGAGTGCGAGCACGGCCGGCTCGAGATCGCGCCCCCACTTCGTCAACTCGTAGACCTGGGCAGCCGCGGGAGGGGCCAGCCGGCGGCGGCGGACGATTCCGGACTCCTCCAGCTCGCGCAACCGCTGCCCGAGGACGTTCGGGCTGATGTCCGGGATGCCGGAGCGAAGGTCCGTGAATCGCTTGGGGCCCAGGAGCAACTCGCGCACGACCAGCAGCGCCCAGCGCTGACCGAGCAGGTCAGAGGCGTGGGCGATCCCGCATCCGTCCTCGACGGTTCTCGTTCGCGCCATAGACCCGGAGTCTATACGGCTGAAGTGCGAAAAGACAATCGTCTAGTTGTGTTTTAGGACTTTATGGTACGGTGGACCGGCGATATGCAGAGAGCGGCAAGCGAGGAGGAGCAATGAGCGAGCGCGACGGTTTCGAGCACGGCGTTCCCTGCTGGGTCGAGACCTGGCAGGACGACGGCGACGCGGCGAGCGTGTACTACGGCCGCATCTTCGGCTGGGAGGCCGAGCAGACGGCGTCGCAGGGCGACGGTGGCTCCTTCCGGGTCTGCAGGCTGCGTGGCCGAGATGTCGCCGCCATCGGCTCGCCGATTCCCGAGGAGGCGCCGCCGGTCCCGAGCTGGACCACCTTCATCCAGGTCGACAGCGCGGGGGAGACCGCCGCCCGCGCGAAGGAGGCGGGCGGCAGCGTGATCGTCGGCCCGATGGACAGCCTCGAAGGCGGCAGCATCGCGATCGTCGCCGACCCGGCCGGCGCCGCCTTCACCGTCTGGGAGCAGGGGGAGCACGGAGGGGCTCGGCTGATCAACGAGCCCGGTGCCTGGGCGATGAGCATGCTGATCACGCCCGATCCCCACGAGGCCGTGCCCTTTTATCGCGACGTCTTCGGCTGGACGACTCGGTCATTCGAGATGGAAGGTCAGGAGATCGTCATGTTCACGCTGCCGGGCTACGTCGGAGGCGAGCCCTCGCAACCCGTCCCCCGCGACGTGGTCGCGACGGTGGCGCCCCCCGGCGTCGCGGAGGGCGCGCCGGCTCACTGGAGCGTCGACTTCTGGATCAGCGACCCGGACGAGGCCGCCCGCATCACCACCGAGATGGGCGGCCGGGTTCTCGCGGGCCCCTTCGACGTCCCGGATCTCGGCATGCGCCAGGCGACGCTCGCCGACCCCCAGGGTGCGACCTTCACGGTCACTCGCCCGCCGGGCCTGGGTTAGGGGACCTGTTCGACTGGAAGGCCGGCCTCCGTCCAGGCCGCGAAGCCGCCCGCCACCTCGGCTGCTCCCCGGCGCAAGGTGGCCTTCGAGCGGATGGCGCGCTGGCAGAGATAGATCGTGCCGGGTCCCTCAGGGCTCGCGATGTGCTTGGCAAGCGAAACCGGCCTCGCTCCGGGCGGGGCCCCGTAGCGGCGCCGCTCGAACTCGGTCCGCAGATCGAGAAGCTCCGCGATGCCGAGCTGTACCGCGTTCCACGCGGCCTCCGGTTCCAGAGATCGCGCCACCTCATGCGCATTCTGCGACATCGGCTGTGCAGTATGTCGCGAGCGATCGTGTCTCAGCGAGCGCCAGGCCGCCAGTCGCGCTTGGAAAGCGCAGCCCCTCGGCGAGATGACATGGGAGCCGCCTAGAAGGCGGAGCTCGTCCCCGCCGCCCGCAGCGCCAGCAGGAAGATCACCAGGCAGGCCGTCGCCATGATGCCCGTGTCCCGGCGAACGATCGCCATCGCGATCTCGGTCTGGCGCTCCGGCGACAGGGCATGGACGTCGAGGTCCGCGAGCTCCGAGGAGGCAGCCCCGAGCCGGACGACCTCCGCCAGCAGCGAGACCACCAGCGGCAGGACGCCGTAGAGGATGTGGAGCTCAGAGGCGTGGTGGCCCGTGAAGACGAGCAGCAGGCCGAGGAACGCCTGGAGCAGCACCGTCACCTGCGCCACCCGGAGCGCGTACCAGAAGCCCGTCGAGGGCCTGTGCTCGAGCCAGGAGTAGCCGCCCCAGACCCCGGCAACGAGATTGGCGGCGAGGAGGCAGATCCCGACGACGAGGTGGACTTCCGGCACGGCCGCGGGAGCTTAGATGCGAGGGTGCCCCGGAGGCGAAGCCGGGGAGAGACCCGCTTCTCCTCGGCGTTAAAGCCGCCAAAAAGGGTCGGAATTTGGCTTGCTGATGCGGAAATGCACTATGTAACAGCTTGATACAAAGTTCGGGGCAAGTGGTATAAGACCGAGCGGATCGTGCTCCAGTCCTACCTCCCCGTCCTTGTCTTCGCCGGCCTAGGGATTTTCGTGGGAGGCGCCTTCGCACTGCTCAACGGGGTGATCGGTCCGCGGCGTCCGAACCCGATCAAGAGCCAGCCGTATGAGTGCGGGCTCCCCTCCCACATCACCCGCACCTTCCGCTTCGGCGTGAGCTTCTACATGATCGCGATGCTCTTCATCCTCTTCGACATCGAAGTCGTCTTCCTCTACCCGGTCGGCGTCCTCATCCACGCGACCAAAAGCGTCTTCGTCCTCGTTGAGATCCTCGTGTTCGTCGCGCTCCTGCTCGTCGCCCTCGTCTTCGTCTGGCGTCGAGGAGCGCTCGATTGGAAGTAGAGCGCGAGAGCCTGCGGGCCCGACAGCTCCGTGCTCGCGATCTCCTGCGCGGGGACCTCGAGGGCAAGGACCTCGAGGAGTACGTGGAGGAGCGGCTGCTCACCACCACCCTCGAGCACGCCCTCAACTGGGGACGGGCGAACGCCCTCTTCCCCCTCACCTTCGGGCTCGCCTGCTGCGCGATCGAGATGATCTCGATGGTCACCTCGCGCTACGACATCGCGAGGTTCGGTGCCGAGGCGTTCCGGGCCTCGCCCCGCCAGGCGGACATGATCATCCTCTCGGGCCGCGTCTCCGTGAAGATGGCGCCAGTCATCCGCCGGGTCTACGACCAGATGCTGGAACCCAAGTGGGTGATCGCGATGGGCGCCTGCTCTTCTTCCGGCGGGATGTTCGCCAACTACGCCGTCGTCCAGGGCGCGGACAAGTTCATGCCGGTCGACATCCACGTGCCGGGCTGCCCGCCGCGGGCGGAGGCCCTGCTGCACGGGTTCAACAAGCTCCAGCGGCTCGTCCGCGGCCAGCCCGACCTCGGCTGGCGCCAGCGCTACAACGCGGTCGGCACCGAGGAGTGGGCCCGCTTCGAGGCGGGAGAGCCGACCGCGGAGGCACTCGAGCGCGCGGCGGCGGCGATCCGGTCCGCCGACGAAGGCGAGGGCGGGCATGCCTGACGCGCCTGGGCTGGAGCTGATCGCGCAGGGAATCGAGGAGGGACACGAGGGAACCGTCATCGAGACCTCCTTCGAGCACGGGCGCGCCTCGCTCGTCGTCAACCCCGAGCACATCCTCCACGCGCTCACCTGGCTGCGCGACACCCCGGAGCAGGGCTATCGCTTCCTCTCCAGCCTCCACGCCGCCGACTACCTGCCGGCCACGCCCCGCTTCGCCGTCCACTACGAGCTGCTCTCCCGCGAGCGGGTCGAACGGATCAACGTCAAGGCGCTGCTCGAGAACCCGGCGGGCGCGGACGGCGAGGAGGAGAGCCTTCCCGAGCTCGATTCGTGCGTCGAGCTCTTCCCGACGGCCGAGTACCAGGAGCGCGAGGCGTACGACTTCTTCGGCATCGTCTTCACGGGGCACCCGGACCTGCGCCGGATCCTGATGCCGGAGGACTACGTCGGCTGGCCCCAGCGGCGCGACTTCCCGATCGGGGGCGAGCCGGTCCTCTTCACCCACAACGAGATCGAAGCCCCGAGGTGGTTCGAGTAATGGCCGACGAGCTCCTTCGCGATGAGGCCGACGTCACCGAGCGCGGGCTCGACCCTCGCACCGAGGACCCGTCCTCGCCGCTGGCCGACCAGCTGCAGGAGCTCTCGGAGCGCGAGCTCGAGGGCCCCGGACTCGAGCCCGAGCAGGAGATCCTCACCATCAACATGGGGCCGCACCACCCCGCCACTCATGGGGTGCTGCGCCTGATCGTGACGCTCCAGGGAGAGCGGGTCATCGACCTGAAGCCGGTGATGGGCTACCTGCACACCGGCATCGAGAAGAACTGCGAGGACAAGAGCTACTGGAAGGTCATTCCGTTCGTCGAGCGGATGGACTACCTGTCCTACTTCTTCCAGATGGAGGCCTTCTGCGGCTGCGTCGAGCGCCTGGTGGGCCTGGAGATCCCGCCGCGCGCGAAGTACCTGCGGGTGATCCACATGGAGCTCGACCGGATCATGTCCCACCTGGTCTGGCTGGGAACCACGGCGCTCGACCTGGGCGCGGTCTCACTGCTCTGGTACTGCTTCCGCGAGCGAGACACGATCCTCGACCTCTTCGAGATGTCGTCGGGGCAGCGGATGCACACCCGCTACTTCCAGGTCGGCGGGGTCTTCGAGGACATCCCCGTCGGCTTCGAGGCGAAGCTGCGGGACTTCTGCGCGCTGATGCCGGACCGCGTCAGCCAGTACGAGGCCCTCCTGGACCGCAATGAGATCTTCCTGCAGCGCACCCGCGACATCGGGCTCATCCCGCGCGAGCGCCTGCTGGAGCTCGGCGTCACGGGTCCGCTGCTGCGGGCGGCCGGGGAGCCGTGGGACCTGCGCAAGGTGGATCCCTACCTCTGCTACGGGGACTTCGACTTCAAGATCCCGGTCGGGACGGTCGGGGACGGCTATGACCGCTACCGCGTCCGCCTCCAGGAGATGCGGGAGTCGGTGCGGATCATCGAGCAGGCGCTCGATGGACTGCCCGAGGGCCCCTGGATCGCCGACGACCGCAAGTACGTCCTCCCCCCTCGCGAAGAGCTCGCGACCTCGATGGAGGCGCTCATCCACCACTTCAAGCTGGTCACCGAGGGCTTTCGGGTGCCGCCGAGCGAGCTCTACTACGCGGTCGAGAGCCCCCGCGGCGAGCTCGGCTGCTTCGTGCTGGCCGACGGCTCCTCGAAGCCCGCGCGGGTCCACTTCCGCGACCCCTCGTTCGTCAACCTGCAGTGCTTCCGCGACATGTCGGTTGGCGGCTACATCGCGGACTTCATCCAGAACCTCGGCATGCTCGACCCGATCATCGGCGGGGTCGACAGATGACCCCGCTGATCCCGAAGGGCAAGCGCGAGTGGACGGTGGACCCGGGCCACATCCACGACGCGCCCGAGCCATCGCCCATGCCCGACGAACAGGGGCAGGTCGGCGTCGAGATCCCACCCGAGGAGATCGAGGTCCTACAGGCGGCCACCGAGGAGCGCGTGCCGCACGGCGAGCCGGCGCCGGTCCCGGAGCCCGCCTCGGTGGAGGTCCCGAAGGAGCTCGCGGATCAGATTCGCCGCTCGATGAGCCGTTACCCGCGGAAGCGCTCCGCCGCCATTCCCGCGCTCTGGGCCGTGCAGCGCCGCTACGGCTGGTGCACCCCGGAGGGGATCAACCAGGCCGCCGCCGTGATGGGGGTGACCCCCGGTTACCTCGAATCGGTCGCCAGCTTCTACGACCTCTTCCGTCTCGAGCCCGAAGGCGAGCACCAGGTGCTCGTCTGCACCAACATCAGCTGCTGGCTCCGCGGCGCGGACCGGCTGCTCGAGTCCTTCTCCGACGCGGCGGGAATCGAGGGCCAGGGGAGCTCGGAGGACGGCAAGCTCTTCGTCCGGAGCTTCGAGTGCCTCGGCGGCTGCGACATCGCCCCGATGGCGTCGATCGACGAGCGCTACTACGGGCCGCTGACCGAGGAAGACGCGAGGACGGCGGCCGAGCAGCTCCGCTCCGGCCAGGAGGTGCTCCCCGGCAAGCGCCTCGAGGACCGCAAGGCCGCCGGAGGTCCGAACGCGAAGGAGGTCGAGGGCTGATGGCCGGCGAGACGCGGATGCTCTTCCGCCACATCGACGAGCCCGGCCTGGCCTCGATCGACACCTACCGGAGGCTCGGCGGCTACAGCGCGATCGATAAGGCTTTCAAGCAGATGTCTCCCGAGGACGTCCTCAAGGAGCTCGAGGGCTCGGGGTTGCGCGGACGCGGCGGCGCCGCCTTCTCGATGGGCACGAAGGCCTCGTTCCTCCCTCGGGGAGACATGGACAAGTACCTCTGCTGCAACGCCGACGAGTCGGAGCCCGGCGCCTTCAAGGACCGCGAGCTCATGCAGAAGAACCCTCACCAGCTGATCGAGGGAATCATCATCGCCGCCCGCGCGGCCGGCGCCAACCGCTGCTTCATCTTCATCCGCGGCGAATACGACCTCCAGGGAGACATCCTCGATGACGCCGTCGAGGAGGCCTACGGCGCCGGCTTCCTCGGCGAGGACGTGCTCGGCACCGGCGAGCAGATCGAGCTGGTGGTCCACCGCGGCGCGGGCGCCTACATCTGCGGCGAGGAGACCGCCCTGCTCGACTCGCTCGAGGGCAAGCGCGGCAACCCGCGGCTGAAGCCTCCCTTTCCCGCCGTGCAGGGCCTCTACGACGGACCGACGCTGATCAACAACGTCGAGACCCTCTCCAACGTCCCGCACATCGTCGCCTCGGGCGTCGACTGGTTCAAGGGTTTGGGGACCGAGAAGTCGCCCGGCACCAAGGTCACCTCGGTCTCCGGCGACGTCAAGCGGCCCGGGAACTACGAGGTCGAGCTCGGCCTCCCGACCCGGGTGCTGATCGAGGAGCTCGCGGGCGGGCCGCTGGACGGGCACGAGATCAAGGGCTTCTTCCCCGGGGGATCGTCCTCGCCGGTGCTGACCGCGGAGGAGGGCCTCGACGTCCCCTACAGCTGGGAGGCGATGGCCGACGCCGGCTCGATGCTCGGCTCGGGCTCGATCATCGTCTTCGACGAGACCACGAACGTCGTCGAGCTCGCGCTGCGCACCGCCCGCTTCTACCACCACGAGTCCTGCGGCAAATGCACCCCGTGCCGCGAGGGCACCAACTGGACGGTGAAGATGCTCGAGCGGATGATCCGAGGCCAGGCGACGCCGATCGACCTCGAGACCGTCTCCTCGGTGCAGACCAACATCATCGGCAACTGCCTCTGCGTGCTCGGGGACTCGATGGCGCTGCCGGTCGGCGCGATGGTGAAGAAGTTCCGGGACGAGTTCCTGGACGCGATCGAGCACGGCGTCCCCGGAGCATCCCTCGGCGCCCCCAGCGGCGGGCCCGCAATCTCGCCCCGCGGCGGAGGCGAGCCACCTCAGCCGGCCCGGGTCGGGGTGGCATGACGCGGCCGATTCGCAACGCCGTGACCCTCGTCGTCGACGGCCGCGAGGTCACGGCTCCCGAGGGGACGATGCTCCACGACGCCGCCAAGATGGGCGACGTCGAGATCCCGGTGTTCTGTTACGAGCCGAAGCTGGGGCAGCCGGTCGGCGCCTGCCGCATGTGCCTCGTCGAGATCGAGGGTATGCCGAAGCTGCAGACCTCCTGCTCGACGCCCGTCCGCGACGGGATGGTGGTCTACACGCAGACCGAGCGGGTGAAGGTGGCCCAGAACGCGGTCGTGGAGTTCCTCCTGATCAATCATCCGCTCGACTGTCCCGTCTGCGACAAGGGCGGCGAGTGCCCGCTCCAGGACGTCGCCATGGGCTGGGGCCCGGGCAAGAGCCGCTTCACCGATCCCAAGCGCCACTTCCAGAAGCCCCTGGAGCTCTCACCGCTGGTTGCGATCGACCGGGAGCGGTGCATCCTCTGCTACCGCTGCGTCCGCTTCAGCCAGGAGGTCGCGGAGGACGAGCAGCTGCAGCTCCTGGAGCGAGGCGACAAGACCTTCGTCGGCACCTTCGACGAGCGCCCCTACATCGCCCCCTTCCACGGCAACATCACCGAGCTCTGCCCGGTCGGCGCGCTGACCTCCTACACCTACCGGTTCCGGGCGCGGCCCTGGGACATCGAGGATGCGGGCTCGATCTGCACCCTCTGCCCGAGCCAGTGCAACGTCAAGTTCACGGTCCGGGACGAGCGGGTGCTGCGGGTGCTGGCCCGTGACAACGCCGAGGTCGACGACGGCTGGCTCTGCGACAAGGGCCGCTTCGCCTTCCAGATGTTCAACTCCGGCGAGCGGATCACCCAGCCGATGGTCCGCGCCGGCGACGGCAGCCTCAGCCCGATCTCCTGGGACGAGGCCGCGGACAGGCTCGCCAACGGGATCCGGGGCGCCGGCCAGGGTGCGGCGGCGATCGTCGGCGGTGGCACCTCGAACGAGGAGGGCTGGCTGATCCAGCGCATCCTCCGCGCCGCCGGGTCCTCCAACGTCGATTGCTCCCCGAGCAAGGTCGACACCGGCCTGCTCGGCGAGCTGTCGCGACCCGACCACGGGGCTCGGATGGCCGACCTCGACAACGCCGACGCGATCCTCGTGGTCGGCGTCGATCCGCTGCACGAGATGCCCATCCTGGACCTCCGCATCCGCAAGGCCGTTCGCCGCAGCGGCGCCAAGCTGATGGTCGCCTCCGAGCAGCCGACGGCGCTGGATGGCGGCGCCCAGGAGGCGGTCCGCTACGCCCCCGGCGATGCGGCATCGTTCCTGCGCGCGCTCGCCGGTGCGCTCGGCGCGGACCGCTACGAGCCCGACGGCCCCTTCGCGGACGAGGCCGCCGCGGTCGCGGAGACGCTGAGGCAGGCCCCGGACCAGGTGATCGTCTGGAGCGAGCGGCTATGGCGCGACCCCGAGGCGGTGGATGCGCTTCACGGGTGCATGCACTCGCTGGACATGCACAAGCGCATCGGCCCCGGCCTGCTCGAGGTCCCCGAGGAGTCGAACACCCGCGGGTTGCGGGAGGTCGGCTGCCTGCCCGCCACCAAGCCGGGCCTGGTGCCGATCGACGGCGGCCGCGGCAGCACCGAGATCAAGGAGGGCCTGCTCTCCAACGAGCTCGGCTTCGTCCTGCTCGCCAACGCCGACCCGGTTCGCACGTACCCCGATTCCGAGGGCTGGCGCAAGGCGCTGGCGGGATCCACCGTCGTCTCGATCTCCAGCTTCGACGACGAGTCCACCAAGCTCGCCAACCTCGTCATCCCCGCCGAGACCTGGGCCGAGAAGGAGGGCACGGCAACCCACCCGGAGGGCAGGCTGCAGCGTCTGCGCCGAAACGTCCCACTGCCCGACGGGATGATCGCCGGCTGGCGCTTCCTGGACGCCGTGGCGACGGAGCTCGGCGTGGGCCTGGACGCCGAGGCGCCGGCCGACGTCTTCGGCGCCGCCGTCGAGGAGGTCCCCTTCTACGCCGGTCTCAGCTACGAGGAGATCGGCGGCACCGGCGTCAGATGGGGCGATCGGCCGCCGGGCCAGGCGTGGACGCCGGTCGCGGCGGGGAGGCAGGACATCCCCGCACCCCAACGCGAGGCCGGCGGCGACGGCCTCCTGCTGGGCACCCACCGCGACCTCTGGGCCGCCGACGTCACCTCGCGGAACCCGGCGCTGCGCTTCCTGATGCCCAAGCAGAAGCTGGAGCTGGCCGCAGGCGACGCCGAGTCGCTCCAGCTGGCCCACGGGGACGAGGTGACCGTCTCGGTGAACGGCCACAGCCTCGAGGCGACGGTCGCGATTCGCGAGCGGATGCGGGAGGGCGCCGCCTTCCTGATCGAGGGCACCGACGAGGCCAACGGCAACCTGCTGAGCAATGGGGTTCCGCCGCGGATCCAGGTGGTCAAGCGGTGAGCCTGCCGCTCGCGGACGTCAACTACGTCGAGGCGACCTGGGTGATGGTCGTCAAGTCGATCATCATCTTCCTCGGCGTCTTCGCGATCGTCCCGATCCTGACGGTCGCCGAGCGCAAGCTGATCGGCCGCCTCCAGAACCGCTACGGGCCCAATCGCGTCGGGCCGGTGGGCCTGGTCCAGCCGCTCGCGGACATCGTCAAGCTCGCCGGCAAGGAGATGTTCCGGCCGGACGCGGCCGTGCCGTTCCTCTACGCGATCGCCCCGGCGATCGTGATCTTCTCGGGGATCATCACGCTCGCGATCCTTCCCTTCGGCAACGTCCAGGACGGGATCGGCCTCTACGGCATCGACGTCTCGATCGGCGTCCTCTACTTCTTCGCCTTCAGCTCCATCTCGTTCTACGGGCTGCTGCTCGCCGGCTGGTCCTCGGGATCGAAGTACAGCTTCCTCGGCGCCATGCGCTCGGCCGCGCAGCTGATCTCCTACGAGGTGTCGATGGGCCTCGCCCTGCTGGGCGTCGTCCTGATGACCGGCTCCCTGTCGCTGACCAGCATCGTCGACGCGCAGGGCGGGATCTGGAACATCGTTCCCCAGATCGTCGGCTTCCTGCTCTTCATGATCGCCGGCTTCGCGGAGACGAACCGCGCGCCGTTCGACCTGCCGGAGGCGGACGCCGAGCTGGTGCAGGGCTACATGACCGAGTACGGGGGGATGCGCTTCGGCTCGTATCTGCTCGCCGAGTACCTCGAGATGTTCGTCGTCTCGGGGATCGCCGTGACCTTCTTCCTGGGCGGCTGGATGGGCCCGGGCCCCGGCTGGCTGGACCCCGTCTGGATGGTGCTCAAGACCCTGACGCTGGTCGCCTTCTTCATCTGGGTGCGGGCGACGCTGCCTCGCCTCCGCTACGACCAGCTGATGTCGCTCGGCTGGAAGGTGATGCTGCCGCTGGCGACGCTGAACATCCTGGTCACCGCCGTGATCGTGACGGTCTCCTGATGGAGGCGAAGCTCAACGCGGAGAAGGCCGACTGGAGCGAGTTCCCCTACCTGGAGAACCAGGAGGACGTGATCTCGGTCCAGCGCGGGCCGCAGCCCGGCGGCGTCGGCGGCGCCTATCGAGCCTTCGGCGAGACCCTCCGGGGCCTGCGCACCACCTTCGCCCGCGTGCTCGAGGGCCCGGTCACGATCCAGTACCCGGAGGAGAAGACCCCCGTCTACCCGCGCTTCCGGGGGCGCCACAAGCTGCACCGCTTCGAGGACACGGGCCTGGAGAAGTGCGTCGGCTGCTCGCTCTGCGCGGCCGCCTGCCCGGCGGACTGCATCCGCGTGGTCGCGGCCGAGAACGACCCCGATCACCGTGTCTCGGCCGGCGAGCGCTACGCCGAGGTCTACGAGATCAATCTCTCCCGCTGCATCTTCTGCGGCTACTGCGAGGTGGCGTGCCCGTTCGACGCGATCACGATGGGCCACGACTACGAGATGTCCGACTACAACCGCTCGGACCTGATCTTCACCAAGGAGATGCTCCTCGCGGAGCCGATCGACCGAGCGCCCCTGAGGCGGGAGGGCGAGTGAAGGAAGTCGCGTTCTTCGCCGGAGCGATCGGCGCCCTGGGCGGTGCGATCGCGGTCATCGCCCTCCGCAACGCCTTCTACAGCGTCCTCGCCCTGATCGTCCACCTGATCTCGCTGGCGGGCCTCTTCCTCCTCCTCCAGGGCGAGTTCATCGCCGCCGCCCAGATCGTCGTCTACGCCGGGGCGGTGATGGTCCTCTATGTCTTCGTCGCCGCCTACGTGGGCAACGTCGACGAGCCGCTCTGGGAGCCGATCCCCGGCCAGCGCTTCATCGCGCCCGTGCTCGGCATCGCGCTGTTCGTCGAGCTCGCGATCGCGATCACCGGTTCGAGCCTGCAGGCGATCGACACCGACGGCCCGACCGTCGCGCTCGGGTTCGGCTCGCCCTCGGCGATCGGCAGGCTGCTGCTCGAGCGCTTTTTGATCGCCTTCGAGGCCGCGTCTCTGCTGCTGCTGGTGGCGGCGGTGGGCGCGGTCGTCCTCGCCGGCCGCCACCGCGGGGCCGAGGACGCACCCCCATCGGCCGCACCCCCCGAGGCCGCCGGCTGATGGACATCACCTGGTACCTGGTCCTCTCGGCGATGCTGTTCGCGGTTGGCGTCTCGGGCGTGCTGATCCGCCGCAGCCCGCTGGTGATCCTGCTCTGTCTCGAGCTGATGCTGAACGCCGGCAATCTCGCGCTGCTCGCGTTCTCGCGCTCGCTCGGGAACCAGGACGGTCAGGTGTTCGCGCTGATCGTGATGGTGATCGCCGCCTGTGAGGTGGTCGTGGGACTCGGCATCATCGTCGCGGCCTACCGCCGCCGCATCCCGCTGAACGTCGACGACCTGCGCAGCCTCAGGGGCTGACGCTTGTCGGCGACCGCGTACGGCTGGCTGGTCCTCGCCTTTCCGCTGGCGGGAACGCTGATCATCAGCCTCCTCTGGAACCGGCTCCCGGGGCGCAGCGCAGGCTGGATCGCGACGACGATGATCGGCCTCTCCTTCGTCGCCTCGCTCGGCGCGCTCGTCCAGCTCCTCGGCGACCCGGTCGATGCCCGCCAGCACACCTCGTCGCTCTACGACTACGCCAGCGCGGCCGGTCTCGACATCAAGCTCAACGTCCTGGTCGACCCGCTCTCGGTCTACATGTGCCTGATCGTCAGCGGCGTCTCCACGCTGATCCACCTGTACGCGATCAGCTACATGACCTCGGACCGCGGCTTCAACCGCTTCTTCGTCTACCTCAACTTCTTCGTCTTCTCGATGCTGCTGCTGGTGCTGGCCGGCAACCTGGTCCTGCTCATCGTCGGCTGGGCCTTCGTCGGCTTCGCCTCCTACGCGCTGATCAGCTTCTGGTACCGCCGCGAGACCGCGACGAAGGCGGGGATGAAGGCCTTCGTCATCAATGTGATCGGCGACGTCGGCATGGTCCTCGCCGCGTTCTTCATCTTCAGGGACCTCGGCACGTTCGACCTGCTCTCGATCTTCAGCCAGGCCCAGAACACCTTCCACACCAACCAGGGGGTGGTGGTGGTGATCTGCCTGCTGCTGCTCGTCGGCGCCTTCGCGAAGTCCGCGCAGATCCCGTTCCACACCTGGCTCCCGGACGCGATGGAGGGCCCCACCCCGGTCTCCGCCCTGATCCACGCGGCGACGATGGTGACGGCCGGCGTCTATCTGATCGCCCGCTTCCACCCGCTCTTCGAGATCGGCCTGACGGCCGCGGACATCGCGGCCATCGTCGGACTGGCGACGCTGCTGATCGCGGCGACGATCGCCCTGGTCGTCACCGACCTGAAGCGGATCATCGCCTACTCGACCATGAGCCAGATCGGCTACATGGTGGTCGGGGTCGGGATCGGCGCGTACTCCGAGGGGCTCTTCCACCTGATGACCCACGCGTTCTTCAAGGCCCTCCTCTTCATGGCGGCCGGCTCGGTGATCGGCGCGATGGCGAACCGCCAGAACATCGACCTGATGGGCGGCTTCCGCCGGGCGATGCCGTTCACCTCGGGGGCGCTGCTGGTCGGCGCCCTCGCCCTGGCGGCCTTCCCGCTCACCTCGGGCTGGTTCTCCAAGGACGAGATCCTCGACTTCGCCGCCTACCGGGGGGGCTGGTATCTGATCTTCACGATCGGCGGCTATATCGGCGCGCTGCTGACCGCCTTCTACTCGTTCCGGATCGGCTTCCGCGTGGTCTTCGGCGAGCCCTGCGAGGAGGCGAAGGAGCTCGAGGGCGGGCACATCCACCACGCGGAGCCCGAGAACCCCGCGACCGGCGAGAAAGAGGACACCGAGGTCGGCTTCCCCGGCCCGAGCCACCAGATCGCGGAGCGGGAGCTCCCGATGAAGATCGCGATGAGCGTCCTCGCCTTCGGCGCCCTCTTCGCCGGCTTCACCCAGATCCCGGGGGTCGACGACGCGGTCCACAAGTTCCTGTCCGGGTCCTTCCTCGACTCCAAGCTCTATGAGCAGGGCCCGAGCACCTACTCCGCCTACCGGGGCCTGCTGATCGGCGGCCTGATCTCGGTGCTCGGCATCGCGATCGCCTACTACGCCTACATCCGGAACCCGGGCTGGACGGCTTCCCTCCAGAAGCGCTTCGGCTGGGCCCACGACTTCCTCGAGAACAAGTGGTACTTCGACGAGGCGATCGACCTGCTCTTCGTCCGTCCCGCGCTCGCCGTCGGGCGCTGGTCCAACGCGATCTTCGAGCGCTACGTCGTCCAGGGGCTGGTCGTGGCGGCGGTGGACCTGGTCCGCGGCGCCAGCGCCGGCGTCCGGGGCGCCCAGTCCGGCTACCTGCGCTCCTACGCCCTGCTCCTGGTCACCGGCTTCGCCGGCCTCGGCATCTACTTCCTCCTGCAGAGCTCATGAGGGGACCGACGTGATCGAGATCCTTCTTTGGGCCCCGCTCGCTTTCGGGCTGGTCGCGGCGCTCGCGCCCGGCAGGGCGACCGGCTGGGTG
>Ga0081540_1000942_pt1 | contig 26195 bp, 23 predicted proteins | sample TabmetS2T1R1_FD_71024 | JGI IMG/M metagenome (GOLD analysis project Ga0081540, IMG submission 71024) | Tabebuia heterophylla rhizosphere microbial communities from the University of Puerto Rico - S2T1R1 | ecosystem: Host-associated > Plants > Roots > Rhizosphere ...
AGCTCGGCGAGCTTCTGGGCATCGATCCCGAGCCGTTCATCGAGCGTGAAAAGCACACCACGATCAAGCCGCTTTGGGATCTCTGGCGCTCGGTCACCCAGGATTTCTTCGGCACGGCGAGTTTTGCCATCGTCGCCAACGAGACCTATGCGCGCGGGGTCAGGAATTTCCTCGAAACCGAAATGGGATTGCCCTGTACGTTCGCCTTTGCGCGCAGGGCGGGCGTCAAGCCGGACAATGATGCGGTGCGAACTGCGGTTCGCGAGAAGCCGCCGCTCATCCTTTTCGGCAGTTACAACGAGCGCATGTATCTCGCCGAAGCCGGCGGGCGGGCGATCTATGTGCCGGCATCATTTCCGGGCGCGGTGATCCGCCGCCATACCGGCACGCCCTTCATGGGCTATTCCGGCGCGACCTATCTCGTTCAGGAAGTCTGCAACGCGCTGTTCGATGCGCTGTTCAACATCCTTCCGCTGGCAGCCGATCTCGATCGGGTCGATCCAACTCCGGCGCGGCTGCACGAGGAGATTCTCTGGAGTGACGAGGCCAAGGCGCTGCTCGACGAGGTGCTCGAGGCCCATCCCGTTCTGGTGCGTATCTCCGCGGCCAAGCGCCTGCGCGATGCCGCAGAGAGCGGCGCGCGTCGGGCAGGGGCAGATCGGGTCACCACGGAAATAGTGGCGAAAGCGCGCGCCGCGTTGATGGATGGACAACCCGCATGAGAATGATCGAGGCCAATCTTTATCCAGCGATTCCCTATTTGCACGTGCAACCGCACGATCGGGAGGTGACGTCGATGTCCGATTATGTCCACACGGGCCGTCGCTCGAAAATGTTAGCCGAGCACCGAACCATCGAGTACCGGTTGATTTTCGGCGCCTGCTTCCTGTTGTCGCTTGGCGGAGCCTTCATCAAGCGGCTGATGCCGTGGCGCAAGGGCACAGCCTCCGGTGAAGCCCGCATCCGGGATTCGATTTTCAAAGAAGCCAGCAGCGCCGCCAGCGTCTGGGTGGCTTCGTCGTTCATGGGTTTGTAATCCGGTTTCGTCCGGCGGCGCCGGGCGGAAAGCTGCCGTATCTCAGACGATCCGGCATTCGCTGTCGCCCACGCTCGGGCGGCGAACGGCCGCAAGGCCATTACTAGGAGGATACCAAATGAAGGACGGTTCCTTATCGGGGCTATCCGAAGCTGAAGCCAAGGAATTCCACTCGATATTCATGACGAGTTTCTTTCTCTTCACGGCTATCGCGGTGGTTGCTCATATCCTCGCCTGGATGTGGCGTCCCTGGCTGCCAGGCCCCGGCGGCTACAAGACGGCGTTGGATAGCATCCAGCACTTCGCCCAAGTTTCAATCTCCTATTTGACCTGACGGGAGGCAACAAACATGTGGCGAATCTGGCTTCTGTTCGACCCGAGGCGCGCGTTGATCATGCTCTTCACGTTCCTGTTCGGACTGGCGATCGTGATCCACTTCATTCTGCTCTCGACCGACCGGTTCAACTGGCTGGACGGTCCCCGCAAGACAAAGACGGGAGAGATCACTCTGCCGTACACACCACCAAGCATGCCGTCCTGATGGCATGACCTGCGTACCGGAACGGACGGGGCGGGATAGAGCGGCCGGCCTCGTCCGCTTCCGGTAGCTACCCGGCGAAAGACGAAAAGAACGGCGCTGAATTTGGCACGCGGAGGAACGAACGATGGCAATGCTCAGCTTTGAACGAAAATATCGCGTTCGCGGTGGAACGCTGATCGGCGGCGATCTGTTCGATTTCTGGGTCGGCCCGTTTTACGTCGGCTTTTTCGGCATGACGACGATGTTCTTCACGCTCGTCGGGGTCGCGATGATTCTCTGGAATACCGCGCTCGGCCCGACCTGGAACCTCTGGCAGATAAGCGTCAACCCGCCGGACGCGAAGTACGGGTTATCCTTGGCGCCGCTGCAGGAGGGCGGCATCTGGCAGATCGTCACGGTGTGCGCGCTGGGCGCCTTTATTTCTTGGGCGCTTCGCGAGGTCGAAATCTGCCGCAAGCTCGGCATTGGATATCACGTGCCGTTCGCTTTCAGCTTTGCGATCTTCGCCTATTTCACGCTGGTTGTGATCCGGCCCGTGCTGATGGGATCCTGGAGTTACGGTTTCCCTTACGGAATCATCACCCATCTCGATTGGGTATCGAACACCGGCTACCAGTACGGAAATTTCCACTACAATCCCGCCCATATGATTGCCATCACGTTCTTTTTCACGACGTGTCTGGCGCTGGCGTTGCACGGCGGCCTGATCCTTTCGTCGACCAATCCCGATCGGGGCGAGCCGGTCAAGTCACCGGAGCATGAGAACACGATATTCCGCGACCTGATCGGTTATTCGATCGGCACCATCGGTATTCACCGGCTTGGCTTGTTCGTGGCGCTGTCGGCTGTCTTCTTCAGCGCCGTGTGCATCGTGATCAGCGGACCGTTGTGGGCCGAGGGCGAAGCCTGGTCCGAATGGTGGAACTGGTGGCGCAATCTTCCGATCTGGTCTTCCAACTAATTCCGGTCATCAGAAAGAGTCCTTGTCATGGCCCAGTACCAAAACTTCTTCACGCAGGTGCAGGTGCGAAGCAGCATCTACCCTGGCATTCCACTTCAGCCGGGAACGTGGGTTCGTTCCGGAGAGGGTCGGTTCAACTATTGGCTCGGAAAGCTCGGCGACGCCCAGGTCGGTCCGGTCTATCTGGGCTTCCTCGGCTTGACGTCAATCGCGTGCGGCATCGTGGCGATCGAGATCATCGGCCTCAATATGCTGGCGTCGGTGAACTGGAGTCCGATCGAGTTCGTCCGGCAATTGCCTTGGCTTTCGCTCGATCCGCCGAAGCCTGAATATGGCATCAGCTTTCCGCCGCTGCAGGAAGGTGGCTGGTGGCTGATGGCGGGATTCTTCCTCACCACCTCGATCCTCTTGTGGTGGGCGCGGACTTACCGCAGGGCGCGGGCGCTTGGCATGGGTACGCATGTGTCCTGGGCTTTCGCTTCGGCGATCTGGCTTTATCTGGTGCTCGGCTTCATCCGCCCGCTGCTGATGGGTCACTTCAGCGAGGCCGTTCCGTTCGGGATATTCCCGCACCTCGACTGGACCAACAACTTCTCCATCACCCACGGCAATCTCTTCTACAATCCGTTCCACATGCTTTCGATCGCATTCCTGTATGGCTCCGCGCTGTTGTTCGCGATGCACGGTGCTACGATCCTGGCCGTGAGCCGCTATGGCGGAGAGCGCGAGATCGAGCAGATCGTCGATCGCGGCACGGCGCTGGAGCGGGCCGCATTGTTCTGGCGCTGGACCATGGGCTTCAACGCGACGGCGGAATCGATCCATCGCTGGGCCTGGTGGTTCGCTGTCCTATGCCCGTTAACCGGCGGCATCGGGATCCTCCTCTCCGGTACCGTGGTCGACAACTGGTTTGATTGGGGTGTCAAGCACGGTCTGGCGATGCCGCGATAGCACGACAAGCCAACTTTCAGACGCGCGCCAGCTCGGCGCGCGTAAGCTTCCATCGTCTTGCCGGCTCAGCAAACCTATTTGTGTCCGGGCAGAGCGGCGGACTGCCATGTCAAACTCGGTGCGACAAGCGTCCGCTAAGAAGAGCCGGGTTGGAGGAACGCTGAGGTGAAGGATAACTGGTTGGTGGAGGATATTTGCCCTGGTGCAAGTGTTCAAATCTCCGAACGAGTCGCTGGGCGATCTCGGCGCATTGTCGGCCGCGAATCTGATTGCGGCTGCGACCGACGTAGCTGTCATCGTCGACGGCCACGGAGTCATTCGCGATGTTGCGTTCAACAAGGAGGAGCTGTCGCTCGAACTGGACGCGCAGGGCAGGTGGATGGGCTCAAAGCTCTCGGAGATCGTGACTTCCGAGACGCGTGGGAAGGTCGGAGAGCTGCTGCACGAGGCTGCCATACGGAAAGCGTCGAGCTGGCGCCAGGTCAATCATCCGTCGGCCGGTGGGGAGGATATCCCTGTGCTTTATTCGGCCATCAACATCGGACGGGAGGATCGCTTCGTCGTGGTGGGGCGCGACCTGCGTCCGCTGGCGGCAATGCAGCAGCGGCTGATCAACGCGCAGCAATCCATGGAGCGCGACTATGCCAGGCTGCGGCATGCCGAAACCCGTTACCGTCTGCTGTTCCAGGTCTCGTCGGAAGCGGTCATGATCGTTGACGCTGCCAGCAGCAGGATCGTCGATGCCAACCCGGCAGCGCTTGCGTTATTCGACGAGAGCGCACCGCAGGTACTGAAATCGGATTTTCCCGGCCATTTCGACGCAACAAGCGCGCAGCAGGTTCGAACCCTTCTCGGAGACGTCCGCGCCACGGGTCGGGACGGCAACATCCGCGCTCAACTCGCAAAAGGGGACAGGGAGTGCAATGTCGCCGCATCGCTGTTTCGACAGGAGCACGCGTCGCTGTTTCTGGTTCGCCTGTCGTCGGGTGCGACGCCGCCGGAAGGCAGTGCGCTGAGGGCAACATCGATATTGCTGCAATATTTTGACGCCGCGCCTGATGGATTGGTCATCACGGAGTTTGACGGACGTATTGTCAAGGCTAACCCGGCTTTTATCGAAATGGCGCAGCTTGGCAGCCTTGAGCAAGCGCGCGGCGAGCTGCTGGATCGCTGGCTTGGCCGTGCCGGGGTTGATTTCGGCGTCGCACTCGCCAATCTGCGCCAGAGCGGTTCGATCAAGTTGTTTTCGACCGCGCTGCGTGGCGAACATGGCGCGACAGCCGATGTCGAAGTCTCAGCGGTTTCGCTCGCTGACGGCTACAACAAACAAGGGTTCGGCTTTGCCATCAGGAACGTGGAGAAGCGACTGTCGGCGTCGTCGTCTTCGGCGCGTGAATTACCGCGATCGGTCGCGCAACTCACCGAATTGATCGGGCGGGTTCCACTGCGCGATCTCGTGCGCGAGGCCACCGATGTGATTGAGAAGCTGTCGATCGAAGCCGCGCTGGAACTGACCGGCGACAATCGGGCGTCGGCGGCAGAAATGCTTGGGCTTAGCCGGCAGAGCCTTTACGTCAAACTGCGCCGGTTCGGGCTTGCCGAACATGCCGCGGATGAGGAGAGCGATGATGAATAGCGCCGTCGCCGAGCGTCTGTCGCCTTTGGTTGTTCTCGAGCTGTTGAAGCCGATCACCTGGTTTCCGCCGATGTGGGCACTGGGGTGCGGTATCGTTTCGTCCGGCGTTTCGCCGGGACAGCGCTGGCCGCTGATCGCAGCCGGCGTGCTGCTTGCGGGACCGATGGTGTGTGGTACCAGCCAGGCCGTGAACGACTGGTATGATCGGCATGTCGATGCCATCAACGAGCCAAATCGTCCGATTCCGTCGGGGCGCCTTCCCGGACGCTGGGGGCTTTATATCGCAATCATCTGGACGGCCCTGTCGTTGCTGTTGGCGACTACCCTCGGCACCTGGGGATTTGCCGCGGCCATTGTTGGCTTGGTGCTGGCATGGGCCTACAGCGCGCCCCCGATCCGGCTGAAGCAGAACGGCTGGTGGGGGAATGCCGCCTGCGGGTTGTGTTACGAAGGCTTGCCCTGGTTCACCGGTGCCGCCGTGATGGGCGCGTCGATGCCTGACTGGCGCATTGTTGTGATCGCACTGCTCTATAGCGTCGGCGCCCACGGCATCATGACGCTGAACGATTTCAAGTCCGTCGAAGGCGACAGGCGGATGGGGATCGATTCGCTCCCGGTGTTGCTTGGTGTCGGCAATGCTGCGCGCTTTGCCTGCCTGGTGATGGCGGTCCCTCAAGTCGCAGTCGTCGGGCTGCTCCTGAAATGGCACCTGCCGCTCTACGCGGCGGCTGTCGGCGCGTTGCTGATTGGACAATTGTTCCTGATGGCTCATTTCCTGAAAAGCCCGCGGGAACGGGCGCCCTGGTACAACGGAACCGGGATCAGTTGTTACGTGGTGGGCATGCTCATCAGCGCGTTTGCGCTGGCGGCGATCCAGGTGGGCTGAGCATGAACAGTCCAGTTCTCTCCTGGTTTGGTATCGTCCGTCTCGGTCTCGTTCAGACCGGGCTCGGCGCAGTTGTCGTCCTTACGACGTCGACCCTGAACCGGGTGATGGTGGTCGAACTCGCGATGCCGGCGATCCTGCCGGGCGCGCTGGTCGCCATTCACTATGCTCTTCAAGTGTTCCGCCCCGCCTGGGGCCATGGTTCCGATCTCGGCGCGCGTCGGACGCCATGGATCGTCGGCGGCATGGCCGTTCTCGCAACCGGCGGCTTGATGGCATCGGTGGCAACGGCATGGATGGCGACGCATCCGCTGTTCGGCGTCGCGCTTGCGGTGGCCGCATTCGGTCTGATCGGTGTCGGAGTGGGCGCGGCGGGTACGTCGCTGCTGGTGCTGCTTGCCAAGCGCACCGACGACAATCGCCGCGCAGCGGCGGCGACGATCGTCTGGGTTATGATGATCGCCGGCTTCATTGTGACTACCGGCGTAGCCGGCCATTTGCTCGATCCGTTCTCGCCTGCAAGGCTCGTCGTCGTCTCCGGATCGGTATCTGTCGCGGCGATGATTCTCACGCTGGTTGGCGTCTGGGGCGTCGAAGGAAATACCAAAGCCGTGGTCCACCCGCGATTGAAGACGTCGTCGCGCCAGTCCTCTTTCCGCGAATCGCTTACCGAAGTCTGGACCGAACCGAAGTCTCGGCGGTTTGCGATCTTTGTCTTTGTCTCGATGCTGGCCTATAGCGCGCAGGATTTGATCCTCGAGCCATTTGCCGGTGCGGTGTTCGGTTTCACGCCGGGCGAGACGACAAAACTTTCCGGAGTACAGCATGGCGGAACGCTGATCGGTATGGCGTTGGTGCCGTTGATTGGCGCAGTCGTTCCGCGCTCGCGCGGAAACCTGCAGGCATGGACCGTCGGCGGTTGTGTTGCCTCGGCGATCGCCTTGCTGTGCCTGGCGGCCGCGGCCGTTGTCGGACCGTCATGGCCGTTGCGCGAAACCGTCTTCATGCTCGGCGTCACCAATGGAGCCTACGCGGTGGCGGCGATCGGCTCGATGATGGCCTTGGTGGGGGCAGGAGGCGAGCAGCGCGAAGGCGTGCGCATGGGCCTTTGGGGGGCAGCACAAGCCTTTGCGTTCGGGATCGGCGGCTTCCTCGGAACGCTGGCCAGCGACATCGCACGCTATCTGCTGACTTCACCCGCGCTATCCTACTCCGTCGTCTTTGCATTTGAGGGCGGACTGTTCGTCGTTTCTGCATGCATGGCGGTTTGGGTTCATCGTGCACCGGCAAGGAGCGCGATACGACAGGGTTCGCCGGGCGATATGCGTGCAGCCGCTGTCGCGGGAGGAGCGAGATCATGAGTATTTCGGAGATCTTCGATGTGGTGGTTGTAGGCGGTGGGCCGTCCGGCGCAACCGCGGCGCATGACCTCGCCAATCTCGGACGGACTGTCTTGCTGCTCGACCGCGCCGGGCGCATCAAGCCGTGCGGCGGGGCGATTCCACCGCGATTGATCCGCGATTTCGACATTCCCGATCACCTGCTGGTCGCCCGCGTTAATTCGGCGCGAATGGTGTCGCCATCGGACAAGCAGGTGGACATGCCGATCAATGGCGGCTTTGTCGGCATGGTCGACCGCGATGTGTTTGACGAGTGGCTGCGCGAGCGTGCTGCGGCGGCTGGCGCGAGGCGACGAACCGGTCTGTTCAAGCGCTTCGAACGCGACGAAGTCGGCAAGACCACCATTTATTACGACGAACGCGCGGCCGACGGGTCGATGGTCGAAAAAGCCGTTCGCACCCGCGCGCTTATTGGCGCGGACGGAGCCTTGTCCGCTGTGGCGCGCCAATGCCTGCCCGGCGCCGATCGATTGCCCTATGTCTTCGCCTATCATGAGATCGTTCGGTCGCCACCGACGGGATCCAGCTTCGACGGAACGCGTTGCGATGTCTATTACCGCGGCTCCGTATCGCCGGATTTCTATGGCTGGATATTCCCGCACGGCGACACCGTCAGCGTCGGTACTGGTTCCGCGCGCAAGGGATTTTCGCTGCGCGATTCAGTCGGCGGTTTGCGGGATGCCGCAGGGCTTGGAAACTCCGAGACCCTACGCCGCGAGGGCGCACCGATTCCACTGCATCCGTTGCCGCGGTGGGACGACGGTCACAGCGTCTTGCTGGCCGGCGATGCCGCAGGTGTCGTGGCGCCAGCGTCGGGCGAAGGCATATACTATGCCATGATTGGTGGCCGGTTGTCGGCGGAAGCGGTCGATCAGTTCCTGGAGACCGGCGACGCAAAGGCGCTACGCGCCGCGCGAAAACGTTTCATGCGCATGCACGGCGTCGTATTCTGGATTCTCGGTGTGATGCAGTGGTATTGGTATTCCAACGACCGCCGCCGCGAGCGCTTCGTCAGCATTTGCCGCGACCGCGACGTGCAGAAGCTGACCTGGGATGCCTACATGAACAAGGAACTGGTCCGCGCTAAGCCTGTCGCCCATGTCAGGATCTTCATCAAGAACCTTGCCCATATGACCGGACTGGCGTCTGCGTAATGGTCCCGCGTGGCAGTTTCTGGAAGCCTGTGCTGATCGCGGCCTCGGTTACGATCTTCATCGCGGTGCTTGGCGGAACGCTGACAGATACAGGGCCATGGTACCAGGACCTCCGCAAGCCCTCGTGGCAACCGCCGGACTGGCTGTTTGGTCCGGCATGGACAGTAATCTTTGCGCTGGCGACGGCGTCCGCAGTTTATGCATGGCGCAACGCAGATAGCCGCTCGCAACGCGAATGGGTGATCGCGCTCTTTGCCCTGAACGGCTTTCTCAACGTGCTATGGAGCATGTTGTTCTTTGCGCTGAAGCGCCCGGACTGGGCGCTGATCGAGGTCGGGTTTCTCTGGCTTTCAATCCTGCTGCCGATAATCGTGTTCTGGCGCTTTGCCAGGCCTGCGAGCCTTTATCTGGTGCCGTATCTGTTGTGGGTGTCGTTCGCCGCGTTCCTCAACCTGACGGTCGTCCGTCTCAATGCGCCGTTCGCGTAACGGGTGAGGGCGGGTTGTCTGGAACGGGTGGCCATGTGATCCTCCGGTATGGCTGACCTGTTTGCGAGTGGACGCCTCGTTGATTTCATTCTGGTCGTGGTCGTGCTCGAGGCCGCGGTCCTGCTTTTTTATTGGTACCGCGCCCGGCGAGGCATCGCGCCGTTGGACCTGCTCCCCAATTTATGCGCGGGCGCGTTTCTTCTGCTCGCACTGCGCGCGACACTGGCCGGCGGCGGATGGATGATCGCCAGCCTTTTCCTGGCGGCCGCCGGACTGTCGCATCTAACCGACGTCTACCGGCGCTGGCGCCGATAGCGCATCGGCCAGACACGTGTGCGGCAGCTATTTCTTTTCGGAGAATTTGTTGATGTAGGCGATGACGTCCTTGCGCTGCTGTTCGTCGGCAAGCTTGAACGTCATCTTGGTCGAGCCCGTGGCCAGATCGGCCTTGCCCTTGTCGGTCAGGAATTTCTTCAGGAAAGCGTTGGGATCGGGGAGGTACTGCATGACAAGGTCGTCGGTCCAGACCAAGCCGTTTTCACCCGCTGCCTTGTTGAGCGGGGAATAGGCGAACCCGGGCGCGGTGCCGGATTGCCGGCCGATCACCCCGGTCAGGACAGGTCCGACAAGATTCTTCGCATCGGGACCGATGCGGTGACAGGTCATGCACTGTTTGAAGATCTGCTCGCCCTTGGTCGCGTCCTGTGCAGACGCCGTACCGGCTGGAAGGGCTGCGGCTGCCGCCACCAGAGCTAAGACTGTAAATTTGACCTGCACGTTTCTCTCCCTGAACTTTGGTTATGATGCCAATGTTAAGATAAATTGACAAACTGAAATATCAACAACAGTTGACAGGGTCGGGCGAATGGCTTGGGTGGAAATCAAACGGATTTGCAACGTGATGTGCATTAGCTTGATACGACTAACCGGCAACGGCGGCTTGGGTTCCACAATGATGTAAAGGATAATTTACAACTAAATCCTTCAAAACTAAGGTGTTTATTGACTTTCGGACCGGATTCTGTGCATCCCTAAGGCAAGTCACGAGCCTTGCCAGCGCCCGAGTGTCAGGTGACATTGGCACGTTACGTGCTTCGGGTTGATTGTCGTTGTTTCGACCGCTTTACGAACACGCTTCGTAGAAAAAGATCGGCTTAAAAAGAATGGCTGCATTACCGACCGTACAGCCCGACATCACGCTCCTCCTGGACATGGAAGGCGTGATCCGTGAGGCGACGTTGTCTCCTTCGATGAGCAGCGAGAGCGTCGATGGCTGGCTTGGCCGTCCCTGGGTCGAAGTCGCCGGCGAAATGGGCGGAGACAAGGTCAGGCGCATGGTCGACGACGCTCGCGTCAGCGGGATTTCGGCGTTCCGCCAGATCAACCAGCGCTTTCCGAGCGGTCTCGAAATTCCGATGGAATACACGACAGTGCTGCTGGGCGGTCGCGCCGGCATGCTCGCGATCGGAAAGAATTTGCAGGCGGTCGCCGAGTTGCAGTCGCGATTGATCGCGGCACAGCAGACGATGGAGCGTGACTACTGGAAGCTCCGCGAAATCGAGACGCGCTATAGGCTGGTGTTCGATGCCTCTAACGAAGCCGTCATGATCGTGTCCGCGGCCAACTTGCGGATCGTCGAAGCCAATCGCACTGCCGTCGAGGCGCTGAATTCCTCGCGCCGCCGCAATGAAGATCTGGCCGGCCGCGAGCTGCTGCATGATGTTGCGGCGGAGGACCGCGACGCGGTTCGCGAGATGCTGGCGCGTATTCGCGAGCGCGGCAAGGCATTGAGCATTCTCGTGCATCTCGGGGCCGACGCAAAGCCCTGGATGCTGCGCGGATCGTTAATGACGGCGGAGCCGGGCCACGTGTTTCTGCTGCAGTTTACGCCGGCAGCGGGGCCATCGGCACCGCTGGAGAAGGGGGAGCATTCGACCGTCGAGCAGTTGATCGATCATCTGCCTGACGGTTTCGTAGCGCTCGATGATGCCGGCATTATTCGTCACGCCAACCAGGCGTTTCTCGACCTGGTGCAACTCGGCTCAAAGGGATCTGCGACCGGGGAGTCACTCGGACGCTGGCTCTGGCAGCCGGGCGCGGATCTGAATGCGCTGCTCGCCAATATCCAGCGGCACAAGACTGTCCGGCTGTTCACGACGTCGATCCGCGGAGAGCTCGGGACAGAGACCGAAGTCGAGATTTCCGCCGGGACCGGAGGGGAACAGGGCGAGATCGGTGTGCTGCTGCGCAACGTGTCCCGTCGCCTGCCGTCCGGTAACGAGAGCGACTTCCTGCGCACGGCGCTGGGCTCGATGAGCGAGCAGATCGGAAAATCGTCGCTGCGCAACCTGGTCAAGAACACCGTCAGCATCGTCGAGCAGCACTACGTGAAGCAGGCGCTGGAGCTTGCCGGCGGGAACCGGACGGCGACAGCCGAACTACTGGGATTGAGCCGGCAAAGCCTTTATGCAAAGCTCAATCGTTACGGCCTCGAAGACAAGGGGTCGGACGCCGAGGAAACCCCAGAGGCCTGAATTGGCGCTGCATTCGCTCGCTACCCCCGCGTTCGGAAAGGCCGATCTTTCGAACTGCGAACGCGAAGAGATACATCTCGCGGGCTCGATTCAGCCCCACGGCGCCTTGCTGGTCGTCAGCGAACCTGATCATCGTGTTGTCCAGGCCAGCGCCAACGCCGCCGAATTCCTCAATCTGAAGCAGGTCATCGGCATGGCGCTCGCCGATCTCGATGGCGATCTGCTGGTTCGTATCCTCCCACATCTCGATCCGACGTCTCAGGGAATGCCGATCGCAGTGCGCTGCCGGATTGGAAGTCCCAGTGCGGAGTTCGATGGGTTGCTGCATCGGCCGCCCGCCGGAGGCTTGGTTATCGAACTGGAGCGAGCGGGTCCGTCGGTCGATCTATCCCGGCAGATCGCGAATGCGCTCGAGAAGATCCGTACTGCGTCGTCGCTTCGCGCGCTGTGCGAGGAAGTGGCAACCCTGTTTCAGGACCGTACCGGCTACGACCGGGTGATGGTCTATCGCTTTGACGACGATGGGCATGGTGAGGTTTTCTCGGAGCGTCGCAAGCCGGAGCTCGAAGCGTATTTGGGCAATCGTTACCCCGCGACCGATATCCCGCAAATGGCGAGGCGCCTCTATGAGCGCACGCGAGTACGCGTGCTGGTCGATGTGAACTACGAACCCGTTCCGCTGCGGCCGCGGCTGTCTCCGATAACGGGGCAGGATCTGGACATGTCGCTCTGCTTCCTGCGCAGCATGTCGCCAATTCATCTTCAGTACCTGAAGAATATGGGGGTCGGGGCCACCCTGGTGATCTCGCTTGTGGTCGGCGGCAAGTTGTGGGGGCTTGTCGCCTGCCACCATTACGAACCGCGCTTTATCCACTTCGAATTGCGAGCGGTTTGCGAACTTCTTGCGGAAGCAATCGCGACACGCATCGCGGCGCTCGAGAGTTTTGCGCAGAGCCAGTCTGAAATTTTTGTGCAACGGCTCGAACAGCGAATGATCGAGGCGATGTCGCGCGAAGGCGACTGGCGGGCGGCGATCTTCGACAGCTCGCAATCGATTCTTCAGCCGCTGGGGGCAAGCGGAAGTGCCTTGATTTACGAGGGACAGATCATCACGACCGGAGAGGTTCCGGGGACGCAGGAGATCAGGGAAATCGGGGCGTGGCTGGACACGCACCGCGATCTGTCCGTGGTAGCGACGGCATCGCTCGGACTGGATCTTCCCCAGTTCGCAGGAATAATAAAGGTGGCGAGCGGGATCGCGGTGACGCCGATCTCCAGTAATCCCGGCGAGTATCTGGTCTGGTTCCGCCCGGAGCGCATCCGGACCGTGACCTGGGGCGGTGATCCGCTCAAGCCGTTCGTGATCGGCGACAATCCTTCCGATCTGTCGCCGCGCCGCTCGTTCGCGCAATGGCATCAGCAGGTGGAGGGTACTTCCGAGCCTTGGACGCCGGCGGATATTGCCGCGGCACGCCTGATTGGCCAGTCGGTGGCCGATATCGTGCTGCAATTCCGGGCGGTACGCACGCTCATCGCGCAGGATCAGCTCGAACAGTTCAGCCGCCATGTGCGGGTGTCAGAGCAACCTGTGATCATCGCCGATATCGACGGCAAGATCTTGCTGATGAACGAGGCGTTCAAGACGTTGCTGCCGAAGGACCACGCCGGGGTCGGCCGGTTGCATGGACTGGCGGGGGCATTTCAGCAATCGGAGCGTTTTCTCGAAAACGTGGCGGATCTAATCGGCCATCATCGTGCATGGCGCGGCGAATTGCTGTTGCGCAGCGAAGGTAACCGGGAAAAGCCGCTGATGGTAAGGGCCGATCCGGTGCAGCCGTCACGCGACCGGGTGCTCGGATTTGTGCTGATCTTTTCCGACATCACCGATCGAAAGGCCGCCGAGATTGCGCGCAGCCGTTTTCAGGAAGGCATCATCCAGAGCAATCGCATCAACAGCGTTCGGCTGGATTCCAAGACCGATCTCGTCTACCAGAACCTGCTTTCGTCAGTAATCGAGAATGCTCAGCTCGCAGCGCTCGAAATCACCTACGGCGTGGAAACCAGCCGTATTGCAGAGATGCTCGAGAGCGTCCGCAATTCGACGCTGCGTACTGCCGAGGTACTGGAGCATTTGATCTGGCATGCGTCGCGGACATCTGGTGTGAACAAGCCGGATAAGTAACCGCCGGCTGCTCGAGGCGCTTATTGCGCCGCGACGGACGCGATCAGGCTCGATGACAGCGTCGACTTTACGGCGCACGACAAATCGATGTTGAGCGAGAACGCGATCGCGCCTTCCTCGATCAACGCCTGAGGGTCGGCCGCGAGGGCTCCAGCGCTATCGAGCGCCTGACGATAATCCGCCTTGAGTGCGTCAAGGTCGGAAAATCGCGAAAAATTGTAGAACGATAGTTCCGAAGGCTGTAGGCCAAGCGATCGCGCCAGCAAGCGTTGCAAGATCTGGCCGCCGCTGAGGTCACCGAGATAGCGGGTGTAAGCGTGCGCGATCAGCCGCGTGCCGTCGCCTTCCGCCGCCTTGTCAATGCGCCTGGCATAACGTTCTCCTTCGGCCAGCAGTGCAATGCCCTGGCTCCAATGCTCGCCGCACAGGGCTACCAGGTCGGTTTCGAGCGCGGTCGCGCGGTCGAGCCTGAAATCAATGAGCCGGTCGAGGGCGGGGGAACCGCGGTGACGTGCGAGTCCTTGCTCCATCGCCTGATAGGCGGGAAGCAGGTTGCGCAACAGAAGAGCGTACCCCTCGCGGGTTGCTTCACCTCGTAGCAGATCGCGAATGATGCCGGTCCGCTCGGCTTCGACGTGGAGCGTCCTGGTGCGGAGATAAAGCGCCGTGACAATGGGCGGAGAGGGATCGTCCGCCGTCACGGCTGTCATTCCCCTGGTCTCCAAAGTCGCTTTCGAAGGAAAGCTTCGTCGCGTCAACTTGCGTCGCCCTTGCATGCCAAGGTCGGTCACTTCTGGCTCTTCATCCGTTCGATCAGGCCATGCGCCTGTTGCGGCGCCGTGGTCGCGTCTGCCGACATCATATCCGCTCCCATCGAGGCTACAAGGTCGGGATGGGCGACCACCATCGGACCACCGATGATGATGCCGATGTGCCTGTTGCGTGACTCGCGCCTGATGTCGCGGATATCCTTTTTCAGTTCGTCGAGCCGGCGGTCGCTGCTGACGGAGAAGCCAACGATGTCGAACCAGTGGTTCTGTACAAGGGATGTAAGTTCCTGATGCGACGAGAAGGGGCCGGTGCACAAATTCCAGCCCGCGCGCCGGAAGAATTCAGCCACCATCGACAATCCGAAGCTGTGCTGTTCGCCTGGAATGATCGTCAGCAGCACCGATTCGCCGGCGTGAAACGCGTTTGTCTCGTCGGTGAAGCGTTCGCTGAGGCGGCGCATGATGAGCTGAAGACGACCGACGGCCAGCGTTACGTTCGCGAAATCCGCCGCGTCCGATTCCCAGAGCGTGCCGAGTTGCCGCGCTGCAGGTGCCAGCAGATCGAGAAAGATCGACTCGACCGAACTGCCCGTCGCCAACAATTCGTCAACATAGGCCGACGGGGCGCCATCATCGTTTCCGAGCGTCATCGCTGCGAATTGCTCGATGGCGGTCGGAAACTGTTCGGTCGCTTCTGCAATCTTTGGTACCGGCGAGCGACGAAGCGCGAGAACGATTTTTGGAACGATTTGAGTCTTGATAGTCCGGACCACGTGGATCGGCGGCAGCGTCGGCCTAAACCGCCAGATCGGCGCCGGGATTCGTTGTCGAAGTGATTTGAAATGACGTGCCGGGACGGTGTCGGTAGCGCTGCCGGCTGAGAAGGATTGCTCGTTCACATCGGTCATTTTGACTCCCCCCGAACATTAAGTGCTCGCCGCTCAGAACCGTCAAGTCGAATTTACGTATGGTTTAGTTGACAGTCCTCAGAACGAAGTTTAGCCTTCTTGTCATCAAGCCCGCACATAGGGAGTGGCGCGGTGCAGCTTCGAGCAGCTTCAAAGCAGGAATTTCCCCAATACGGCGACCGACCGCCGACAGATGCTCGCTTTTCCCAGTCGGTATCGCATCACCGTGACGAAGGACTGTCAAACTATCTTTACAGTTTGGTTGGGGAATCCGTCGCTGCGCCTGCGAACGAAATTTCAAAGACAGCCACCGGCGATCTCCCGGTCCGATTGTCGGCACAACCACTTAAGGCGCTGTACACGCCCGAACAGCGCATTCGCCGCGACGCAACAAAGTGGACCTTGGTGCAGGGGATTCTGGCGCCGGTCCAGTTCGTTGTCTTCCTGGTGAGCCTGGCGCTCGTCCTCCGTTATCTCGCCACAGGCGAAGGGTTTGGCATCGCGACGGCGTCGGTCGTGATCAAGACGCTGTTGCTTTACGCAATCATGATCACCGGCTCGATCTGGGAGCGGGAAGTCTTTGGCTGTTACTTGTTTGCACCGGCATTCTTCTGGGAAGACGTTTTCAGCTTCCTCGTGCTGGCGCTGCACACCGCATATTTGGTGGTGCTGTTCGCCGGGATCGGCGACCCGCGCCGGCAAATGCTGCTCGCGCTGGCCGCCTACGCATCCTACTTCGTCAATGCCACGCAATTCGTGCTGAAGCTGCGCGCCGCGCGTCGCGACGAGAGGCTGGCGCTGAAGGAAGCTCCCTCCATTTGCGGGAGCGGAGCATGAACGCGCATGTGCAGGGATGTGCGGCTGGCGCCGGGATTGCGACAACTCCGATCCGCCGCGAGACCGGCCAGCGCGAAGTGTTCTGCGGGTTGACCGGCATCGTCTGGCTACATCGAAAGATCCAGGACGCATTCTTTCTCGTGGTCGGTTCGCGTACCTGCGCGCATCTGATCCAGTCCGCAGCCGGCGTGATGATCTTCGCCGAACCGCGCTTTGCGACCGCGATCATGGAAGAGAAGGATCTTGCCGGGCTTACCGATGCCAATGACGAACTGGACCGGATCGTAACGCAGTTGATTGCGCGGAGGCCGGATATCAGGCTGCTGTTTCTGGTCGGTTCGTGTCCGTCCGAGGTGATCAAGCTCGATCTGTCGCGCGCCGCGCTGCGGCTGTCTCAGAAATTTTCGCCGGCAGTACGCATTCTCAATTACTCCGGCAGTGGAATCGAGACAACATTCACGCAAGGCGAGGATGCTTGTCTCGCCTCGCTCGTTCCGACGGTTCCCCCGGGCGGAACGGGCGAGGACCGATTGCTCATCGTGGGATCACTGGCCGATGTGGTCGAGGATCAGTTTGTCCGGTTGTTCGATGCGCTCGGCATCGGTGGGGTGCAGTTTCTGCCTCCGCGCAACTCGACCGCACTTCCTGCCGTGGGACCGAATACCAAATTCCTTTTGGCGCAGCCGTTTCTTGCCGATACGGCGCGAGCGCTGGAAGATCGCGGGGCCAAGCGATTGGCAGCGCCATTCCCGCTAGGCGTAGAAGGCACTACCGCATGGCTTTGTGCGGCGGCCGATGCCTTCGGCGTCGATCCGGTGCTGTTCGAGACCGTGACGCACCCCTATCGCTCGCGAGCGGAACGGGCGCTGATGCGCTATCGAGATCGACTGGCAGGGCGTCGCATTTTCCTGTTTCCGGATTCCCAACTCGAAATTCCCCTGGCGCGCTTTCTGTCGCGCGAATTGTCGATGCAGTTGGTGGAGGTGGGTACCCCCTATCTGCATCGCGAGCATCTTGCCGAAGAGCTCAAGTTGCTGCCGGCGGGCGTCGCGCTGACTGAAGGGCAAGACGTCGACCTGCAACTCGATCGCTGTCGTTCGGCGCGGCCCGATCTCGTGGTTTGCGGTCTCGGGATCGCCAATCCGTTAGAGGCGGAGGGCCTGACTACCAAATGGTCGATCGAACTCGTGTTCACGCCGATCCAGGGCTACGAGCAGGCCGCTGATCTCGCTGAACTGTTTGCACGCCCGCTCGTGCGCCGCGCGAAACTGGTAGCCTGACCATGCAGCTTACGGTCTGGACATATGAAGGACCCCCACATGTCGGTGCGATGCGTGTCGCCACCGGAATGGATGGCCTGCATTATGTCCTGCACGCGCCGCAGGGCGACACCTATGCGGATCTGCTGTTCACGATGATCGAACGCCGCGACCGGCGCCCGCCCGTGACCTATACGACATTCTCCGCGCGCGACCTCGGCGGCGATACCGCCGAACTGTTCAAGACGGCGGCCCGGAATGCCTATGAACGGTTCCAGCCGCAGGCGATGATCGTTGGCGCTTCCTGCACGGGATCGCTGATCCAGGATGATCCCGGCGGTCTGGCACGCGCGCTCAATCTTCCCGTTCCGGTCGTGACCGTTGATCTTCCTGCGTATCAGCGCAAGGAAAATTGGGGCGCGGCCGAGACGTTCTATCAGCTCGTGCGTGCGCTGGCCGGGCCTTCGGCGCCAGCCCCAGGCACCCGGCGTGCCGAGCGAGCCACGGGCGCGCGGCCTTGTTGCAATTTATTGGGCCCCACCGCGCTCGGTTTCCGCCACCGGGACGATATCACCGAGGTCACCTCGCTGCTGGCAAAACTCGGCGTCGACGTGAATGTTACGGCGCCCATGGGAGCTACGCCGGCGGACATCGCAAGGCTCGGCGACGCCGATTTCAATGTGGTGCTCTATCCCGAGATTGCCGGGCAGGCGGCCTCGTGGCTGCAGCGCACATTCGGTCAGCCGTTTACCAGAATGATCCCGATCGGCGTGTCAGCGACCCGCGAGTTCGTCGAAGAGGTGGCAGGGCTTGCCGGGGCCGATGCGTCAGACGTGCTGGCCGCTTCCTCGACGCGGTTGCCGTGGTACTCTCGATCGGTCGACTCGACCTATCTTACCGGCAAGCGCGTCTTCATCTTTGGCGACGCCACCCATGCCGTAGCCGCCGCCCGCATCGCGTCCGACGAGCTCGGCTTCAAGGTGGTCGGACTCGGCACCTACAGCCGCGAATTCGGCCGTGAAATCCGCGAGGCCGCGAAACGCTACGACATCGAACCGCTGATCACGGACGATTACCTCGAGGTCGAGGCCAGGGTCGCTGAACTGCAGCCCGAGCTGGTGCTGGGTACGCAGATGGAACGCCATATCGCCAAGCGCCTCGGCGTGCCCTGCGCGGTGATCTCGGCACCGGTGCATGTGCAGGATTTTCCGGCCCGCTACGCCCCGCAAATGGGTTTCGAGGGCGCCAACGTGATCTTCGACACCTGGGTGCATCCACTGATGATGGGCCTGGAAGAGCATCTGCTGGCGATGTTCAAGGACGATTTTGAGTTCAGGGATGGCGCGGTGCCGTCGCATCTGGGCGCGGGGCACGCCGCTGCGGCTGAAGAAGCGCTGGCCGCGCCGGTTGCAGCTCCCGCCGTGGTGTCTGACATCGCCGTTATCTGGGCTGCGGACGCGGAGAAAGAGCTTCGCAAGATCCCATTCTTCGTTCGCGGCAAGGCGCGCCGCAACACCGAACGCTTCGCCAATGAAAACGGGTTGGCCACCATAACCATCGAGACGCTTTACGATGCCAAAGCGCACTACGCCCGCTGATGCGACCCCTATAAGGGTGGTCGTCGTGACCATGGATGGTCATCTGTCCCGCGCGGCCTCGCGGGCGCAAGCGCGCTTGAAGGGCAATTTCCCGGGGCTGTCGCTCGTGGTTCATTCTGCGGACGAATGGGGCACCGACGACGTGGCGCTCGACCGCTGCAAGGCCGACATTGCCCGCGGTGACATCGTTATCGCCACCATGCTGTTCCTCGACGATCACGTCCGCGCCGTGATGCCAACGCTGGCCGCGCGTCGCAACGACTGCGACGCCATGGTCTGCTGCATGTCGGCGGCCGAGGTCGTGAAGCTGACGCGGGTCGGTAAATTCGACATGAGCGGCGAGGCGCTGGGCGCCATCGCATGGCTGAAGAAGCTGCGCGGTAATCGCAAAGGTTCAAGCTCCAGCGGCAGGGGCGAAATGAAGTTGCTGCGGCAGTTGCCGAAGCTGTTGCGCTTCATCCCTGGCACCGCGCAGGACGTACGCGCCTACTTTCTGACGCTGCAATACTGGCTGGCGGGGTCCGAGCAGAACATCGCGAACATGATCCGACTGCTGGTCGATCGATACGCCGACGGCCCGCGCCGAGGCCTGCGCGGTGTCGTCAAGGCCGAGCCGCCAATCGAATACGCCGATGTCGGCGTCTACCACCCACGCCTCAAGGGTCGCATTGCTGACGCCGCCGAACGCCTGCCGGAGTTGTCGGGTGAGCGCGGCACCGTAGGTCTCCTGCTGTTGCGCTCGTATCTGCTGGCCGGAAATTCCGGCCATTATGACGGCGTGATCTCAGCGTTCGAGGCGAAAGGGCTGCGGGTGGTCCCGGCCTTCGCCAGCGGCCTCGATCAGCGGCCGGCGATCGAACGGTTCTTCATGAAGAATGGCCGCAGCGCGGTCGATGCTGTGGTCTCGCTGACCGGCTTCTCGCTGGTCGGTGGACCCGCCTATAACGACTCCAAAGCGGCCGAGGAAATTCTCGCCAAGCTTGATGTGCCGTACCTGTCAGCGCACCCCGTCGAATTCCAGACGCTTGAGCAGTGGGGTGCGTCGGATCGCGGTCTGATGCCGGTGGAAAGCACCATCATGGTGGCGATCCCGGAGCTCGACGGCGCCGCGGGTCCGATGGTCTATGGCGGTCGCTCCAACGGGGCAGGGATGCCGTGCACGGGATGCGAACGGTCGTGCACCTTCACCCGCTCCGACGTCGCCGGCGAGATGCATGTTTGCCGCGAGCGCGCGGAGATGCTGGCATCGCGCACCGCTCGCCTGGTGGCCGTCCGCGGGTCCGAGCGGCGGGATCGCAAGGTTGCGATCGTTCTGTTCAATTTTCCGCCCAATGCCGGCAATACCGGCACGGCGGCTTTCCTGTCGGTGTTCGAATCCTTGTATCGCACGCTCTCCGCCATGAAGCGCGAGGGCTATCAGGTCGACTTGCCCGCAGATGTCGACGCGCTGCGCGAGCGGATCGTGGTGGGCAACGCTGCCCGCTTCGGCGCCGATGCTAACGTTCACACCAGGATCCCGGCTGGCGATCACGTTCGCAGCGAGAAATGGTTGCGCCAGATCGAGACCCAATGGGGCCCGGCGCCAGGGAAGCAGCAGAGCGACGGTAGTTCGATCTTCGTGCTCGGCGAGCGCTTCGGCAACGTTTTCGTCGGCGTCCAGCCTGCCTTCGGCTACGAGGGCGATCCGATGCGGCTGCTGTTCGAGAAGGGTTTTGCGCCGACGCATGCCTTCTCGGCGTTCTATCGCTGGCTCCGCGAGGATTTCGGCGCCAGCGCGGTGCTGCATTTCGGCACTCATGGGGCCCTCGAATTCATGCCCGGTAAGCAGACGGGCCTGTCTGGTGCATGCTGGCCCGACCGCATGATCGGCGATTTGCCGAATATCTACCTTTATGCCTCGAACAATCCCTCCGAAGGCACGATTGCGAAACGGCGTTCGGCGGCGACGTTGATCAGCTATCTCACCCCGCCGGTTGCCCATGCCGGCCTTTACAAGGGCCTGGTCGAACTGAAGGCATCGATCGAGCGCTGGCGTGGCTTGCCGGACGACGATGCTGAACGCGTCGGCCTGGCGACGCTCATCCAGGCTCAGGCCAGTACGCTGGAAATGACGGCGGCCGACCCCGCCTGGGCTGATCCGGTCAAGGCGGTCGGTCAGCTTTCGAAAGCCGTCCTGGAACTGGAATACACACTGATTCCGCACGGTCTCCATGTCGTTGGTGAAACCCCGTCGGCCGATCAGCGCGTCGAGATGCTGCAGGCGGTTGCGGACGCATCGCGTGGTGTTCGTCCCGACAAGGCGATCCTTGAGGCGGTGGTGCGGGGCGAAGCGCCCGAAGCACTGCTCGCGAAGGACGACTCGTCGCTCGCGCTTTACAGAGACCTCGCCGGCATCGATCGCATGCTGCAGCAGGATCACGAGATTTCGGGTATCCTGCATGCGCTCGACGGCAAGTTCGTCCGTCCGGCTCCAGGTGGAGATCTTCTGCGCACCCCGACGGTGCTGCCGACCGGCCGCAATATCCACGGTTTTGATCCGTTCCGCATTCCCAGCGCTTTCGCGGTTCAGGATGGCGCGCAGCAGGCGCAGCGGCTGATCGACAAGCACGTCAGTGAAGGACACGCGATACCTGAGTCGGTGGCCATCGTGCTGTGGGGCACTGACAATCTCAAGAACGAGGGCGCGCCGATCGGGCAGGCGCTTGCGCTTCTTGGCGCCAAGCCCCGTTTCGATGGGTACGGCCGACTGACCGGGGCGGAACTGCTGCCGCTCGACCAGCTCAACCGGCCTCGGATCGACGTGATCGTCACCATGTCCGGCATCTTCCGTGACCTATTGCCGCTTCAGATCAAGCTGCTCTCCGAGGCCTGTTTCCTGGCTGCCTCAGCCGATGAACCCGTTGAACAGAACTTCGTTCGCAAGCACGCGCTGGCCTTCCAGGCCGCGAACAAATGCGATCTCGAAACGGCATCCTTGCGTGTGTTCGGCAATGCCGACGGCGCCTATGGTTCGAACGTCAACCATCTGGTCGAGAACGGCCGCTGGGAAGACGAAGATGAACTTGCGGAGACCTATACGCGTCGCAAGAGCTTCGCCTACGGCATCAAGGGCCAGCCCACGCAGCAGACGGCACTACTGAAGGAAGCGCTTGCCACCGTCGATCTCGCCTACCAGAATCTGGATTCCGTCGAACTCGGCGTGACTACGGTCGATCATTATTTCGACACGCTGGGCGGGATCAGCCGCGCCGTGCGCATCGCCAAGGGTGGGCAGTCGGCGCCGGTCTATATCGGCGATCAGACCCGCGGCGCCGGTACGGTTCGCACGCTATCGGACCAGGTTGCGCTGGAAACCCGTACCCGGATGCTCAATCCGAAATGGTACGAGGGCATGCTCAAGCATGGCTACGAGGGCGTTCGCCAGATCGAAGAGCACGTCACCAACACTGTGGGCTGGTCGGCGACCACAGGTGCGGTGGCGCCCTGGGTGTACCGGCAGCTCACCGAGACGTTCATGCTCGATCCCGCGATGCGCGAGCGGCTGGCGTCGCTCAATCCGGTGGCGTCCGCCAAGGTCGCGAACCGGCTGATCGAGGCGCACGAGCGCAAATACTGGTCGCCCGATCCGGAGATGCTCGATGTCCTGCGCAGGGCAGGCGAAGAGCTCGAAGACCGTCTCGAAGGCGTGGGAGCTGCCGCATGAACATTCAGACCAAGCTGTCGTCGCTCAAGAGCCCGTCCTGCTGCGGCGACGGCGAAGGCAGCGTTCAGGTTCAGCTCGATCCCAAGGTCAAGATCGGCACCGCCAAGGTGTTTTCGGTCTACGGCAAGGGCGGCATTGGCAAGAGCACGACGTCGTCGAACCTGTCGGTCGCTTTCTCGAAGCTCGGCAAGCGCGTGCTGCAGATCGGCTGCGATCCCAAGCATGACTCGACCTTCACGCTGACCAAGCGTCTGGTCCCTACCGTGATCGACGTGCTGGAATCGGTGAACTTCCATGCCGAAGAACTGCGGCCGGAAGATTTCGTGTTCGAGGGCTACAACGGCGTCATGTGCCTCGAGGCCGGAGGCCCGCCTGCCGGAACCGGATGCGGCGGTTACGTCGTCGGACAGACCGTGAAGCTGCTGAAGGAGCATCATCTGCTCGAAGATACCGACGTGGTGATCTTCGATGTTCTCGGCGACGTCGTCTGCGGCGGTTTTGCCGCACCGTTGCAGCATTCGGACCGCGCGCTGATCGTTGCGGCCAATGATTTCGACTCGATATTCGCGATGAACCGCATCGTCGCCGCGATCGAGGCCAAATCAAAGAACTACGGCGTCCGGCTTGGCGGCGTGATCGCCAACCGCAGCAAGGATACCGACCAGATCGACCGCTACAGCGAACAGGCTGGCTTGAGGCGGGTTGCGCACTTTCCCGACCTCGACGTCATTCGCAAGAGCCGCTTGAAGAAATCAACGCTGTTCGAAATGGAAGAGACGCCGGAACTAAAGGCTGTGACCGACGAATACATGCGGCTGGCTACCGAGCTGTGGGCGGGGACGATCGAGCCACTGCCAGGCAAATCGCTCAAGGACCGTGAAATCTTCGATCTTTTGGGATTCGACTGATGTCCATCGCAACCTATCTCGAACGGCGTGGCGAGCTTGAGACCTACTTCGACCGGACCGCGGTTGATGCCTGGGCCAAATTGACCTCGGACGCGCCGGTCGGTCGCATCAGGGCGACCGTCCGCGCCGGGCGGGATGAGATGCGCAACACGCTGCTGTCGTGGCTGCCGCAAAACATGAGTGGCGCGCGATTGCTCGATGCCGGTTGCGGCACCGGTGCGCTTTCGATTGAAGCGGCGCGGCGCGGCGCGCGCGTGATCGCCATCGATCTGTCGCCCACGCTGGTTTTGGTGGCGAGGGAACGTCTTCCGTCGGATCTGAACTCCTCGGCCATCGAATTTCGGTCAGGCGATATGCTCGACCCCAAGCTCGGCAAATTTGACTTCGTGGTTGCGATGGACTCGCTGATCCATTACCGCCCGGCGGATACGTGCCGGATCATGGCGGGGTTGGCCGAGCGCACCCGAGATTCGCTGCTGATTACATTTGCCCCGAAAACTCCGGCCCTTGCCGTGATGCACTCCATCGGCCGGCTTTTTCCGCGCGGCGATCGTGCACCGGCGATCGAGCCGGTAGCCGAACAGAAATTGCGGCGGCTCCTCATGGCGGATGAAGCGCTGGAGCGCTGGCAGATCGGCCGCAGCCACCGTGTCGCCAGCGGATTCTACAAATCGCAGGCGTTGGAGATGATACCGCGATGACCCGTGTTTCCGCGACATTTGCAAAGGGCTGGATGCGCCTCGGGACGCGTTTCCTTCCCTTTGCGGACGCTGCCACCAAAGAGCTTCCGCTCGGACGGTTGCTGCGGCTGTCGCTGTTCCAGGTCTCGACCGGTATTTCCATCGTGCTGCTGAACGGTACGCTTAACCGCGTCATGATCGTCGAACTCGGCGTTTCGACCTTGTTGGTTTCGCTGATGGTGTCGATCCCGCTGGTGTTCGCGCCGTTCCGTGTGCTGATCGGATTCAAGTCGGATAATCACCGCTCGGTGCTTGGCTGGCGGCGTGTACCCTACATCTGGATGGGCACGCTGTTGCAGTTCGGCGGCTTCGCCATCCTGCCGTTCGCGCTGCTGGTGTTGTCGGGTACTGGCGAATATCCGGCCGTTTATGGACAATTCGGCGCGGCGATCGCGTTCCTGCTCGTCGGCGCGGGTATGCATACGACCCAGACCGCTGGCCTGGCGCTGGCAACCGATATTGCGCCAGAAGATGCGCGGCCTCGCGTGGTCGCCTTCCTTTATGTGATGCTGCTGATAGGGATGTTCGGCAGTGCGCTGATCTTCAGCGAGCTGCTGCGGAATTTCAACGAGATCCGCCTGATCCAGGTGATCCAGGGCGTCGCGGTCACGCAGATGCTGCTCAACGTTGCAGCGCTCTGGAAGCAGGAAGCGCGCAATCCCTCGCTGACCTCGGCTTCGCGCGCGCGGCCGGAGTTCCAGCAATCCTGGGCTCTCTTCCGCAAATCCGGCGGCTCGGTTCGCGTCCTTCTCGCGCTCGCCTTGGGTACCTCGGCGTTCTCGATGCAGGATATTCTGCTGGAGCCGTATGGGGCTGAAATCCTGAAACTCAGCGTGGGCCAGACCACCGCCCTGACTGCGTTTTTCGCGCTTGGTACGCTCGCGGGGTTTGGACTGGCGGCAAGAACTCTGGGACGCAACGCCGATCCTTATCGCATCGCGGGCTTCGGTGCTGTGGCCGGCATCTTTGCTTTCGCGGCGGTGATCTTCGCCGCACCTCTCGGCTCGGTGCTGCTGTTTCGGATCGGCACCGGCCTGATCGGGTTTGGCGGCGGGCTGTTCGCGGCGGGCACGCTGACCGCGGCGATGGCGCTGGCGCGCAACGGCGAGAGTGGATTGGCGCTGGGTACATGGGGCGCGGTGCAGGCGACCGCCGCCGGTGGAGGGATTGCGCTGGGCGGCGGCATTCGTGACGTAGTCTCATCGCTGGCGTCAAGCGGCACGCTTGGGCGCGCGCTGACCGATCCGTCGACGGGATACAGCGTCGTCTACCACATCGAAATTGCGCTGTTGTTCGCCACTCTGGTTGCGATCGGCCCGCTCGTGCGCACGTCACGAACGCGCTTCTCGCAGCCGCCAACAAAGTTCGGTCTCGCTGAATTTCCTGGTTAGTGAACGAGAGGGAGGTCTCTCATGCAATCCGGCGCTTATATGGACCTGGCACAGGTCACGCTCTACGTCTTCTGGATCTTCTTTGCTTGCCTGATTTTCTACCTTCGCCGCGAAGACAAGCGTGAGGGATATCCGCTGGATTCCACCGCGAGCGGCGGTGGTGTGGTTCACGGCTTCCCCAGGATGCCCGATCCCAAGAACTATCTGCTGCGGACCGGGCACATTGCCACGCTGCCGAACCACAAGAACGATCGGCGCGACGTCGCGGTGGCGCCGATTGCAGTATGGCCAGGCGCACCGATGGAGCCAACC
>Ga0081540_1000943_pt1 | contig 26189 bp, 26 predicted proteins | sample TabmetS2T1R1_FD_71024 | JGI IMG/M metagenome (GOLD analysis project Ga0081540, IMG submission 71024) | Tabebuia heterophylla rhizosphere microbial communities from the University of Puerto Rico - S2T1R1 | ecosystem: Host-associated > Plants > Roots > Rhizosphere ...
TGGGGTGCCGTCGGGGGCGAGGTCCCCCCCCCCGCACGAGCCCGAGACCGCGGCCAGGGACTCCTCGCTGCGCCCGACGAACAGGACCCGCGCGCCCTCGTCGCACAGCCGCCGTGCCACCGCGAGCCCGATCCCGCTCGACGCTCCGGTGACGACGCACACCTTGCCCGCAAGCCCGAGGTCCATGCGGCTCATGCTCCCACGCCCATAGCCTGCAGGGCCATGCGAACGCACACGCGCTACATGACCTTCCAGACCCCCGAGCGGCGTCAGTTCGTGCGCATCACCGACGACGTCGAGCAGGCGGTGCGCGAGGCGGGCGTCAGCGAGGGGATGGTGCTGGTCAGCGCCATGCACATCACCGCCGGCGTCTGGGTCAACGACGACGAGCCCGGCATCCTCGAGGACACGCTCGAGTGGCTCGACAAGCTCGCACCGCCGTCCTGGAAGCCGCCGGCCAACGATGTCGCCGAGCAGCTCGGGCCGGACCCGGGCGACTTCCGCCATCACCGCGGCGGCGAGGGGGCACCGCGGGCGTGGCCCGTGGTCGGCGACGCGCACTGGAAGAACCTGCTCGTCCACCACCAGGTCGTGCTCCCGATCACCGACGGCCGCCTCGACCTCGGCCCATGGCAGGCGGTCTTCTACGCCGAGTTCGACGGCGGGCGCCCCAAGCGCCTGGTCATCAAGGTGCTGGGCGAATAGCCCGCGCGGCCGTGCGGAATGATCTGCGCATGGCCAACGCTGAACGCACCGCTTCCACCGTGTGGGAGGGCGACCTCGCCCACGGCAACGGAGTCCTGTCCCTCAAGAGCGGCGCCACGCCGGACCTCCCGGTCACCTGGGCGTCGCGCACCGAGCGCTCCGACGGCAAGACCAGCCCCGAGGAGCTCATCGCCGCGGCGCACGCGTCGTGCTTCTCGATGGCGCTGTCGCACGGGCTCGCCGAGTCCGGGCACGCACCCGAGCGCCTCGACGTCTCCGCCACGGTGACGCTGTCCCTCGACGGCGGCCCGAAGGTCTCGAGCTCGCACCTGACGGTGCGGGGCGTCGTGCCCGGCATCGACGCCGACACCTTCGCCCAGGCGGCCGAGGGCGCCAAGGACAACTGCCCGATCTCGGGCGCGCTGAAGGGCAACCTCGACCTCAGCGTCGACGCGCAGCTGGCCTAGCGCGCAACGAGATAGCTCCGGCGGGCCCGAGCCCTCACGATCGGGCCCGCCTGAAGCCTTCCCTCTCCTCCCCGTTCAAGCCGGGGTGCGGCATGCTCTCGTGCGCGGTATCCGCGCGTCAACTCGAACACCCGTCTAGGGCCCGGGAGCCTACTCGCCCAGCTCGAGAACCGCCAGGAAGGCCTCTTGGGGCACCTCGACGCGGCCGACCTGCTTCATGCGCCGCTTGCCCTCCTTCTGCTTCTCCAGCAGCTTGCGCTTGCGCGTGATGTCGCCGCCGTAGCACTTGGCGATGACGTCCTTGCGGAAGGCCTTGACCGTCTCGCGGGCGATGATGTGCGAGCCCACCGCCGCCTGGATCGGAACGTCGTACTGCTGGCGCGGGATCTTGGCGCGCAGCTTCTCGGTCAGGTTGCGCCCGACGCCGTAGGCCTTGTCCTTGTGGACGACCATCGACAGCGCGTCGACGGGGTCGCCGGCGAGGAGGACGTCGAGCTTGACGAGGTCCGACGGGCGCATCCCGATGAGCTCGTAGTCCAGCGACGCGTAGCCACGGGTGCGCGACTTCAGCTGGTCGAAGAAGTCCAGGACGATCTCGGCGAGCGGCAGGTCGTAGGTGAGCTGAACGCGTTCTGCCGACAAGTAGTGCATGCCGGCGTGGTCGCCGCGGCGTTCCTGGCAGAGCTCCATGACCGCCCCGATGTACTCCTTCGGGGTGATGATCGAGGCGCGGATGTAGGGCTCGCGGACCTCGGCGATGCGCGCGGGATCGGGCATGTCGCTGGGCGCGTGGACCTCGATCTCCTCGCCGTTGGTCAGCGTGACCTCGAAGCCGACGCTCGGCATCGTCGCCAGCAGGTCGAGGTCGTACTCGCGCTCGAGGCGCTCGCGCACGATGTCCATGTGCAGCAGCCCGAGGAAGCCGCAGCGGAAGCCGAAGCCCAGCGCGTCGCTGGTCTCGGGCTCCCAGCTCAGGGCGGCGTCGTTGAGGGTCAGCTTCTCGAGCGCGTCGCGCAGGTCGGGGTAGTCGTCGGAGTCGATCGGGAACAGGCCGCAGAAGACCATCGGCTTGATCTCGCGGTAACCGGGGAGCGGCTCGCTCGCGCCGCGGATCTTGGTCGTCAGCGTGTCGCCGACGCGCAGCTTCGTGACGTCCTTGACTCCGGTGATGAGGAAGCCGACCTCGCCGGCGCGCAGCTCCTCGGCGCTCGTCATCGCCGGCGTGAAGAACCCGATGTCGTCGATGTCGGCCTCGGTGCCGGCGGCCATCGCGCGGATCGCCTCGCCCTTGCGGAAGACGCCGTCGACGACGCGGATGTACGCGACGACGCCCCGGTACTGGTCGAACTCGGAGTCGAAGATCAGCGCGCGCGGCGGCGCGTCGGGGTCGCCATCGGGCGGCGGGACCTTCTGCACGAGCTCCTCGAGGACGTCCTCGACGCCCTCGCCGGTCTTGCCCGAGATGCGCCGGATCGAGTCGGCGGGCTCGCCGAGCAGCTCGGAGACCTCCTCGGCCACGCGCTCGGGCTCGGCGCCCGGCAGGTCGATCTTGTTCAGGCACGGGATGAGCTCCAGGCCGGCGTCCACCGCGAGGTAGGTGTTCGCCAGCGTCTGGGCCTCGACGCCCTGCGAGGCGTCGACGACGAGCAGCGCGCCCTCGCAGGCGGCCAGGCTGCGCGAGACCTCGTAGGTGAAGTCGACGTGGCCGGGCGTATCGATGAGGTGCAGCTGGTAGGTCTCGCCGTTGCGCGCCGTGTAGAAGACGCGCACCGCCTGGGCCTTGATCGTGATGCCGCGCTCGCGCTCGAGGTCCATCGAGTCCAGCAGCTGCTCGCGCATCTGGCGCGGATCGACGGTATGGGTGATCTCGAGGATGCGATCGGCCAGGGTCGACTTCCCATGGTCGATGTGGGCGATGATCGAGAAGTTGCGGATGTGGGCCTGGTCAGCCATGTGCGGCCGCGACCACAATAGAGGCCGTTGAGGGGCTAGCTACCGGGCCGCGGCCTGAGCCGGCCGACGACGAGGCGCTGGATCTGCCGGGCCTCGGGGATGCGCAGCGCGAGCACGGTGAACGCGTAGACCACGGCCCCCGCGCAGAGCGCCACGCCGACCGACAGCACCTGGGCGGGGAGCCCTTCGCCGAGTGCCTTGTCGAGTCCGTACCAGATCACGTACGAGACGGCGGCGAGGACCGCTGAGGCGGCGGTGATCTGCGCGGTGACGACGATCGTTCGCCGCACCTCCAGGCGTCCGTGGAGCTCGCGGCGCAGGAAGTGCACCTGGGCGAAGGTCATGACCGCGCTCGACACCGCGGTGCCGATGACGATCCCGGCGATCCCGAACGGGCTGTACAGCGCCACGGAGACCCCGACGTTGACGGCGAGGTTCAGCGCGGCGATCCCGGTCGTGATCCACGGCTTCTGCAGGCTGAAGAAGGTCCGGGTCAGCAGCAGGTTGACGCCGCTGAACGGAAGGGAGAAGGCGAACCAGAACAGCGCGGTCGAGACGAGGTCGGTCGACTTCGTGCCGAACGCTCCGTGCTGGTAGATGAGGCGGGTGATCGGCGTCGCGAGCACGAGCGTCGCCGCGGCGGCCGGGATGAGCAGAAGGAAGATCTGGCGCATCCCGTTGGCGGTGAGCGCGCGCAGGCCGTCGAGGTCGCGGCGCGCGGCGAAGCGGCTGAGCGCCGGGAAGAGCACGGTGGCGATCGCCACGCTGAACATGCCCTGGGGCAGCATGTAGATGCGGAACGCCGCATCGATCGCGCGGGGCGCGCCCTCGGACACGAGCGAGCCGAGCGTCGAGTTGATCAGGACGTTGAAGTTGATGAGCCCCAGCCCGATGGTCACCGGCAGCATGAGCCGCAGGACCTTGCGCACCAGCTCGTCGCGGAAGGCGAACGAGAGCTGCAGGTGGAAGCCCAGCCGGCGCAGGACGGGGATGGCCATCGCGAACTGCACGACCGTGCCGATCAGGACGCCGACCGCGTAGCCGTAGAGCTGGTTCTGGCCGGTGAGGATCTGCTGGGAGCCAACGAGGCAGAGCAGGATCACCGCGTTCCACACCAGCGGGCTCAGCGCCGGGATCGTGAAGTGGTCGTAGGCGTAGAGGATCCCGACCGCCAGGCCGTTGAGGCCGAGGATGAGGACCACCGGGAACAGGACGCGGCTGAGCCCGACGGTGAGGTCCTGGACGGGCGCGAGCTGCGACCCGACGAACAGCGGCATGATCACGCCGGCGAAGGCGACGAACAGCACGGTGATGGCGCCGAGCACGGTGAGGATGAGGAAGAACAGGGTCGAGGCCAGGCGGAAGGCCTCCTTGCGCTTGCCCTGCTCGAGCAGCTCGGTGAAGACGGGCACGAACGCCGCGCCGAGCGCGGCGTCGGCGAACAGCGAGCGCACGACGTTCGGGACCTGGAAGGCGATCGTGAAGGCGCTGAAGGCGCCGGAGGTCGCGAAGTAGCTCGAGGCGACGATCTCGCGGGCGAGCCCCGCGATCCTCGAAAGGCCCGTCAGGACCGAGAAGATCGCGGTGTTACGCGCCGCCGCGCGGCCCGCGGAGGAGGGCACGTCGGGCGGGGCCAGGCCCTCTGCGCGCGCAGGCGCTGTCGCGGTCGGCTCGGTGGACACGTCCGCCGGATGCTACGGGGCGGTCCCGCGGCATCGATCCGGGCGAGCCGCTGCGGGCGGGCGCGGTCGGGGGCCGCTACACTGCGTCGCCGCCCAATGGCCAACATCCACTCACAGAAGAAGCGGATCCTGCGCGCCGAGCGCGAGCGCCTCGAGAACCGGCGCTACACGTCGACGATCAAGACGTACTTCCGGCGCCTGCAGGCCGCCGTCGCGGCCGGCGACGACGAGACTGCCGCCGGCGAGCACCGCGCGCTCGTGCGCACGATCGACAAGGCCGTCAAGCGCGGCGCGCTGCATCGCAACACGGGGGCGCGCAAGAAGTCCCGCGCCGCCCGCGTCCTGAGCGGCGAGCAGCCCGAGTAGCTCCGCCCCGCGCGGGACGCGTCGCACCGCCCGCCGCGGTCGTGCGGCAGCACCGGGCCGCGCGTCGCACCGCCACGCCGCCGTCCCGCGGCAGCCCCGCTCGCACGGCCCGCTTGACCGCGCCCGCATCGGCGGAGACGATCGCCCCATGAGCGAGCTCACCGCGAAGGGCAGTGCGATCGACGATCTCCCGGACATGTGGGACGGCTTCATGCGCATGGTCCGCGACGGCCTCGGGCTGACCGCGTTCGGCGTCAACATCATGAACCTGCCGCCCGACTACACGACCCGATCTCACGACGAGTCGAGAAGCGGCCAGGAAGAGCTCTACGTCCGGCTGGGCGGGGCCGGATGGGTCGTCCTCGACGACTCCGGCGAACGGCTCGCGCTCGACGCCGATCACCTTGCGGCAGTCGGGCCGGGAGTCGCGCGGTCGCTGTCCAGCGGGCCGGAAGGGCTGCGGGTGCTGTGCGTCGGCTCGACTCCCGGCGCCGCGTACACGGCCGTGAGCTTCGGGTAGCGCCACGCCTCCCCGACCGCTGGGCGCAGTCCGCGGCGTGCGCCGCTAGGCGGCGATCGCCACGATCGCCCGCAGCGCCTCGGTGTCGTCGCCGAGCTCGCTCATCCCGCGGCTGGCGACCTCGAGCTCGGCGAGCGCTTCCAGCGCGCGGCGCAACGCGGCCGCATCGGTCCCGCGCGCCTCCTTGAGCCGGCGGTCGGCCATCCACGAGCTCATCCGCAGCGACTCCTTGACCTGGGCAGGCGATTCGCCGGCCTCGAGGCGCGTGGCGATCGCCAGGACGTCGCGCAGGCGCCGCGCCATGAGCGGGACCAGGCGCGGAAGCGTCTCGCCCTGGGCGCGAAGCTGCAGGAAGGCGCGCGTCGCCCCGGGCCCGTCGCGGGCGACGAGCGCGTCGACCAGCCCCCAGACCTGGCGCTCGGCCGACGACGCGACGGCGTCCTCGACCTCCTCGACGCCGATGCGCGCCCCCTCCCCGTGCTCGAGTGCGAGCTTCTCGAGCTCGCGCAGCAGCCGCTGCTGGCGTTCGCCGACCTGGCGGATGAGAACCTGGGCGGCGGCGCCCTCCAGCGTGATGCCGAGCTTGGCCGCCTCGCTCACCGCCCACTTCGGCAGCTCGCGGGGCTTGAGCATCGACTCGCCGACGACGTCCCCGCCGGCCTTCTTGACCGCGGCGACGAGCTTGTCCGGCGCCTTGGCGCGACCGTCCTCGCGGGCGAAGAAGGCCACGGTCGTCTCGGGCGGCATGTCAGCGAGCACCGGGACGAGCACCGCCTCGGCGTCGGCGTCCTTCCAGCGCTCGACCCCGTCCACGATGACGAACCGCCGCCCCATCGCGAACGTCATCGCGTTCAGGGCGAGCGCGACGGCCTCGGGCGTCGATGCGTCGCCCTCGAGGAGCTCGACCCCGCCGCTGCCCGACTCGGCCTCGGCGATGGTCCGCAGGCGCGCGCGGCGCTCCCCGATCCGTCCGTGATCGTCGCCGTGGATGAGGTAGGCGGGCTTGAACGTGGCCACAGCTCCGAGTCTAGGCATGGGTCTGGATGCGCAGCGTCCCGCCCGCCGACTCGACGCGCACGCTCCCGTCGCGGTCGGTGCGCACCACGGTCGCGCCGGCGCCGGCGAGTGCCTGGACGGTCGACGGCGCGGGGTGGCCGAAGCGGTTGTGGCGGGCCACCTCGATGGCCGCGAGCCGCGGATGCAGCCGCGACAGCAGCGCCGGCAGGCCGGGATCGGCGCTTCCGTGGTGGGAGACCTTCAGGACCTCGATCGCCCCCACTTCCAGGCGGGCGAGGACGTCGGACTCGGCGTCGGCCGTCAGCAGGGCGCGAATCCCGTCCGCCTGCGCCTCGGCGACGATCGCGCGCTGGTTGGGATCGGCTCCCGGGACCGACGGGGTCGCGTCGGGCCAGAGGACGCGGATCGCCACGCCGCCGGCGGTCAGCGTCTGGCCGGCACGCGCCACGACCAGCCGGACACGGCGGGCGCGCGCCTCGACCGCCATGCGCGCGCCCGCGCCGTCGCGGACGCCGTCGCGGCCGTCGAGCACGATGCCGACGGGCATGCTGCGCAGGACCGCGGCGGCGCCACCGTCGTGGTCGTCCTGGGCGTGGGTTATCGCAAGGACGTCGAGCCGCCGGACGCCCGCGTGGCGCAGGCGCGCGACGATCGGCCCATCGGGCGGGCCGGTGTCGAAGAGGATCGCCGCGCCCTGGCGCTGGATGAGCGTGGCGTCGCCCTGTCCGATGTCGAGGAAGGTGATCCGCAGTCCCGCCGTCGCGGCCGCCGCGCCGGCCTCGCCGCGCGGCAGGGCGACGGCGATCGCAGCGGCGGCGAGCACGACGACCGCGACGATCGGCCGGGCGCGCCGACTCATGACCGCAGCCATCGCCAGGACGCAGGCCGCCGCGACCGCGGCGACCGGAACCGTCGCCTGGGCTCCTGGCAGCGCCGCCGCGACGTGGGCGACCGACATCACGTACGCGGCGGGGAACCCGGCCAGCGCGGTGAACGGCGTGGCGAGGACGGGGCTGATCTGCCCGACCGCCGCCGACGTCATACCGAGCCACATCACCGGTGCGACCGCGGGAGCGACGGCGACGTTGGCGGGGAGCGACACGAGCGACGCCTGGCCGAAGTGCGCCGCGATGAGCGGGGCGGTGCCGAGGGTCGCAGCCGCGGTCAGCGAAGTGGCCTCGGCGAGCCCCGCCGGCAGCCCGCGACGGTCCAGTCCCTCCCGTGCGCGCGCAGCCATGAGCAGGATCGCGATCACGGCAGCGAAGCTCAGCTGCCATCCGACGTCCTGCACCGCGTGGGGGTTGAGCACGAGCGTGGCCGCAGCGGCCAGCAGCAGCGCGTGCCAGCGCGCCGCGGGCCGGCTCGCGAGCGCCGCGACGACGGCGGCGGCCCCCATCACGCCGGCGCGCTGGATCGACGGACCGGCGCCGGCGAGCGGCACGTAGACGGCGATCATCGCCAGCACAAGCGCAAGACGTGCGTGCAGACCGACGCCGGTCGCGGCGCAGATGGCGAAGACCAGCGCAGCAAGGAGCATCACGTTCTGACCGCTCGCGGCCACGAGGTGGGAGAGCCCGGACGCGCGAAACTCGTCGCGCGTGCGGTCCGGGAGCGCGGCGTCGTCGCCGAGCGCCATGCCGCGAAGCAGGGCCGCCTGCTGTGGTGGGATGCCCTCGCGCAGGGCTGCCTGCGCTCGCGCGCGCAGCTCGTCGACGATGCCCGCGAGGCCGCCGCGCTCGATCCCGGTCCCGGTGAGCCGGTCGGCGCGCAGCTGCGCGTGGACTCCGCGTGCGCGCAGCGACTGCTCGAACGCCGGGAGTGGCTCGAGGCCACCGCGCACCCCGAGGATCGATCCGATGCGCTCTGTGGGCCAGTCCACGCCCCTGCCGGCCTTCAGCAGCACGCGCTCGCCGTCCAGGCGCACCGTCGCGACCCGCGCGCCGAACGGGCGCCGCCGCGGCGTCTCCAGCAGCACGACCCGGCTCGACACCGCATGCCCGATCCGCGGGCCGAGGTGCGTCGCGTCGATCGCGTGCATGCGCGCCTGCCCGACGGTGGCGCCCGCGAACAGCGCCGCGGCGAGTGCCAGCCGCCGCCCGAGATCCGATCCGAGGAGGGGCACGACGGCAGCCGCGGCGAGCACCGCGACGGGTGCCCGCGGGCCCGCGACGAGCCCGACGACGGCCGCGGCGAGTGCGACGTGCCAGGGCCGGGCGCGGAGCCCGGCCACGGCGACAGCCCACGATCGCGGCCACCGCTTCGCTGCACCTGACAGCCGTGCGCGACTGCTCACAGCTGGACCTTGGTCCGCAGTGCGGCGAGCCGCTTGGGCCCGATCCCCGGCACCTCGCCGAGGTCGTCGATCGAGCGGAAGCCGCCGTGCTCGCGGCGGTAGTCGAGGATCTTCTGCGCCGTCGCCGGCCCGACGCCGTCGAGGGTATCGAGCTGCTCGGCGGTCGCGGAGTTGAGGCTGATCGGCGCCGAAGGGGCGGCCCCCGCTTCGCCGGTGCCGGCGCCGGCCGCACCGACGCCACCTCCTGCCGGCGTGGCTGCCGCACGGCGCGGCACGACGACCTGCTGGCCGTCGGCCACCTTCGCGGCGAGGTTGATCGCGTTGACGTCCGCTCCAGCGCGCGCGCCGCCCGCGCGCGCGACGGCGTCCTCGACCCGGTCGCCGTCGTGCAGCTTGTACACGCCCGGGTGGCGCACCGCGCCCGCCACGTGCACGAGAGCGCCCGTCGGCGCAGGGCGGTCGATCTTCACAGCCGCCGGCGGCCGAGCGGCCTGCGGAGCACCCGGTCCTCCCTTCGCCTGACCCTGCATGAAGCGCACGCCCAGCACCGCCACCACGACCGCTGCGAGCACGTACGTGGCGAGCTGCGAGCGGCTGGGGACGGGCATGCGCCGAGGCTAGGCGGGCGCCCGCAAAATGGGACACCCGATCTGCAACAAATCAGCGCAGTTACAGCACCAAGACGCGCGCGACCCGTTCGATCGCCCCTTCCGGCGTGGTTGCCTTGTCCACGCCATGCACCGCCCACGTCCCCAGACCGATCACGGGGCGCCCGATCCTCAGGGCGAAGGCGACCTCCGACAGCGTCCCGTGGCCGCCCCCGATCGCCACGAGCGCGTCCGACGCCCGCACGAGGAGCCCGTTTCGCAGCTCGCCGAGGCCGGTGGCGACGGCGATGTCGACCCATCCGTTGGCCGCGTCGCGATCCTCGCCCGGCAAGATCCCGAGCGTCCGCCCGTTGCGGGACTTCGCTCCGCGCGAGGCAGCCTCCATGACCCCGCCGAGCCCACCCGTCACCACGACCGCTCCGAGATCGGCCAGCTGCGCCCCGACCTCCTCGGCCAGCCACTGCTCCTGCGATGACGCCTCGCCCGGCCCGACGACCCCGACGTACGCAACCGCGCTCACGACAGCGGGCGGGCGGTGCCGTCGCCGCCGCCGAGCGCCCCGCGCGCGGTCCGGTCGCCGCCCCGCAGCGCCCCGCGTGCGGTCCGGTCGCCGCCCCGCAGCGCCCCGCGTGCGGTCCGGGCGCCGCCGCTCATCGCCTACCGGACGACGACGTTGACGAGACGTTCCGGCACGACGACGACCTTCACCACATCGCGCCCGTCGATGTGCGCCTGGACGTTGGTCGCGCCGAGGCACAGCGCCTCGAGCTCCTCGCGCGCCGCGCCGGTCGGGGCCAGCACGCGGTCGCGGACCTTGCCGTTGACCTGGCACACGAGCTGGTACGTGTCGCTCTCCAGATACGCCGGATCGGCGGCGGGCCACGGCTCCCCCCAGACGCGACGGCCGGTCAGCCGCTCGTAGGCGTCGGCGGCGACGTGCGGCGCGAAGGGGAACAGCAGCGATGCCGCGGTCTCCAGCCCGAAGCGCTGCGCACCCGGCGACGGGTCGCCCTCCTCGCGCTGCTTGGAGATCGTGTTCGTCAGCTCCATGACCGCGGCGATCGCTGTGTTGAAGGCGAAGCGCCCCGCCATGTCGTTGGTGACCTTCTCGATCGCCCAGTTCGCCTTCCGCAGCAGTTCGAGGTCCGATCCGGACAGCTCGTCGGGCACCGGATGGTCGGGCGTCGTGTCGGCGACCTCGGCGCTGATCCGCCACAGCCGGCCGAGGAAGCGGTGCACCCCCTCGACGCCGGTGTCGGCCCAATCGGCGTCCTGGTCGGGCGGGCCGATGAACAGGATGTAGCAGCGCGCGGTGTCCGCGCCGTAGCGCTCGACGTAGGTCGCGGGCGAGATCACGTTCCCGCGCGACTTGGACATCTTCGCGCCCTCGCGGGTGATCATCCCCTGCGTGAAGAGCCGGGCGAACGGCTCCTGGAAGTCCAGGTGGCCCATATCGGCCAGGCCCTTGGTGAAGAAGCGCGCGTAGAGCAGGTGCAGGATGGCGTGCTCGACACCCCCGATGTACTGGTCGACCGGCATCCACTCGTTGAGGATCGCCGGGTCCCAGGCCGCCTCGTCGTTGTGCGGGTCGCAGTAGCGCATGAAGTACCACGACGAGTCGACGAAGGTGTCCATCGTGTCGGTCTCGCGCTTGCCGGGGCCGCCGCACGCCGGGCAGGTCACGTTGACCCAGTCCTCGGCGGCGGCCAGCGGGGAGCGCCCCCTCGGGGCGTAGTCCTCGATGTCGGGCAGCAGGACGGGCAGGTCCTCCTCCGGCACCGGCACGATGCCGCAGCGCTCGCAGTGGATGATCGGGATCGGGCAGCCCCAGTAGCGCTGGCGCGACAGCAGCCAGTCGCGCAGGCGGTAGTTGATCGACGCGTGGCCCTTGCCCTCGCGGTCCAGCCAGGCCACGATCTGCTCGAGCGCCTGGCGGTTGGGCAGGCCGTCGAAGTCGGGATGGGAGTTCACCAGCGTGCCGTCGCCGGTGTAGGGCTCCTTCTGCACGTCCTCGCCGCCCGTGACGACCTCGCGGATCGGGAGGTCGAACTTCACCGCGAAGTCGTGGTCGCGCGCGTCGTGCGCAGGGACGGCCATGAGCGCGCCGGTCCCGTACTCCAGCAGCGCGTAGTCGGCGACGTACATCGGCAGGGACTCGCCGTTGACAGGGTTGATCACGTGGCGGCCCAGGAAGACGCCCGTCTTCTCCTTGTCGGCCGCTCCGCGCTCCTCGTTGGACTCGGTCAGCGCGTGGTTGACGTACTCGTGGACGGCCTCCTCGCTCGGCGTTCCTGCCGCCAGCCTGAACACGTCGGGATGCTCGGGCGCGAGCACGAAGAACGTCGCTCCGAACAGCGTGTCCGGACGCGTCGTGAAGACCGGGTAGTCGATGCCCAGCTCCTCGCAACGGAACGTGACCTCGGCGCCCTCGGAGCGCCCGATCCAGTTGCGCTGCATGGTCTTGACGTGCTCGGGCCACTCGATCGTGTCGAGGTCGTCCAGCAGCCGGTCGGCGTAGTCGGTGATGCGGAAGAACCACTGCTCGAGCTGGCGCACCTCGACCTCGTGACCACAGCGCTCGCAGCGCCCGTCGATGACCTGCTCGTTCGCCAGCACCGTCTGGTCGTTCGGGCACCAGTTGACCGCGGCCTCCTTGCGGTAGGCCAGGCCGCGGTCGAAGAACTGCAGGAAGATCCACTGCGTCCAGCGGTAGTAGCGCGGGTCGTGCGTCGCGATCTCGCGCGACCAGTCGATCGACATCCCCCACTCGCGGAACTGCCGGCGGAAGGCGGCGATCGCCTCGTCGGTGGACTCCCGCGGGTGCTGGCCGGTGCTGATCGCGTGGTTCTCGGCCGGCAGGCCGAACGCGTCGTAGCCCATCGGGTTCATCACCGCCAGGCCCTTGCGGCGCTGGAAGTGGGCGACCGCGTCGCCGACCGAGTAGACCTTGAGGTGCCCGATGTGCGGCTCGCCGCTAGGGTACGGGAGCATCACGAGCACGTAGGCGCGCTCGCGCTCGTCGGGGTCGTTCGAGACCTCCCACGTGCGCTCGTCGGCCCACAGGCGCTGCCAGCGGGGCTCGATCTCCTTGGGGTCATAGCGGTATCGGTCTGCCATCTCTCGAGGCCAAGGATAGAGTCCGCTCGCCGCTCACCGGCGGCCGCTCCGCCCCCTGGCGCAGGTGCGGAACACGCGGGCCGGCGGCGTCGCGGCCGGCGCCACGGAACCGGCGGGCAGCCGGCGGAGAGGGACACCGTGCACGCACGCACGATCGTTACAATGGCGGCGCAGGATCGGCTTGGGGCTGTAGCTCAGCTGGGAGAGCGCGTGACTGGCAGTCACGAGGTCGTGGGTTCGAGCCCCATCAGCTCCACTCTTTCGGGCGCCGGCATCGTTGTCGGCGCCCACGCGTTCCGGGAGCGCTTCGGCCGCGTCCCGATCCGCTCAATGCCGCGGCCGATCCGTTCAATGCCGCGGCCGAGCCGCCCTGCGGAAGCCCGGAGGCGCCTCAGCCGGCCGCCGAGCTCGCGGGCAGCTCGGCCAGCAGCTCCTGCGGGTCGAACTCGCGCCGCGGGACGTCGCCCCACAGGGACTCGAGCCGATAGAAGTCGCGCGTGTCCGGGGTGAAGATGTGGACGACCACGTCGAGGTAGTCCATGAGGATCCAGCGGGACTCGCCCAGACCCTCGACGCGGCGCGGCAGTAGGCCGTCTTCCTTCTTCAGGCCCTTGTGGATGGCGTCGTGGATCGCCTTCGTCTGGCGATCGGTGTTGCCCGAGCAGATGACGAAGAAGTCCGTGTAGCCGGCGACCTCGCGCAGATCGAGGGCGACGATGTCACTCGCCTTCCGGTCGGCCGCGTGAGCGGCGATGGTGATGGCGAGTCGCTCCGGACTCAAGGTCATGCGGCAGGCCTCCCGGCTGGCTGGCGATACAACCCCTGCTCGGCGATCGCCTCGGCGACCGCATCCGGCACGAGGTAGCGGACCGGGCGCCCCTCGGCGACGCGCCGGCGGATGGACGAGGACGAGATGTCGATCCTCGGCATGTCGAAGAACACGACCCGGCTGCCGTCGTGCAGCGACTCCAGCCGGCGGGCGATGTCCTCGCGGCCCACGCCCTCGCGTTCGGCGACGGCGAGCCTCGCGAGCGAGAGGATCGCCTCGGGCTCGCGCCACGCCGGCAGGCTCTGGGCCATGTCGCCTCCGACGATGAAGGTCAGATCGTGCTCGGGCTCGATGTCATGCAGCTCCTTCAGGGTATCGACCGTGAAGGACGGCCCGCCGCGCTCGACCTCCAGCGGCGACACCTCGAAGCGATCGTCGTCGGCGACCGCAAGGCGGGCGAGCTCGAGCCGGGCGTCCGCGCCGGGGTCCTCGCGCGCCTCCTTGTGCGGCGGCACCGCCACCGGCATGAACACGACGCGGTCGAGCTCGAGCTGGTCGAGCACCTCCTGCGCCATGACGAGGTGACCCATGTGCGGCGGATTGAATGTCCCGCCGAGGATGCCGATGTCACCCATGCGTGAACGCGACGTTGAGAGGCGCGCGGCGCGAGCGCGTCACTGCCTCACGTGGCCGTCGCCCTGCACGACGTACTTGAACGTGCACAGCTCGCGCAGCCCGATCGGCCCGCGCGCGTGCAGCTTCTGCGTCGAGTTGCCGATCTCGGCGCCCATCCCGAACTCGCCGCCGTCGGTGAAGCGCGTCGACGCGTTGACGTAGACGCACGCGGCGTCCACCCCGCGCTCGAACGCGCGCGCCGACTCGACGCTGCGCGTGACGATCGCCTCCGAGTGGCCCGAGCCATGGGCGTTGACGTGGGCGATCGCGTCGCGCAGCGAGTCGACCACGCCGACCGCGAGGACCAGAGCGAGGAACTCGGTGTCCCAGTCCTTGTCGGCTGCCGGCGTCAGCGTGCCCGCGAGCGCCTCGCCGGCCAGCGCACGCGCGCGCCCGTCGACACGCAGCTCGACGCCCGCCTCGCGCAGCGCCCGCAACGCACGCGGCAGGAAGTCCGGCGCGGCGTCGGCGTGCACGAGCAGCGTCTCGGCTGCGTTGCACACGCCCGGGCGCTGGGTCTTGGCGTTGACGACGATCCGCTCGGCCATGTCGAGGTCGGCGCCGGCGTCGACGAAGACGTGGCAGTTGCCCGAGGCCGCGTAGATGACCGGCACGGTCGCGACGCCCTTGAGCGCCGCCTTCAGCCCCTCGCCGCCGCGCGGCACGATCAGATCGACCACGCCCTCCTGGGTCGCGAGCTCGGCGAGCTCCTCGCGCCCGCCCCCGGCGACGAGCACGACCGCGTCCTTCGGCACGCCCGCGTCCGCCGCCGCCTCGGCGGCGATCCGCGCGAGCACCGCGTTGGAGTGCGCCGCAGACGACGAGCCGCGCAGGACGATCGCGTTGCCGGACTTCAGGCACAGGGCGGCGGCATCGATGGTGACGTTCGGCCGCGCCTCGTAGACGACGGCGACGACGCCGAGCGGCACGCGGACCTTGCGGACGTCCAGGCCGTTGGGCAGCCGATGGCCGTCGATGACCTCGCCGACCGGATCGGGCAGCGCCGCGATCGCCCGCACCCCGGCGGCCATGGAACGCACGCGGCCCGCGTCCAGCGCGAGCCGGTCGAGCAGCGCGGCGTCGAGCCCGGACTCGCGCCCGGCCTGCATGTCGCGCGCGTTGGCAGCGAGGATCTCAGGCACCCGCGACTCCAGCGCATCGGCCACCGCCAGCAACGCGGCGTCCTTGGTTCCCGTCGGCAGCGCAGCGAGCGCGCGCGACGCCTCGCGCGCCGAGCGGCACAGCTCGGCGACCGAGGGCCGGGCCGCGGCGACGTCCGTGACGACCGATTCGGCGATGGTGGCCATCGTCCTATTACACCAGCAGCAACCCGGTGCCGCTGGTAACGGGCGAGGTCAAGCGCGCGCGCTTGGTCCTGGAAGCACGGTCAAGCCCGCGCGCTGGTTCCTGGATTCACCGTGCAAACGCGCCGCTCCCCTCCCACATGAAGCGGACGTCGCGTGACGGCAGCGGCGCGACCGCGCAACACCGCATCCGGCTCGATCGAGTGGGGCGGCGCCGCCCTGCGGCCGGGGGCCGGCTGTCGCGCGCGCCGCGGTCATCGGCGCGGCGCCACAGGCGTGACCGCCTTCGCCGGTGCGGGTAGAGCCGCGTCATGCCCGGACACGACGATGAGACGCACAAGCCCAGCGAGCAGCGCGGCGGGACCACGCCGGAGGAGAACGAGGCGCGCAGGAAAGGCCCGTGGGCCGCGACCGCCGGCGACGGGATCGTCCCCGCCGAGCTCGGCGGATCCGACGCTCCTCGCGAGATGCTCGGCGACGACCCCCAGCTCGGCAGCGACGTGCTCGGCCGAACCACCGGCTCCGACGAGCCTGCCACCGACACCGGGATCGACGAGGGCGGCGGAGACGAGGCGGATGCGGTCACCGACGGCGGGCCCGAGCTGCCCGACCGCGCGGATCCCGATCTCAAGGACGCGGCGTCGGCCGCCGTGCGCCGGGACGGCGCCAAGAAGCCGGACGGCTGAGTGCGGGCTGCGAGTCCAACGCGGCGAGCTCCGCGGCTCGCCGGCCGACCCGCTCCGGGCTCGCCGGCCGACCCGCTCCGGGCTCGCCGGCCGACCCGCTCCGGGCTCGCCGGCCGACCCGGTCCGGGCTCGCCGGCCGACCCGGCCTGAATCGGGCGGCCGACGCGGCCTGAGTCGGTGGTTCGCGAGGCCGGGCAGCAGCCGGCAGCGCCGACGGATCACACCAGCACGAAGTAGTCGCGGTGAACCGCTTCCTCCGTCGCCCGCGGCAGCACCTTGCGCACCTGGGTGCTCTTCATGCCCATCACCCGGCGCAGCTCGCCGGCCGAGTAGTTGGTGATCCCCTTGCCGATGACCGCCGCACCCTCGGCGACGTGGACCGCGTCGCCGGCATCGAAGCCACCGACCACCTCGACGATCCCCACGGGAAGCAGCGAGGTGCCGCCTTCTCGCAGCGCCCGGGCGGCGCCCGCGTCGACGACCACCGTGCCGTGCGACGGCTTGGCGTAGCGCAGCCACAGCTTGAAGGAGGAGTAGCGGGCCTGTTGCGCAGGGAAGCGGGTGCCGGCGGCGCCGCCGTCGAGCACGGTCGCCAGCGGCGCGCGGTCCAGGCCGTTGCAGATCACGGCCGGGATCCCGGCGGCGGTGGCCATCTCGGCCGCGACGACCTTCGAGCGCATCCCGCCGGACCCCAGCGGCGAGGTCGTGTGGCCGATCTCGACCTCCTTCAGCCCCTCGAAGTCGGTGACCTCGTCGACGAAGCGGGCCGTGGGGTCATAGCGCGGATCGGCAGTGAAGAGCCCGTCGATATCGGTCAGCAGGACGAGCAGGTCGGCGCCGGTGAGGATCGCCACCTGGGCGGCGAGGAAGTCGTTGTCGCCGAAGGAGATGTCGTCGGTGGTCGTCGTGTCGTTCTCGTTGATCACCGGGACGACCCGCCAGTCGAGCAGGCGGCCGAGGGTCTGGCGCGCGTTGAGGTAGTGCGTGCGCGCGCTCATGTCGAAGAAGGTCAGCAGCACCTGGGCGCTCGTGATCCCCCGCTCGCGCAGCAGCTCGTCGTAGACGCGGTAGAGCTTGCCCTGGCCGACGGCGCTGGCCGCCTGCAGGTCCTCGATCGCGGTCGGGCGCACGGCGAGGTCCATGATCTGGATCCCCCGAGCGATCGCCCCTGACGTGACGACCACGACGTCGTCGCCCGAGGCGTGGCGGGCGGCGACCTCGTCGCAGACCCGCGCGAGCACCTCGGCGCGCAGCGCGCCGGAGTCCTCGGCGACGATGCTCGAACCGAGCTTGACGACGTAGCGGGCCACGGAGCGGACGTTAGGCGGTCCGAGCAGGCGACGTCGGGCGCGGACGGCCGGCCGCCCGGCGCAGGCTATCCCGGGTCGAGCTCGAAGACGACGCCCCCGATCTCGACGTCGTCGCCCGGCTCGAAGCCGGCGGCCTCCAAGGCCCGGACGACCCCCATGCGGTGCAGCCGGCGCTCGACGTGGGCCATCGCCTCGTCGTTGTCGACGTGGAAGCGGGCCAGGAGGCGCTCGACCGGCGCACCGCTGACGCGGAACGCTCCCTCTCCGGTGCGCTCCACCTGCCAGCCGCGGTCGGCGGCCGGGCGGAAGACGCGATGCTCGGCGAGGTCGTCCTCGGCGGCCAGGACGTCCGCGGCCGGCGCCTCCTCGACCGGGACGCGGCGCAGGAGCTCGCCCGCCAGCTCGTCGAGCCCGAGCCCCGTCGCGCTCGAGGTGATGACCACCGGTACCTCGTCGCCCAGCCACGCGCGCCATGTCGCGGCCGCCTCCTCGGCCTCCTGCGCCGGCACGAGGTCGGCCTTCGACAGCGCGAGCACGCGCGGGAGCGATGCGAGGCGCGGGTCGTGCATCTCGAGCTCGCGCTCGATCGTCGCGAAGTTCTGCCTTGGGTCGCTTCCGTCCAGCGGCGCCAGGTCGAGCACGTGGACGAGCAGGCGGGTGCGCTCGACGTGGGCGAGAAAGTCGTGGCCGAGGCCGGCGCCCTCGCTGGCGCCCTCGATCAGCCCGGGGATGTCGGCGAGCACCAGCTGCCGGTCGTCCGAGTCCAACGTGCCGAGCACCGGCTCCAGGGTGGTGAACGGGTAGTCGGCGACCTTCGGCGCCGCGCGCGTCAGCCGCGACAGCAGGGACGACTTGCCGGCGTTCGGCAGGCCGACCAGCCCGACGTCGGCCAGCAGCTTCAGCCGCAGCTCGACCCAGCCCTCCTCGCCGCCGAGCCCGCGCTCGGCGAACCGCGGCGCCTGCCGCGTGGCCGTCGCGAAGCGCTTGTTGCCGCGCCCGCCGACGCCGCCGCGCGCCAGCGCGACGCGCGTCCCGGGCACCACGAGGTCGTAGCCGGTGCCCTCCCAGTCGACCACCTGCGTCCCCGGTGGCACCCTGACGACGAGGTCGCCGCCGTCGGCCCCGTGCTTGAGGGCGCCCTGCCCGTGCGCACCGCGGCGCGCCTTGTAGTGCGCCTTGCGCTTGAACGACTGCAGGTCGCGCAGCGAGTCGTCGCAGAGCAGGACGACGTCGCCGCCGCGGCCGCCATCGCCCCCGTCGGGGCCGCCGCGTGGCACGTGGGCTTCGCGGCGGAATGACAGACAGCCATCTCCGCCGGCGCCGCCCTGCACGAAGATGCGCGCCTTGTCGTACAGCATGTGCGACTCATCGTAGAAAGGACGCAGCAGATGCCAGACGACGATCGGGTCTTCCTCATCACCGGCGCGAGCAGCGGCATCGGCGCCGCGACCGCCCGCCGTGGCGCAGACGCGGGCTACCGGCTCGTGCTCGCCGCGCGGTCCGTCGACAAGCTCGAGTCGCTCGCCGCGGAGCTCGGCGGTGACGACCGCGCCCTCGCGGTGCGTTGCGACGTGACCGAGTGGGGCGACCAGGAGGCGATGGTCGCGGCCGCGCTCGAGCACTTCGGCCGGCTCGACGTGGTCTTCGCCAACGCCGGCTTCGGCGCCGCGCGCGGGTTCCTCGCCGGGACGCCCGAGCACTGGCGCGACATGGTCCTCACCAACGTCCTCGGCGCCGCCTACACGGTGCGCGCCACCTTGCCGGCGCTCAAGGAGACGCAGGGCCATGTGCTGCTGACCGGGTCGGTGGCGGGGCGCCGGGCGATCCCCGGGAGCCTCTACTCGTCCACGAAGTGGGCGATCAGCGGCATGGGCGAGTCGCTGCGCCAGGACGTCAACGGGACCGGGATCCGCGTGACCCTGGTCGAGCCCGGCCAGGTCGAGACGCCGTTCTTCGACGACCAGGGGCAGGGCCGCCTCGAGGCCGACGACATCGCCCGCGCGGTCATGTACGCGGTCGGCCAGCCGGCGCGCGTGGACGTCAACGAGATCCTCATACGGCCCACGGCCCAAGAGGGGTAGCCTCGGGGAGATGGGACGTTTCCAGCGATCGGAGCGGGGCGGCGGCCAGCCGGACCCGCAGGAGGCGCTGCGCCGCGCCCGCGAGGCGGTGCAGCGCGAGCAGGAGCGCGAGCGCGGCCAGCCGCCGCGCGATCCGGAGGAAGGGCGCCTCGAGGACGTCCAGGAGGCGCTGCGCGAGCACGACGAGCGCGCGGACGACGGCTGACGGGCGGCCCGCAGCGGCCGCGTTGGGTGGCCGCGGGCGGGCCCGCGCCGCTCAGGCTGCGGGCGGGCCCGCGCCGCTCAGGCCGCGGGCGGGCCAACGCCGCTCATGCCGCGGGCCGGCGCGCGCCGCTCAGGCCGCGGCCGAAGCCGCCGCTGACCCCGCTGCAACCGGCCCCGCGTGCTGCTCGACGAACGCGACCAGCTGGCGCCCGAGCACGTCGTCGACCGCGTTGAGGTGCAGCACCTCGGTGAAGTGGTTGTGGCCCGGAAGGAAGGCCATCGGCGGCACGCGGCCGTCGCGCCCGAACAGCGCGTCGAAGAGCGCCGCAGCCTGGCGATGGGAGATGTCCGGATCGTGCTCGGCGACCGCGAACAGCACCGGCAGGCCCGCGTCGACCAGCCCCGCCAGCGGCGAGGCCGAGCGCAGCACCTCCCGATCGGAGCCGAAGTAGGGCTCGAGGATCGCCGGGTCGAAGAGCTCGAGGTCGTAGGCGCCCGAGAGCAGGACGATCGCGCGCACGCCCGGGTCCGGCGATGCCGTGCCCGCGTACCCCGCCACGTGCGTGGCGCCGGCCGACGAGCCCATGAGCACGATGCGCGCCGGATCGCCGCCGTGCTCGCCGGCGTGCGCCGCCAGCCAGGCGACCGCGGCGCCGACGTCCTGCGCGCCCGACGGCCAGCGGTGCTCGGGCGCCAGGCGGTAGTTCATCGTCACCCCGACCATGCCCGACCTCGCGGCCCAGAGCCCGACGTTGTCGTGGTACGGAGTGCCCTCCGCGCACTTGTCGCCGGCGACGAACCCGCCGCCATGGACGAAGACCACGACCGGCAGATCGCGACCCCCGCCGGGCGTGAACACGTCGAGCCGATGGCGCTCGTGCGGGCCGTACGCGGCGTCGCGAACGACCGCGACGCCGTGGTAGGGCGGCGTCTCGTGCAGCGGGGCGAGGAGCTCGCGCGACGCCGCGGCGGCCTCCGGGCCGACGACGTCGCCGATCGCGGCGACGCGGCGCGCGAGCTCGGCGTTCATCTGCGCTGGGGCTACTTCTCCGCGTCAGGCAGGACCGACACCACCCGGCCGCGGCGGCCCTCGGTGAACTCCACCGTGCCGGCGCCGCGCGCGAACAGCGTGTCGTCCTTGCCGATCCCGACGCCCGCGCCGGGCTTGAAGCGCGTGCCGCGCTGGCGGACGATGATCTCGCCGCCGGTGACGACCTGGCCGGCGAACACCTTCACGCCGAGGCGCTTGGCGTTGGAGTCGCGACCGTTGCGTGACGAGCCGAGGCCCTTCTTGTGTGCCATTACTCGCCGCCCTCCTGGGTCTCGTCGGACTTCTTGGCCGCCGGCTTGCGCGAGAGCTGCTTGATCTCGGTGACCTCGATCCGGGTCAGGTCCTGGCGGTGCCCCGTGCGGCGACGGTAGCCGCGCTTGGGCTTGAACTTGAACACGCGCAGCTTCTCGCCGCGCACGTGCTCGACGACCTTCGCGTCGACCTTGACCTTGGCCAGGCCGTCGGAGTCGAAGACGACGTCATCGGAGCGGAAGAGGATCGGCTCGAGCGACACCGTGGCGCCGGCCTCCTCGGGCAGGCGCTCCACGAGCAGGGTCTGGCCCTTCTCGACGCGGTATTGCTTGCCGCCGGTCTTGACGATCGCGTACATGTGGGTTCTCTAGTCGGAAGAGGTCGCTTGCGCCTTGGCAGCGGAACGGCGCCGTCCGCCCCTGCGGCCTCGGCGCCGAGGCTTGGATTCTACGGCATCGTCGCCGGACTCCTGCGCCTGGTCGGCCGTCACGTCGTCGTCGTCCGCAGCCGCGGCCTCGGCGTCATCGGCCGCCGCCTCCGCGGCGGCACGCCCGGAGCCGGCGTCGTCCGCCACCTCGCTCTTGGCGCGCCGGCGCTTGGGCGCGTCCTCGGCTGCGCTCTTGGCGCGGGCGCGCTTGGGCTTGGCCTCGCCGTCGTCGGCCTTGGCCCGAGCGCCTGACTTCCTGCCCGCCGGCTTGGCGTCCGCCGCCGCCCCGTTGGCCGACCCGCGCGTGTCGTCGACGAGCACCGCGGTCGCCGAGCTGCGGCCGGCCTCCTCGATGCGCACGAGGCGCTTCTCGCCCACGTGGGCGCCGCCGCCGGACACCGAGATGATGTAGCCGTCGACCTTGGCGACCGCGTCGTCGACCGCGTACATGTGCGGCTCGACGATGGTGACGAGCACCTCGTCGCCCTCGCGGAACGGGATCGCCTTCTCGCGCACCTCCTCCTCGGTGCCCTCGAGCACGACGTCGAAGTAGTCGTGCGGCAGGCCCTCGGAGCCGGTGAAGTGAAAGCGCTTGCCGGTCTCGGCCTCGAGCGCGTGCAGCACCCGCGCCTGGTTGCCGGTGAACTGCGAGCTCACGTGCGGGTGCATGCGCAGCAGGAAGGCCTCGACCTTGCGCGGCGCGCGCGTCGCGAGCTCGCGCATCCGGCGCTCGAACTCGATCGCGATGGTCTCCTCGCTGAGGACGACCCCGTCGCCGCCGCACACCGGGCACGGCCGGGTCATGATCTCGCGCACGCCCTCGGTGACGTTCTGGCGCGTCATCTCGACGAGCCCGAGCTTGGAGATCTCGGCGGTGAAGGTCTTCGTGCGGTCCTCGTCGAGCGACTTGCGCAGCGTCTTGAGCACCGCGTCGCGGTTCTTGGCCCGCGCCATGTCGATGAAGTCGATGACGATGATCCCGCCGATGTCGCGCAGGCGCAGCTCGTTGACCACCGCCTCGGCGGCCTCGAGGTTCGTGCGCGTGATCGTCTCCTCCAGGCGCGCCTGCTTGCCGCGCCCGACGAACGAGCCTGAGTTGACGTCGATGACCGTCAGCGCCTCGGCGTAGTCGATCATCAGGTATCCGCCGCTGGGCAGATCGACCCGCCGCGACACGAGCCCGGCGATGACGTCCTCGACGCCGTACTCCTCGAAGAGCGGCGTCGAGTCCTGGTAGAGCTCGACGCGGTCGACGAGCTCCGGCGCGGTGCGCGTGAAGAAGGACACCAGCCGATGGTGCTGCTGCTCGTCATCGACGAGCGCGCGCTCGAAATCGGCGGAGAAGATGTCGCGCACGACGCGGACCGAGAGGTCGGCCTCCTGGAAGACGAGGGCGGGAGCGCTGGCCTCGGCGACGCGCTTCTCCAGGACCTCGTGGAGCTTGAAGAGGTACTGCAGCTCGCGCTCGAAGTCGGCGCGCTTTGCGCCCGACGCCGCGGTACGCACGATCGCGCCACCGCCGTGGAGGTCCAGGCCGCGCGCCTCGCGGCGCAGGCGGTCGCGCTCCTTGTCGTCCAGGCGCTTGGAGACGCCGACCCCTTCGCCCGTCGGCGTGTAGACCATGTAGCGCCCGGCGATGGTCAGCTCCATCGACAGCCGCGCGCCCTTGGTCTTCAGCGGGTCCTTGACGACCTGCACCACGACCTCCTGGCCGGGCTTGAGCAGGTCGGTGATCTTCTTGCCGCCGTCCTTGCCGCGCCCGCGGCGCGGGGTCTCCACGCCCGGCAGCACGATCTCGTCGACGTGCAGGAAGCCGTTCTTGTCGAGCCCGATGTCGACGAACGCGGCTTCCAGCCCGGGCAGGACGTTGTCGACCTTGCCCTTGTAGATGTTGCCGACGATCGAGCGGTTGCCGCGGCGCTCGAAGTAGAGCTCCGCGACGCGGTATCCGGCGGCGGGGTTCCTTCCCCGCCGCCGCCCGGACTTGGCAGCGCCGGGCGTTCCGGTTGATTCGAGCAGCGCGACGCGGGTCTCCCCACGGTCGACGCTGACGAGGACTTGCTTCTTCAAAGTTCTGTACTCCTAGATGGTGGGGCCGCGGCGCTTGGAGCCGTAGATCGCGCGCCCTTGCGCGTAGATCGACTGCAGCAGGCCGATGGCCAGGAAGGTGGTGAGCACCGAAGATCCACCGTAGGACATGAGCGGCAAGGGGATACCCGTGATCGGCATGATCCCGATGGTCATCCCGACGTTCACGAAGACCTGGAAGAGCAGCATCGACACGATGCCGCCGGCCAACAGGGCTCCGAAGAGGTTCTTCGCGATCGTCAGGATGCGCAGTCCTCTCCAGATCAACAGGGCGTACATCGAGAGCACGAACGCGGCTCCCGCGAACCCCCAGCGCTCGCCGACGACGGCGTAGACGAAGTCGGTGTGGTGCTCGGGTAGGAAGTTGTACTTCGTCTGCGTGGCGTGATCGCCGCGGCCGGTCTTCTCGCCCGAGCCGATGGCGATCCGCGACTGGTTCTGCTGGTACCCCTGCTTTGCGGGGTTGTCGGTCGGGTTCAGGAACGCCGTCAGGCGGTCCTTCTGGTAGCCGTGCAGGACGGTCACCCCGACCTTCGGCGCGACCACGAGGGTCAGCACGATCGCCACCGCGCCCAGCGCGAACAGCGAAGCGAAGTGGCGCCAGCTCGCGCCGGCGATGAACAGCACCGCCAGCCCGATGACGATGTAGACCAGGCCCGATCCGAGGTCGGGCTGGACGATGACCAGCGCGGCGGGGATGAGCGTGAGCAGCATCACCCGCACGGTGGTGTCGCGGCTGGCGAACGATCGCGAGCGATCGACGACGAACGCCGACAGCGCGACCAGGAGCAGGATCTTGCCCAGCTCCGAGGCCTGGAAGGAGAAGAAGCCGACGTCGATCGCCCGTCGCGAGCCGCGGGCGACCGAGCCCAGCGCCTGGACGGCGAGGATCGAGACGATCAGCATCGCGTAGGCGACGTACTTCGTCGCCTTCAGGCGCGAGTAGTCGATGCGGGCGAGGATCACCGCCAGGACCAGGCCGACGACGAAGTAGATCGCCTGGCGGTTGACGTAGTAGTGCGGGTCGCCGGGGATGTCGTCCGCGGTCGCCCAGTTCAAGGTGACCAGCGACGCGGCGCACAGCCCGATGACCGCCAGCAGGAGGATCGGATCGAATGGCAGCGTCAGCCCGGGCGGGCGCGCGGGCGCGGCGACGGGCACGTCGTCGACGTCGCGGATCGGGCTGAGGGCGGGCGGCGTCACAGCGTGTGCGACTTGCCGGGGATGAACTTGATCGGCTCGTTGAACCACTTCGAGACGATCGTGCGCGCGATGGGGGCCGCTGCGGTCGCGCCCCAGCCGCCGTCCTCGACGGTGACCACGACGACGATCGGCCGCGCGCGGTCGGGCACGTAGCAGGCGTACCAGGACTGGTCGTCGGGGCGGTTGTTGCGCTGCGCGGTGCCCGTCTTGCCGAACACCGGGTAGCGGTCCTGGTTCCAGCCCTTCCAGACGTCGGCCGACGTGCCGTTGACCGTCGCGTCGTGCAGGCCGTCGCGGATCGTCTGCAGCGCCACCGGATCGAACTTGATCGGCTTGGAGCTGCCCGACTCGATGCGCTGCAAGAGGCGCCCGCCCGCGTCCTCGACGGCGGCGCCCAGGTGCGGGCGCACGCGGCGACTGCCGTTCTCCAGCGCCGAGTAGGCGACCGCCATCTGCAGCGGCGTGGCCTGCACGTCGCCCTGGCCGATGGCCAGGCCGACCTCGTCGCCCACCGTCCACGGCCGGTTGGTGCCGTCGGCGTAGCCGCAGGGATGGTGGACGCGCTTGCGGCACGCCGCCTCCTTGCGGGTCAGCGCGTCGCGCCCGCCCGCGGAGCGGTTCGATCGACATGAGCCGATCAGCGGCATCGAAGACGGGGTTCGCCAACGGTTCTCCGACATCGCAGAAGATCGACGAACCCCATGAGCGGCGCGAACCGTCACGCCGCCGGGCGCACGTCGTCGTCCTCGCCGATGTCTTGCGCGAAGACGTTGCGGCGTTGGCGGATGTAGACGAAATCGCGGCGGATATCGCCGGGATGGCGAACGAACAGCGGGCCCCATACCGGGTTCTGCGCATGCAGCTTGTCCAGCACGGTCAGCATGCGGTCGAACACGACCGGGATCTCGTTGCCGTTGGCCAGCGCCTCCATCACGGCCGCAGCCACCACGTGGGTGGCGAAGATACGCGCGCTGCCCTCGAGCTGCGGCAGGTCGTTCGCCGTCGTCAGCACTTGGCGGGTAACGGCCACTTTCTGCTCGTCGCTGTCGCGCCACGTCTGGATCTCGCCGAGCGCATGGTTTTCCAGCGCCACCATTTTCGTGGTCGCAATGGTCTCGGCGACCCGGCGCGCCGAATCGCGGGCATCAGCCTTGCTCACCACCTTGCCGCCGAGCTGGATGGTGCGGACGTCCTTGTCGGTCTCGTCGGCGATGATCTTCGCCCACGCGGCGCTCTGGCTGAACGGCAGCAGCGCCACCGTCTCGGCCGCCAGATAGCCGCGCACGATGTCGGCCGGATGCGGATCGTTGTCGCCGCCGGTGTTGCGCAGGATCGCCCGGCCGCTGAACGCCTTGTTGAGTCCGCGGAAATAGCCAATCAGGCCGATGGCGGCGGCCGGACCCATATTCAG
>Ga0081540_1000944_pt1 | contig 26173 bp, 25 predicted proteins | sample TabmetS2T1R1_FD_71024 | JGI IMG/M metagenome (GOLD analysis project Ga0081540, IMG submission 71024) | Tabebuia heterophylla rhizosphere microbial communities from the University of Puerto Rico - S2T1R1 | ecosystem: Host-associated > Plants > Roots > Rhizosphere ...
GGAGAGCGGGCGAAGAAGGAGGGAGGAACCCGCGTCTACTTCACGCTGAAGTAGCGCCCGCGGTTCTCACCACGGGTAGTACCGGGCGTCGAAGGCGAGCCGGAGGTAGAGAAGGAAGCCGGTTCCGAGGTCGGGGCCGGGCGCGCCCGGGGGATTGGTCAGGTGCGCGTTGTTCGGGAAATCCAGCCCGAAGCCCAGCTGGAGCGCCACCGTCAGCGCCTGGTTCGTCGCGAAGGTGCGGAACGGCCGGTACTCGACCACGGGCATGTCGAGCTGCCATGAACGGTAGGTGTACTGGGAGACCATCCCGTTGCTCCCGGTGTAGCCGTAGAGGCCGTGGCTGCCGTAGCCGAAGAGCGCCACTCCCACCTCACGCCCGAGCACGAACTGGAAGGCCCCTATCCCCGAGTTCAGCGTGCGCTGCCAGGGAATCAGGCCGCCGCTGGCGGCGATGATGCCCATCTGTTTCAGGGCTTGCTTGTCGACGAAGTAGACGATCGGCCCGGCGATCAGGAGATCTCCGGGGATGAGCCAGAAGGGAACGTGGATCCGGGTTCCCAGACCGTTCCGCGCTCCCACCCGCGGGATGCCGTGGTTGGCGAGCGTGGGGTCGCAGCTGCTGGTGCACACCGCGGCCTGGTCACTCTGGTACACGACCCCGACCTGGAGGAACGCGAGCCCGGCGCCCGATGAGCCGGTGACCGCGTCGAGGCCCACTCCGAACCGGACCCCGATCTCTCCCTGTCCATAGCCTCGCGCGATCTCGCCCGAGACCTCGTACCCGCCACGCGCGCCACCGCCGGAGAGCCCCGCCGCGAAGCCGATGAAGGGCCCCACCTCCTGACGGAAGTGCGGCAGGTGGATGTCGTGCGCGGGCCGGGTGGGAACCGGCGTCTGCTTCACCACCTCGTCCCGGAGCAGACTCGAGTCCGGGGGAACGATGATCGCCGGCTGCTTCGTCGCGACGCAGATGTCGACGGAGGGACCGGCCGAGATCATCGCCGGATCAACCTCCTTGCCGACCTTCGCCGCACCACCCTTGCCCAGCGCGGCGTCCGCGAGCTGGGCCCAGGCGTCGGACACCAGCCGTGCAGTCCGCTCGAGGTCCTCGGGGCGCATGTGCGCGTCGCCCTTCAGCGTCTGGAGCGTGCCCGCCCAGGTGGAGCCGTCGAGGCCGGCCTCACAGTAGTAGTCGTGGGTCCCCTTGCGCTCGGCCACGCTGCCCCAGCTGCCCGCGACGTGGCCGGCGCTGAAGGAGTCCTCGATGAAGTGGAGGGCGAAGGCCTCGGTGGCCAGAGCCTGTCCTGCGAGGACAGGGTCGTCCGGATTGTCTCGCCAGCGCGCCGCGAGCCCGAGCGCCGCGAAGTGGTAGTAGAGGAACAGGCCCATCGCATTCGGCTCGGTGGCGGTGGAGATCGCCCGGCCGAGGTAGGCCCCCAGCTCGTCCTCGGTACGCGGGAGCAGGAAGTGCGCGCTGTTCGCCGCGGCGCGATTCGAGTAGTCCCGATCCACCGCCTCGAGGCGGAGGTTGGAGAGGGCCCAGGCATCGAGCCGGACGTTCTCGTTCCGCGCCCCGTCCAGATCCTGACGCAGCTTCGTCGCCACTCGCGAGACATCCATCACCCAGGTGCTGGGGACGACGTCCTTCCGGAGGTTCTCCGGGGAGCAGGAGTGGTCTCCGGCGATGGCCGGCCAGCTGGCGAGGTCGAGACAGGATCCGTCGTACCCCCCGAGCGGACTGCTGCAGGAGTTCTTCAGCGGCTGGGAACCCGCGGTCGCCGACTTCCACATGCGGCCGAGCACGTCCTGACGTGCCGGGCTCAGTCGTTCCAGCGCGGCTGCCGAGATGTCGCGGTGCTCGGGATAGGTCCAGGCACAGAGGAGCACCGGGGCCATCGCGGCGGCCAGCAAGCGCCTCCAGCCGGGCCGTCGTTGCCGGCGCGCTCCCTCCCGGAACCTCGATGACGGGCTCCCCGGCACGCTCGGCGGAGTCTACGCGAGTGACAGGAGGAGCGCGATCCGTTCCTGATGGTGGGCTGCCGGCGCGCAGGCGGGCCACCGTCGGTCGCGAGGCCTTCCGTTCCGGAGACGCAGATGTCCGTCGGGGGGACACGCGGGGACGACGCGACGGATCGAGCCTCTCCCGGGGCGCTCTCGAGGGCACCGGGCTGGGCGGACGACATCCGCCCCGTCATGCCGCGACCGGCGCCCGGGCGCACTCGGGCGGGGCGGACGACACCCGCTTCGTCATGCCGCGACCGGCGCCCGGGGGCACTCGGGCGGGGCGGACGATACGCGCGCCGTCGTGGCGCGATCCGTTCCGCGATGCTCGGGGATCATGCGCGTGCGCAGCGGAGCCGGGGAGCCGTCGCGCTCCCGAGCGGCGGACGTCGGTGGGCAGGCGAAAAAACGCCCGCCGCGGTGGGGGGGAGGGCACCGCGGCAGGCGCTGTGACGGCGAACTGCTTCCGACCGTCGGCGGGGAAGGACACCGTGGCGGCGACCCGGTTAACGCGCGTCGCGCAGTTCGAGCAGCCGCAACGGCGTGGCCCCTATCGTCAACGCGCGAGGCTGCCCGCGTCCTGTCCGGCCCGGCCGGCGGCTGGATGCTGCCGGTCGTACAGCGCCTCCCGGTAGCTGGAGGCGATCTCCCGTGCGCGCGGACGCTGCGCCTCGCCGAGGACCTGCTCCTCGATCTCGAGATAGGCCCGGGTGTCGTTGTCGTCGAGCTGGGTCGCCGCATCCGGACCGTGCGCCGTCGCCTGGGGGCGCTGGCCTGTGTGGCGACCGCGTCGGCCGCTCGTTCCCGGCGATGCCGGCGGAGCGCTGGTCGCGCTCGAGGTCTGCGCGGTGAGCCGGGCCCGGAGCACCGCATCCTCCTTCGCCAGCACGTCGTCCCGGCGAGTGAGCGCCTCCACCTGGGACGCGGACAGCCCGAGCTCCTGCCGGTGGAGGAGGATTGCGGCGATCGAGGAGCGCGGAAGGTCCTCCGCCGCCGGTGCGACGATCGGCGGGGAGGACGGGGGAGCCGGAAGCGGCGCCGAGGCACAGCCCAGCGCGAGGAGACAGAGGAAGGCCGACGTGCGCACGCGTGGCGGGAACACCGGGGCTCCCGCGAGGTTGCGCCGGTGGCATCCGTTCGTCGGACGGGCTAGGTGCACTCGCGATGGATCGAGCGTTCCAGATCGCCGTCGCGGGCTGCGTCCTGGCAGTCCTGCTGCCCGCCACGTCGGCTCGCGCCTGAGGCGTCTCGGCGCCCGTGGGTCTCACGGGCACCTGCGGAGCGGCGCTCGACGACGAGCGGCACTTCCAGCTCGCGGTCACCGGCGGAGGGTTCCGGACCGACCTGACCTTCGACGGGACGCACCAGCACCTGGAGGAGGCGAGCGCGGCGCTCGCCTTCACCTTTCGCCCGTCGGCGCTGTCCTTCCAGGTCTCGGCGGGAGCAGTTCTGGCGGGGAGCATCACGGGCCCCCTCGGCGACTTCGACCTGAAGCCCGGATTCCTCGCCAGCGCGTCGGTCGGTTACACCCTGCTCGACGGCGAGGGACCACGGCCGTACCTGGCCGTGAGCGGCACGGTCAGCGCCTCCATCGTCCCCACCCGTTCGCGGACCAGCCCCGGCGACCGTCCCGACCTCACGGCCACCGATCTCCGCGCGTCGGTCGTGCTCGGGAAACGCCTCTTCGACGTCTGGCTGCCCTACGTCGGTGCGGCGGTGTTCGGAGGACCCGTCTGGTTCGCTCCGGGCGGCCAGTCACGGACCGGGAGTGACGTCCACCACTACCGGCTCACCGCCGGGTCGAGCTTCTCGCTCCCGGCTCACCTGGAAGCGTTCCTGGAGGTCGGATTCCTGGGCGAGCAGGCGCTGATCGGTGGGCTGGGCTGGGCGTTCTGAACGGTGCTGGACGCCACCGGGTCGCGGGTGCTTGCAACCGTTGCCGCCGGCGGTGTCCGGCAGGCAGTCTCGCGGACGATTCGTCCGCCGGGAGGGCGTCATGCAGAGCACTCGCACGCTGTTCCTGTTGAGCCTCGTCGTGCTGATGGGCTGTGCCACCGAGAAGGCGGCCGAGAAGCCGGCGGCGGTGAGTCCGCCGGCAATCAAGAACTTCGCCCTGACGGCCGGGGACGAGGTCCCGCCCTGCTCCGCCGCGGGCCCGGGTGCCCAGGGACAGGCGAACGTCACCCTGTCCCCCGACGAGTCCTCGCTCACCACGACGGTGAACTACTCGGGACTCTCCGGTCCGGTCACCCTGGCGCACATCCACGCGGGGAACGCCGGTGTCGCCGGGCCGGTGGTCCTTCCCTTCGGCGGCGACCTCAGCTCGCCGATCAACAAGACCTTCACCGCCGCGGACTACGTCGCCGCGCCCGGTGCACCACCCGACTTTCCCAGCTTCATCAAGAGCCTCAAGAGCGGTGGGGCATACGTGAACGTCCACACTGCGGCCTGCAAGCCAGGGGAGATCCGCGGGCAGATTCCGTAGTCGGTCCCGGGTCTTCTCCTCCAGCCGTCCGCGGATTCGCCGCCGCCGACGCACCGCGCGGCGATGTATAGGTCCCTGGACCTTGCCTCGCGCCACCCGTTCCGCTCATCGCCGGCCGACTGCGCGCACCCGCGGGAGCCGCACCGTGGATCCGGCGCGTGATGATCGCTTCGCCGCGGTCATCGAGGCCTTCGCCGGCGACCGACGGGTGACGAGCGGAACGATGATGGCCAGCCTGGGCCTCAAGGTCGGCGGGAAGATCTTCGCCATGCTCGTCCGCGGAGACCTGGTGGTGAAGCTCCCGCGCCAGCGCGTGACCGAGCTGGTCGACGCGGGCATCGGCCAGCAATTCGACCCTCGGCGGGACGGACGGCTGATGAAGGAATGGGTCGTGCTCGCCGGGGACGACCCGCCCTGGGTGGACGTCGCCCGCGAGGCCCACGACTTCGCGGGTGGATCGCGCGTAACGCTCCGGCCTCATCGTCGTTGAGCCTGGAGATCATCCGGAAGTGGATCGAGGTAGCTTGGTGGAAGGAGGAGCGTGAACGTGTACTCGCTGGTGGTGGCACTCCACGTGGTGAGCCTGTCGTTCTGCGCGGGGCCGGTCCTCGCCCTGGCGCTGGTGTCCGGGGACCTCTCCCCTTCGGTTCAGCAGCGCCTGTCGCGGGTGGCCAGCTTCGGCCTGCTCGGACTGCTGCTCACCGGACTCGCGGCAGTCGGGATGACCGGAGCCGCCTTCGTTCACACGGGGTGGTTCCGCGTCTCGATGGTGCTCTTCCTGATCATCGGCGGCCTGACCGGGTGGCTCCGGAAGCTGACCAAGACGCCGGGTTCAGGGAACCGGCTGCGTACCCTCGCCTGGAGCATCACCGTGGGCCTGGCCCTGGTCGTGTACCTCATGGAGGCAAAGCCCTTCTGAGCGCGGCGACGAGGCCTCAGGCGTACTGCGCCTCGCCGTTTCCGAAGGACCAGTTCTCCTTCTTCACCTCGACCAGGGTGATGAACACGTCCTGCTTCCTGAGCCCGAGGCGCTGGTTCAGGCCGTCGGCGATCGCCCGGTAGAACGCCTTCTTCAGCTCGGTGGCGCGGCCCTCGTTGAGGAAGACCTGGATCAGGACGCAGTCGGCGCTGCGCTCGATGCCCAGATAGGTCCGGTCGATGATCAGCTCCTCGGGCGGGTGCTCGGTGATGACCTGGAAGCGGTCATTGGCCGGGACGTTGATCGTCTGGATCATCGCCTCGTAGACCACGTCACCGAGGGTACGGCGGTACTCCTGACTCTTCCCACGCGGCAGATCGATGCGGACGAAGGGCATGCGAGAAGACTCACTCCCTGCGGGCCGCCGCACCAGCACAGTCGCCGCATCCATCGTCGATCCGACAGCGGAGGGTCGACCGCTCTCTTATGGTGCCAATGGGATGTACCTCCGTCGCCTCACGCTGGACGACGTCGTCGCGGGCGCCCGGCTCACCGCCGCGGCCTTCGGCGGAGAGCCACGCGAGTCCCGCCTGCGGCGCTACCTCCAGCTGGAGCCCGAGGGTTGGTTCGGCCTCGAGGACGCGGGGACGCTCGTGGCGCTCGGCGGGGCCGTCCGGTTCGGCGCGCTCGCCTGGCTCGGGCTCATGGTCGTGGACCAGGGCCGGCAGCGACAGGGGCTGGGGCGGACCGTGGCGACCGCGGCCATCGAGTGGGCCCGGCGCCAGGGCTGCTCGACCATCCTGCTCATCGCGACCCCCGCGGGCGCGCCGCTCTACCGTCAGCTCGGCTTCGTGCCGGATGGTGACTCTCAGGAGCTCTCGGGGGTCCCGCGCGCGCTGCCCGCGGCCAGCGGCCCGGCGACGGTGCACCGGTGGAGTCCCGAGGACACGGAGGAGATCGCGCGCCTCGACGCGCCCGCGTTCGGAGCGGATCGCTCGCGGCTCCTCGCCGCTTACGCCCGCGAGTTCCCCGAGTCGGCCTGGGTGGCGCGCGACGACGGAGGACGCGTCCGGGGGTTCATCCTGGTGCAGGACGACTCGCTGGGTCCGTGGTGCGCCGTCGACGACCGGGTCGCCGGACAGCTCCTGGACATGGCTCTCGGCGGGGTCACGCGCCCGCTCAAGATCGGCGTTCTCCACCCGCTCGGCGTCGCGCTGCTGCTGGAGCGCGGGCTCGCTCCGGTTCGGCCACTGCCGCGGATGCGCCTTGGCCCTCCCGTTTCGCACGGCGCCGGCCCGATGCTCCTCGCCCACGCCAGCTACGCGCTGGGCTGAGCCTCGGACGCCCGCGCCCCGCGCGGCTCGACAGCGTCCCCCTGGTTCGGGGGGCTGAGCCTCGGACGCCCGCGCCCCGCGCGTCGGAACAAACGCGGGCCCGGCCGAGTCTCCTCTTCGCAGCGGGCGATGTCGCCCGAGCAAGGAGACCAGAAACATGTTGCCCTCGTTGAGACGTCTGTTCCCGGCGGCGCTGCTGCTCACCGCGAGCGTTGCCCTCGCCGATTCACCGATGCCCGGCGCCGACGTGCCGGTCCAGGAGCTCGTCACGCGCACGCCCGTGGAGACCCGGCAGGCCGACGAGCAGCTCCGCGTGCTCAGCCGGGAAGTCCAGTCGCTGGAGACCGACGTCCAGCAGCTGCAGGCGACGGTGGCCGTGCGCGGGGCCCACGACGTCGAGCTCCTCGACCAGACGAATCACTCGCTCTGGCCGTAGGGACAGCTCGACCGACTGGTCGGCACGCGCGACGCACGACGACGTGTCGACCAGTTCCCGGGGTATACGAGCTCCGCCGGCCCGGCCCGCGCCCTTGCGCTATGCTCTGCCCGGAGATGCCCGGGCATGGCGCCCGGCGAAGGAGTCTCGATGCTGGAGGAGTTCTTCGCGAAGTTCCGCGAGAACATCGTCGGGGTGAACCACCGACTGGACGGTCCTTACGGCTCCCGTCCCCTGGTCTACGCGGACTGGACGGCGAGCGGCCGTCTCTACGGACCGATCGAGCGCCGTCTGGCCGAGGAGTTCGGTCCGCTGGTCGGGAACACCCACTCCGAGTCGAGCACCACCGGGATGGCCATGACCCGCGCGTATCAACGCGCGCAGGCGATGCTCAAGGCCCACGTCCACGCCGGACCGGACGACGTGATCATCACCCAGGGCTCGGGGATGACCGCGGTGGTCAACAAGCTTCAGCGGATGCTGGGGCTCCGGCTCCCCGAACAGCTCGCTCCGTTCTGTCAGATCCCCGACCACCTTCGCCCGGTCGTGCTCCTCACCCACATGGAGCACCACTCCAACCAGACCTCCTGGCTGGAGACGGTTGCCACGGTGGAGGTCGTCCCCCCGGACGATCGCGGGCACGTGGACCTCGCCGCGATGGAGGAGCTGCTGGAGCGGTACCGCGATCGGCCGCTGAAGATCGGTGCCTTCACCGCCTGCTCCAACGTCACCGGCGTCCGTCCGCCGGTCCACGCGCTCGCGCGGATCATGCATCGCCACGGCGGCTACTGCTTCGTGGACTACGCGGCGTCGGCGCCTTACGTGGACATCGACATGCACCCGGCTGATCCGCTGGAGAAGCTGGACGCGGTGTACTTCTCCCCGCACAAGTTCCTCGGCGGGCCCGGCTCTCCGGGAGTGCTGATCTTCGACTCGCGGCTGTACCACAACCGCGTTCCCGATCAGCCCGGCGGTGGGACCGTCAACTGGACCAATCCCTGGAGGCAGCACGCCTTCATCGATGGGATCGAGGCCCGCGAGGACGGCGGAACGCCCGGGTTCCTCCAGACCATCAAGGCGGCGCTCGCGGTGCAGCTCAAGGAAGCGATGGGCGCCTCGCGGATCCAGGAGCGCGAGCACGAGCTGCTGGCGGTGCTCCTCGCCCAGCTGCGGACCGTCCCCGGGCTGCACATCCTCGCTGACCACCTCGATGCCCGGCTGGCGATCGTCTCGTTCTACGTCGAGGACATCCACTACAACCTGATGGTGCGCCTGCTGAACGATCGGTTCGGGATCCAGGTGCGTGGCGGATGTTCCTGCGCAGGGACCTACGGGCACTACCTGCTCCACGTCGACCCGAACCGCTCCTCCCAGATCACCGACAAGATCGATCAGGGGGATTTCTCGGAGAAGCCGGGCTGGGTGCGGATGTCGCTGCATCCCACCACCACCCGCGCCGAGGTCGAGGCGCTCGCCGAGGCGGTTCGCGTCTGCGTGAAGAACGCCAGAGCGTGGGGAGAGGACTACCGCTACTCGTCCCACACCAACGAGTTCACCCACGTGCGCGGCGACTCCGCCGTCCCCGACCTCGACCCACTGTTCAGGATCTAGAGCGCCGAGGTGCCGCCCAGAGTCCTGATGCTCCCGGGATTCGGCGGCGCCGCCGACCAGCCGGTGCTCGTCGCGCTGGAACGGGCACTCCGCTCGCACGGGCTCGGCGCGACCCGTGCGGATCTCACCCGGGGCCGGCCCTCGCCGGGGCTCGCCCGGGAGGTCGCGGAGGCCCGGGCGTACGCGGACGCAGATGCGGAGATCTCCGCTTACGCCGGGCGGTCCTTCGGAGGTCGGGTCCTGGCGCGTCTGGCGCTGGAGAGAACGCCACGGGCACTGGTGCTCCTCGGCTTCCCGGTCCGCTCCGCGTCGGGGCAGAGGCGCCTCGAGGACGAGCGGGTGCTCGAGGCGCTGACCTGCCCGACGCTGGTGGTCCAGGGCGTGGCCGATCCGCTGGGACCGCTGAGGACACTGGAGCGCCTCGCGGGGAGGAATGCCCGGCTTGAGCTCACCGTCCTCGCGGGCGCCACCCATTCCTTCGGGCGGCGCGAGCCCGAGGCGGTCGAGATGGCGGCGGAGTGGCTCGCCATCCGGGCCGGAGCGTCATCGAGGTAGGGCGACGAGCGGTCTCGTCGTCGGCGTCGCTCAGCGACTCTCCTCGAACTCTGCCTTCACCTTGCCCTGCTTCACGGCCCTGGCGAGCGCTGCGTGGTCTCGCTCGTTCTGGTCGGCGTAAGCCATCGAGAACGACCCGATCGCCTGATCGAACGTATCGCTCTTGCCCATGTACCCGCCGAGGATCGCCGGGTGCCCGGCTCGCGCGTGGGAGAGCGCCAGCGCGCGACCGCACCAGCCGGCGTAGATGCCCATCTCCGTCTTGCCGAAGGTCTCGACACGGGCGCTGATCTTGATGTCCCGGAGCTGGCGGATGAAGTAGTCGCGCTTCGGTCCGGACGTCCAGCCAAGGAAGATATCGCTCGCCGGCTGCATCAAACGGTATCCATTGATCACCCGCTGCCCCTTGTGGGTGAACTCGCTCCGGCCCGCGTAAGGTTCCAGCACCGACGCCCGCGCCTCCTTCACCTGCAAGAAGAGGGGGTCACCCTCGCCCGCGGTGAAGAGCAGCACCCAGCACATCGTGCCCACGCTCCCGATACCCACGACCTTGATGGCCGCGTCGCGCAGCTGGTAGCGCTCGAGGAGTGACCGGTACGAGGAGTGCAGCGTGGCGCTGTAGGCGGCCAGCGCGTCCCGCACCACCTTGTGGACCTCTCCCGGCGGGTGCCCCTCGGCGTGGAAGATGGTGGGGAGCTGGTCCTTGATCAGCGGCCTGTCGCCCTTCTTCTCCACCAGCTTGGGGAAGATGTCCTCGGCGACGCTCTTGCTCCGCTCCTTCTGGAGCCGCTTCAGCGCGCGGTCACGGGAGTCCGGATCCTTGATGCCGGCGATCAGCTCGTCGGCTCCGAGGGAGTGGTACCAGAGCTCGAGCGTCCGGAGCTCGCTGAACTCGGCCATCGACTCCCGGTAGGACCGGACACAGCTCAGAGCCATCTCGCGCGCCACGTCGTCGCGGAGGCCGTTGTCCCGCGAGGCGATCACGAAGCTCGTCGCCAGCCGCTTCACGTCCCACTCCCACGGCGCGGGGAGCGTCTCGTCCAGGTCGTTGATCCCGAAGATCACCCTCCGCTCTGGCGTCGCGAAGCCGCCGAAGTTGCAGAGGTGCGCGTCCCCGCAGCACTGGACGCGGACCCCCGTCACCGGCGTGGACGCGAGATCCGAGGCCATGGTGAGGGCCGCGCCCCGGTAGAAGGTGAAGGCCGAGCGGACCATTCGCCCGTGACGGAGAGGGAGGAGCTCCGGGTGGCGCCCCTGCTCGGCCGCCAGCACCAGCTCCACCGCATCGGTCCGGTTCTGCGGCCGCTTCCAGCTGGCGTGCGCGGTGCGGGGACAGACCTCCCGCAGCTTCTTGCCGGCGGCGGCCCGCTCCGCCCGCGTCATCTGCTGGATTCCGTCGAGCGCTGCCCACTTCCTGGGGGCTCGCGAGGTGCGGGCGGACGCCGGCGTCCGTCTTGCCTTGAGGGTCGGCATTGGGAGGCCCTCCGGATCGACACCATTCGCCGCCCCAGGGCGGAAGTCCACGTTCTTCTTGAGGGACGCAGCGGCCGGGCATCCCGGCCGGGTGTGGAACCGACCCCTCAGGTTCCGGCTGGCCCGGCGCTACAGTGCTCCCCCTTGCCGAACTTCCTCGGAATCTCGGCCCATTACCACGACTCCGCGGCGTGCCTGCTCCGGGACGGGGCGCTCGTCGCCGCCGCGCAGGAGGAGCGCTTCAGGTCCGGGCTTGCCTCCGCGAGGGTGGCCGCGGCGTCGACGGGCTCGACTGCGTCGCCTTCCACGACGAGCCGTTCCTGAAACTCGACCGCATCCTCGAGACCCATCTGGCCATCGCGCCGTGAGGCTCGCGCCACGCTGGCGGATCTGGAGGAGGCGCGCTCGTCCGCGAGCGCACGAGTCCAGCCGAGTGGCGAACACCGCCCGGAGGGCCCGGGTTCCCGCCCGGGTGGTTCCGCTACAGTCCGCCGCCCGTGCCTCCGCCTCGCCCCAGCGCTGCCGAGCTGACCGCCCTCGCCGAGCTCTGGAACCGCAGCGAGATCCTTCGTCACCAGGGGATGCGCGTGGCGTTCGAGCCGGACCGGGTGGTGGTGCACCTGCCCGAGGTGCGGCCGGAGCACCTGGGCGGCCTCGGGACCTCGGCGGTGAACGGCCTGGTTCTCGCCGGGCTCTTCGACCTCGCGGTGGGCAGCACCGTGGTGTTGATGGACCCGCGGCGGCGCAGCGCCACCGTGCAGCTGTCGATGAGCTTCGAGCGCGCGGTGTTCGGGCGCTCCGCCCGGTGCGAGGCGTGGATCGACCGCGCGGGCCAGCGGACGCTGTTCGCCGGCGCGCGCATCCTCGACGAGCAGGGGCAGGTCTGCGCGCGGTGCCAGGCCGTGGTGGCCATCAGCCGGCAGTCGCTGGACGAGCCACAGGGCGCACCCGGAGGCTGACCGGGACGCACATCGCCCGATGCGCCAGTCGCATCGGAGTCATCAGCCGCGGTTGAAGGAGCGGCACAGCTTCGGCGCGGACCGAAGCAACAGCCCCTGGCTGCGGGCGAGAGACGTGGTGCATGGGTACGAGCGCACCGGCGATGAACGACGTACGCGACGAGCGGCGACTCACCCTGGCGCTGTTCGCCGTGGCCTGGGGCGCCAACCAGTTCACTCCGCTGCTGCTGGTGTACCGGCAGCGGTTCGGGTTCGGGCCCGCCGTGCTCGGGGCGCTGTGGGGCTGCTACGCGATGGGGCTGGTGCCAGGCCTGCTCCTGGGCGGCACGGCCTCCGACGCTCGCGGCCGGCGGCCGGTCGTGGTCCCGTTCTTCTTCCTCTCGCTGCTCGCCACCGGCGTGCTGATCGCCGGGGCGGCGTGGAGCCCTGCCCTGGCGATCGGGCGGCTGGTGGCCGGCGTCGTTTCCGGAGTGGTGTTCGGCGCGGGCTCGGCATGGCTGGTGGAGCTGTCCGCGGCGCTCCACACCCGGCGGGCGGCGCTGGCGGTGACGGCGGGGTTCTGCCTGGGTCCCCTCACCGCCGGCCTCGTCGCAGATCTCCTCCCCTGGCCCGCGGTGGTTCCGTACTTCCCCCATCTCGTCCTGATGGCGGTGGCACTCCCCGGCGTGCTCGTGGCGCGGGAGACGCTGCGCCCCGGCGCCCAAGCGCTGCGCGTCCCGCCTTCTGCCGAGGTCCGGCGGCGGTTCCGCCGGGGCGTCGCTCCGGTGGCGCCCTTCGTGTTCGGCACGGTGGCGGTGGCCTTCGTCGTGCTGCCCACGCGCTTTCCGCCCCTGCCCCACCCGGTGGCTCTGGTGGGGCTGATGACGGGGCTGACCCTGGGAATCGGCGCCGCCATCCAGCCGCTCGGCAGACGGCTCGAGGCGAGACGCCCGGGACGCGCGGCCGTGGCCGGGCTCGTCTTCGCCACGCTCGGTCTCGCCGTGGCCGCCTGGACCTCGCAGGCACCGGCGCCGCCCGGGGTGCTCCTCGCCATGGCGCTGCTCGGAAGCGCCTACGGGCTGTGCCTGGTGGGCGGGCTCGCCGCGGCGGCGCGGCTCGCGGACGCCGGGACGCGCGGCACGCTGGTGGGCTGGTTCTATGCCTGCGCCTACGTGGGCTTCGCCGCGCCCTTCGTGGTCGCCGGGCTGACCCGGTTCGTCGACATGCCCCTGGTGCTGCTCGGCGGAAGCGCGCTGGCCGCGCTGTCCGCGGTGTCGGTTTCACGCGAGCTTGCCCGGTGGAACAGGAGCTCGGACCGTCGAGTGGCGCCGGTGCCTCCGACCGCACTGCGGCAGCCCTGAGTCAGTTGGCGGAACTGTCGGGACCGACACGGTGCGGGCAGGCCGCCCGGGGCGCGAACGCTTCCGGAGGCACTACCTTCGGTCGAGGCGAGGGACCATGGATCCATTCCGGCGAAGTTGGAACATCCCCACCTGGCTCGCCGCGCTGGCGGCGCTCTCGACTGCCGGCTGCGGCTCGGACACGCCGGGGAACTCGTGCGACTCCTCCTGTGGCGCCTGGTCGACCCATGCGGCGCTCTCGCTCGGACCACGCCAGGAGATGGGGGTCGCCGCGGTCGACGGGAAGGTCTACGTCGTCGGCGGGTTCGACGGCTCGAGACAGACGGTGGCCACGGTGGAGGCTTACGACCCAGCCACGGATCGCTGGACGCAGCGAGCATCCCTTCCCTCGCCGCTTCACCACGTCAACGTGGCCACCGTGGGGAGCAAGCTCTACGTCGTGGGAGGGCTCACCGGATCCTCGTTCACCGCGAGCGGGACGACGCTGGTGTACGACCCGGGGCTCGACACCTGGTCCCCGCTCGCCTCGATGCCCGTCGGGACCGAGCGTGGCGCCTCGGGGGTCGCCGTGCTGGACGGACGGATCGTCGTCGCGGGTGGGCTCCGTGGCGACTCGGTGAGCGACGCCTCGGTGTTCGATCCCCAGGCGAACGCCTGGTCCCCGCTGCAGCCGCTGGCAGTCGCACGTGACCACCTCGGGGCTGCGACGGTCGACGGCAGGGTGTACGCCGTCGCCGGCCGGGACGGCGGCGCGCTGAAGGCCGCGCTGGAGATCCTGGATGCGAGCGCCGGGACCTGGAGCCGCCGCGCGGACATCCCCACCGCGCGAGGCGGAGTCGCGGCGGCGGAGCTCTCGGGTCGGCTCGTCGTCCTGGGCGGAGAGGGGAACGGGGCCGACCCCGCCGGCATCTTCCACCAGACCGAGAGCTACGATCCGGAAAGCGACAGCTGGCGGAGCGATCGTGCGATGCAGACCGGACGGCACGGGATCGGCGCCGCGGTCGTGGGAAGCCGGCTGTACGTCCCCGCCGGGGCAACCCAGGAGGGGTTCGGCGCGGTCGCGGTGAACGAGTCCTTCACCTACCAATGACGACTCGGCAGTGCGCGGGCGTGGGGCGCCGAGCATAAGTTCCCCCGCACGTGCTGCGCGTCATCCCCCTCGGCGGACTCGGCGAGATCGGCCTGAACTCGATGGTCTTCGAGTGTCAGGACCAGCTGCTGCTGGTGGACGCGGGCCTGCTCTTTCCCCCGCCCGAGCTTCCCGGTGTCGAGCTGATCATCCCCGACTTCGGCTACCTGAGGGACGCAGCCGCCCAGCTCGGCGCGGTGCTGCTCACCCACGCGCACGAGGATCACGTGGGCGCCCTGCCCTTCCTCCTTCGCGAGCGGAGCGTGCCGGTCTACGGGACCCGGCTCACCCTGGCGCTGGTCGCCGAGCGGCTGGACCAGATGGAAGTCCGGGCAGATCTCCGCGAGATCCTCCCCGGTGAGCCGTTCCGTCCCACGCCCGCGTTCGAGGTCGAGGCGTTCCGGGTGGCGCACTCCATCCCCGACGCCGTCGGCTTCCTGCTCCGCACGCCCGAGGGCACCGTCGTCCACACCGGCGACTTCAAGCTGGATCAGACGCCGCTCGACGCGCGCCCGACCGACCTCGCGCGCCTGGAAGCACTCGCCGACGGCGAGGCGCTCTGCCTGCTGAGCGACTCGACCAACGCCGAGGTCGAGGGCGAGACGCCGCCCGAGCGCGTCGTCGCCGAGACGCTCGATCGACTCATCCCTCAGGCCGGAGGCCGGGTCCTGGTCGGCCTCTTCGCCTCGCACCTGCACCGGATCCAGCACGTCATCCACGTCTGTCACCGGACCGGGCGGCGCCTGGTCCTCGCGGGGAGGAGCCTCGAGCGGAACGTCGAGGCCGCCCGGCGCGTCGGCCGGCTCGAGGTCCCGGAAGGCCTCCTCTGCTCGCCGGAGGAGGCGGAGGGCCTGCTGCCCCATCACGTGTGCATCCTCGCCACCGGCGCACAGGGCGAGCCCCGGGCGGCGCTCTCCCAGCTGCTGGAGCCCGAGGTCGAGGGGCTGCGCATCGAGCGCGGGGACACGGTGCTTCTCAGCTCCCGCCCCATCCCCGGGAACGAGCGGGCGGTGAGCGTGCTGATCAACGCGCTCCTCGCCGCCGGAGCGCGGGTGGTCCACGCCGGGATCGAGCCTGGCCTCCACGTCTCCGGCCACGCAGCGCGCGCGCAGCAGAAGAGCATGCTGGAGGCCGTGCGACCGCGGCACTTCGTTCCCATCCATGGCGAGCTTCGACAGCTCACCGCGCACCTCGACCTCGCCCGGAACGCCGGTCTGTCGGCAGAGCAGTGCTTCCTCACCCGGGACGGCGACGTGCTCGGCTTCGCCGCCGGACAGGGAGCGTTCTGGGGCAAGGCGCACGTGGGCCGGGTGTTCGAGAGCCGGATCGGCGGCGGAGACATCGCCCCGGAGTCGCTGACGGCGCGCAACCGCCTGGCCCGGAGCGGGGTGGTCGCGGTGGTGGCCACCGTGTCCCGGGACACCGGCGCCTACCTCGGGATGCCCCAGCTCGTCGGCCGCGGGCTGACGCGCGACGAGGAGCGGGTGCTCGAGTCCGCCGCGCTGGACCTGGTGCCGATGCTCGAGGAGCTCACCCCGGCGGTCCGGGGGGACGACGCGTTCCTCCGCGACGCGCTGGTGCGGGCCACCCGGCAGGTGTTCCGGGAACGCGCCTCCCGGCGCCCGTTCATCCTCCCCCTCATCGTCCGGGTCTGACCTGGCAGGACCGTCTCCCCGTGAAAACGGGGGGTTGCCGGGCAGGCGGGGCACCACGGCGCGGCGCCCGCTCTGGTATGACCCCCCCGCCCTGCGCCCCGGGCTCCGGGGCCCTTCCATGCTGCCGTTTCTCCTCAGCACCTTCCTGCTCGCGGCCCCCGACGAGCCGCCTCCCGCACGCTCCGTCCCGGTGCTCGCCCGCAGCCCGAAGGTGGACGGCGTGCTGGGTGACTTCCGCGGGGGCCTGCCGCTGACGGCAAAGCCACTGGAGGGAGCGAGCGCCCGGCTCGTCGCACGGGTGGGCGCGTTCCGGGACACGCTCTACGTGGCCCTGGACGTGAACGACGAGGCCATCACCGACCGGGACCGGCTGTCGCTCGCCCTGCACTTTCCGGAGGCGGGAGTCACCGCCGGCGGCTCGGTCTTCCGCTTCGGCCCCGGGGGCAAGGTGGATCCGCGCCCGGAGGACGGCGTGAGCGCCACGACCCTCGACCTGGTGGATGCGGCCGTCCACCGCACGAAGAAGGGCATGTCGCTGGAGGTCGCGATTCCGGCCCGCGCGCTTCCCAGGTTCCCCGCCCGCGACGCGCTGGTGCTGGAGCTGTGCCTCTCCTACGAGGACTCGGACGACGCCGGTGCGGCCGCCAAGGAGATCTCCACCTGCGTGACCGGTGCGCCGCCACCGGAGCTGCTGGCGCTCCCGGATGCTTTCCGGGTGGGCATCAAGCCTCGCCCCCCGGCCGAGGTGCAGACCGTGGAGGGACGTCAGGGTGGCTGGGTCGGCTACAACGGGCAGGTGGACCCGAAGTGGGTGCTGGGGGACCGCCCGCTCAACGAGCAGTCGCTCCGGATGATGGTCTCCGACACCCCGGTCGACCCCGCCGCGGTCCGGGTGTACGTGCCGTCCCGGATGCAGCTGCCGGACGGGAAGGCCCTGCTCGCGGTCCTGACCGGACAGGACCCCTTCGGCCAGGACGAGAGCTGCGCCCCGGAGCGGGAGATGAGACTGGCGGTCTTCTGGGTGAAGGGACGGGTGGGAGAGCGGGTCCTGGACTGGCCGGCGATGAGCTGTGCCCTGGGGCGGGCCCTCTCGGTATCACTCGATGAAGACGGCGAGCTGTCGGTCGGTTATTCCAGCGGCGCCACGGTCCGCTTCGCCTGGGACCGGGACCATTTCGAACGCATCGAGTACGGACTTCTGTGAGCACGCAAGAGAACAAGGCGCTGTACATGGCAACCCTGGGCTGCCCGAAGAACCGGGTGGACTCCGAGGTGATGCTCGGGACGCTCGGCGCCCGCGGCTACACCCTGGTGGAGCGGCCCGAGGACGCCTCGGTCATCGTGGTGAACACCTGCGCATTCATCGGCCCGGCGAAGCAGGAATCCGTCGACACCATCCTCGAGCTGGCGGAGCTCAAGAAGACTGGCCGGTGCAGCACCCTGGTGGTCACCGGCTGCCTCTCCCAGCGCTACGGGCCCGAGCTGGCGAAGGAGATGCCCGAGGTCGACCACTTCCTCGGCACCGGCGCCTACGTGCAGATCGGAGATCTCCTCGCCGCGGAGGCCGCGCCCCGGCAGATCATCCCCGACCCGGACTACGTCCACGACGCGCGCACCCCGAAGGTCAACTCCAGCCCGAAGTGGACCGCCTACCTCAAGATCTCCGAGGGCTGTGACAACGCCTGCGCCTTCTGCATCATCCCGACCCTCCGGGGCGCGCAGCGATCTCGTCCGATCGAGGATCTGGTGGCCGAGGCGCGCACCCTGGCGGCGAGCGGGGTGCGTGAGCTGAACCTGGTCGCCCAGGACCTGACCGCCTATGGGCACGATCTGCCGGGCCGGCCGCAGCTGCACCAGCTGCTCGAGGCGCTGTGCACGGTGGACGTGCGGTGGATCCGCCTCCACTACGCCTACCCCCGGGTGTTCCCCGACGCGCTGATCGAGGTGATGGCGCGCGAGCCGAAGATCGCCAAGTACCTGGACATGCCACTGCAGCACGCCTCGGACCGGCTCCTCCGCTCGATGCGCCGCGGTCGCGACAGCAGCTTCCTCATCGCGCTTCTGGCGAAGCTCCGCGCGCGCATCCCTGGTCTCACCTTCCGCACCTCGCTCATCGCCGGGCTCCCGGGCGAATCCGAGCAGGACTTCGAGCTGCTCAGGGAGTTCGTCCGGAGCCAGCGCTTCGAGCGCATGGGCTGCTTCCAGTACTCGGACGAGGAAGGCACCGCGGCCTACGACTTCCCGGACAAGGTGCCCCAGAAGACCATCGAGCGGCGCTGGCGCGAGGTCATGGCGATCCAGAAGCGAATCAACCGCGAGCAGAACCGCGCGCTGATCGGCAAGCGGCTGGAGGTGCTGGTGGAGGGCCCGAGCCCCGAGTCCGAGCACCTGCTCGTCGGGCGTCACGAGGGCCAGGCGCCGGACATCGACGGGGTCGTCTACATCAACGATGGCTTCGGCTACCCCGGGGAGTTCGTCACCGTCGAGGTGACCGAGGCCCACGACTACGATCTCGTGGGCCGGGTCGTGGACCGGCCCGAGCGTCGGGCCGGCGCCTCGGCCTGAGCCGAGCTCGGCCCGGAGGGTGCTCCGTCGACGGCAGGGCGGACCCGGAGTCCAGCGCCTTCTCAGCGAGGCTCGCGCTCCTTCGAGGGTGGCACCGGTGGGACGTCCTCGACCTGTCGACAGGGGGGCGGCGGCGAGCCCTTCTCCCGGGCCAGCGTCATTCGAGCGTTCACCAGATCGACGATGACCCTGCGGGCGCCCCAGGCCTCGGGGCCCAGCACGCCGATGGCCGGGGCGCGGGTCCAGTCGTCCCGCGTGCGCACGGCGACGTCGCAGGCTTCCCAGCCGGGCGCGAGCTGCACCGCACGGACGACGCTCTGCGCCCCCATCCAGCGTGCCTGCGCCCGGGCGAGCTCGGTGGTGCGCCCGGTGGCGAGGATCAGGGTCTGCAGCACCGTGGCCGCGGTCCCCGTGAGCTGCGCGGCGACGAGCAGCCGGTCGGTGTCCGGCGCACGGGTCACCTCCACCTGCGACTGCTCGAGGCTCGCCGGAAGCTCGGGGGCCGCGCGGGAGACGTTCACCGTGCCCTTCTCCAGATCCACGTCGAGCACCGACTGGCCGAGCACGTCCTGGCCGAGCCACAGGACGCAGGCCGTCTCCTCGACCACCGCGGCCCGGAACCCTGGAAGGACGTGGCCACCCAGGCTGACCCCGGTGAGAGGCACCTCGGGCAGCGTCGCCCAGCCGCCCTGGAGCAACGGCAGTCGGACCTGGACGCCCGTCACCGCGGAAGCCCCCGGACACTTGCTCGAGACGAGCGACCGGGGCTCCTCGACGGCAAGCCGGACGTCGACGGGGGCTCCACCGAGGGTTCCCTCGACGCTCAGGCCCGGACCGGAGCGGAGCGAGAGCTTCACGGTGGGACCGGCGGAGGCAGGCCCGGACCCGTGCGCGCAGCCGGCTACCGCGAGCAGCAGCGCCGGGAGCAGCGCACGTCGCCTCAGTGTGGAGTGCTGGCGGTCGTGGTGTCGATGATCTGCGTGCCCGGAGGCGGCGTGAGCTGGAAGGTCTCCTTCGGCACGCTCACGTTGGTCTTGAGGTTGGAGAAGGTGATGCTGTTCCGGCTGCCATCGGGGTCGATGACGATGCTGCGGCGCACCTGGGCGGACTTCGGATCGATGTCCAGCTGCACCTCGCGGAACCGTGCGTCCGGCTTCTTCGGGACCAGCGTGAGCAGCGTGCCCAGGCATTCCTTGCACTCCGTCCGCGAGATGTCGAACTCGTCGGAGAGCTTCCCCTTTCCCCAGAGAAAGGTCACCGACGCAGAGAGCTGGCTGGTCGGCAGCGCGGCCTTGGTGAGGGTCTGCGCCTCCGGATCCAGCGCGTAGATGCGTTCACCGGAAAGCACGAAGCTGCGCTTCGACGGGGTGAGGTACTCCCAGCGCATCTTCGCCGGCTTCTGGAAGGCCACCGTTCCCGTGGAGACGACGGTGCGGTTGAAGGTCTTGTAGAGGTACTCCTGCTTGAAGTCGGCGGTGAAGTCCTCGGTGCGCTCGTAGAAGCCCTGCATCCGGTCGACCAGCGCCTTGACCTCGGGCGCCATCGGGCGCGCGGCGGCCGGCGCCGGGCCGGCACCGAGGACGAGGAGCAGGGGGAGCAGGGACATGGGGTGGAGCCGTGCCATGCATGGGCTCGGACGTCCAGACCCGCCTCCGGATTCAGTTCTCACCCGGGCGGCCGAGGTGGCAGTCTCCTCCCGCCACCCCATCCGGAAGGAGCATCCCATGCGCACGATCACCCGGGTCCTCGCGGCCGGTCTCCTCGTCGCCACGCCCGCTCTCGCCGAGGACGCCAAGAGCGCCCCGCCGAAGCCCGCGCCGGCCCTGACCGAGGCATTCAAGGACATGAGCGGAGTCTGGGATTGCAACGGGTCGATGGAGAATCCCCAGGCACCCGGCACCCAGGTGAAGACGAAGACCGAGATGAAGATCTCCCCGGCCGTGGACGGGTTCGCCTACCACGGCAGCTGGAAGACCGAGAAGAACGCCGCGCTGCCGGCGGGCGGCAAGGGAACGATGACGTGGGGCTTCGACGCGGGGAGGAACAAGCTGGTCGAGGCCGGCTTCGACAACATGGGCAGCACGTGGTCGGGGACCTCCGACGGCCAGAAGGACGGCACCACGGTCTGGACCGAGGAGGGAACCATGATGGGTCAGCCCTCGAAGACCCGGACCACCGTCACCCGGAAGGGCCCCGCACAGCTCACCCTCATGACGGAGATGGAGACCAAGCCGGGGGCCTGGCAGAAGCTGGGCGAGGACGTCTGCAAGAAGAAGTAGCGCCGGAGGCGTGGCAGACTGCAACCATGTTGCAGTCCTCCGGCCAGGGCCAGGCCACGGACGCGCCGACGCAGGCCGCGCTCTCTCGTATCCTCGAGGGCACCGCCAGCGAGATCGGCGAGGGTTTCTTTCGCGCGCTGGTGGAGAACCTGGCCGGCGCGCTCGGCACGCGTGGCGCGTGGGTGACCGAGTTCGATCCCGTACCGCGCCGCCTCCGGGCGCTGGCCTTCTGGCTGGGTGGGCAGTGGATCGAGGGCTGGGAAGCAGTCGTCGACGGCACTCCGTGCCAGGTCGTGGTGGAGACGCGGCGGCTGGTGCACTACCCGGACCGGGTGGTGGATCTCTATCCGCATGATCCGAGCCTCCGGGGCGCGAACGCGGTCAGCTACATGGGGGTTCCGCTGGTCGATCTCGACGGCAGCGTGCTCGGGCACCTGGCGGTGGTCGACGTCCAGCCGATGCCCGACGACCCGACCCGGCGAGCGGTGTTCGAGATCTTCGCCGGACGCGCGGCGGCGGAGCTCAGGCGCCTGCGCGTCGAGCGGCAGGTCCGGGCACGCCAGGCGCAGCTGGCCGGTCTGATCGAGAGCGCGCTGGACGCCATCGTCCAGCTCGACGGAAAGCTCCTCGTCACCGGCATGAACCCCGCCGCGGAGCGTACCTTCGAGATCCCCGACGAGCAGGCGATGGGGATGCCGCTCTCGGCTCTGGTGAGCCCGGCCGACGCCGGACGGCTGGAGACGCTGTGCCGGGAGATCCAGGATCGCCCGGGGCGGAGCGCCTGGGTCCCGGGCGGCTTCACCGGCCTGACGGTGGGTGGAAGCACCTTCCCGGTCGAGGCGACGCTCTCGCTGTTCGAGCTCGATGGGCACCGGCACTTCACGCTCATCCTCCGGAACGTCAACGAGCGAGTGGAGGCCGAGCGCCGCATCGCGACCCTGACCAGCGAGACCGAGTACCTCCGCAACGAGCTGCGGGACTTTGGACGTTCGGGGGAGATCCTCGGCAACAGCCCCGCGCTGCTCCACGTGCTGGCCGAGGTGCGCCAGGTCGCGCCGGCTGACACGACGGTGCTCCTCCTCGGTGAGACCGGGACCGGCAAGGAGCTGTTCGCCCGCGCGATCCACGAGGCAAGCCGGCGGCGGGGCAAGACGCTGGTGAAGGTGAACTGCGCGGCCATCCCCGCCACGCTCATCGAGAGCGAGTTCTTCGGGCACGAGCGCGGAGCGTTCACCGGAGCCACGGCGCGGCGAGACGGCCGGTTCACGCTGGCCGACGGCGGCACCATCTTCCTCGACGAGGTGGGCGAGCTCCCGCTCGAGCTGCAGGGAAAGCTGCTCCGCGTGCTCCAGGAGGGCGAGTTCGAGCCGGTGGGCAGCTCCCGGACCCGCAAGGTGGACGTCCGGGTCGTCGCCGCGACGAATCGCGACCTCCGCCGGGCCGCGTCCGAGGGAAAGTTCCGCGAGGACCTCTACTACCGGTTGAGCGTCTTCCCGATCTCGGTGCCACCGCTCCGGGAACGCGGTAACGACGTCCTCCTCCTCGCCGAGACCTTCGCCCGTCAGTTCGCGGCCCGCAGCGGCCAGCGGCTCGCGCCGATCCCCTCCGAGGCGGCTGCGAGCCTGCGGGCATACGGGTGGCCGGGGAACGTCCGCGAGCTGCAGAACGTCGTCGAGCGCGCCGTCATCACCGCGCGGGACGGGAAGCTCAACTTCGAGCGCGGGATGCCGGGGATGATCACGACCGCCGGCGCGGGGCATCCGTTGCCGGACCTCTCGGGGGTGCTCACGGCCAGGGACCTCGCCCGGCTCGAGCGGGAGAACCTCCGGCGCGCCCTCGAGGCGACCCGCTGGCAGATCTCCGGCGAGGGCGGAGCGGCGAAGCTGCTCGGGCTCGCCCCGTCCACGCTCGCCTCGCGCGTGAAGGCCCTGCGGCTTCGCCGGAACCGCTGAGCGTCCGGCGGGCGTTGCATCGCACGCAACCTCTCGACGCGAGAACTCGTGAGTTCACGAGATCTCGTTGCCTGGGTTCGTGTTCAACCTGCCGGATTTGCTGAGCTTCGCGTCGGTAACTTCGTGGCACATCGAGTGCTCCAGGGGGCCGGGGACGACGGCAGTCGCGCCGTCGTCCATCCCCCCAACCAGAAGGACGCGCAATGCAGACTGCAGCCGTGACCGCCCCCCCGACCATCGACGCTCGCTACGGCCGGTGCCTCGAGAACTCCCGGAAGATCCGCTGGGACATCGACAAGGACGTCATCCGCGGACGTGAGTTCGACTACTCGGGTCTGTTCCTCCCCGATGGCCTCTCGATGATCAGCCGCCTCCAGTTCCTCGACGAGGCCGACGCGCGGCTGCTGAGCCAGATCCAGGGACGCACCTACGTGAACATCTTTGCCCTCGCGGAGCGGTGGATCAACGCGAAGGTCCTGGAGCTGTCGCGCGAGCACTGGCTCGGCGATCAGGTCGCGCTCGAGGCGATGGTGGGCTTCAGCCAGGAGGAGCTCAAGCACCAGGAGCTGTTCCGCCGCCTCGAGCAGATGATGGCCGCGAGCATGCCGGACGGATACGAGGCGAAGGGAAACCCGGACGAGATCGCCTCGCAGGTCCTGGGGAAGTCCACCTGGTCGGTGCTCGCCCTGACCTGCAACATCGAGCTCTTCACCCAGGTCCACTACCTCGAGTCGATCCGACCCGACGCCGCGATCTCTCCGCTGTTCAAGGACGTGTTCCTGTTCCACTGGAAGGAGGAGTCGCAGCACGCGATCCTCGACGAGCTGGAGTGGACGCGGTCCGACCGCGCCCTGAGCGCCGCCGAGCGCGACGCGGCGGTGGACGATCTCATCGCGCTGGTGGGCGCCGTGGACAGCCTCCTCCAGGCGCAGTCGAAGGCGGACGTCCGGTACTTCTGCCACGTCTCCAGCTCGCGCTTCACCGGTGCCCAGGTGAGGGAGCTCGAGGCGGGCGTCCTCAAGGCCTACCGCTGGCAGTACATCGGCTCGGGTGCCCAGCACCCCCGCTTCACCAAGCTGCTGACCGGAATGGTCACCCCCGCACAGGGCGAACGAGTGACGAAGGCCCTCGCGCCCCTCATGGCGTAGCCGCGGGGGTCCCCGACCTCGTGCTGCTCCGCGGCAGACACGGAGCCTGATGACACGACCGGAGAGCGCTGCGCGACGATCTGCGCGCAGCGCCCCCGTGTTTCGCGCAGGAGGTGGCTCGCCGCCGACGGATGGTCGTCCGCTAGCGAGCTGCGAGCGCCCGGAGCGCGAGCCCCTCGTAGAGGAGCCAGGCGCCGAGGTGGCAGGTGAGGTCGGCGTGGTCCAGCGCCGGAGAGATCTCGACCAGGTCCATCCCCACCAGCCTCGTGCCAGCCATTCCCCGCAGCAGCTGGAGGGCCTCGCGAGCGGTGAGGCCGCCGGGCACCGGCGTCCCCGTCCCGGGCGCGAAGCTGGGGTCGATACCGTCCACGTCGAAGGTGACGTAGAGCGGCCGGTCCTCGACGGAGGCGCGGATCTCCCGGGTGATCGCCTCGATGCCCCGCCCCTCGACGACCTGCATGTGAAAGCCGTGCGCGCCGTGCGCGGCCACCAGCGCGCCTTCCTCGGGGTGTCCCCAGGACGCCCGCAGGCCCACCTGGAACAGCTGCCCCGGAGCGATGAGACCCTCGGTCAGGGCATGGCGAAGCGGCGCCCCGTGGTGGAACGCCTCGCCCCAGACCTCCGGACCGCTGGTGTCGAGGTGGGCGTCCACGTGCAGGACCGCCAGCGGTCCGTGCACGGCGGCAACCGCGCGCATCGCCGGCAGCGCTACCGAGTGGTCTCCACCGACGACGAACGGCGCGGCGCCGGCGGCGCAGATGGCGCCCACCTCCGCCTGGACCAGGTGACGAACCGCAGCGGCGTCGAAGGGAGGGAAGGCCACGTTCCCGCCGTCCAGCACGCGGATGCTGCGAAACACGTCGATCTGGTGCACGGGGTGGAACGTCTGGAGCAGCGCGCTGGTCCGGCGCAGGTGGTACGGCGCGAGCCTCGCCCCCGGCTGGTAGGTGACGGCACCGTCGTACGGGACGCCGAGCAGGACGGCGTCGGTCCCGGCGTAGGGCGTGGCGCTGGCTGGGTCCAGGACCGGGAGCCGGAAGAACGGCATCTGGCCATGGCGGAGGTACTCGGCCGCGGATTGCTGAGGCATCAGCGCGTTCCTCCCAGGAGTCGCTCGATCCGGGCCCGTACCTCGTCGGCGCAGGCCTGCGCGGAGACGAAGTCACGCGCCTCCACGGGGTCACCGAACCGGACCACCGCCTGGAGCGAGGGCCGGCGGGTCATCCGCCAGTAGTGCGGGAGGAACGGCGCGCCTCCCACCCACGCCGTGTCCGGCGGGTCCAGCTTCAGCGCCACCGGGACGACTCGTGCTCCGGCGCGCCGGGCGATGCCGAAGGACCCGCGGCGGAAGGGAAGCAGTGGGCCCGTGCCGTCGGTGGTCGTTCCCTCGGGAAAGTTGAGCACCGGCACGCCGGCCGCGAGTCGCCGGAGCGCCTGCCGCAGGACCACCGCTCCATGGTGAGGCGAGCCCCGGCGGATGAAGAGGGTGCCGACGTGCGCTGCGACCTTGCCGAGGAATGGCCAGGCGGACAGCTCCGACTTGGCGATCGCGACGAGGGGCAGCAACGCCCCGAGCACGATGGGGTCGAGGTAGCCGATGTGGTTGCAGGCCAGCACCACCGGCCCCGAGGGCACCTGGCCCCGGACACTGACCTGGACTCCGTTGATCTCCAGGACCCGGCGGGCGAGCCGGTGAGCGCCGCGGGCGGCCAGGTGGTAACGCTCGCTCTCCACCGTTCCCGGTGGAGCGACGGTGAGGACCTCCGTGCACAGCGCCCCGAAGCACGCGCGCGCACGGCGCACCGCGCGGACGGCACCGACCGCGGACTCGAGCAACGGCCGCTCCTCCCGGAGGACGAGCGGTGGGGCTCCGCTCACGCGACCCCCCGCAGCGGGGCGCTCTCCGGTCCGACCAGGCCCAGCCGCTCGTAGCGAGCGCGGAGGGCGGCGAAGCCCTCGCGGTCGATGCGGGAGACGATCCGGTCGACGCCCGGCCCGTAGAAGTTGTGCCGGACGCCGACTTCCCTTCCTCCGAGCGCGGCGTGGAGCGCGCGCGCCGCGGCGTTGGACTCGTCCACCGTGAACCAGCAGCTGTCCACCCGGTCGATGAGGTACCCGACCAGCGCCCTGAGCAGCTGCACCACCACCCGTGTCCGCTGATAGTCGGGCATCACCGCCAGCGTCGTGCAGTACGCCTCGCGGTCCTTGACGAAGCAGAGCAGATACCCGGCGGGGCGCTCACCGTCGAAGGCGACGAAGCAGCTCTCGCGGAAGAACTCGCAGCACAGCCGGACGTAGTAGGGGCCGAGCAGGGTCTCGCCCTGGGCTCCGA